>JAABUR0100000158.1_pt1 | contig 157406 bp, 139 predicted proteins | sample 5560091 | NCBI WGS metagenome assembly JAABUR01 (sample SAMN10711879, study PRJNA513375) | rock metagenome | isolation source: Antarctica rocks | place: Antarctica: Victoria Land, University Valley sud | reverse complement strand
CTGGCATCGCAGGCCGGAGGCACCTGGAGCCGCTACGCCGCCGGAGACTACCAACGCTCACCATCAGGCTGGACTCCGCGGAGAACCCACGACAGTTGAATAGGCGAACTCACCAGCATCAACCCCGTGACCAGCCATCCGTCATCGAAATCGGCCCCGGCACTCCCGAGCGTGTCACCAGCCGCAAACGGGAGTGATCTTGGTCGCGAGAAAGTGCCGAGGATGATGCGTGGAGGCGGCACTACCGGGTTCCTCAACGGCCGCATAAGCCAGCCGGACAAGATGGGAAGCGGACGGCTTGCCGTTTCCAGCCGGCGAATCGGCAATCTCACAGAGCCGGGTATCGCCGGTCAGGACCAGTAGCAGCCCGAACCGGGATGAAATGACGCTTCAAGATCATCCTGGTTTGCGGCTGGTGACCCGCTCGGGGGCACCGTGCCTACTGCGGCACGAGGTGCGGCATTGCCTGATGGACCATGCCGGCCGCGCCGAGCAGGTGCCGGTACCGGCTGAGTTCGGTGAGGACTGGAACAGGGCAGCTGACGCGACTATCAACCCTGATATCGAGTCTGCCACGTAGCCGCGCAGGTCGTCGCGGACCGCGTCGGCGTCCCACTTCGCGCGGGACAGCAAGTGCTGCAACCCATCCGGGGTACCGTCACCGCGTTGCTCGGCGATCGTCCAGCAGTTCTTGCGGTCCAGCCCGGACAGCAACCCGATCATCAACGAGCCTGCCCGCCTCAGCGGCTCGTACCGGGCGAACCGCGGCGCGATCCGGTCCAGCAGCGCGCCCCCATCTGACCAGCGGTCAGGATCTACCCTGTAAGCCGCGGCCAGCGCGGCGATTCTCGTTGTCTTCACAACCACCGATGATCACGCACGGCCGCCCTGACCTGCGAAAACACGCCCAACAACCCGATCTACGGCTGTAGGCAATTCATCGTGTATTCAACGCCGAACCGATCCAAGATCGCTCAACCGAGGAGCTTCTCTACAGCCGCCAGCTCAATGGTCGGAAACTGGCCAGATCGCGTCACAATATCGCCGTCGTCCATGGCGAGCACCTGCTGAGTATTCTTTCCAACAACAGGGAGTCCGATAGGCTGGCGGCAACCTACGCCAGAAAAAGTGATATTGGACTGAATTAGCGGCAATACCTCCATAGTGTATTCGCCAGGAAATGCCGCACTCGGATAGACGGTGCCAAAGAATTTGCCATCGGTCGCCCATGCGCTTTCAAGGATCGACGTCACGGTGGTCCTTGTTCCATCCATCGAACCGCCAGGCAGATAGACTGTGAGTCGGCTGGGAAGCTTAGGTCCCAGCAACTCCTGCTGCACGTCGACGGAAACCTCAGCGTAGATAACCGTGGTCTCCGTTGCAAAGGAATCGGGTTTGGCCGCGACGTGTTGCCCGGTTGCTTTCGCAACGCCGATGACCGTGGTCGCGCCCGCGGCGACAGAGTTGAGCGAATCGACGAACGGTTCATTGCTGGGGCAGCTCCCGTCTATCGGAACCTGCGTGGATGGCGAAGAGTCCGCGGTCGGGTCCACCGGAGAACTTGAGCTCGACGACCCAACGGCTGCGGTTACCGGCGGCTGCGCCACGGCACAACCTGTGCAGAGTAACGCAAGAAGCAGAACCACTGTCCAGCAGGCTCGGATGTTCACGGCAGCTCGGTCCTCTCAATCAGCACTGAACAATATCAGGACTGGGTGGTCCGCCCCACGCTCCAGCGGCGTGCGAGATGGTTGCGGGGCCGTGCCCAGTAAAACCAGGTACTGGGAACGATTGGGCAGGCTGCACGGACGGCAGTGGCGTCCCTACCATCTTGACGAGCCTCTGGGTGGTGGCCTCTGCTGCAACCTGATGGGGATCTTCCGCCGAGCTGGGTTGAGTTGCGGTGCTGGTCGCTGTGGTTCCCGACGCACCGTTCACGGCGGTATTGCGGCTCCCGCAGGCCACGGTCGTCGTTGCCAGCAGCGCCCCAACGACGAGCAACGCCGCGGTTCGGCTGCCACCCATCGCAACCCCCTTCCTCGATCGATCCGTAGGTTGACCCGCATCAGACGTTGCCCGTCACGGAAACGGTTGCACAAGCAGCTGACGGTTCGAGCGACGAAGCACCGGCCCGGATCAGCCCTGATCAACGCCAAAGTTCCGCCCGCGTCGTGCGTGACCAGCCCGTTCAACAACATCCTGGTGCCCTCGGAGAGCCGGCCCAACGGTCTGCTCGCAGAAAGCCTGCTCGAACATGGCCAACGCCGAAGTGGCCACCCGTTCCAATCGGCCGGCGTCGGTGGTTCGATCCGCTCCGCCCGGCCGCGCGCCACCAGCGCATCCCGCAACTGATCCGGCCGTTGCTCCACAGGGCACACCTCCGTCGCCAACCAACCGGCCAGGTTGTCCTGATCGAGCAAACTGCACTCACGGAAACTGAAACTCTGCCGGATCTGCGCTCGATGACCCTTGATCGACCGGCCATCCCAGTCATAGGCATTCCACTCCGCCGCAACAACTTTCACCTGCTCAGCGACATACCGAACCACCGAGCCTGGCACCTCACCCGCGGACCGCGGAAACCGGCCCTCCAGCTCAAAGAACTTCAGCAGCACCGCGAATCCCAGACGCGTCGCACCACCTTGTTCGCCAACAACGCCAGATCCGACTCCAACGACGTCCACGACGCGATCAGATCCTCAGACTCCCACCCCCGGCGCATCCACCAACCCTGTCAGCACCCACCGACCAGCGCGACCGGAACGCTCCTACTTTGCCCCCTGTGAGCCTCGATTTTGCATGACGGGGCGTGATCTGGTGTCGTCGGGGTGAAATGTGCTGTGCGACAGGTAGTTTTGATCTTGGGTTGGTTTGTGACCCGACTGTCGTGTCGGGTGAGCACCGGTTCCACTTGCCGGGCAGGGTCTTTCAGGGTTGGGGACGGTCGGATGGCCGAGGCCTCAGGTGAACGCGGTACGGATGCGTCCCCAGGCCCGGGCGATGGTTTTGGCCCACCGCCAGGTCGCATCCAGACGGAGCCGAATCTGGCGGGCGCCGCGGGTGATGCGGGCGGCGATGTGCGGGACCCGGTAGCCGATGGTGGCGATTTCGCAGCGGGCCAGCTCGCTCTGATCGGCGAAGCCGATCAGCTTGGTCCAGGCGATCAGGTCGGTCGCGGCCATCACGATCTCCAGCCAGGCCGCGTTCGCGGCGAAGTGGTGGCAGGGCAGGTTCCGTAGGCCGGTGTCTTTGGCCTGCCGGATGCGGTCCTGGACCCGGGCGTGTTGACGATGACGGAGGTCCAGCCCGGCCAGCTGTCCGGGAACCACACCGGTGGGGGTGTCGGTGATGAACGCGGTGATCCGGTGTCCGTCCAGGTCGGTGAAGCGCAGCTGCGCACCTGGGTGGGGTCGTTCCTTGCGCAGGATCAGCCGGGTCCCGGCCGGCCACGCCGACAAATCCACCAGTGCGGTGGCTTCGGCGACCCACCCGTTGTCGCGGATCGTGCCGTCGGCGTTGATCGTCTGGGACCACACATCGATGCCGTCGAAGTGGGCCGGGACGGCCGCCTCGGCCAGCACGGTAACCGCCTGTTTCACCGGCCCGGTCACCGTAAACCCGAACGAGAACCCGACACCCGCCGTCCGGCAGGCCTTGGCGAAGCCGTGGGTGGCGCCGGCGGAATCGGTGCGCACCAACACCTTCGGCGCCCGCGAGCCAGGCAGCAGATCCGGCGTCTGCTCACCGTCCGGGTCGGGCCGGTAGGCCGGCGGCAGCGCCGCGAGCGCCTCGGTCAGCACGGTGACATGGTCGGCGGCGGTGTTGGAACCGGCGTTACCAGGTCGCAGCAGGCCGGCAAGGGCCTCGCCGGCGGAAATGTCCGGCCGGTCCAGGAAAGCCAGCAGCGGGTGATAGCCGTAGGTGTGTTTCCAGGTGGCGGCGGCGTTTTCCTTGTTGTCGGAATGATCGATGGTGATGGTGGCATCGATATCGATCGTCAGCGTGGTGCCGGCCGGTGGGGCGGCACCCGCCGCCCACGCGTTTGCTCTGGCCGCGGCCCCGGCCGCCTTCACCCCCAGCAGGCGCGCAGCGTCGATGCGGTGGCCCAGCAGCCGCCACGCCGTGCTCACCGATGCCACCGGCCCGTGCTGGGCACCCCGATCGGACAGCCGGCCGATCCCGGACACACAATCGGCGCCATCGGCGACCGCCGCCGCCAGATCGGTGAACACCCGCCCCGGATCGTGCAACCACCGGCCCCGGTAGGTATCGGCCAACACCCCGCTGACCCCGGCCGACAGCCCAGACAGCGCCGCAACTTCCCGCAACATGCCGACCCCGGCGTGCGACAGGACACCCCGACCATCCGCCGACACCCGCAGCCGCGGCGGCGCCGCCAGCACACCAAGCTTGCTCTTGCTACCATTCACCTTGAAAGTGCCCCATCTGACCGGTCCTGGAAACCTTCGCAAGTTCCATTATCCGTTACCAGACAGGCACTTTCGCTACTTCAAGCCAGGGTGTCGCACCAGACCGCGTGAAAAGTTCAGGTGAGATGTTCCCGAGTACTGGGCCAAGAAGTCGGCGTGCTTCTCCAACACGACCACGTCAATACCCTGCCGGGCGAGCAGAACGCCCGCGACGATGCCCGCCGGGCCACCCCCGGCGATAACGACCTCGGTGTCCATCTGTATCACCCCTCAATTACGATCCGATGATCGTATCGTAAGTGCCCGGCCGGGCCGAAGCGACCAATCGCCCGCCGTCTTCAACGCGACCAATCGCCCGCCGTCTTGAAGTCGGATCAAGATGACGCGGAGCGGTACCGTGGCCGTCGTGGACTCAGTCCCGGCAACGGCTGGTAGGCCCCGTGGCACGCCTCGCCCACTCCATCCCCCCGGCCAATACCGACCTCAGCCCACGCCAGCAGCTAGTCGACGCACTCGAACAGTTCCGTAGCGGTATCGACGACCAGATCGGCCTGCGGGGCGTCGCTGCCCTGCTGTACGACCCTGACTCAGAGTTCGCGCTCATCATGCGACAGCAACTCCTGAGTCCGCGCGTGCAGGTCGTCCTCGACCTAGTGCGACGCGCCGCTCTGGGCGGTGAACTGCCCAAGACGATTGATGCCCAAGCGGTGGTCCATTGCTTAGCGGGTTCCTACTTCGCCGAACTGGCGCTCACTGGACACGTCAGTCGCTCCTGGGCGCACCACACCGTCAATCAACTGCCGTCTGGACAGCAGTAACCAGCTCCTCGACGAGCTGGTGCAGCTACAAGCGCTGGCAGGCGCGGACTCCCGCGCCGGGTACGAGGTGTCGCCGTGCGCCTGCTCACTGAACCGATTCACGTATGTTCCGCGAGCGCGCAGCGGCCGGGCGGCGTGCAGTAGTTTTCGCCTGGCCCTGCGCCGAGTGGCCGATGCATGGGGCGCCGGACGCTGGAACGCCCGGATCGACCGGGTCGGGCGTTCCTGTCTGGGACACTGACCTGGTGACTGTTCAGCCACCCGCGACCGCGCTCGCCGACACCGATGTGACGGTCGGCCTGACCTCGGCCCAGGTCACCGAACAGATCGCCGCCGGCCGCACCAACGCCGTCGACACCACACCGTCCCGCAGCATCTGGGAGATCGTCAAGGCCAACGTCCTCACCAGGTTCAACGCCATCCTGGGTGCGCTGTTCGTGCTGATCATCATCACCGGCTCGATCGCCGACGGGCTTTTCGGGCTGATCCTGGTGCTCAATTCGTTGATCGGAATCGTCCAGGAGTACCTGGCCAAGCGGAAACTGGACCGACTGGCCCTGCTGAACGCACCGGTCACCACGGTGGTCAGGGACGGCGACGTCGTCGAGATCCCCACCGCTGACGTGGTTCTCGGCGATCTGGTGGAACTGCGGACCGGTGATCAGGTCCCCGCTGACGGCACCCTCACCTCCGGTGACGGTTTGGAGATCGACGAGGCGAACCTGACCGGAGAGTCGGATGCCGTCCCGAAGTCGGCGGACACCGAGGTCCGCTCCGGCACCACCGTGGTGGCCGGTGCCGGCCGGTTCATGGCGGCGGCCGTCGGTCCGGACGCTTATGCGAACAAGATCGCCGCCGAAGCCCGCAAGTTCACCAGGGCCCGCAGCGAGATCCAGGAGTCGGTCAACAGGCTGCTCAAGTACATCACCTGGGTGATCGTCATCGCTCTGCCGCTGCAGATCATCTCGCAGGCCAGGGTGGTCGGCGACCAGGGTTGGCGCCAGGTGGTGATCCGGTCGACCGGTGGGCTGGTCGGGTTGGTGCCGGAGGGCCTGGTGCTGCTGACGTCGGTGGCTTTCCTGCTGGCCGCCGTCCAGCTGACCAGGCAGCAGGTGCTGGTGCAGGAATTGCCCGCGGTCGAGGGCCTGGCCAGGGTCGACGTCGTATGCGTGGACAAAACCGGCACGCTCACCGTTGGTGACATCATCTTCGAGGACATCCATGTTCTGGGCGATCCCGATGGCCGCGACGACGGTGTCGGCGCCGAGGAGATCCGTTGTGCGCTCGGAGCATTGGCCGACGATCCAAACGCGAATGGCACCCTGAAGGCGGTGGCCGCGTCCATCGACCCGCCGGAAGGCTGGGAGCGGATCGCTACCGTCGCGTTCAATTCGGCCCGCAAGTGGAGCGCGGCGGGATTCGCCGGGCATCCCACGTGGGTGCTGGGCGCCCCCGATGTGCTGCTACCCGCCGGCGACCCGCTGCGTGAGCGAGTGTCGGCCCTGGCCCGCACCGGCCGCCGAGTCATCCTGCTGGCCAGCAGCGCAGCCGTCCTGGATGGCCCTGTCCTGCCGGCCGGGCTGGTGCCGCAGGCGCTGGTCACTCTGAACGAGCAGATCCGCCCGGATGTCGCCGACACCCTTCGCTACTTCGCCGAACAGGAGGTGGCGATCAAGGTGATCTCTGGCGACAACGTGCAGACAGTGGCCGCGATCGCCCGGTCAGTCGGCCTGCCCATCGACACCGACACCATGGCCGGGGTCGTGGACGCCCGCAGCCTGGGCACTGATCCCCAACAGCTACGCCAGATCGCTGAAGCCACAACGGTTTTCGGCCGGGTGTCGCCTGGGCAGAAGCGGTCTCTGGTGCGGGCATTGCAGGCCGAGGGCCACGTTGTCGCAATGACCGGAGACGGCGTCAACGACGCCTTGGCGCTCAAGGACGCCGACATCGGCGTCGCCATGGGAAACGGCGCCCAGGCCACCAAGTCGGTGGCCCAACTGGTTCTGCTGGACGGCAAGTTCTCCCATCTACCGTCGGTGCTGGCCGAGGGGCGGCGGGTGATCGGCAACGTCGAGCGGGTGGCCAACCTGTTCGTGGCCAAGAACGTGATGAGCCTGATCGCGATCGTCACCACGGCGTTGTTCGCGCTTCCTTTCCCGTTCCTGCCGCGGCATCTGACGCTGGTCAGCGCTGTGACGATCGGCATCCCCGCCTTCTTCCTGGCTCTCGGTCCAAACAAGCGCCGCTATCTCCCCGGCTTCCTGCGCCGGGTTCTGCGCTTCGCGATACCGGCCGGCGTGGTCGCCGGGATGGTGGTGCTGGGCTCCTACCTGCTGGCGAACCATCGGTACGGCGTACCCAGGGCCGAGTTCGGTGGCCGGTGCACCGTGACGGACAGCGCACAGGCCCCCGCCGCCGACATCGCCTGCTGGCAGCCTGGCGCCGGGGCGACCGTCGCCCTGCTCACGACGTTCTTCTGGATCCTGATCGTCCTGGCCCGCCCGTTGCGGCTGTGGAAGGTGCTGCTGATCGGTTCGATGGTGCTGCTGGCCGTCCTTGCCTTCGTGCTGCCGTTCGCCCGCGCCTTCTTCAACTTCGATCTGCCGGCGGGTTTGCTCTGGCAGTCGTTGGCCATCGGGGCGGCAGGCGCCCTGGCGATCGAAGTCCTCTACTGGACTGCTCGGGAAGTCCGGGACGCCCATCATGTGGCCGACTGACCACCACCGGAAGACCGAACCCGTTGCTACCCAAGCGATCTGATTACCCGAAGTCAGTCGACCAGCAGATCCTGGTGGACACCGTCTCGGATCACGGAAGCGTGAGGATCGAACAGGATCCGTCGCGGGCATCGGGTCGGCTGATCTACCTGGACGGGGTCGCCTGTTCCTACATCGACCTGGACGATCCGGCACACCTGGAATTCCTGTACCTGCGACGGATTACCGACATCATCGAGTCGGTCTGGCCGGCACCGACGCCGCTGCGGGTGACCCATGTCGGTGGCGGCGGCGTCAGCCTGCCCCGGTACCTGGCCGACACCCGCCCGCGGTCTGCCCAGATCGTGTACGAGTACGACGCCGCGCTGATCGAGCTGGCCCGCAGACACCTCGGGTTGATCAGCTTCCCCGGTCTCAAGATCAAGATCGGCGACGCACGCCCGCGCATCGACCGCCGGACGGCCGGCACAGCCGATCTGGTGATCGGAGACGCCTTCGTCGGCAGAGCCGTTCCGCCGCAACTCAGTTCCGTGGAATACCTGAGCCAGCTCAGGCATCTGCTCGCTGAATCCGGTGTCTACCTGCTGAATGTGATCGCCGGTCCGGACCTGCACCGGGCGCGCCGCCACGCGGCCTCGCTGCGGGCGGTCTTCCCCACCGTCCTGGTGGCCGCCGACCCGGACGTACTGTGCGGCAAGGTCAGCGGGAACCTGGTGTTCCTGGCCACCGCGCGGACGGCGCGCAAGCTGCCGGTCGACGCGATTGTCCGGGCCTGCTCGACCGGTGAGTACCCGGACCAGGTGATCCGCCCCGGCGACATCGGATCCTTCGCGGCCGGCGCGCCGGTGCTCACCGACTGAACCGGGTGTCGTTCACCCGCGGTCCAGGAATGCCGGGTAGTCCGCCAACACCCCGTTCTGCACATCGAACTCCTTGGGACCGACGTCGGTGATCCTGGTGGTCACCGTCGTTCCATGTTGTTCGGTCACCGCACCTTCGAACTTCGACGCGCCGAGCCGGGTCCACACGTCCTTGAGGATGGTGACCACCGTGGCTGCCTCCTCGGGCGACCCGTAGGTGGTGACGAACAGGGCGGTGCCGGTGTAGCGGGCGCCAGGCGTCCAGCTGTATCCGCCGAACTCGGGGACCGGCGGGTCCTGGAATCCGCCCTGGGCCACCGCCGTTTCGAAGGCGGTCCGCACCGGCGCCGGCGCGGCGGCCCGCGGACTGGTCAGCAGCGACGTGCCCATCTCCATCATTGCGGCTTGCGGGGCCGACTCGAGTACCGCATGCACGCCGGGATCCTGGCTGAGTGAGCCACTGGTCAGCGGCTTGCCGGCAACCGCCGCATGCAGCAGATCGGCGGGGCAGCCGTCCTCGGCGATGAAGGTGAACGAACGGTCGCTGCTCGGCCCGATCCAGTTGCCGTTCGCGACGTAGCCGATCACACCGGCGATGGTCTTCTGGGTGACCTCGCCCCCGCGGTGTGTGCTGTCGCTGAGATTCTTCGAGTCGATGGCGGCGCCGGCGCACGCCGCCAGTTGGCCGGAGCTGCCCTGGGTTCCCAGCTCGATGCTCAGCGAGTCCCCGGCCGGCCCGGATCGCAGCGGGTCGGTGGGGCCGTCCAGGGTCATGCCGCAGGTGTTCTGCACTCCGATCAGGTCCAGCCACGCGGTCTGCGTCGTCGGACGGCCGGCCGAATCGGTGCTGTCGGCACTGGCCCCGTATCCGATGCGCTCCGCGACCCGGTTCATCGCCGCCGCATCGATCAGCGCGATGTCCGTTCGGGTGGCCGCACTCGACGGCAGCCGATCGAGTATCTGCCGGGTGCCGGACGCCCCGTCCCCGCCGCCGCCCGGAACGGATGAGCCGGTGACCGGGACGGCGGGCACACCGGCCACCGGGTCGCTGCAGCTGGCCGACAGCAACAGGAAGGCAGCGGCGGTGGCCACCTTCCGCGGTCCAGCGTTCACCGGCCAGCACCCGCCGGCGGCATCACCGGTCGGTCCTCGAACGGTGTGGACAGCACAACGGTGGTGCGGGTCGAGACGCCGGCTCGACCCCGGATCTGAGCCAGCAGGGTTTCCAGGGCGGCCGGCGAGGCGACCCTGGCCTTGACGATGTACGACTCGACGCCGGCCACCGAATAACACGCTTCGATCTCCGGAAGACCGGCGATCCGCTGCGGATAGTCATCGGGTGCGGCCGGGTCGATCGGCGTCAGCGAAACGAAGGCCGTCAACGGCAGGCCCAGCTGCTCGGAGTCGAGCCGAGCGGCGTAACCACGGATCACCCCGCGCTCCTCCAGCCGACGAACCCGCTGATGCGCGGCGGACACCGACAACCCGATCCGGTCGGCCAGATCGGTGTAGGAGCACCGACCGTCAGCAGCCAGTGCCGCCGCGATCCGGGCGTCGACGTCCTCGAGCACTCAGACCATCCCGCCGTCCTGGACACCGTGCATCTGCACCAGTTCGGTGGCCGCATTGTTCAGCACCTGCGGCCGCCCGTCGGTCCCTACCACCACGATGTCCTCGATCCGCACACCGAAGCGGCCAGGCAGATAGATGCCCGGTTCCACCGAGAAGGCCATTCCGGGTTCCAGGATGCGGGAATTGCCGGACACCATGTACGGGTGCTCGTGCACCTCGAGCCCGATGCCGTGCCCGGTGCGGGTGATGAAGAACTCCCCGTAGCCGGCGTCGGTGATCACCGTCCGGCTCGCCGCATCCACCGACTCACAGCTGGCGCCGGCGACAGCAGCCGCCACTCCAGCGGCCCGCGCCTTCCGGACGACCTGATGCACGACGCCGAGTTCGGGGTCGGAGGGCGTCCCGACGACATAGCTGCGGGTGCAGTCGGAGAAGTAGCCGGCCGGTGACGGACCGCCGATGTCCACCACCACCGAGTCCCCGACCTGGATCGTCCGGTCCGATGCCGCGTGGTGCGGGCTGGCTCCGTTCGGGCCGGACCCGACGATGACGAAGTCCGCCTTGGCATGGCCCTCTTCGACCATCCCGGCGGCGATGTCGGCGGCCACCCCGCGCTCGGTGCGGCCCGCTCGGAGCCACTCGGGCATCCGCTCGTGCACCCGGTCGATGGCGGCACCGACAGCGGTCAATGCGGCCACCTCGGCGTCGTCCTTGCGCATCCGAAGCTCAGCGATCGCCGGGCCGGCCAGCGCCATGTCGGAGCCCGGAACCGCGGCCTGCAGGCCCAGCGTGTGGACCGCCGGCAGATGGTCGTCGACCCCGAGTACCGCCGCCCCCGGCACCAGCGCTGCCACCACCGAGTACGGATCGTGACCGTCCCGCCAGGTGATGATCTCCAGCCCGAGATCCTCCGCCGGCGTTCCGGACCATCCAGGTCGTTCCAGGGCCGGAACCAGCAACCGTGCGGTGCCGTCCGCGCCGGCGACCAGGCAGGTCAACCGCTCGTGCGAGGACACCGAGTGCCCGACGAAGTACCACAGGTCCGCTCCGGGACCGATCACCATCGCATCGATGCCGGAGTGCCGCGCCTGGCCGGCCAGCCGCTCGATGCGCTCGGTCAGCGCGCTGGTCGGAGTCGGTGCGGTCAGTGCCGGATCATCGACACCGGATGCCCTGGTAACGCTCGGTGCGGCCACCCCGCCAGCCTAATCGCGGCGGTCACCGAAGGGCTGGGAGCCGGTGCATTGGATGCCGGTAGCGTCCCGGTACATGTTGCAGTTGCTGGATCTGGCCGGCGTCTATTTCCGCGCGTTCTTCGCGGTGCCGTCCTCCACCGTCGGCCGGCACGGGAAACCGGTGAATGCCATCCGCGGAACCCTGGACATCATGGCCAGGGTGATCGCCGATGCCGCCCCCACCCGAGTGATCGCCTGCCTCGATCTGGACTGGCGACCGGCCTGGCGGGTCGAGCTGATCCCGACCTACAAGGCACACCGGGTCCTGCGGACGACGCCCAGCCCCGACGTACCCGACGTGGAGGAGGCACCGGACGAGCTGTCTGCTCAGGTACCGATCCTGCTGGAGGTGATGCAAGCGATCGGCATCCCGTCGGCCGGCGCGGACCACTGCGAGGCCGACGATGTGATCGGCACCCTGGTACATCGCCGGACCCTCGATCCGGTCGAGGTGGTCACCGGAGACCGGGACCTGTTCCAGGTGGTCAGCGCCGGTCCGCCGGCGGCGACCGTTCGCTACATCGGTGCCGGTATGAGCAAGGCGATGGTGTACGACACCGCGGCCGTGCAGTCCCGGTTCGGTGTGCCGCCGTCCGGTTACGCCGACTACGCCACCCTGCGGGGGGATGCCTCGGACGGGTTGCCGGGAGTTGCCGGCATCGGGGACAAGACCGCCGCCGCGCTGATCACGACCTTCGGGTCCATCGCCGGGGTGCTGGCCGCCCTGGACTCCGGCGACAGCCGATTGGCGTCCGGCCCGCGCAGAAAGCTCGAACCGGCCAGGGACTACCTGGCGGTGGCACCGAGGGTGGTGGCCGTCCGAACCGACGCGGTGATCCAGCTGGCCGGTGACGGGACGTTGCCGTCGGCACCCGCCGACCCGGCTCGGCTGGCTGAGCTGATCGCGGAGCACGCTCTCGGTGGTTCGGCCCGGCGACTTCTGACGAAGCTGGGTTTCGACCAGTTCACTACATCGGCATGACCGGCCCTGGCGGGCACCACCCGTCGGCCATCAGCCGGCTGGCCGACCTTCGGGTGGTCGTCGACCGGGTGGAGGGGCGCCCGGTCTGCGGGCTGAAGCCAGGCGACTGGTTCAGCGTCAGCAAGTCCAGTCAGCTGTCCATGCCGGAGGGCGGGCACTTCTGTCTGTATGCGCTCGCCGCCGTGTTGCCACTGCTGCCGGCCAAGCAGCGAGCCCCGGCCGAGGGTGACTGGCTGGCCACCGACACCGAGGTGGCCTGCCCAGATCCGGACGAGCGGCTCATCATGCGGATCGAGACCGGCTCCGTTCAGGATCTGGCGACGGAAGAACTCACCTGAGGTGTCCGGGATCTCGGCGCGGCGGACTGTCTCCCTCGGCCTGCAGACCGGCAACGACGCGGCGGGTTACGCCCGCCTGGCGGCGGCGGCCGAGAGTTACGGGTTCGACGGGATCAGCGTCTTCGCCGACCTCGGGTTCCAGCCCCCCGCGGCCCCGCTGGCGCTGATCGCGGCCAACACCACCCGGGTGCGGATCGGCGCCGCCTGCCAGAACCCCATCCTGCTGCATCCGGTCGAGATCGCCGGGCAGCTGGCCACCCTCGACATGCTCTCCGGCGGCCGGGCCTACGGCGGCCTGGCCCGCGGCGCCTGGCTGCGGGGTTTTGCTCTGCCGGCACAGGATGCGGTGGGGCGGCTTTCCGAGTGCGTGGCGATCATCAGGGCGGTGCTGGCCGGGGACGACTCAGGGTTCGACGGATCCCACTTCACCGTCCCGGCCGGATTCCGATTGCGGTTCCCGGTCCGGCGGGAACGGGTCGAGCTGCTGATCGGCACCTGGGGTCGCCGGACGGCAGCCCTCGCCGCTTCTCTGGCGGTGGACGAGGTGAAAGTGGGAGGCACCGCGAACCCGGACATGGTCAGGCTCATGCGCACCTGGCTCGGGCCCGACGTCGGCCTGGTGGCCGGTGCCGTGACGGTCTGCGACGCCGATTCCGCCGCCGCCCGCACACACGCCCGCCGAGAGGTGGCGATCTATCTCGACGTGGTCGCCGGCCTCGACCCGACGGTGAGGGTGCCCCCGGACGAACTGACCCGGATGCGGGACCGGCTGCGCGTCGGCGACGTCGCCGGAGCGGCAGCATCGATCGGCAACCAGACCTTGTCACGATTCGCCTTCGCCGGCACCCCCGACGAGATCGCCGATCAGGCCAACGCCCTGTACGCCGCCGGCGCCACCCGCATCGAATTCGGCACCCCGCACGGCATCGAGCCGCTGCACGGGCTGGCGCTGCTCGGGCAGCGGACCCTCCCGGCCCTGAATCGAGCAGACCGATGACGACCCCGCCCCGGACGTCGGCTGTGTGGTCCGTCGCCGATCGTTACCTGGAGCGGCTTGCCGGCACCGATGCCACGGCCGCAGGTGCCATCGGCGCCCCGGTCACCTCCCGGCTCCACCAGGTCGGTCCGGACGACTTCGACGACCGGCTCGACGCCGCCAGGTCCGCCAGAGCCGCGCCGGCCGGTGCGCCGGCGGTCGACACCGCAGACGCCGACCCGAAAGCCGCTCTGACCGACCGCTGGACGCCGAGATCCTGTTCCGGACAACGGCTTCACCGAACGCCTGCTGGCACCGTTGGGAACGCCGGTGCAGGCAATCAGGGCGACCTTCGATGCGCTGCCGGAAGCCATCGCCGGGGACTGGGAGCTGCTGGTCGGCGAGTTGAACGCGGTCTCCCGTGCGTTCGACGGCTACCGGCGGACCCTCGAACGGGCAGCAGGGCGGAGGTCATCGGGTGGGCAGCGCGGCAGGTGCGGCTGGTGATTTTCCGTTAACTTGGCTCGTGCGTCCCGGATGCTGGTGAGGGCCCGTCGGGTTCCTACCGCCTGGTACGCAACGGCCAGAACGCCTGCTCGGCGACCTCGACTCAGGCATATGCGGCCCGGTCCTACCCGGGACGCGTCGCCCGCATGAAGCGGCTACGCAGCAGACCTGCATGATGTGAACCTCGACTATTCGGGTTCGCCCGGTGGGACACCGAATCGGTTGTGGTGCACCACTTCAGCGGTCGGGCGACGTCGGCGCGACCGGGTGCTGCCGCTCGGCGCGGTCTCGGCCGGATGGCCCAGTGCGATCACGCCGACGATACGGCGATCGGCCGGGATCTCGAACGCCCGGTGCACCTGGTCGAGCTGTTCCTCCGGCACGCCGAAGAAGAGCCCACCCAAGCGGGCGTCGACGATGGCCAGCAACATGATCATCGCCGCCATTCCGGTGTCCACGTCCCAGTACCGCACCGGCCAGTGCGACTCCATCTGGTCCTGCCACGGCTTGTCCGGCTCGGCATAGCGACGCAGATACCTCTGCTTGTCCGAACAGCAGAGGATCAACACCGGCGCACTGGCCACCCCGGACAGCCAACCGTCCGGCGGCTCGTCCGGGTCCGCGGTGGCCGACCAGAACCGCTGCAGTGCTTGAGCTTCCGAGAGCACGACGAAGTCCCAGCCCTGGCTGAAACCGGCGCTGGGCGCACGCAGGCCCAGTTCGACGATCCGCTGCACCACCTCGATTGGCACTTCTTCACCGGTGAACCGACGGATCATCCGGCGGCTGAGCACGGCGTCGGTCAGGTCCATCCGCCGATATTGTCACACCGTGCAGAGCGGCCCGGTCGGCACCAATTCCTCATGATGGTGTGCGAACAACCATCGATTCTCGACCCGCCGATGCACAGAACTGCCGAATCGTCATCCACCTCGGTTCCGTCCCATCTGCATCGGGCCGAGGTCGTTTCGCACCACGGCACCCGCGGCCATCACCATCCGCAGGCCGCCCAACGCCGCCACATCGACGGTCGGATCATCGTCGATAACCAGCAGGTCGGCGGCCAGTCCCGGCGCCACCGCGCCGGTGCGATCGGAGATCCGGCACAATCGGGCGCCGTTCACGGTGGCGGCCTGCAGGGTCTGCAGCGGCGTCAGGCCGGCATGCTGCATCAAGGTGGCCTCGGCGACGACCGCGCTGGTGCCCTCGGTGATGTCGCCCGGCGGATAGTCGGTTCCGTGGGTCAGCGTCACCCCGGCAGCAACGAGCCGGCGGATGCTGGCCAGGTGCGCGAGCGCCGCCCGGCGCGCATTGGCCATCGAATGTTCCTCGAAACCCTTGGCGCGCATCGTGCTCTGCGAGTGGGTGACGATCAGTGTCGGCGAGACGTAGACACCCGGCACCGCCAGCAGTCGCGCGGTCTCCTCGTCCAGCTGGTAGGCGTGCTCGAAGCTGGTGACGCCGGCCTGAAGGGCCTGCTGAATGGCCAGCTGATGGCCGACGTGGGCCACCACATAGCTGCCGTGCCGATCCGCGGCCCGCACCACCGCCGCCATCTCAGCGGCCGTCATCTCCGCATCCTGCGGACGTTCGCCGTCGTGGGCCAGACCGCCGGTGATGAAGATCTTGACATGATCGGCTCCGGCCCCGAGTTCGGCCATCGCGGCGGCATAGAACTGCTCCGGCCCGCTGCAGTAGACCGAGCCGGTGCCCCGGCCATGGCCGCCCGGCGTGGACAGAGCCCGTCCCCCGGCCAGGATGCGCGGGGCGGTGAACCAGCCGCGGGCGGACGCCTCGCGCAGCCGCAGGTCGATCCCGTGCTGTTCGTGGATGCACCTGATGGTGGTGGCGCCGGCATGCAGCGCCGCCGCGGCGCGGGCGGCCGCCCGGAATGCGGTGAGCGCCGGATCCTCGTTCTCGTCGGTGTCGGAGAACGGGAACAAGATCGACAGATGGGTGTGCACGGTGACGATTCCCGGAACGACATACCGACCGGCGACGTCTACGATCTCGGCATCCGGAGGCACGGTCGCCGTGGCGTCGACGACGGACTCGATCAGCCCATCCCGCAGCACGATGGCCGCGCCCTCCCGGATGCCGCCGGTCAGGACATCGACCACCCGGGCGTTGGTCAGCAGGCGGGGCCTCACGCCGGCACCTGCACCGGCTCACCGTCGGACATCACGCTGCTGCCCTCCCCGCCACACCGACGGCGGGCGCGTCAAGGTGGGACTTGCCGCAGCCGGACTCGCCTACCCGGGCCGGTATCGGACCTCGGCCGACGGTGGGCGGTGTGCCGCCTACCTCCCGCACCTCGCTGGCGCCCCGGCGGCAGGCAACTTCGACATCGGGCGGCTGCCACAGCTCATCCGGGTACCCAGTTCTGTCCGGGAGCGACGTCCTTCGAGAGATGGCTGAGTATCACACGCCGGATCAGTGCGCAGCGAGCGCGATGCCCGGTGTCCAAGGTGCGCGGGAGAACAAGCCGCCGGAGCGATGTGCCGGGGCCGTGGGTGCTGCCCAGCACTTCGTATGCCCAGCACTTCGTACCTGAGCAGGGCGACCGGTGGCCGTTCGACACCTTGCGGCATGGTCGATCTCGTTCACCGGCCGACCGCAACGAATAGCACCGTCGGATGCCCCGGCGTGTCCCCCGACACGCCGGTACAGCGATGAGAAATTCAACGATGTTGCGGCCTGGCTATTGCCTTCGACTCGCGGTGACGGGTAGAAATCTGGAACGCGCTTCCGCGAGGGAGCGCGGATCGATCGGGATCGAGGTCCACACCACCGGCGCAATCCGGCGGGCTCGTGGAGATGGAGCGAGCGGGCTGCCGAACTGATCGATGTTCGTCGAGTCGTCTCGCGACGAACTCCGAGCCCCGGCCAACTCATACTTGGCCGGGGCTCACCCATATCCAAGACCGGACGTCGCCAACCTCTCCCGCGACACGCCGTCATGCCCGGGTCTGATCCTCAATCGCCTGCTGTGCAGCAGCTCCCGGGTGCCGCAGCGACTGCTCGTGGCTCGGGACCCGTTTCGCGCCGCCGCGCACCCCCTGCGTGCCACAGCCCGCAATGAGCTTCTGAGTGTCTCGCCCGCCGCCGATCGCCGATGGGCGGTGACGACGAACGATGTCGAGGGACCGTCAACGGTCGCGCCGACGGCCTCGACGACGATCGGAGTCGAAGGGTCGGCCTCCCCAGGACGGCTGTAAAACCCTTGGCGCAGAAGCCATCCGTGACTGCTGGGACAAGACTGGGGGTGATGGCGGCGTGTCACGTCGACACGCCGTTCGGAATGAGAAAGTTCGGCGCATCCCTTGCGGATCGTGGCTTCACTGCCGTAGACATCACTTACGCACTCCCGCAAGGGAGAGCGGGCCGGACGACAATCGAGGTCCCTACTGGCGGAGCGATCCGCCGGACTCGCGGAGACGAAGCGAGTGGGCTGGCGAGCCGACCGGCGTTCACGGTTCGTGTCGCCGTGGACGAAAGAGGCCCGGCCAACTCATACTTGGCCGGGCCTCACCCATTATGGCGTTCGTGGCTGTCCAGTCCGTGAACGTGCGGCTGACGGCGGGTATATCCATCGGTGCTCGAACATGAAGTGGCACACCCCGACGCTCTCCCGGCCTGAAGCACCCCTGGCACCACTCACTCCGACATGACGCCTCGAAGTGAGTAACCCCTACGTCGAGTACTCCGCCAAGACGAATGCCCCGGCGGGAAGCTGCCGGGGCATTCGTCGTGGGTGGAGCGGATCAGTTCGGGACGCCGACCTCGTACGTGCCCTTGTCGTCCTTGACGGTGACCGTCACCGTTTTCGGGGCGTTGTCGACGGTGACTGTGCAGTCGAAGGTGTTGCCGGCCTTGACCCGGGTGTCGCCGGCCTTGGGGCAGGACGCCGCGGTGGCGTTCATGTTGTAGCTGTCCTTGACCAGGTTCACCACGGCCCCCTCGACAGCCTTCTGGTCGAACACCTGCTTCTGCTTGGTCACCCACCCGGGCCACAGGAAGAGCAGGATGGCGAGGATCGCCAGCACGGCGACCAGGGAGGACAGGCCTATGATCAGCCCCTTGTTGGTCGACCTCGCGGGCTGACCCTGTCCGTACTGGTTGTAGTTCTGGCCGTACTGGCCGTACTGCTGCTGGCCGTAGCCCTGACCGACATCTTGCTGGCCGTAGCCGGGCTGACCGTAGCCGGGCTGCCCGTAACTCGGCGGCTGGGCGCCGTAGCCAGGCTGCTGCCCCTGGCCGTACCCAGGCTGCCCGTAACTCGGCTGTCCGTACCCGGGCTGACCGTATCCCGGCGCCTGCTGGCCCCATCCGGGCTGGCCTTGCGGCGCGCCCCACTGGTCGCCCTGACCCTGCTGGCCGTACGGGGACGGCGTCGAACCGGATGTCGGCCCGGTGTATCCGGACCACTGCTGGGGATTCGGGTCCCCGCCCTGACCGTACGGCGTGCTCATCCGTGCCTCCCTGACCAGCCCAGCTGTCGCCCGACTGTTGCATCGTTCGCGGTGACTTCTGATCATGATCCAACCACGACACCTAGGCCGCGACCGGATCATCTCAGACGTGTTGGTTCTGCTGCGGAACGGTACGCGGAACCGGCCGGAATCGGGGACCGAACCTGCGGATCAGTCCCGTGTCAGACGCTGCCGAGCGAAACCACGCCGCGGCGCAGCGCCGTCACCGCTTCGGTGGCCGGACCGGATATCTCGTCGGGGGCGACCAACCGGATCTGGTCCAGCAGATCGATCACCTGCCGGCACCAGCGTACGAAGTCTCCCGCCGATACCTCCTGGCCGCTCTCGGCTGCAGTGTCAAGCGCGTCCGGGAGAGTGCCTCCCCGTGCCCAGGTCCGGACTGCCCAGCCGAAGCCGGAATCCGGCTCCCGGGTGACTCGCAGACCGGAGTGCCGTTCCTGCGCGGCCAGCTCGGCCCACAGCCGCAGCGTCCCAGACACGGCCGCTCCGGCCGGTCCGGGCACCGGCCGGCTCATTCCCGGGTGGTCGCGTCGGGACTCGTAGACCAGAACCGAGACCGCCGCCGCCAGATCCGGCGGTGTCAGCCCATCCCAGAGACCGGCCCGCAAACACTCGGTGGCCAACAGGTCGCTCTCCGACCAGATACGCGACAACATTCGGCCGGCATCGGTGAGCTGGTCGCCGCGCAGGTATCCCCGTTCGGTCAACACGCCGAGGATCCGGTCCAGCTGGTCACCGAGCGAGTCCCGGGCGCCGTCCACCTTCTGTCGCATGCGGGAGGCGTCATCGATCAACAGACTGCACCGACGCGCCCACCGCAGATGGTTCTCCCGGTCCGCGCATCCGTGCACCGGGTGTCCGCGCACCGCCTTGCGCATGGCCGCGAGGTCGGCGTCACCGGTCTTGTTGTCCCGCGCCGGCCGCCCCGACGCGGTGATCCCGGCAGCCGCGATGGAGGAGGCGATGTCGCGGCGCACCTGTGGCGATCGGTGATTGACCTGTTTGGCCAGCCGGATCCGGCCGAGCGCCGGGACCGGCCCCCGGAAGTCCGCCTCGCCTAGTCGGCCCGACCACCGGTCAGCGGTGACCACCAGGGGCCGGCTCAGGCCGTCGTGCTCGACCCCGGGGTCGAGCACGACGGCCAGCCCGGCTCTGCGACCGCCTGGCACCTCGATGACGTCGCCACGTCTGAGTTGGGCGAGGTCGAACGCCGTCGCCTCCTTGCGGCGGGCCGCGCCGGACTTGGCCGCTTCCTTCTCCGCCGAAGACAGCCGGCCCAGCAGCTCGACGTAGGAGTCCATGTCGCCGAGATGGCATTGCATCTTCGCGGTGTGCTCGGCGATCGCCTCCTCGCTGCGATGCAGCTGACGCGCCAGACCGACCACCCCGGCGTCGGCCTGGAACTGCGCGAAAGACTGCTGCAGCAGGTCTTTCGCCGGTGCCCGTCCGATCCGGTCGGTGAGGTTGACGGCCATGTTGTACGACGGCGCGAACGAGGATCTCAGCGGGTAGGTCCGTTTCGACGCCAGCCCGGCAACCTGCCGGGGGTCCATCCCGGGGCTCCAGATGACCACCGCGTGACCCTCGACGTCGATGCCGCGGCGACCTGCCCTGCCGGTGAGCTGGGTGTACTCCCCCGGTGTCAGGTCGACATGGCCCTCGCCGTTGTACTTAACCAGTTTCTCCAGCACCACCGTCCGCGCCGGCATGTTGATGCCGAGGGCCAGCGTCTCGGTGGCGAAAACGGCCTTCACCAGGCCGGCGACGAACAGCTCCTCGACGGTTTCCTTGAACGCCGGCAGCATGCCTGCGTGGTGGGCCGCGATTCCCCTCTCCAGTGCCTCCCGCCAATCCCAGAATCCGAGAACACCGAGGTCGGCCTCCGGGAGGTCAGTGGCCCGGCGGTCGACGATGGCGCGTATCCGCTCGCGCTCCGCATCGGACACCAACCGCAACCCGGACCGCACGCATTGGGCCACCGCGGCCTCGCAGCCGGCCCGGGAGAAGATGAAGGTGATCGCCGGCAGCAGGCCGGAACCGTCCAGTCGCTCGATGACGTCGACCCTCGTCGGTGGGCGCCAGCCAGCGCCGCGCGCGCCGCCGCCCATGCCGTGCCGGCCCCCGCGCCTGGACGGTCCCTGCGCGGCTCGCGGCCACCGCGGTTCGGCGTCGGCCACCGCCCTGGCGAGCGCCGGATCGATCCGGATGCGGTGGGTACCCTCCGGCGATCCCGCGGCACCCTCACCGTCGCTGAACAGGTCGAACAGCCGGCGGCCGACCATCATGTGCTGCCACAGCGGCACCGGCCTGATTTCGTCCACCACCACCCTCGTGTCACCGCGGACCTGTTGCAGCCAGGCGCCGAACTCCTCCGCGTTCGACACGGTCGCCGACAGGCCGGCCACCTGCACCCGGGTGGGCAGGTGCAGGATCACCTCCTCCCAGACGGCGCCCCGGAACTTGTCGGCGAGGTAGTGGATCTCGTCCATCACCACCGCGGTCAGCCCCGCGAGGTCGGGTGAGTCGGCGTACAGCATGTTGCGCAGCACTTCGGTCGTCATCACCACGATCGGAGCGTGAGAGTTGATCGCGGTGTCGCCGGTCAGCAGCCCGACCTTGTCCGCGCCGTGTTCGCTGGCCAGGTCGGCGAACTTCTGGTTCGACAACGCCTTGATGGGGGTCGTGTAGAAGCACTTTCCGCCTGTGATGAGCGCGCGGAACACGGCGAACTCGCCCACTATCGTCTTGCCGGCGCCGGTCGGAGCGCACACCAGCACGCCGTGACCCTCCTCCAACGCCCGGCAACCCTCGATCTGGAACTCGTCGAGGACGAACGGTCGCTGAGCGGCGAATTCGGCGAGCAGCGGATGTTCGGCGGTATCCCGTGACCGCCGGAAACGGTCGGCGGCGCTCAGCTGTTCGTCGGGGTAGGTGAACTCACCCGACCGGATGGTGGCCACCCGACCAGAGTCGCACACCGCCGGCCCAGGCCACCTCAGGTGGCGTCCGGATCGAACCGCGGGCGTCCGGCGTCCGACGGCGCTCCGGGAACCGGGCGGGCCTGCTCCCCCGGCGGCCGCGGAATCGCAGTGGCTCCGGATGACCGACCGTCGAACGGAGCCGCGTCCGAGACGGATTGATCCAGGGTCACCGGTGAGGCCGATGCGGATGGTGACAAAGAGGAGGCAACTGGCGACTCCGAAGCAGACGGCGCTGCGGAGGCCGACGGCGCCGCGGAAACCGACGGCGCCGCGGAAACCGACGGCGTCGCCGAAGCAGACGGTGACGCCGAGGCAGACGGCGCTGCTGAGGCGAACGGCGTCTCCGAGGCACCGGGCGTCCAGTCGGACGCCTCGAGCGCCGAGACCGCGATCGGCTGGTCGTCGGCACCGATCGCCGCCGGCGCCGACGGCAGCTGCGACGCCTCGTCATCGGACAGGTTCTCCAGGCCCTCGGCGAGCTGGGCGCTGCCCTTGCGCCGGTCGTGGATCTTCGACACCTGCACCGCGATCTCGTACAGCACGCACAGTGCCACGGCCAGCACCAGCATGGTGATCGGGTCGTTGCCGGGCACCGTCAGGCCGGCGAAGACGACGAGCGCGAACATCGAGTAGCGCCGCGCCTTGGCGAGCTTCTTTCCCGAAAGGATCCCGATGAAGTTCAGCATGATCAACAGCAGCGGGAGCAGGAACGAAATGCCGAAGATCAGCAGCACGCTGATCAAGAACCCGAAGTAGCTCTCCGGGGTCAGCGCCGACACCGTGACATCGCCGCCGAAGCCGAGCAACACCCGCAGTCCCTTGGGGATGATCAGGTAGGCCAGCACGGCTCCGCTGACGATCAGTACCGCGGCGGAGCCGACGAAGGTGAGGGCGTACTTGCGTTCCTTGGAGAACAGTGCGGGGGTGACGAAGCCCCAGAGTTGATACAGCCAGACCGGGCAGGAGATCACCGCGCCGGACATGATGGCCGACTTCAGCGCGATCTGCAGCGGAGAGAACGGGCTGGTGGCGAACAGTCGGCATCCTGCTCCCAGCTCTTGACGCGGGGGTGCAGGGACATCGCAGTACGGCCTCAGCAGAAGGTCACCTAGCGATCGGAGGTGCAGCGCCGGTACGCCGTTGTAGTACCAGGTGAATCCGACGACGACTCCCAGGAGGAGTCCGAGCACCGCGAAGAACAGCCGTCGACGGAGTTCGTACAGATGCTCCATCAGGCTCATCGAGCCGTCCGCAGACGGCGTGCCCTTGCGGCGCAGAAATTTCAACGCCGGGTCTCCCTCGAAGTTCGATGCCTGTCACGGCGGACCGGCCGGGCCGCGGATGCGGACGGTTCCGATCCTACTGAGCGGTCAGGTAGTGGGCGGTTCGTCCGCCGGCCGCGTCGGAATAGCCGGCCAGCGCCTGCTCCGCTCGGGCGACCACTTCGTCTGCCAGATCCGGACGGTCCTCGATCACGGCCGCGCCGCCGAGGGAGAGCACCAGCCGGACGAGCCATTCATCGCTGGCCGCCGGCATGGTCACCCTGATGTCACCCGTCGGCTCACCGTTCAGGAGTACCGGCTCATTGCTGGTGACGAGGTAGTAGTCGGCGATCCACTGCGCCGCCGGATGCAGCAGGAGGACGGCTGGACTGCTCCCGGAGTCCGGATGGAACATCCGCTCCGGAACCTCGGTCTCCAGCCACAGCGTGCTCTGCGCGGGTTCGTCCAGCACCATCGCCTCGTCGATCCGGTCCACCCGGAAGTTCCGCACGGCGCCGGCGGTGTGGCAGAAGGCCTCCAGGTAGCTGTGGCCGTCGGTGAGCAGCAGCCGGAAGGGGTCCACGGTGCGTTCGCTCACCGCATCCCTTGACGCGGTGTAGTAGCGCATCCACAGCCTGCGACCGGATTCGACCGCTTCCCGGACGATCGACATCGCCGGCGCGTCCTCGCCGGCGGCGACCCGCACCGCCGCCGCCGCCGCGCCCCCACCGGCCTGCTCCAGCTTGGCCAGCGCGGACTGCACGGCGACGGCGTCCAGCAGGCCGGGCAGATCCGCCAAAGCCCGCAGCGCCGCGGTGAGCGCGACCGCCTCGTCACCGGTCAGCTTCACCGGGCGTTCCAGTCCGGCCTGGAACCCCATCGACACGGTCCCGCCGTCCTCGTCCAGCACCACGTCGATCAGGTCGTCCGGGTAGTAGCCGGGCAGGCCGCAGACCATCAACAGGTTGAGATCGGCCGTCACCTGGTTGATCGAGATGCCGTATTCGGCGGCGATCTCCGCCATCGAGACGCCCGGACGGCGAGCGATGTACGGCACCAGCGACATCACCCGTGACAGTTGCTGAGCGGCGGTCTCGCTCACCGCAGCACCTCCATGCCGGTGGCTTCGTCGGATCCGGCGAAGCTCTCGTCCTCCACGGCGCGCGATCGACCGGTGGCGCCGAGAGCAGCGGATCCGCGGAGCAGCCGCAGCACCGCATCACGCAGGTCCGGCGGGTCGATCACCTGGACGTCGGAGCCGCTGGCCGCCACCTTGCGGGCGGTGTCCCAGAGGCCGGTGATCGGGACTCGCAGCAGGTCCACGTCGGTCACCGGGTTCCCATCGCCCGAGGCGGCCGAGATCAACTCCGCCCCGCGGCGCAGGCCGACGGCCCGGCCCGGCCGCACCCTGAGTTCGGCGGTCCGCTCGGAGACCGGCTCCGCGTTCTTCCTGACCTCGGCCAGCAGATCGACGTCCGCCGGGACGGTGTAGGCGCCGGCCCGGCCGGTCGCCACCACCTCACCGGCGATCCTGGACAGCCGGAACGTGCGCTGGGCGCGCCGATCGAGGTCGTGGCCGATGACGTACCAGCGGCCGCGGAAGGACACCAGGCCCCAGGGTTGCAGTCGTCGGCGTTGTGCCACGTCGCCCTGCTGCTTGCGGTAGTCGAACCGGACCTGCCGACGCGACAAGGTCGCGCTCTGCAGCGGGCCGAACGCCGGGTCCGCGGTGCGAACGCGCGGCTGAAGCACCGAATCCCGGCCGCCGAGGCCGGCCGGGTCCGCCGCCGGCGAGGCGTCAGGATGGTCGCGCCCGGCTCCGGCGTCCCGCAGTTTGCGCAGCGCCTGCTCACCGGCGGATCGCAGGCTGGTGGTGGACCAGAGCCGGGCGGCCAGGCCGACGGCGGCCGTCTCCTCGGGGGTGAAGCTGAGTTCGGGCAAGGAGAATTCGTTCGGCGGTATCCGGTAACCGTCCTCGCCGTCGGTCTCCAGCGGCACGGTGAGTTCACGCAGCTCGGTCTTGTCCCGCTCGAACATCCTGGCGAATGCCTCGTCGGTCGGGGCGTCGGCGTACCCGGCGACGTTGCGCCGGATCCACGCGGCCGACCGGTACTGCCTGGTGTTCACCAAGGCGATCACCAGGTTGAGCAACCGCTCCGCTTTCGCCGCTGTGGGAATGTGAGCCACGGCAATCACTCTATTCGGCATCAGGAGGCGACATCGCAGCCGCGCAGCGAGGAACGAGCGCAACAGCCGTCGAACCCCCGCCTGAGGCATGGTGCTCATGTCATGGGCGTCAGCACCGCGATCTGGTACCCGTTGGTTCCGTCGAGAGTTGGTGGCAGAAGCGCTCTCGCGGTACGCCGTCGTAGGACCAGGTGACATCAGCCAGAGGCTGTCACGAAGCAACGCTGCGAAGCCCGTCACTTCGCCCGGACAAGCCGATGGATTCCTCCATCGATCTGCGGAAGGGGCGTACCGGTGCCCCCAGCCTTGCTGGACAGGTTTCCTGGGCGCCCTTCCGCATGGCGACCGGGTCAGTGCCGTCATTGTCGACCAGAACGGGCGAACCGTTTTCGAACAATATTGGGGCGGTGCCGCGCGAGGTTGTCCCAGGTCTCGTGGTAGTTGGGGTGGCGGTCCCCGGCCTGCCTTGCGGTAGGTGTTGGGCGACCGCCAAGTCGACCCGAGACAGGGGACCGCTGTGAAGAAAGGATTACCCAGAACAACGCTGTAAGTGCGACGACGCGGGTGCCGGAGTCGGTGAGCGTGGCGATGGCCGAGTTGGCCGGCGATGTGCAGGAGGGCCTGCTCGCGATGACCGTCGCGGCCGGGCTGCAGGTGATGGCCGCGATAATGAACGCCGATGTCGAAGCGGTGTGCGGGCCGACGGGCCGCCACGATCTGGACCGCACGGCGGTGCGGCACGGCGCCGGCGACGGGTCGGTCACCCTCGGCGGGGCGGCGGGTGCCGGTGACCCGGCCGCGGATGCGTGCCACGGACGGCTCCGGCGAGCTGCCGGTGCCTACCTACGAGCTGTTCTCCTCGACGGAGGTGTTGGGCAGGATGGCGATGGAACGGTTGCTGGCCGCCTGTCGTCGCGCCGCTACCCGGTTGGGCTCGAACCGGTCGGGCAGAAGGTGGAACGGGTCGCTCGTTCGACGAGCAAGTCGGCGGTCAGCCGCCGGGTCGTCGCTGCGACCGAGACCGCGCTGGCCGAGCTGCACGCCGCCCCGCTCGATGGTCTGGACGGTGGCGTACTTGATGAGCATCTCGTAGTTGTTCTCGATGATGTCCCAGCGGATCGCTCTGGTGGTCGCTGGTTCCAACGCCGGGTGCGCGGCGTCGCGGTCGGGCCGGTACAGCTTGGCCTTGTTGATCTGCTTGATCCGTGGGAGCAGTGAGGCATGTGCGAGATAGGGGTGTCCCGTCTCTGCGAACCTCAGGTACGGCCAACCGCCTGACCTGCATGTCTTCATAGTTGAGGCAGCCGGCGAGTCGAAGCTGTCCCATCTACGGGCATCCCGACGAGACACGCCATCCATGCGCGCGCCGGCAGTTGGGGTTACCGTCATCACCCTGCACGTCGTCAGCGTGTGGTCGAACTCAGCCTGCACCGAGTTCGATAGCTCGTTGTGGAAACCGGGGGATCTTGAACGCCAGCGACTATCGATCGTTCTTCCACGTGGCCACCGGGGTGCAGCCCTACGACTACCAGTTAGTGGGTCGGCTGCGTGATCAGGCTCGCTCGGCACTGTCTGCAGGCGAACTCTTAGGAATCGAGGGGACCGCTGCGCGACTGTACTTCGCCCGGTTCACTTTGATGATCACGCCGAAGCAGGAATCATTCATCGAACACTACGACGTCAACGGTCGCACGCGGCGACCGCCGACCGACCCGATCAACGTCGTGCTCAGCTATTGCTACGGGCTTCTCGTCAAGGATCTGGTTGCGGTCTGCCTCGCCGTCGGCCTCGATCCGTTCATTGGCGTCCTCCACCGGCCTCGATTCGGCCGGCCATCGCTCGCCCTCGACCTTGCCGAAGAGTTCCGGCCGCTGGTGGCCGATTCGGTGGTGCTGCAGGTGATCAACAATGGCGAAGTGGACGGCAACGACTTCTTTGCATCGAGTCGAGGGGTGACATTGACCCCCAACGGCCGGAAGCAGGTGATTCGCGCCTACGAACGCCGGCTGGATGTCGAAATCACGCATCCCGGTTTCGGTTACAAGATCAGCTACCGAAGAGTGATGGACGTCCAAGCTCGACTCGTCGCTGAGGTGATGATCGGAGAAATACCCGAATACACCGCGATGGTAACCCGCTGACCATGGCTCGCCGCCGCTACCTCATTGCCTACGACATCGCGGATCACCGCCGACTGCGCAGAGTCATCAAGGTCATGGAATCGTACGGCGAGCGGCTGCAGTACTCGGTGTTTCTGTGCGACCTATCGTCACTGGAGTTCTCCCGTTGGCGGAGCGATCTGATGCCCGAACTCAACCTGGCCTGGGACTCAGTGGTCTGCATCGACCTCGGGGCCGTTGGGGCGTCGGCGCCGATGCAGGTTTACGGCATGCCGCGCCACCTGCCACCCACCGGGCCTATCGTGGTCTGACGAGCGCTCATCTGGCCCACGTCGCCAGCGTGAGCGCTCGCCCGCAGGTGGGCACGCGCGACGATCCTTGAAAACTGCACAGAGAGCGTTCGTCACTGATGCGGCCCACCAGCGCTCGCGATAGGCTACATCAGCGCAGCTCAGAGGCATCAAATCCCGCCAGCTGTTCATCCCGTTTCCCCAAACGGGCTTCATTGCGGCCGGGACGCCGACTACGGCATCGGCATGAAAGTCCAGGTGGTTCATCCCGTTTCCCCAAACGGGCTTCATTGCGGTCCGCCGCCGGTCTTGTCCCGACCCCGCGTAGCGAGGTTCATCCCGTTTCCCCAAACGGGCTTCATTGCGGTCCGCCGCCGGTCTTGTCCCGACCCCGCGTAGCGAGGTTCATCCCGTTCCCCCAAACGGGCTTCATTGCGGTCCGCCGCCGGTCTTGTCCCGACCCCGCGTAGCGAGGTTCATCCCGTTTCCCCAAACGGGCTTCATTGGGGTGCCTACTGGCAGCAAATCCGGGCCGACCAGATTGGTTCATCCCGTTTCCCCAAACGGGCTTCATTGCCGGCCGGGCAGGACGGGCGGAGGTGTGAGGTACTGACCGCGTTCATCCCGTTTGCCTTCTTGTGGACGGCCGGCTGTGCGTTGCTACCTTGTGCCTCGACTTCCGGGAGGTCCGGCGCCGGGCCGAGACAGGTTCGATCCGATGGCCAGCCCGGACCAGCCCGCACCCAGCAAGGGCAGGACGCCGCGGCGACCAGCGAAGGTCGTCGTGCCGAACCCCAGGCCAGGCCAGGCCAGCTGGGGACAAGTCTGCGGCCGGCGCGTCGCTGCTCGGCCGAAAGGACCGCGGCGGACGGAAAGCATGCCAAGTCTTTGCGCGGCCGTGCGCCCACTGTTCGGCACTCGTGCTACGTCGCGGTCACCCGCCCCCGTACACGTCGCGGCGGTGTGCAACGTCGACGACGGTGATTGTGCGCCGTTGTTCATCGATCCGGTAGATCACCCGGTAGGTGCCGCGTCGGGCACTGTATCGATCATTCAACGGCGGGCGAAGCCGCTTGCCCACCCGCTGGGGATTCTCCAGCAGGGGGCCGGTGATCAGCTCGTAGGCGGCTGCTGCCACAGCTTCCGGCAACTGCTCACTGAGCTGGCGCCGCGCGGTCGGTGCCATCCGCAGCGTGTAGCGGACAGGTCCGGGTTCTTTCACTCGTTGGTTCTGGCGCGGCGGGCGCGCCGTTGCATGGCGGCGGCAAGGTCATCGGCAGATTCGACCTGGCCGGCGGCAAGCTCGGCATCGGACGCGGCCATCCGTTCCATGGAGGCGCGGTCCGAAAGGATCTCGATCGTCTCCTCCAGGGAGTCGAGATCCTCCGGAGCCAACAGGACCGCCGACGGCACTCCGTGCACGGTCACGGTCACCCGCTCATGGTGGCGGCCGACACGGCTGACGACTTCGGACAGGTGAGCCTTCGCGTCTGCCAGCGACATCGAACCATCCATGGTCATAAGTATGACCATAGGCGGTCATGTGTGCAAGTGCTTCGATCAGACGAGCCGCGCGGTATCGCCGCGAGCCCCACAACGCCATAGCCCTTGGATGCGCGGTGCGCCCAGATAACCCCAGGCTGTCGACGATCGCGTCGGTGTCGATCGGATCGTGGGTTTCGCGGCTGCTCCGGGGCCCGATTCCGTGGGCACATTTTGTGCCGGCTCCGATCGTGGCCGGCTGGTCGACTACGAACACGTCAGTGCCGGTCAGCGCCGAGGGATCCGGAGTAGTCCGGTGCCTCGCCCCTGACGACGATCTGCTTGTCAACCATGTCGACCCCCTCGGTGGCTCCAGGAGCGGCAAAGAACTCCTCGGTCTGGCTGACCTCGTTGACCGCAAGCGGGAGCGCTGATGTCGAGAGGAGTCGGGTCGGCGCCGAGCATCTCCGGAGCCGAATCACTGCCTCACATGGTCGCGATCAGCCGAGACACCCGTTCGTCCTCCGCCTTGAACGGATCCTTCAGCAAGACCGTTCGCTGCGCCTGGTCGTTGAGCTTCAGGTGCACCCAGTCGACCGTGTAGTCGCGCCCGGCCTGCTGCGCCGCCGTGACGAACTCGCCGCGCAGGCGCGCTCTCGTCGTCTGCGGCGCGAGACTCTCGGCGGTGACGATGTCCTGGTCGGTGACCGCCCTGGCCGCCAGTCCCCTGGCCTGCAACAGGCTGAACAAGCCCCGCCCAGGACGAACGTCGTGATAGGTGAGATCGAGCTGGGCGATCCGCGGATGGGTGAGGTCCATGTCGTTCTTCGCCGCATAGCTGTCGATGAGCTTCTTCTTGATCACCCAGTCGATCTCGGTGTCGACCCCTGAGTGATCGCCGGTCTCCACCGCTTTCAGCATCCGCCCCCACAGATCCAGCACGCGGTCGGTGACCGGGTCGCTGCCGCGGGCGGCAACGAAGTCGGTCGCCCTGCCGAAGTAGTCGACTTGGGCGTCCAGTGCGGACATCTCCCCGCCGGAGGCGAGCCGGACGGCACGCCGACCGGTGACGTCGTGGGAGATCTCCCTGATGGCCCGAATCGGATTCTCGAACGTGAAGTCCTTCAGCGGCACGCCGGCTTCGATCATCTCCAGCACCAGCGCGGCGCTACCCACCTTGAGAAGGGTGGTGGTCTCGCTCATGTTCGAGTCGCCGACGATCACATGCAGCCGGCGGTAACGCTCGGCGTCGGCGTGGGGCTCGTCGCGGGTGTTGATGATCGGGCGGGATCTGGTGGTTGCCGAGGAGACACCCTCCCAGATGTGGTCGGCCCGTTGCGACAGACAGTAGGTGGCGCCGCGCGGGGACTGCAGCACCTTGCCGGCGCCCACGATGAGTTGCCGGGTGACCAGGAACGGGATCAGCCCGTCGGCGATCCGGGAGAACTCGCCCACCCTGGAGATCAGGAAGTTCTCGTGGCAGCCGTAGGAATTCCCGGCAGAATCGGTGTTGTTCTTGAACAGATAGATCTCGCCGCCGATCCCCTCCTCGGCCAGCCGGGCCTCGGCATCCACCACCAGGTCCTGCAGGATCCGCTCCCCCGCCTTGTCGTGCGCGATCAGAGTGAGCAGGTCGTCACACTCGGCAGTGGCGTACTCGGGATGCGAACCGACATCGAGGTACAGCCGGGAACCGTTGCGCAGGAACACGTTCGAGGATCGACCCCAGGCAACCACCCGACGGAAAAGATAGCGGGCCACCTCGTCGGGGGACAGTCGGCGCTGGCCGTGGAAGGTGCAGGTGATGCCGAACTCGGTCTCCAGCCCCATGATCCGCCGCCGCATCCGGACACCCTATTCCTGCAGCCGGGCCCGGGATCCGGTGCGGCGGACCTCAGGGCGACGTCGGGTGGCGTCACCGATGTCACCGATCAACTCCTCGATGACATCCTCGAGCATCACCACGCCTCGACGCCTGTCCGGCATCGGTACGGCGACCACTCGCCCGGAAAGTCGCTGGGCCTGGGCGCCGGTCGGGTCGGCGGCCACCTGCGCCAGGTGGGCGCCGGCTCGGCGCATCCGGTCGAGCACCGCCCGCAGTTCTGTGCCTTCGGCGAACGCCGGCAACGGCCGGATCAGGTCAGCCGGCAGCGGCTCGTCACGCCGGTGCGGCGGGATACCGACCACATCGCGGATGTGCACATAGCCGGCATACCGGCCCTCGGTGTCCAAGATGGGGAACCGGGAGAAACCGGTGCGCGCGCAGGTGCGCTCGACCTCGGCGGCGCTGGCGCCCGGCTCCAGCCCGACCACCTGATCGGTGGGCAGCAGTACCGCCTTCAGGGTGCCGGATTCGAAGTCGAGCGCCGAGGTGATGAGCTGGTGTTCGTCGGCGTCCAGCAGGCCCTCCGCGCGTGACTCGGCGACCAGCCCGGCCACCTCTTCGCGGGTGAAGGAGGAGGTGACCTCGTCCTTGGGCTGCCGGCCGGTCGCCCGCACCACCCAGTTGGCGAATCGGTTCAGTCCCCGGATCAGCGGACCGAGAAGCGCCGCGACCGCTCGCAGCGGAGGGGCCAGCAGTATGGCCGCCCGTTCCGGTCCTGCCAGGGCGATGTTCTTGGGCACCATCTCCCCGAGGGCGACGTGCGCCGAGACCACCAGCAGCAGTGCGACGGCCAGGGCGACCGGATGCAGAGCGGACTCCGCAACTCCGAGCCGGCGGAAAAGCGGTTCCAGCAGGTGGGCGACGGCCGGCTCGCCGAGTGCGCCGAGCAGTACCCCGCACAGCGTGATGCCCAGCTGCGCGGTGGCCATCATCAGCGAGACCTCTTCCATCGCCCGCAGCGTGGCCCTGGCCCGGATGCTGCGCACCGCCAGCGGCTCCACGACGGTGCGCCTGGCGGAGACCAGGGCGAACTCGGCGGCGACGAAGAAGGCGCTGGCCAGCAGCAGCAGGATCACCAATCCGACCAGCAGTACCGATCCGGTCATTGCCTACCCCGCAGCGGGTCGACGCTGGACAGCTGCACCACCTGGATGCGTCGGCGATCGACCTGCCGGACCGACAGCCGCACCGTCACCGCCCGCGGCAGGCCATCCTCGGTATCGGCTTCCAACCGGATGCCGTCGTCCAGCGCTCCCAGCACCGCATCCGCGGCGGCCAGCGCCTGGACCTCGACGTGGTCGCCCTCGACGGCTATCCGGCCGAGCAGAACCACCAGCAGGCCGGCCACCGTCTCATACGAGGCATCCTCCGGCAGCGCGATGCCCGACATCTCCTCGATCTCGTCAGGTCGCAGGCTGCCGGTCATCATCCAGGTGCCGTCGGCCAGCCTTTCGGCCCGACCGGCCACCGGGTCATGTTCGTCGGTGATCTCGCCGACCAGTTCCTCGACCACGTCCTCCAGGGTCAGGATGCCGGCGGTCCCCCCGTATTCGTCGACGACGACGGCCATCTGCAGACCTCGCTCACGGAGCTGGTCGAGCAGATCGTCCAGCGGAATGGTCTCCGGGACCAGCGGCACGTCGATCATCAGCTGTGAGACGCGCACTCCGTCCCGCTCGTCCGGCGGGATGGAGACCGCGCGCTTGAGATGGACGAGGCCGACGACGTCGTCGGAGTCCTGGCCGGACACCGGGAATCGGGAGTGCCCCGTCGCCACCGCTGCGTCGATGATCGACGTCGCTGGATCGGCCGCCCTGACGAACCGCACCTGAGTGCGGGGGGTCAGCACGTCGTCGGCCGTCTTGTCGGAGAACGAGATGGACCGGGCGAGCAATCCGGCGGTCGGCTGCTCGAGTGTTCCCTGCGCCGCGGACCTGCGGACCAGCGATTCCAGCTCTTCGCTGCTGCGTGCCGACCGGAGTTCTTCCTGCGGCTGGATCCCGATGAGTTTCAGCACCCCGTTGGCGATTCCGTTGAGCACCCAGATCAGCGGCCGGAAGATGGTGGTGGACAACCGCATCGGTCCGACGACACTCTTGGCAGTGTCCATCGGTTCGGCAATCGCGATGGTCTTCGGGACAAGTTCGCCGAACACCATCGACAACGCGGTGGCCACGGTCAAAGCCACCGCGACGCCGATCGACTCGGCGGCTCCCTCGGCCAATCCCATCGCCTGCAGCGGCGCCGTCAGCAAGGAGGCCAACGACGGTTCCATCACGAATCCGAGCGCCAGCGTGGTCACGGTGATGCCGACCTGAGCACCGGAGAGCTGCGTGGACAGCGATTTCAGGGCGCGCTGCAGAGACTTCGCCCTGGTGTCGCCGGCTGCCGCCTCCCGGTTGACTGTTGGCCGGTCAACGGTGACGAAGCTGAACTCCGCAGCGACGTACAGCGCTGTCAACGCGATCAGGACGATTCCGACGACCAGCAGGATCCACTGGGTGATCATTCCTGGTCCCCGGCGGGGTCACCTGCTCCACCCGGATCGGCGCCCTCATCCGTCGGGGTCGGCTTGTCCACCGGGGCGTCCCGGCGGTGGACGTTTGGCTCACGCTGCGCCTCCGGCACCGACTGGGCTGCGGTGTCGTCCACCCCGGTTGTCTGGAGCTCGGCTCCGCTGCCGGCGTCGGCAGCCGCGGCCTCACCGGCGGACGGTGCGGTAGCGGCCAGCATGGCGATCAGTGCGGCCCCCTCGAGCCGCCGGAACGTGCGGCCGGTGAGCCGACGGTCGAGCACCGCGACCTCCAACAGCGTCGAGGGAATCTCCCGATGGCTCGGATCGGCACCGTTGCCGCCGGCCGTTCCGTTGCTTGCGGTGCCCGGACCTCCCCCGCTCCCGGTACCGGTGCCCAGGGCGTCGACGCAGGCCCGCAGCGCCGCCGGCAGGTCCCAACCCTGGGTGAACGAGGCTCCAAGGGCACTGCTGACCGGCTCGGTGACGCCGCCCATCACCGCGAACCTGGGTTCGTCGAAAATCGAGCCGTCGTAGGTGATGCGGTACAGCTGATCGGCGCTGCCGTCGGCAGGTCCGTCGGGCCAGCCCACCTCGGCCACGCAGATCTCCACCTCCAGAGGCTTGGAGTGCTCGGAGAAGATCGAGCCGAGGGTCTGGGCATAGGCGTTCGCCAGCCACCGCCCGTTGACGTCCTGCCGGTCGTAGGAGAATCCGCGGACATCGGCCAGCCGAATGCCGGCGGTGCGGAGGTTCTCGAACTCGTTGTATCGGCCGGTGGCGGCGAAGCCCATCCGGTCGTAGATCTCCGAGACCTTGTGCAGTGTGGGTGACGGGTTCTCGGCCACGAACAGCACGCCACCGGAGAAGATGGTCACCACCACGCTGCGGCCGCGGGCGATGCCCTTGCGGGCATAGTCCGAGCGGTCCCGCATGAACTGCTCTGGTGATGCATAGATGGGCATCGTCACGATCGGCGTGCTCCTCGGTTCATGTGCGGTGCGGTGCTTGTCAACGGTGCGGTGCTTGTCAACGGTGCGGTGCTTGTCAACCCGCTGAACTCCACGGCCGTCAGCCGCCCGGGTTCGTCATCCGGTCGGCGACCACCTGCTCGGAGATCGCCCCGACCGCTTCGTCTGCCCAGCGCACAGCGCCGTCGACCCCGACCGCGACCACCACCGGGAAGATCCGCCGCGTCAGGTCTGGACCGGCGGTGGCGGTGTCTTCGTCGGCGGCGTCGTACAGCGCCTCGACCGCCGTGCGGACGGCCGCCGCCGTGGTGTCTGCCCGGCGGAACCGCTTCTTCAGCGCCGCCCGAGCGAACACCGAGCCGGAGCCGACCGCCGAGTAGTCGTGGTCCTCGAAACGGCCGCCGGTGACGTCGTAGGAGTAGATGCGCCCGGCCCGGGTCGGGTCGGCAATGTTCAGGTCGTAGCCGACGAACAACGGCAGCACCGCCATGCCCTGCAATGCGGCCGCAAGATTGCCGCGGATCATCGAGGCGAGCCGGCTGGCCTTGCCGTCCAGCGACAGCCGGACCCCCTCGATCTTCTCGTAGTGCTCGAGTTCGAGTCGGAACATCCTGACGATCTCGACGGCAAGACCGGCGGTGCCGGCGATCCCGACGGCGGAGTGCGAGTCGGCGACGAACACCTTCTCGATGTCCCGCTGAGCGATCATGTTGCCCATGGTCGCGCGCCGGTCGCCGGCAAGGATCACCCCGTCGGCACAGATGAGCGCGACCACCGTGGTGCCGTGCCGCAGCTCGGTCACGGCGCCGCCGGCCCGGCCGTGGCCGGGCAGCAGATGCGGCTCGGCACGCGCCACGAAGTCGGTGAAAGAACCGTTGCCGGGCGTCAGATAGCTGGCGGGGATGGCTTGCGGCGGCCAGTCGTTACTCATGTTCGGCCTTCATGTTCGGCGTCCCGCGCACGCGGGTTACTCGCCACCCTTCTGCACGTACGCCCGGACGAAGTCCTCGGCATTGGTCTCCAGCACGTCGTCGATCTCTCCGAGGATGTCGTCGGTGTCCGAGGCCAACTTGTCCCGGCGTTCCTGACCGGCCGCATCCGCACCGGAAGCATCCTCGTCCTCACCGCCCCCGCCCTGCTTGGTGCTCTGCTCCTGTGCCATCTGGACTCCTCACCGTGGACCGCCGCTGGTTCTGCTGTCCCCGACCTTACCGAGCGGGCCGACGCCCGGCGGCCGGGAAGGATCGGGCGGTGCGGGACCCGCTTCCTGCGAGGCAAACGCCATGCGTCAGCGTCGGGTGAGCGCGTCGACGAACTGGGCGGCGTCCGAGGAGTTCTCGAAGAGTTGGTCAACGTGAGCCTTGGTGCCGCGGGTCGGCTCCATGGTCGGGATCCGTACCAGTGAGTCGCGGCCCAGGTCGAAGATCACCGAATCCCAGGACGCGGCGGCCAGAGCCTCCGGGAACTGCGCGACGCAGCGCCCCCTGAAATAGGCACGGGTGTCTGTGGGCGGCTCGGTCATCGCGGTGATGACGGCGTCCTCGGTGAGCAACCGCTTCATCGACCCCCGGGAGACCAGACGGTTGTACAAACCCTTGCCCAGCCGGACATCCGAGTACTGCAGGTCGATCATGGCCAGCCGGGACGCGCCCCAGCCGAGCCCGTCGCGCTGCCGGAACCCCTCCAGCAGGCGGAGTTTGGCCGGCCAATCGAGTTCGTCGGCCAGTTGCATCGGATCGTCGGACAACCGGTCGAGCACATCGATCCAGCGGTCCAGCACGTCAACGGTCTGCTTGTCGACATCGGCGCCCAGCGTGCGTTCCACGAACTGAGCTGCCCGCTGGTGATAGGCCCGCTGCAGGTCCAGACCGCTCATCTTGCGGCCATCTGCAAGCGGTACCACCGTCTTCAGCGTCGGATCGTGTGAGATGGAGTGCACAGCGGAGACCGGCGCTTCTAGTTCCAAATCGCCGAGCGGTTCCCCCGCCTCGATCATCGACAACACCAAGGCGGTGGTCCCGAGCTTCAGGTAGGTGGCGATCTCAGCCAGGTTCGCATCGCCGATGATCACGTGCAGGCGCCGGTACTTGTCGGCGTCGGCGTGCGGCTCGTCCCTGGTGTTGATGATGCCCCGCTTCAGGGTGGTCTCCAGGCCGACCTCGACCTCGATGTAGTCGGCGCGCTGTGATAGTTGGTATCCGTCGGTCTGACCGGTCCGGCCGATACCCACCCGTCCGGATCCGGTGATCACCTGCCGGGATGCGAAGAACGGCATCAGGCCCGAGATCAACTGCGGGAAGCCGGTTTCTCGCTTGCAGAGATAGTTCTCGTGAGTACCGTAACTGGCGCCCTTACCGTCCACGTTGTTCTTGTACAACTGGAACGGCTTGGATCCGGGAACCGCCGACGCCAGCATGGCCGCTCGCTCCATCACCCGTTCGCCGGCCTTGTCGAACAGCACTCCGTCGAGTGGATTGGTCACCTCAGGGGCGGAGAACTCCGGGTGCGCGTGGTCGACGTAAAGCCGGGCTCCGTCGGACAGGATGACGTTGGCCGCCCCCAGATCGTCCACATCAGGTTCCACCAGCTGGCCGAACAGACCCGACAGGTCGTATCCGCGGGCGTCCCGCAACGGCGACTCGACCTCGTAGTCCCAGCGTGGCCGGCGTGCCCTGGGCGCCGCGACGGACGCGGCGTAGGCCAGCACCACCTGGGTCGACGTCATGACCGGGTTCGCCGCCGAGTCGCCCGGCACCGAAATGCCGTACTCGACCTCGGTCCCCATGATCCGGCGCACGCTCATGGCCCCACGCTATCCCGGCGATTCGCACCGCATTCCGGTGCATCAGCCCGATGGATCTGCAGCGCCGCGGAATCCCGCACGTCCAGCTACATCGCGCGGACGGGTCATCGAATACTTCGGACAACTCGGCTATCCAGTCGGCTCTGCACGCAACGGCGATCACCGACCATCTCTCCGCGGCGAACCGCCCTGCAATGGCGTTGTCGAATCCGCGCTGACTTCGGTGACAAGAACTGCCCCACCAACGGATCGAGCCGCGCCTTGCAAGAAACTCGACGCCAGTTAGCGGTTTTGGGTAGCTGAGCGCCAATTAGTCGACCTGGAGACGAGTTTCTTGCATGCGGTCCTCGCGACTCCGGGGCTACGCCTTCGACTAGTTTGTCAGGATTCTGCCGACCGGCGCTCGACGAGCTTCTCGACCCCGTCCAGGATGCAGTCCAGCCCGAATCGCCAGCCCAGCAGGTTCATGTCGACGTCGTCGGGCAGCTCGCCCGGATCCGGTCGTTGCGTCATCTCGACCGACCAGGCCAGCCGGTGTAGCGCGGGATGCTCAGCCTCGGTGGTCACCGTGCGCAGGACGGCGGCGTAGTCGGCCTCCGGCATTCCCGACATCGCCGCCTCCACCGACGCCAGGTGAGAGATCCGAGCGTCGCCGAGGGTGTACATCGACACCATCCCGACGATGTTGATCTTGTCCGTCTCGGTCAGCGGCGTATCGGCCAGCGCGGCGATCGCTTGCTCCAGCCAGGCCAGCGCCAGCGGGCCGGCAGGTGGCGCGCCGATAGAAATCTCCAACAGCCAGGATCGGCTCATCAGACCCCGGCGCTGCTGCTCGGCCCAGTCGGTGAGCAACTCCCGCCAACCATCGCCGGAGATCCGCGGGAGGTCGACCGCGCTGGAGTTCCACATCAGCAGATGCAGTTCGTCCTTGGACCGCACGTAGCGATAGAGCGACATCGTGGTGAAGCCCAGCTCCCGCGCCAGCCGCGCCATCGACACCGCTGCCAGCCCCTCGGCGTCGGCGATCGAGATGGCCGTCTGCACGATCTTCTCGATCGTCAGGGACGGCTTCGGCCCCGTCCGGCCACGTTCCCGCCGGCCCCACAACAGCTCCAGCCCCGGCGGCAACTCCTGCAGGGTCAGAGATTCCTGATCGGAGTCGGCGGCGCCGGGGCCGCTGCCGGGCTTGCGCCCGCGGCGGCCAGTGGATTCGACCATGCCTCATGGGTACCCCGAACGTTCGGTCCTTGACAAATCCGAGTATGCCACCAACTATTACCGTTATGCCATACACAGATACCGTGAATGCGGTTCCAGGCGCAATGATCGACGTCCGACGGATCAGCAAGTCCTACGGACACAACTCCGTGCTGCGCGGCGTCGACCTGCGGGTCGCAGCCGGCAGCAGCTACGCCCTGCTCGGCCAGAACGGCGCCGGTAAGACAACTCTGATCCGCATTCTGGCGACCCTCGTCACGCCGGACAGTGGGTCGGCAGCGATCAACGGGCGGAACGTGGCTACGCACGCCGCCGCCGTCCGCGCGTCGATCAGCCTGACCGGCCAGCACGCCGCCATCGACGAGATGCTCACCGGTCGGGAAAATCTCGTGATGATGGGTCGGCTGCGAAGGCTAGGCACCCGCGGCGCCCGCAGACGCGCCGACCAGTTGACCGAGTCGTTCACCCTCACCGAATTCGCCAACCGACCGGTCAAGACCTATTCCGGTGGCATGCGACGCCGCTTGGACCTGGCCGTCAGCCTGGTCGCGGATGTCCCACTGCTGTTCCTGGACGAGCCGACCACCGGACTCGACCCGATCAGCAGAGATCAACTGTGGGACGAGGTGCGTGCCCTGGGTCGGCAGGGCACCACCATCCTGCTCACCACCCAGCAACTGGAAGAAGCGGATCGGCTGGCCGATCGGGTCGGCATCCTGCACGGTGGCGAGATCGTCGCCGAGGGACCGCCGGACGAGCTGAAGCGCCGCACCGGGGGCGAGATGCTTTCACTGTCCTTCGGCAGCGCGGCGAAAGCCTGCACCGCAACCGATCTGCTGAATCTGCCGAATCGCCGCGCAGCCCGAACGCCTCACACCATGACGGTGGTCGAGGTCAGCTTCGACGGCACCGCCGAGGCCATCCGCGCGCTGCTCGAGCAGTTGGCTGACGCCGGCATCCCCGCGGATTCCCTCACCGTCCTGCGCCCGTCGCTTGACGATGTCTTCGCCGACCTGACCGGCGCCCGGACCGAGAGGAGCGCGGCATGACGACCACCTATGTCCCGACGACACCCGCACCCGGGTCCCCCGCATCGCCGCCGGTCAAGTCACTCGGCGCCACCGAAGCGCTGTCCGACGTCTCCGTAATGGTCGGGCGGAGTCTGCGCAGATCCGCCCGCGACGGCGAAGCCCTGGTGATGGCGGTGATGCTGCCGACGGCGATCATGCTGATGTTCGTCTACGTCTTCGGTGGCGCCATCGAAGTCGGCACCGACTACATCAACTACGTCGTTCCGGGAATCATCCTGCTGTGCGCGGGCTTCGGCGCCGCGTCCACCGCCACCTACGTGGCGAACGACGCAGTGACGGGCGTCGTCGACCGGTTCCGGTCGATGCCGATCCTCGGGTCCGCCTGCCTGATCGGGCATGTCGCTGCCAGCGTGGTGCGCAACCTGGTGGCCACCGTCGTGGTGATCGGCGTCGCGCTGCTGATCGGTTGGCGCCCCAACGGCGAGATCGCCGAATGGGTCGCGGCACTCGCCATGCTGGTGGTCTTCATGGCAGCGGCGTCGTTCCTGTCCGCTGCCCTCGGGCTGCTGGCCGGCAGTGTGGAAGCAGCCAACAGCGTCACCTTCGTGATGTTGTTCCTGCCGTACGTCTCCAGTGCCTTCGTCCGTCCGGAATCGATGCCCGGCTTTCTCCGCGGATTCGCTGGACACCAGCCGATCACCCCGATGATCGAGACGGTGCGCGGACTGTTGATGGGATCGGCAATCGGCAGCAGCTGGTGGATTGCGCTGGCCGAGTGGGCGGGCATCCTCTTGATGTCGGCCGCGGCGGCCGGAATCCTGTTCCGCCGCAAGACTTGATGATCTGAACCGGAGCCGTCCACCAGAAACACCGGAACCTGCACATACAAGACCGAGGCCTGCGCGGATCTACTCGGTCAGGCGATCAACGCTCTGGACACCGCCGAAGCGGAGATCGGCGTCAAGCTCTGACCGGCGGCACTCATCCGGTCAGAGGTACTGGCCGGTGCTCGGAGCGGTGTCGATGGCCCGGGAACCCTCCGACTGCTTGCCGGATACCAGGGTGCGGATATAGACGATCCGTTCGCCCTTCTTGCCGGAGATGCGGGCCCAGTCGTCCGGGTTGGTAGTGTTGGGCAGGTCCTCGTTCTCGGCGAACTCGTCGACGATCGCCTCCTGCAGGTGGCTCACCCGCAGGCCGCTAGCGCCGGTCTCGATCTTCGCCTTGATCGCCGCCTTCTTCGCCCGATCGACGATGTTCTGGATCATCGCACCGGAGTTGAAGTCCTTGAAGTACAAGACCTCCTTGTCGCCGTTGGCATAGGTGACTTCCAGGAAGCGGTTCTCGTCGGACTCGGTGTACATCCGCTCGACCGTCGTCTGGATCATCGCCGACACCGTCTCGGCCCGGTCTCCGCCGAACTCTGCGAGATCCTCTTCGTGAATAGGCAGGCTCTCGGTCAGGTACTTGGCGAAGATGTCGGTGGCCGCCTCGGCATCTGGACGTTCGATCTTGATCTTCACGTCCAACCGGCCCGGCCGCAGGATCGCCGGATCGATCATGTCCTCGCGGTTGGATGCGCCGATAACGATGACGTTCTCGAGGCCCTCGACCCCGTCGATCTCGCTGAGAAGCTGTGGCACGATGGTGGTTTCGACGTCAGAGGAGACACCGGTACCCCGCGTGCGGAACACCGAGTCCATCTCGTCGAAGAAGACGATCACCGGGGTGCCGTCCGACGCCTTCTCCCTGGCCCGCTGGAAGATCAGCCGGATGGTGCGTTCGGTCTCCCCGACGTACTTGTTGAGCAGTTCGGGGCCCTTGATGTTCAGGAAGTAGCTGGTGACGCGCTCCTTGCCGCGGGCTTCGGCAACCTTCTTGGCCAACGAGTTCGCGACGGCCTTGGCGATCAGCGTCTTGCCGCAGCCGGGCGGCCCGTACAGCAGAACACCCTTCGGTGGGCGGAGTTGGTACTCGGCGAACAGTTCGGCGTGCAGGAACGGCAGCTCGACGGCATCGCGGATCTGCTCGATCTGCCGGCCGAGACCGCCGATGTCGGAGTACTCGACATCCGGCACCTCTTCCAGCACCAGGTCCTCGACCTCGGCCTTGGGCACCCGCTCGTAGGCGTACCCGGCCTTGGTGTCGACCAGCAGGGAATCCCCCGGCTTGAGCGGGCTGTCCAGCAGCGGCGACGCCAGGTGCACCACCCGCTCCTCGTCCGCGTGTCCGATCACCAGCGCCCGATCCGAGCCGAGCAGCTCGCGCAACGAACTGACCTCGCCGACCATCTCGTAGCCGGCCGCCTCCACCACGGTGAGCGCCTCGTTCAGACGCAGCTGCTGTCCCCTGCGCAGCGCCGCGATCTCCACGTTGGGGGACACCGACAGCCGCATCCGGCGACCGGAGGTGAAGACCTCCACCGTCGAGTCCGGCCCGGCATTCAAGAAGACGCCGTAACCGCTCGGTGGCTGGGCCAGCCGGTCGACCTCCTCCTTCAGCTGGAGCAACTGGGTGCGGGCGTCCCTGAGGGTGACGATGAGCTTCTCGTTGCGCTCGGCGAGAGTGGCCACCTTGCTGTCGGAGTCCGCTATCTGGCGTTGCAACGGCCGAACGTCGGGGGGCCCGATCGCCAGCCGCCGGCGCAGCAACGCGATCTCGTCGTTGAGGATCCGGATCTGCGCCGCGAGCTGCGCTGGAGTCTGCCCGTAGCCGGTCGTACCGGCACCCCATGATCCCGGATCGCCGCCGTCGATGTCGCTGTCCGCCACGTCTGCTCCCATCGGCACGCGCACGCTGTCCCCATCTTTGAGCCTACCTGGGGAGGTAACCCGAGTTCAGGAGTGCGGGGCGGCGCGGCCCGGTCGGTCCGGCTATCGCACACATGCGGATCCGGCGACGACCGCGTCGGCCGGAGACCTCCCGTCAGTGTTGCATCTGGCCACGTTGCATCTGGCCACCGAACGCCCGAGGGTTTGACACACTGCATGCATCGAGTCGGGACCGCTCCGGCGTCTGAACCGAAGGCGCACCGTGAGATCGAAAGGCACATCGTGACGACGTCATCGCCATATCCGGGTCATCAGCCGCCGGCCGGAGATCCGCGCGGCTACGGGCCTCCGCCAGGTCAGCACCCGCAGTGGCCGCCGACCGGGCAGCTCGGTCATCAGCTGCAGCAAACCCCCGAGCACGGGCAATATCCTCAGCAGGGGCAGTCGGGTTCCGACTACGGCGGCCCCGGTCAACCGCCGGCCGCAGGCTTGGGCACCCAGGCGCCGACCCGGTCCAATTCGGCAGTGGTGATCGCTGTCCTGGTCGCGGTGCTGGTGATTGGCGGCGGACTGTCGGCATGGTTGCTCTCCACCCCCTCCTACGATCGGACGACGGCTCGAGGTGCTGCCGAGGCGTTCGCGGAGGCGATCAACTCGCGGAACATCGATGCCGCCAAGGAACTGGTGTGCAACCGGGACCGCTATGCGATGGACGACGCCAAGGGCGAAATGAGTCAGGTCTTGTCGTTCGCGACGCTGAAGGTGAACGGCGTAGAGGCCTCGGAGAACGAGGGCACCGCACGGTTCGAGGTGGTTGCCAACCTGGGGAGTCGGGAAACGACAGTTCCGATGGAGCGGGTGACCGACTCCGGCCGCTGGGTAGTCTGCTTCAGCGACGCCTCCCAGAGCTGACCGACTTCCGGTGACGCAGAATTGGCCGCCTCAGTCCGGGCGACCCGGGCCGAACAGGCCGCGTCCGCCGTCCCCGCAGGATCCGCAGTGGCCGCAGAATTCGCCGCGCGGCCAGGATGCAGGACCCGGGTGGATCCATGCCGGCCCACCCGGCGGTGGGCCGGCTGACCGGCTCGGACCTGGGCCCCCGATGCACCCATGGCGGGGAACGGGGGGCTGGCCCGTACAGTCGGGCCGCGCGCTACCGGGTAGCCGCCGCGGGCGCGCAGGGCACTCAGCAGCTCCCCCACCGCAGCGGCGAAGCCGGGCACCATGGATGATCGCCGCCGCGGTCGTCGCGGCCGCGGTCGCCATCGCGGCGGTGATCGTCATCTCGAAGTCAGGTGACGGTGGCGGCAACGCCGATCCGACGTCGATTGCCGACACCAGCGGGGCCATCCGGCCCTACCCCTCACAGTCCTTCAGCACCGATCCGCGGGATGCGGTGTCCCGGCAGCAGGCGCAGCAGGTCGCCCAAGGCTGGGTGGCTGCCGTGAACAATTCCGATGTGGACAAGGCGACCTCACTGATGTGCCTGAAGGACAAGAACGTCTCAGGGCGCGAGCTGTTCGGCGGCATCAAGGCGGGAAGCATCAAAGCCGGCGAGGTGTCGATCAGAGGGAAGAAAGGATCGATGCCCGTCACCCTGACCACCAGCGGCGGAAACGACACGTCGGTCACACTGCCGATGGTGCTGGAGGACAGCTGGAAGGTGTGCCTGCCCTGATCGTCCGGCACGTCGTGCCGGGGCTTCTGCCGACGAGAAGGGTCGGTCAACGGCCGGTCGAGGTCGGTCGGCGCTGGGGCCGCGGCGTCGTCACCCCCGGGGCCAGTCGCCGCGCACTGAGCAGGAAGGCCGTGTGCCCCACCATCCGGTGCTCGGGCCGGACCGAGAGCCCGACCAGATGCCAGGGCCGGTGCAGGGACTCCCACGCCTGCGGTTCGGTGAAACCGCCGTTCTCGCGCAGGGTTTCGGCCACCCGGGACAGCTGGGTGGTGGAGGCGACGTACACGATCAGCACGCCACCGGGAACCAACGATGCGGCCACCGTGGGTAGTACCGCCCATGGCTCGAGCATGTCCAGGACGACCCGATCCGACTGTCCCGAGTAGTCGGCCAGGTCACCGATCACCAGTGTCCAGTTGCGGGGGTGTTCGCCGAAGAACTGCCGGACGTTCCGTTCGGCATGCTCGGCATGGTCCTCCCGCAGCTCATACGAGATCACCTCGCCCTGCGGGCCCACCGCCCGGAGCAGCGAACAGGTCAGCGCACCGGAGCCGGCACCTGCTTCCAGCACCCTTGCCCCTGGGAAGACGTCTCCCCAGTGCACGATCTGCGCCGCGTCCTTGGGATAGATCACCGCTGCCCCGCGGGGCATCGACAGCACGTAGTCGGTCAGCAGCGGCCGCAGGGCGAGGTAGGACGTGCCGACCGCCGACGTCACCAGACTGCCCTCCGGGACGCCGATCAGATCGTCGTGGTTCAGTCCGCCACGGTGCGTGTGGTAGACGCCGCCGGGCTGCAGGGTGACGGTGTACTTGCGGCCCTTGGCGTCGGTGAGCTGTACCGATCCCCCGCCGCGAACACCGCATCCCTGGCTGGCTCACGGCTCACGAGGCTCCCCGATCGTCACTCATCTGGTCAGGCGGGCCGACGTTCGGTCCGGTGCCGGGCGGACGGCGGCCGCCGAGTATCCGGGTCAGGTCCACCCTGGACAAGATGCCGACGGGGTTGCCGTCGTCATCGATCAGCAGGAAACGGTCGGCGGGGGTGCGGCGCAGAACGGCGGCGATCTGCTCGGCGTCGTCGGTCGACAGCACCAGTGCCGACGGGTCGAGCGGACGGCCCGTCCCATCCGATGGGAGCGGCTGGGCCATCGACGCCAAGCGCTCAGCGGTGATGATTGTCGACGAGGCGTCGCCGGCACCTCGTCCGGCGGACGGGCGCCGTTCGGATCGCCATTCCGCCCAGCCGGCAGCCGCCAGGTGCATTGCCATGGCGGCGATCACGACGGACTGAACCCTCCCGCTCGCCGGGTCGCGGATCCACAGCACCACCGCCGACGTGACCATCAACGCGCAGACCACCACCGAGGACAGGTAGCCGATCAGAGACCCGGTCCGCCGGCTTCCGCTGATCCGCTGTCCGAGGCTGCTGACCACCTGCCCACCGTCCAGTGGGAGCGCCGGCAGCAGATTGAACACGGTGAGCAGGGCATTGATCACCCCCACCGTCATCGACAGTAGCCATGGCACGGAATGCCGGGTCAGCGCGGCCGCGACAACGAAGCCGAGGCCGGAGCAGGCCGCCGAGATCAGTGGACCGGCCAGCGCGACCAGAGCGTCCCGGCCCGCGGTGGCTGCCGATCCGACCAGGTCGGTCCGGCCGCCGAGCACGTCGAACCTGATCTGCAGGACCCGCTGGCCGACCAACCTGGCGGCGAACAGGTGTCCGAGTTCATGGAGCAGCACGCTCAGCATCAGCATCAGGGTCAGCGTGGCGGCGGAAATCAGCACCGACGCCCATGACCGGTCGGGAAGGACCCGGCCGGCCAGCAGGGCCACCACCCCGACGACGATGACCATAGAGATCGGCCAACTGCGACTCAACCGGATCGGAACTCCGCCGACGTGACCGAGTCGAGTGCCCGTGGCTGCGTTCCGGACGGCGGCAGCGGGAGCGGCGGGCATCACGTCAGCCTACGAACATCGGGTGCCCGCCGTCGGCGGGACCACCCGGGTGACAACGCCGGTGACGCGGACCCCCGCGGTCCGGATGAGGCCCGGGCGGACGCCGCCGGATACTCTCGCCGGGTGATGCGCAACCTGTCGCGATCGGACACCGGGAGAGGCGACACCGCGGAGGTCAGCGCGTACTACCTGACGCTCGGCGACGGGCGCTACCAGCCGACCATCCATACCGAGGGCGCCTGGGTCACCGAGGAACAGCACATGGCTCCGGCATCCGGTCTGCTCGCCGATGCCATCGAAATTTGTTCGGCCAGAACCGATCTGGTCACCTCGCGGATCACCTTCGACATCCTGGGGCTGATCCACCGTGAGGAGGTGCAGATCACCGCGTCAGTGATCCGGCCAGGCCGGACGATCGAACTGGTGCAGGCCGAGATGCACGCCGGCGGGCGGGTGGTGGTCCGGGCAACCGCCTGGCGCCTGGCCAAGTCCGACACCGCGGATCTTGCGGAGACGGAGCTGATGCCGATACCAGGCCCGGATACTGCCGAACCGTGGAACGGAGTGCAGATATGGGGCGGAGGTTTCATCAAGTCTCTCGAGTTCCGCTCGGTCCCCGGCGGGCGTCCCGGCCGCGCAAGGGCGTGGATCCGCACCGAGCATCCACTGGTCGAAGATCGGCCGGTGAGTCCGTTGGCGGCCTATGTCGGCTTGATCGACACCGCCAACGGCGTCGCCGTCCGGTCCAAGCCCACGGAGTTGCTGTTCCCGAACACCGATCTGACCATCCACTTCGTCCGCGAACCCCGCGGGCCTTGGCTCGGGTTGGACACTTCGGTCTCGTACGGGCCTGGCGGGATCGGGCTGACGTCGTCGGTGCTGCACGACATCGACGGTCCGGTGGGTCGCGCAGCCCAATCGCTCACCCTGCGCCGGCGTTGAATCCACGACAGGTCAAGACCTCTGAGCGCCATCAGGGGCCGGCAGGCTGGCGGCCTTCCCACATGATTGTGATCGGTACCGAGGCAATGTGTACGTGGCACGCATGTCCGGATGCCTGACGCCAATGCCCAGCCCGCCAATTCGGGCCACGGGCGAACCGTCTTCGTCGAGCGGCGGCGACCTCAGGTGTCGTTCGGTGTCGGATCGTTGTCGGGGGTGTCGAGTTCGGGCTGTTCGTCGTAGGTCATCTCAATGGGTTCCACTGCGGTGTGCGGTTGGTAGGTCGGGTCGAGGCGGAGCAGGTCCCATTCGTTGATCCAGGCCCGGACGTACTGGCGCATCCGGGTCGCACCGAGCCGCTCGAGCCCGGCGACGTCTGGGGCGTCCCAGCCGAAGGCCTCGCTGTGCATGGCCTTGAGCTGGCGGTAGGTTCGGTCGAGTTCGGCGGCGTCGGGCTGTGCCAACAGCACCATGTCGTGTTCGATGAGCCGCATGCCGGTCTCGGCCCGTGCGGCGATCTCGTCCCACTGCGGTTGCTGTTTGGCTCGCAGCTTGGCCGGGACGATCTCCCGGTCGTTCTTGTCCGTGAGCACCGCGGCGTCGAAGTCGTCGGTCATCGCGAACACCGTGGCCAGCGGGCTGGCCGGGTCGTCGGGGTCGGGCAGCAGCCAGTCGGCCAGCTGCGCGTAGGACTTGGCACGCTGCATCAGGGTGTAGCGGCCGATGAGTTCGACCTCGTCGAAGAGCAGGACCCATCCCTCGCAGCCGGCTGCGGTGAACAGCCTGGCCAGGAACCGGAAACGCTGGATGGCGAGTTCACGGGCCGAGACGGCGGCCAGCGCCCGGCGCCTTTCACCGGCTTGTTTGGCCTGCCGGCGCAGCTCGGCGACTGCGATCCGTTCGCCGGACCAGAACCGGATGATCGCCTCGGCGAAGTCGTCGTCACCGGCCTGGGCGCGCGGGAACAGGGCGACGGTCAACGGGAACCGCTCGTCGACCGGGCCGACGCTGGCCCAGCGCAGCAGCTCGGTGTAGCCGGGGCTGCCCGGGTCGAGCCCGGCGGCGGCCTCGACCACGGCGCCGATGGCGCCGGTCGGGCTGATCGCCGATTCGACGGCCGCCCGTAGCACCTTGGCCGGGTCGTGCAGCGGGGTCTCCTTGCTGATCACGACTCGGCTGACGGCGAAACCGCGGTCCAGGGCCAGGTGGGTCAGGTGCTCGAGTAGGTGACTCTTGCCGGCGCCGAAGCCGCCACCGAGCAGCACACCCCGGTGCGTCGACCGACCGGCCGTGCCTACGGTCTCGAGCAGGTCGGTAACGCGGTCCTCGGTCGCCGCCTGGCCGCTGCCCAGCGTGGCGACGGCGTCGCGGCTGGGCACACCGCAGCGCAGCGCCTCTACCGCGCGGCGCGCGGACAGCCGTCCCGGGGCCAGCATCGGCGCCGTCATGTGGTGGCCTCCAGCCTGGTTTCCAGGCGCACCATCGCGGCGAACGGGTTGGCCCGGCGGCGGTCACGCACCTCGTCGACCACGCGCAGCTGCAGGGCGCTGTAGGCCGGCAGTCCTCGCGTCTCATCGGAGGCGAGCTGGGGCGGTATGGCCACGGCGACGAACACCCCCCGCAAGGCGTCGGTGGCATCGATGAGCTGACGCAGCACCTCGTAGGCGTCCAGCACGGCGGACTTGCTGTAGTAGAAGCCGAGCCGTTGCTCCACCGGCGGGCGGCGCGAGATCGCCAGGCGGCTCAGATCTACATCGAGCACCAGCCCGGCGCCGGCCACCCGCGCCCGCCAAGCCGCCAGCGACACCAGCATCGAGCGAGCATTGTGGCGGCCGATGCGCGCGTACAGGGAGGCTGACCGCAGCTCCCGCAGCGCAACCGGCTCCACCCGCAGCCAGGAGAGGACAGCCTGGGCCTCGGCGGCGGTGACATCCCCGGTGCCCAGTTCGGCCTGGCACAGTCGCAGCACAGCGAGTCGGAACTCCCGGGCCAGGGACGGATCGCGCAACAGCGTGCCCTCCAGCTCGCGCCGCATGCTGCGCGCCGCCTCCCGCGCATCGACGTCGTGCCGTTCGGCCACCGCCGCGACCGACAGCGAGTCGAGATCGCGTGCCGGCAGCCCGAGCTGCTCCCACGCGCCGGCGAGCTGGCGGCGCGCGAGATCGGGCCAGTCGAGTTGGCGGGCGATGGCCGCGTAAAGCTGATCGATCAGATGCACCCGCACCTCACCCGCCTCCGCGGCGAGGTACAGGTACCCGGCGCCGGCCGCCACCGAGGCCAGCTGCTGGTGCCAGCGCAGGGCCACCTCGTCGCTGCCGGTGACGACGAAGCGGACCGCGGCGCCGCCACCGCGCACATACTCGCCGAGGTACTCGGCAGCCACGAACGCGGCGTAGGACTCCGCGGTCAGACCCGTCCCGCCCAGCGGCAGGCCGCTGCTCTGCGTCTGGCTCACGGATGCGTCTCACTCGGTGCGGACTGCTCGAACGCGATGCCCCAGTAGCGCTGTTGCTGCCCGCTCTTGGCGACCGTGCTCAACACCCCGGCCGAGCGGGTGCCGGTGCTCGCCGCCCAGCGCACCGACCGCCCGCTCGAGCCGACCGCGGTGACACCGCTCTGATCGAGCAAGTACAGGTCGCGGGTGAACTCCGGCTTCGTGTACTCCCGGGTCTGACCAGGCAGCAACGTCAACACCGAATACACATCCACCAGCCGCACCACCGCACCGGCCGCCTTACCCTGTTGGGCCAGCACCAGGTCGTAGGCCGCGAGCAAACTGGTCAGGAACGGGTCAGGCTTGAACCGCGGGCCGGCGTTCTGCGCCCGCTGCAGCGCCGCCACGACGACCGACGGGCGCAGCGCGCGCACCTTGCGCCGGTCGACCTCCAACGCCAACTCGGCTGGCAAGACCCGCACGATCGACGGGTAGCACAGCAGCCGGTCATCATCCTCGGCGAACATCGCGACGCCGGCGGCCGAGGCGGCCGCGAGTAGTTCCGTCACGTACGCGCCCGAGAACAGCAGCTCAACCTCGTCCACGTCATAGGACGCGCGGGCATCGGCAACGGCCTGCGCCACCTCCTGGGCGGCCCCGGCCGCGGCATCAAGAGCACGCCGCAACTCACGCAGCTGCCCGGCCGCGGCAGCCGTGTGCGCCCGCTTCAACTCCCGCGCAACGCCCCTGGCCGCCCCGGCCGCCACACCGACATCCGCCTCGGCTCGCGCCAGCGCGTCCTCGATCATCGCCGTTCCTGCCGTCAATTCCAGCTCCTCACAGTGTGTGCGTCACACTATCGACCCACCGGACAGCACGAACCCGGCCGGTCCCCCCGCAGCTGGGCCTTGTGCCGCGTCACGCTTCCCATGGGTTGATCAGCTCGATGCCGGTGCCGGTGAAGTCGGCGGTGTTTCTCGTTGCCAGGTTGGGAATTTCGCGAACTCAGTTGCCGATTCGAGCGCAGGTAGCTCAGGTGGGGCTGTTTGCGGCACCGGGACATGGCGATCGTCCTGCCTGGCGTGGAATCGATGTGGTCGGAACGCACAATGTCACAGGCGGCAGGACCGGATGTCGGAGGCGAGGATTGCCTTCGCGCCCAGTTCGACCAGCGCATCCATCACAGGGTTGACTTCGGATCGGCGCACCATCGCCCGCACCGCCACCCAGTCCGGATTGGCCAGCGGGGCCACGGTCGGTGATTCCAGGCCCGGTGTGATGCGGGCGGCCGCGTCCAGCAACCGTTTCGGGCAGTCGTAGTCCAGCATCAGGTACTGCTGGGCGAACACCACACCCTGCAGGCGGTTCGACAGCTGGCGGATCGCCGGCGTCGGCTCGGCGTCCGCGCGGGTGATCAACACCGCCTGGGATGCCAGAATGACATCCCCGAATGCCGTCAACCCGTTCTGCCGCAACGTCCTTCCGGACCCGACGACGTCCGCGATGGCATCGGCGAGACCCAGCTGGATGGAGATCTCCACCGCCCCGTCCAGCCGGATCACGTCGGCCTGGATGCCCCGCCGTTGCAGGTCGTCGTTCACCAGCGTCGGATACGCGGTGGCGATCCGCCTCCCGGGCAGATCCCCGATCGTCAGCGCCGCCTCGGTCCTTCCGGCGTACCGGAACGACGAGTGTCCGAAGCCCAGCTCGACCAGCTCGGTGACGTTGGCCGCGGTGTCCAGAGCCAGATCCCGGCCGGTGATCCCCAGGTCCAGTTCGCCGGAACTGACGTAGATGGCGATGTCCTTGGGACGCAGGAAGAAGAACTCGACGTCGTTCGCCGGGTCCAGCACGGTCAGATCCCTGGCCTCATGCCGCTGCCGGTAGCCAGCCTCGATAAGCATGGCGGTGGCAGGTTCGCTGAGCGTCCCCTTGTTGGGGACAGCGACTCTCAACATGAGATGTCCTCTTCCGGATCGGTCCCGCTGGTCTGCGTGCTGACGCAGCTGAGTTGACGCTGGCGGTGGAGAGCGGGTTGGCGCTGCGTTCCGTGCGGCGCCCGGCACTCACGGCTACAGATGCCGATAAACCTGCTCGAGGCTGATGCCCCGGCCGATCATGACGAGCTGCGTGCGGTACAGCAGCTGGGAGATCTCCAGGGCCAACGCGTCGTCGCTCTCGTGCTCGGCCGCCAGCCACACCTCGCCGGCTTCTTCGAGGATCTTTTTCCCCTGGGCGTGCACGCCGGCGTCCAGGGCATCGACCGTCACCGACCCCTCCGGCCGGGTCGCCGCCCGGTCGGTGAGCTCGTCGAACAGCTGCTCGAACGTCTTCACCGCTCGATCATCCCAGAAAGGCGCTCAGCCCCGGGTGCCGGCCTTGGCCGCGCCGGATCGACCGTTCCGAGTGGTGGTGCGGGGTGACGTGGCGCTCTCAAGGGCGCCAGAAGCCGCACGGTCGGCCGCGGATCCGGGCGCCGTACCGTCCGGTGCCGTCGTCCCGTTCGCCGGTCCGGCACCGCTCGCCGCGCCGTTCACAGCGGCTGCGGCGTTGATGGCGGTTGTGCCGTTGACAGCGGCCGTGGCGCTGGCTGTGGCGCTGGCAGCGGCTGTGGCGCTGGCAGCGGCTGTGCTGTTCGCAGCCGTCGCACCGGCCGACGCGATGGTGCCGCCGCCCGTCACGGCGACCGAGCGGCTCCCCGCCTTCGTCGCCGACTTCGCCCTGCTCTGCTTGCTCCGACCCGATGACGGCGACGGCGACCTACCGCGGCCCGCCAGGACCCGCGCCAGGTACTGACCGGTGAAGGAACTCGGATCCCCGGCCACCGCCTCCGGCGTACCTTCGGCAATCACCAGACCACCTCCGGCGCCGCCCTCGGGCCCCATGTCGATCAGATGGTCGGCCGTCTTGATCACATCCAGGTTGTGCTCGATGACGATCACCGTGTTGCCCTTATCGACCAGACCGTTGATCACCAGCAGCAGCTTCTCCACATCCGCGAAGTGCAGTCCGGTCGTCGGCTCGTCGAGCACGTAGACGGTGCGCCCGGTCGACCGCTTCTGCAGCTCCGATGCCAGCTTCACCCGCTGCGCCTCCCCACCGGACAATGTCGGCGCCGGCTGCCCCAGCCGGACATAGCCGAGGCCGACGTCGACCAGTGTCTTCAGGAAACGGTGGATCGAGGTGATGGGCTCGAAGAACTCGGCCGCCTCCTCGATGGGAGTGTCGAGCACCTCGGCGATCGTTTTCCCCTTGTAGTGGACCTCGAGGGTTTCCCGGTTGTACCTCGCGCCCTTGCAAACCTCACACGGCACGTAGATGTCCGGCAGGAAGTTCATCTCGATCTTCAGGGTGCCGTCACCCGCGCAGGCCTCGCAGCGGCCGCCCTTCACGTTGAAGGAGAACCGCCCCGGCAGGTAGCCCCGGACCTTCGCCTCGGTGGTGGACGCGAACAGCTTGCGGATGTTGTCGAAGACCCCGGTGTAGGTGGCGGGGTTCGACCGCGGGGTCCGCCCGATCGGGGACTGGTCGACTCCGACCACCTTGTCCACCTGGTCCAGACCCGTGACCCTGGTGTGCCGCCCCGGCACCATCCTTGCGCCGTTGATCCGGTTGGCCAGCACCGCGTGCAGGATGTCGTTCACCAGCGTCGACTTGCCCGATCCGGACACCCCGGTGACGGCGATCAGATGGCCGAGCGGAAAGTCGACGGTGACGTCCCGCAGGTTGTGCTCGCGCGCGCCGACGACGGTGAGTTTCCGTTTCGGATCGATCGGTCGGCGGATGAGCGGAAGGGCGATCTCCCGGCGACCGGACAGGAAGGCGCCGGTAATGGACTCGGTCGACGCCTCCAGCGCGGCGACCGGTCCGGCCACCACCACCCGGCCGCCGTGCTCCCCCGCACCGGGTCCGATGTCGACCACGTAGTCCGCGCTGCGGATGGTTTCCTCGTCGTGCTCGACGACGATCAGCGTGTTGCCGAGATCACGCAGCCTGGTCAGCGTCTGGATCAAGCGGTGGTTGTCCCGTTGGTGCAGCCCTATCGACGGCTCGTCCAGCACATACAGCACACCGACCAGACCGGAGCCGATCTGGGTGGCCAGCCGGATCCGCTGCGCCTCCCCACCGGACAAGGTCGCCGATGCCCGGTCGAGCGACAGGTAGTCCAGACCGACGTCCAGCAGGAATCCCAGCCTGGCGTCCACCTCCTTGAGCACCCGCTCGGCGATCATCAGGTCCCGGTCGTTCAGCTCCAGACCCGGGAAGAACGCCGCCGCATCCTTGACCGAGAGGGCGGCCAGCTGAGCGATGTTCATCCGCCCGAGTTCGCGATGCCACAGGGTGACGGCGAGAATCTCGGGTTTGAGCCTCGAGCCGTTGCACTGCGGGCACGGCACCTCCCGCATGTAGCCCTCGTACTTCTCCCTGGCGAAGTCCGAATCGGTCTGGGAGGCCCGGCGTTCCAGGAACGGGATGACGCCCTCGAACTCGGCGTAGTACGACCGCTGGCGCCCGTAGCGGTTGCGGTAGGTGACGTGCACCTGCTCGTCGATGCCGTTGAGCACCGCCTTCTGCACCCTGGCCGACAACTTCCGGAACGGGACGTCGACGGAGAAGTTCATCGCGGCTGCGAGCCCGGACAGCAGCCGGCCGAAGTACTCGCTGGTCTGGCCGCCGCTCCACGGATGCACCGCGCCGTCGGCCAACGACAGCTCCACGTCCGGCACCACCAGCTCCGGATCCACCTCCTTCCGCGTCCCCAGGCCGGTGCAGGCCGGGCAGGCGCCGAACGGCGAGTTGAAGGAGAACGACCGTGGCTCCAGTTCGTCGATGGCCAGGGGATGATCGTTCGGACAGGCCAACCGCTCGGAGAACCGGCGTTCCCGGTTCAGGTCGTCATCCGGCAGATCGACGAATTCCAGGATGGCCACACCGTCGGCGAGCTTGAGCGCCGTCTCGACCGAGTCGGTGATCCGCTGCTTCGCCGATGTCCGGCTCACCAGCCGATCGACGACCACCTCGATCGAATGTTTCTCCTGCTTCTTGAGCACCGGAGGGTCGGTCAGCTGGTGGACGATGCCGTCGATCCTGGCCCGGGAATACCCCTTGGACTGCAGGTCCTCCAGCAGATCGACGTACTCGCCCTTGCGTTCCCTGATCACCGGAGCCAGCACCTGGAACCTGGTGCCCTCGTTCATGGCCAGCACCCGATCGACGATCTGTTGCGGCGTCTGCTTGGCGATCGGTTCGCCGCAGACCGGGCAGTGCGGATGACCGATGCGGGCGAACAACAACCGGAGGTAGTCGTAGATCTCGGTGATGGTGCCGACCGTCGACCTCGGGTTCCGTGAGGTCGACTTCTGGTCGATGGACACCGCCGGAGACAGACCCTCGATGAAATCGACGTCCGGCTTGTCCATCTGCCCGAGGAACTGCCGGGCATAGGAGGACAGCGATTCGACATATCGGCGCTGGCCCTCGGCGAAGATGGTGTCGAAGGCCAGCGAAGACTTGCCGGAACCGGACAAACCGGTGAACACCACCAGGGAGTCGCGCGGCACCGACACGTCGACGTTGCGCAGATTGTGCTCGCGAGCACCCCGCACGATGAGCTGTTCGGTCACGATGACCCATGCTAGGTGCCAGCACCGACAGCGCCCGCTCCGGTGACGAAGCACATGCCGGCTGACGGTCCACAGCCGCGCCGGCAGAGCACGATGAGGGACGATCTCCGGATGATCAACGATTCCACCGACCAAGTCGACCTCGACGACGTGCGACGCCGCGCCGCTCTGCTCACCGACGCCGATGCCGCGCTGCGTTCGGCGCTCAGCCAACTGGATGCGGCCGACGTCAGCCGGCCGTCCCGACTGCCCGGATGGACGATCGGCCACGTCATCAGCCACCTGGCGCGCAATGCCGAGGCGCTGGCGAACCTGTTGCGGTGGGCCAGCACCGGCGTCGAGACACCGATGTACTCCTCCAGCGAGTCACGGGACGCCGACGTGGAGGCGGGCGCCCGCAGGCCGGGAATGCAGATCCTCGCCGACTACGCCGCGACCTCGGATGCCCTGGCCGCCGACATCGCATCCATGCCCGACGACGCCTGGGCCGCTCGGGTGCGCACCAGGACCGGCGGCCCGATCCCCGCCGACGTGGTCCTCGACCACCGCATTGCGGAGGTTTTCCTGCATCACCACGACCTCGGCGTCGACGGCGGTCTCGCCGAACTTTCCGACAAGGATGCCGTCGGGTTGCTCGAGGTGCTGATGCGCACCTATGTCCGCACTCATGAGGTTCCACCGCTGGTTCTCGCAGCCATCGGCGGCGCCCGACATGTGCTGGGCGCCGCCGATCCGGGCGCGCCGGTGGTGTCCGGATCCGCCGGCGCTCTGGCAGGCTGGCTGACGGGCCGCTCCGACGGCAGCGAACTGGTCTGCGATGGTCCCCTACCCGAACTGCCCAGCTGGTGAGAGGCGAGAACTTCGATGGAGATGGCCTATTCCGGGCATGTCGAACCGGGCGGCCCCGCCGCGACCCGGGAACTACCCGACGTCACGATCAGCAAGTTGTCCGTCGGCGACATGGACAACAACACCTACTTACTGGTCTGCCGCAAGACCGGCGACGCCACGCTGATCGACGCGGCCAGCGACAACGAGCGGATCCTCGACCTGCTCGGTGACGGCCCGGAGCGGCCGAGACTGCGCAGCATCGTCACCACCCATCGGCACCGGGATCATTGGGAAGCGCTGCCGTCCGTCGCCGGGATGACCGGCGCGAACCTGTACGCCGGCGCCGCGGATGCGGATGCGCTGCCGGTGCCGACGGACGTCCCTCTCGAGCAGGGATCCGTGGTGCCGCTCGGGGACTGTCGGCTCGAGGTGATCGCCCTGCGCGGTCACACCGAGGGCTCGGTGGCGCTGCTCTACCGGGACCCTGAAGGCTCGGCGCACCTGTTCAGCGGTGACTCGCTGTTCCCTGGTGGTCCTGGACGGACAACATGCCGAGAAGACTTCGATTCGCTGATGGCGGATCTACAGACTCGGGTGTTCGACGTTCTGCCGGATGACACATGGGTCTATCCCGGTCATGGCGATGACACAACGATCGGCGCGGAACGTCCGTCGATCTCGGAGTGGCTCACTCGCGGCTGGTAGCGATCCGAATGGCGTCCCTGGGCCACCAGTCCATCACTGGCCCACCGAAGGGAACCACCATGACAACCACCGACCACACCATCGATTTTTCCGAGCTGCGGATTGGCGACCGCGTCAGCGCCCACCGACCGCCGAACGGCCCGGTGCACGAGGGAACCGTCACGGCACGGACCGGTGACCGGATCTACCTCGGCCCGATCGAGGCGTCGACCCCGTTCCTCCTGGGAGGCGGCCACGTGTTCAGCCTGCTGGGCCGTGACCCGTCGGTGCGGCCGGAGGTGATCCGACTGTCGTCGTGTCCCTCCTGGTGCGCCGGGATCCACGACGCCGACAGTGAGGTGATCGTGCATTGCCGCCCAGTGGGCGCCCTCGGTGTCGAGATCACTGCCGAGGAGAGCGACGACGGCACGGTCGGTGCCGCCTGCGTGTACGTGCCGGATGCGCGGGAGGGTCTGTCCGACGACGTCACTCCGGAGCGTGCCGCGCTGCTCGGTCACTCCCTGCTGTTGGCCGTGGCGATCATCGAACGGACGGTAACCAGCTGAGTGATATCACTCAGCTGGCACCAAGTACTCCGTGACCTCACGAACAGCACCCCCGGTTTCGGCCGGGGGTGCTGTCGTCTGGCCGGTATTCACACCAGCGTTAATACCTCGTCCAGCTTCCGGCGGTCGGCGTCGCGGCGGTCGGTGGCCTGGCGGTAGGCGGCGTCAAGGGCAAGCTCGCCGTCGACTACTTGCTGGGCAAGGTCAGGAGCGTGATCGAGAACGGTGCCGGCGTTCTGCAGTGCCTTCTGCTCGCCCGACAACTTCGGAGACTTCTCCGAAGTACGCGACCATCCGACCCATCGGCCTCCGTCCCGCCGGCCGTCAGCTGCCAGCACCAGTGCCGTGGCCATCGCCCGCGCCCTGGGGAGTGGGGGCGAAGCTCCGACCGACAGGGGACCGCGGGGGAGGGGGATTGCGGTCTGTACGGGTTTGGAGGTCTCAGGGCAGCTGGACACCCCGGGCGCCGCGGTACTGCGGACGCCTGCCGGTCAACGGATCAGGCAGCCGCAACGCCGCCAACAGCTTCTTCATGGTGTCCGCGGTGGCGATGGCCAGCCGGTCAGGGTCGGTCACCACAAGGTTGCCGGCCCATTCCTCGGAGCCAGACCGGATCATCTGGTCAAGCCTGTCCAGGCGATCCTTCGCCCGGCACGCCTCGGTGAGAACCGCCTCCTGAGTGGGGTCGAGATCGTGCAGGCCAGTGATGGCGTCCCACAAGGCCAGACCACCAGTTCCGAGGGCTGTAGGGGGCATCTGAGGGCCTTTCTCGATGAACTCAGCGGTCCGCACTGCGAGGGTGCTTCCCCGCGGTCCGCATGAGCCAGGGTGTCTCGGTGGCCCTGGCTCTCCCGTCAGGACGGCTCGGCCTCGTCGTAGGGATGATGCTGTGTCCATCCGGCGGGCGACCAGTACAAGACCCGCCGGCCAAACCTGGGAGCGATTCATAGGTGCGTGATTGGGTCGGGCAGTGGTGGCGGATCGGGCGGCAGGCTCGCGCCAAACGCAAGGCCCATCGATCTGCTCAGATCGCTGTCGGGTCGAACGGGGCGTCGCCGACGGTGTACGACGGCAGATCGTCGACGTCGATGCCGTGGCGGTCGGCCCACTGTTGGCGGGCGTCTTTGAATGCTTCGAAGCCGGCGTCCCAGTCCGAGGCCGACAGACGCATCGGGTCCGGGTTGTAGGCCAGCAGGTCGACCGGCAGCTGATCGCCGGCTTGCCCTTCCCGGCGTTTCACTGGGCGCTCCGTAGGCCGTAGAAGCCGCGGGGCGGGTGTGCCGGCAGCCGGCCGTCCTCACCGCTCGGGACTCGCAGGGCGGCGAACATGCGGGCCAGCGCGATGCGCTGCTGCCGCAGCTCGACCAGTGCGGGATGCACCCGCACACCCTGGCTCGACTCCGACATCACCCCGTCAGCGGTCAACTGCTCCTGTAGCGCGTCGCAGGAGTCGAGGGTGCGGCACGCCTCGGTGAGTAGAGCAACCTCCTGGTGCGCGAGCTCGTAGTCGTCCATCACCGCCCGCCACAGAGCCTTACCGGAGCGGCGCAGATCGGTTGGTGGACGAGGTGAAACGGTGCCTGTCATGGGGTACTCCGATTCGTTGAGGGCTGGTTCGGTTGAGCGGTAGAGGGAGACAGCGCTAATCCCCGCCGGGGCTTGGCGGGCGGGGTGAGGGTCCCTCCCCCTGGGTCTCCTTGGCGTAGATGGACTGTGTGTGAAAACGGCCCTATCCCGCCGGGGCTTGGGGGTCGCGTCGACGGTGATGCCCCCACCCCATGGAGCCGAGCCCGGGATGGGCGCGGCTCCGTAGGTGTGGGCTGGGCTCAGACTGCGACGTTGCCGAGGGCTCGTCGGTCAGCTCGGGCGGTCGCCTGGTCGTCGGCCTGTCGGCGTCGTTGGCGGTCGCTGTCCAGGGTGGTGGTGCGGCGCTGGTACTCGTCGGGGCTGGCGAGGTTGAGCGTCACGTCGAGGCCGGACACGGCGGTCGGGTCGGGCCGGTCGCCGAGCGAGTCCAGCTGGTCGAGGGTGAGGTCGGCGAAGATCAGCGGGCGCGCGCTGACGTCGATGCGGGCGAGTCCGGCCGCGGTGCACATGGTGGTCCAGGCCTGCGCGATCCGGTCGAGGGTCATCACTGCCTCGCGAGCTCTGCCCCACGGTGTCATCTGCTGGACCCGGAGACTGCTCACCGTATTGGTGTCGCTGAGGTCGACACCGGGACACACAGCGCGGTACTCGGTCAGTGCCTCGTTGGCCTCATCGATGAGTGGCCGCCAGGTGTCGATGATGGTGTCGGCGTGACGGAACAGCAGGGCCGCGACCTGTTGGTCGATGTGGGCCTGGATCATCAGGCTCGGCTCAAGGGCGGTCAGTTGCTTGGCGGCGAGTTCACGGTTCACGGCCTTGTCGGTGAGCGGGTCGCGTCCTGCCTCCATCGCGGCGACGAGAGCAGCGGCGAGAGCGGTGTTGTCCGGCCTGCGCTCGGGCAGTTTGGCTTGCAGTGCCAGCAGTTCGGCGTGGGCGTCGGTGAGTTCCTGCGGTAGTGGTGCGTCGAGCTGGCGGGCGGCCTGGGTGAGGATGCCCCACGCTGCGGCGGCGGTGATCGAGTACATGGTGTGCCTTTCGGTCGAGGGTTTGGGTGCTACTGGTAGTCGGGCAGGTTGTCGGCGTCGGGTCTGCGGAACAGGTGCGCCATGAACTGGCGCGACTGTTGCTCCTGCGGTGTCCGGGTGAGCGGTGCGGGGTTGCCGCCTTCGGTCGGGACGACGGCGTTGCGTGCTGCCGGTTGGGGTGCGGCCGCGATGAGGTGCCTCATGAACGCCTGATCTCTGGTGGTGTCGAACAGGTTGTGTGCCATCGCTTTGTCCTCGGCGCTGTTGGGCTCGGTCATCTGGTGTTGCCCTTTCTTGTTGGCCGGCGGGGTGCCGGTGATCGGGTGGGTGCGGTCGGTGACGCTGACGGCGCCGCAGTTGGGGCAGTAGCCACGCGTCATCGGGTCACCTCCGTGGTTCCCTCGGGTCGGATGTTGCGTCGCCGCAGCCGGCGGCGGCGGCGGGCATCGGCCAGCCGGATCGACTGCCGGGCGCGGGCGCGGCCTCGGTGCCGGGGCCAGGTCATGCGCTGCATGCTGATTCCTTTCGTAGGTTGGCCGGCCGGCCACGTGTAGGTGTTCTATCCCGGCCGCCCCAGATGCCGGCCGTCTCCCGGTTGGCGGTGGCGAAGGCGTCGCACTGAGCGAGCACCGGGCACCGGCCGCAGAGATGCGCGGCCTGCTCGGTCAGCTCGTCGTCGTTCGACCACCAGGCATCCGGCAGTGAGATGCACGGCGCCGGCCGGTCGGCGTCGGCGAGGGCCTGGTGCAGCCGAAGCCAGTCGGCGGCGGCCGATGGGCGGATTCCGAGTCCGGTGCTCATATTGCGTTCCCCGGCCAGGGCAGCCCGGTCTGCGCAGTGGTCCACCCGACGCGGTGGTCGTGGTCGTCGGCGCCGCACAGCCCAGCAAGGTTGTCTGGATCAGCCAGTCGCCCGCAGACTCGGCACTCTGACTCGACTGTCGCCAGATTAGGTAGGACCTCCATATAAACCGGTGAATCCGGCGGAAGCGGCGCAAGTGGCGCAATAGTGGCCGGTTGCGCCGGTTGCGCCGCTTCCACCGGTTCATAAGTGGGGTCTATCCGCATCTGGCGCCATACCGCAGACAGACTCGCCATCGCGTAGCCGCGAGGTCCACTCTTGGCGATTCTGGTGGAGTTGATCTTGTAGCTCTGCGCCAGCATCCGGCCCAGCCGGTGCGCCGTCAGCTCCTTGCCGAACGGGCCGGCGTCACCCCAGACCGGCGGGTGCTTCAACACCAAGGCGGTGATGATGTCGGCCGTCGACCAGAACGATTCACCCTCGGGCCAGACCTCGAACAAGTGTTTGAGCAACAGAATCGCCGGGCGTTCCTTGATCAGGCCGTCTTCCTTGTCCATCTCGAATTGCTCCCTGTCCTGTAAGGCCATCGCGTCGACGGCCGCCGGCCAGCGGCCGCCAGCAATCTCGGCGATCCGGCGCAGCGGTCCCCACTTCTCCCGGAACCTTCCGGTGATTCCCTCGGGCAGCACCGGCCGGCAGGCGCGCACGGCGTCGCGGACCTGATCGGCCCAGCGTCCGATCCGCTCGGCCAGCGCCAGCGCGTCGTCTTCGATCTGTTCCCAGTCCGACTCGGTGGCCCGGCCGTCCATATCCGGCAGCAGCAACACCCGGATGATCCGGGTCCGGGTGTCGTCCGGCAGATTCGGGTTATTGCCGGCCAACGCCACCGGCGCATAGGTGGGCATCTCGGAGACGTCCCAGCCGCCACCCTTGACCGGCACCAGGACCGGCCGGGTCGCGCCCCGTTTGTACCCGGAGTTGATCACTGCGAACAGGTCGGCCACCCCGTCCTTGTCCGGGTTCAGCGACCGGTCCGCCTCATCGATCAGGATGGTCCGCATTTCCTTGTCGAGCATCCGAGTCAACAGCGCCGGCGACGACAGCGAGGCCATCTGGATCGGCCGACAAGCTAGCCGCTGCAAGTGCTCCAGCACCGTGGTCTTGCCCGAGCCGGGCATCGGCGAGTCGATCTGCAGTCGCGGGCTGGTGTAGCACTCGACCACCAGATGGGTATGCACCGTCCACAACGCCAACAGGTCGTGATCGGCATCAGTCACGGTGACGATGTACTCCCGGAAGTGCCCGGCGAGTTCGGCCAGCATCTCGGCGCCGTCCACAGGGGGTCCAGGTGTAACCGGTGGATCCGGCGCAACCGGTGGAAGCGGTGCGCCAGTGGGCGACCGATCACCCGCCGGCCCGGATTCTGTTGCCGCAGAGACGCTCTCAGCGGCCCGGATATCCGGCATGTCCGGCCGAACCAGCGCTAGCAGGTCGGCGGCGGTGTGCCCGGCCACCAGGTAGTCGTCCAAGCCGGTCTTACCCGGATCGTCGTCGGGCAAGTGGCAGTAGGCCACCTTGGCGCCCTTGACCGCCAGGTAGCCGGCCAGCTCCGACAGCGCCTTGCGCACCGCGGGTTTCGTGGTCACGTCCGAGTCGAACGCCAACACGACGCGGCGGTCGTTCAGGGCGATATCGTGCCAGTCCGGCACAGCAACCTTGCCGCCGCGGGGGTTGCTCCCGCGCCAGGACCACACTCCCGGCAGGGCAACGCATGCCAGCCCGGCCAGGACGGCGGCGTCGGCCTTCTTGACGCCTTCGGTGATCCACAGCGGCACCGACTGATCGCCCAGCAGCGGCCCGACCCCGGGCGGAAAGTCGATACCGTTTCGCTGCCGGAACGGCGTCTCGTACTTCACCGGTTTGCCGGCGAGCACCCGCGGGTTGTCCGGGCGGTACTGGTACCCCCACACGGAGCCGTCAGCGCCCCGCTGCGGGACCAGCAGCCCCGGCACAGAGCAACCCGCCGGCGTGACCTTCTTGTCCAGCAGGAGCCGCTTGGTGTCCACGGAGAGGTATCCTCGGGCGCGGGCATGTTCCGGCGTGATGCCTGACGCGCCAAGCATTCTCGCATGAGCCGGGAAGATGCTCATTCCGTAGTCGTAGTCGGCGCTCACCGGGCACCGCCGGTGACGATGCTCGTCAGGATGGCCCGCTCGGACTTCTCCACCGACGTGGTGAGCCGAAACTGATCCTCGTCGATGTGCTGCGTGATCGCGGCCTCGACCAGAGTCCGCAACCGTTCGGCGGGGATCGCGTCGACCTCCACCGACTCTCCGACGAACCCGGCCGATCGGGTGTCGGATTTCTTGGTCGGCCGGGTCGGCAGGTTCCACTGCACGATCTGCGCCGGAGTGACCGCGATCCGCTCGAAGGTGAGGTCGGCGTCGGGTGCGAACCCGCGCACCTTGCGCTCGAAGTCACGCCACGCATCGACTCCCGAGGGATCGTGGTCGCCGAGCTGGTACAGGTACACCGGCCATGTCGTGTCCGCCACCGAATCCCCGACAGTCCAGGCGAACGACTCGGAGGCGAACCCGCGCAGCACTCCCAGGGGCACATCCCATCTGGCAGTGATCCGGTCGATTACGCCGACGATGGCGTCCTTCTCCGAGAAGATGTGCACATCAACGTACTGGTCGTCCCACAGCGCCCGCCGGTACGAAGCTGCTGCATTCTCCAGCATCGAATCGAGATCGTGATGGGTCTTCGGCCTTCGGACATACCTGGTGCCGTCGGTGATCGAGCTGTACGGCAGCGCCCCGGCCCGGCGCAGCTTGAGAACCTGCCGCCCGACCAGTGAATACGCCTTCTCCGTCTTGTCGACGGCGCCGGCACTGACCACCCGGTAGTACACGCCTCGCAGCGTCACCGGCTGGTCGGCGGCGACCGCAGTCAGGATCGCGTCGTCAACCTCGGCCAACTCCAGATTGGTACGCCGGCGCCTTTTTAACGGACTAGTCCCGTAAGACGGCGACGGGATACCGCCAGCAGCAGCAGGTTCCGCGATATCATTGCGGTGATCGGTGGCCTGCTGATCGTCTGAGTCCGTCCGGTTGCCCGCCGGGCGGATTCTCTTTTCAGGCAGCTGCATGCGGACCGCCACCAGCGGCGGGGATCGGGCGGAGCAGAGCGGCCAGCCGGTCGCGTTGAGCCTGCGTCAGCGGCGGCGCCGCGTCGACGGATCGGCGGATGACGTCCTCGAGCCGAGCAGCTCGGAGAGACTGCTTCGCATCGATCAGGTCAGGGTCGGATTCATCACGGGAGCGAGTCAGGGCCGCGGCGCGCGCTCTGTGGTGCGCGACGGCGGGGGCGATGGACATAGAAAATGCCTCCGGGCAGGGAGAAATCTCCTGCCCGCTGAGGCACTTGGTGGCCGGGCGTAACCCGCGTCCCGGCTAGGGAGTCACCGACCCTTGAGTCGGTAACTACCATTGAGACTAGCAGCTAGCGCAGCCAGTGGGAGTTCAGACACGCCGTGAGCGGCCAGGGCGTCCAGGGCGGGATGCAGCGTCTCCGGACGAACAACCAACGGTTGAGAGTGCCGACATTTGCGGCATTCCAGTCGGTATCGGCTGCGGATGTCAGCGTTCGAGATGGTCGGATCGTTCGCCCAACCGGGCGCAGGAACCGCGTCGCCGACCAAAGTGATGCCGTCGCTCGGTGATGCATCCGCGCGACTTGCCGGCATGGTCGACCACGCCGGGCCAAGCACACCCGGCGCCCGCCGGAAGTTCGTCACGGCGACCCTCCGCGGAGCGTGCGACGGGTCATCGCAGTAGATGAAGATCTTGTCCGTACGCCGGTCGCTCATGCTCGCCACTCGATCAGCACCGACTCCGGGTCGAAGCCCGGCCCTCGGCGGGCCACCTTGTTGACGGTGACGCGCATCCCCAGCGTCTCCAGCACCGCACGCCGCTGGGCGATAGTCAGCTCGGCCCACCGCGCAGCGGCAGACGGCCCGGCCAGCTTCCGCAGCTCCGACACATCCAGACTCGCCCGTGCCGATTGCTGCTCGCGCTCGGCGGCCTCGATCTGCGGCGTCAATCTCGCGGTGATCCGGCGCATCTGATCGGCCGTGATCGCCCCGTCCGCGAAACTGTCGGCGGCGTCCGAGAGTCGCCCATTCAGTTCGCTCGCCCGGTCAGCGGCCCGCCGCGCCTGTTGGTCATCCCCGAGCATCCAGTCGAGCGCGTCGGGTTGGGCCAGGCGACGGATAGCAACCCCGACAGCTAGCTCGTCGACGGCGGCCTCGTTGCGACCGACGCACTCATGCTCAGCACACAGGTAGAGCGCCTGTTTGGTGCCATAGCGGTTATGTCCACGGATTCCGACCTTGAGCTGGCTGTCGCAGACTCCGCAGGCGCCGATTCCATAGGTCAGCAGATGACGTCGAGCACCTGGTCGTGTCGGTGAAGTCTTTCGTCGCGTGGGCTCGCTGAGGAGCGCCAGCACACCACGGTGCTGCCGCTCAGTGACGAGCGCCGGCCACTTTCCGGGAAATGTCTGTTCGGTCGGCCGGCCGCGATGATGGACTCGGAGAGCAGCGTTGGACGGTCGTAACGCGATCTTGCGGACGGAGGACTTGACCCAAACGCGGGCGGGCACCTTTCGGCCGGCAGCGAGTCGGCGTTCGCGTTCGTCGTCGTCCAGCTGAAGCCAGGCAGCGAACTCCGGGCTCGGCTCGTCGCCGGCGTTCAACGCGGCGGTCACGCCGATGATCGACTCGCCCGAGAGCAACTTCTCGACGATGCTCCGAACTACGCCCGCCGCGTGAGGGTCCTCGACGTAGACGGCTTGGGTTCCAGTGCCGGACTTCTGCCAGCCATAGCCGAGTGCACCGTTCGGTCGGCCGTCACGTGCACGCTCTGCGGACGCGGCCATCACGCGCTCCGACTTCACCTCGGACTCCATCGTGTCGAACTCGCCGAGCATCCCCGCCATACCGCGGCCGTAGGCGTTCGAGAGGTCAAGATCCTGCCCCTTCACTGCCAGGATGCCCACTCGCTGGCGGCCGAACAGTTCGATCGCTTCGGCACGTTCCCTCCGGTTCCGCAGCAGCCGCGACGTCTGCCAGACCACGACGTGATCCACCGCTCCCGCTCGGACCAGAGTGAGCACCCGCTCGTATCCGGGACGGTGCAGTCCTCGTAGAGCGGAGATGTCGTTGTCCGTCGCCTCGGCGACCACCAACCATCCCCGAGACTTGGCGAGCGCACGGCCGTCGTCCAATTGTCGCCGGACCCCGACTGCCTGTCCGGTCGAGTCCTCGCTGATCCGGGCGTACAAGACCACTCGGGTCGAGTCCCTTGACTTATTCACGTCTGAGATCCTACCGTGTTCCCCGGCGGCCCTGGAAAGACCGGGTCTCCGGCGGACTTCGCCTCGCTGATGGACGACCTCGAGAGTCGGGTGTTCGACATGCTGCCGGACGACACGTGGGTGTATCCGGGCCACGGTGACGACACGACGCTCGGCACCGAGCGGCCGCACCTGGCCGAATGGCGGGCCAGGGGCTGGTGATCGCCCGGCCGATGATCAGCCGGTGGCCAGCGGCTGATCAGCCGATCACCCGTTGAGCCGCCCCAGCGGCGAGTCGTCGAAGTGATCCAGCAGTGCGGCTGGGTCGTCGTATACCTGGTGCGCCCCAGCCTTTTCGAGAGCCTCCCGGGCAATCCCGCCGGATTCCAGGGCAACACAGGGAACGCCTGCCTTTTTCGCCGCCTCCACATCCCAGACCGTGTCGCCGACGGCGACGGTCCGCTGCCGATCCAGCCCGAACTTGTCGATGCCAGCCGACAGCAGATCGGGTGCCGGCTTTCCCTGGTCGACATCCGCGGAGGTGACGGCGCCGGCGAGGGCGTCGCCGGCGTCGATGGCCGGCAGCATCCACTCCAGGTCGTCCTGCTTACCCGAGGTGGCGAGCACTACCGTCAGGCCGGCGTCCCGGCATCGCCGAACCAGGTCGGCCGCGCCCGGGAAGGCTTTCACCTCGTCCCGCAACTCGATGTACGCGGCGGTGTGTGCCTCGATCACCTCGTCGTCGACGGTGCCCAGCAGCCGCTGCACCAGACCTTCGGAATCGATGCCGATGGCCCGGTGCATCGAGGCCATCGAGGTTCCGGAGTGACCGCGCTTCCGAAATGCCCGGCACCAGGCCACGACGTGCAGGTAGTTGGTGTCCAGCAGGGTTCCGTCGACATCGAACAACACACCAGGTTCGCTCATGCCGTCTGCTGTCCCTTCCGCAGTTCGGGCAGCACCTCAGTCCCGTAGGCGGCGATCATCTCGGCGTAGTGCGGACCCATGTTGGCGATGTACACCTCGTCGTAGCCGGCTTCCAGGAACGGCTGGAACGCCTTGACGTGCTCGCCGGCGTCGCTGCCGAACGTTGTGCTGTCGGCGATCATCTCCCGGGTCACCAGTTCGGCGGCCTGCTCGAAATGCTGCGGTGACGGAAGGACTTGCGAAAGTTCGCCCGGCACTGCGCTGTTCGGCCACAACCGGTAGGCGTGATCGATCGCCTCGTCCTTGGTGGGAGCCCATCCGACCTTGAACCCGACCTGGGCGACCGCACCGGACCCCTTGGCCTGCTTGAACTTCTGCACGGACTCGGCGTCCGGTTTCGTCGACATGAAACCCTCGGCGATGCGGCCGGCCAGATCGAGTGCCTTCGGCCCGAAGGCACTCAGGTAGATCGGCGGCAGCGGGTCCGGCAGGGTGTAGATCCGCGCGGTGTCGACGGTGTAGTGCTCCCCCCGATGGGAGACCACGTCGCCGGTCCAGAGCTGACGGATCACGTCAACGGCTTCTTCGAGCATCTCCAGCCGGATGTCCGCGGTCGGCCAGACGGTCCCGAAGATGTGCTCGTTCAACGCTTCTCCGCTGCCCAGGCCCAGCCGGAACCGGTCCGGTCCGAGCAGCGCGGCCGAGGTTGCCGCCGCCTGCGCGATGATCGCCGGATGGATCCGCAGCGTCGGGCAGGTGACGGCGGTGGTCACCGGAAGGTCGCAGACCTGGCCGATCGCTCCGATCACCGACCAGACGAACGGGCTCTGGCCCTGGGCGTCGTTCCACGGGTGGAAGTGATCGCTGATCCACAGTGCGTCGAAGCCCGCCTGCTCGGCCAGCCGGGCCTGTTCGACGAGTTGACCCGGGGTGTAATCCTCGCTGGACAGGAACCATCCGAATGTGCGTGCCATGCTTCCCTCTCCGTGCCGGGATGTCGGTGCTGAGCTGGGTGCTCGAGCCCGGGCGATGCTGCGGCGCCGGCTGTTGCCCGGTGCCCGATACGCACACGGGCCACACCTGGGCCTCACCGGCGATCGTCAGCCAGGCATCCGGCCCGTCATCGCTAGAGTCTGCGGATGGTCCGAAACCTGTTCAGCGGCGGCATCGTGTACGACGGCACGCTGGCCGAGCCGTCCTCGGCGGACGTCGCGGTGGAAGGAGGCCGGATCGTCGAAGTCGGCACCGGCCTGGACGGCGATCAGGAGGTCGACTGCACCGGGAAGTGGCTGTCACCAGGGTTCTTCGACTCGCACGTGCACGTCATGATGGACGGCGTCGACATCATGCGTCAGTTGAGCACTCCGTTCAGTCTGAGCTTCTACGTCGCCGCGCTGAACCTGAAGAAGACTCTCGACGTCGGCATTACTTCGGTGCGCGACGCCGGCGGCGCGGATCTCGGGGTCAAGGAGGCGGTTGACCGCGGTCTGATCCCCGGCCCGCGGATGCAGATCGCCATCAGCATGCTGTCCCAGACCGGGGGCCACGGCGACGACTGGGAGGCCTGCGGCGCCGACGTACCGATGTTCGTTCCGCACCCCGGACGTCCGGACACCGTGGTCGACGGACCGGACGAGATGCGCAGGAAGGTTCGCGAGCTGATCCGGAACGGCGCGGACGTGATCAAGGTGGCGACCTCCGGTGGGGTGCTGTCGACCAGGGACGATCCGCGGCACGCGCATTTCCGGGACGCCGAGATCGCCGTCCTGGTGGAGGAGGCGACGGCCGCCGGCATCTTCGTGATGTCCCACGCTCAGGCCACCGACGGCATCAAGGCGGCGATTCGCAACGGAGTTCGATCGATCGAGCACGGCATCTATCTGGACGACGAGGCCATCGAGATGATGCTGCGGGCCGGCACCTGGCTGGTGCCGACGCTGCACGCCCCGCGCGCGGTGATCGCAGCGGCGGCGGCCGGTGCTTCCATCCCGGCCGCGTCCGTCGAAAAGGCCAGGATGGTGGCCGCCCACCACGACCAGAGCGTCCGCAAAGCCCACGCGGCAGGTGTGCGGATCGCGATGGGCACCGATTGCGGCGTTGGTCCACACGGCTCCAACCTCGACGAACTCCGATACCTGACCGACGCCGGCCTGTCGCCCCTAGATGCGTTGCACGCCAGCACATCCAGCGCCGCCGAGCTGTTCGGTGTGGCCGGCGACCGGGGTCGGATCATGCCGGGCCAGCGGGCCGATCTGGTGCTGCTGGACGGGGATCCCCACGACGTGTCGGCGCTGGCCGCGCAGGTGCGGGGCGTGTATCTGGACGGCGAACTGGTGTCGTCAGGCCCGGGATCCGCAGCCTGACGTCAGGAGTCATCCCGCCGGCGGCCGGGCTGCGCTGCTGCCGTTGCCGGTGCGGCGCAGGGCTCCAGCCGCAGGATGATCGCTTTCGACGTCGGGGTGTTGCTGCCCTTGGCGGTGCTGTCCAGCGGGACCAGTCCGTTCGCTTCCGGGAAGTAGGCGGCGGCGCACCCGCGGGCGGTCGGATAGCCGACCACCCGGAAGGTACGCACCACCCGGTCCACACCGTCTCGCCATTCGCTGTGCAGATCGACCAGGGCGCCGTCGGAGATGCCGAGGTCCGACAGATCGTCCGGGTTGACGAAGACCACCCGCCGCCCCCGGTGGATCCCCCGGTACCGGTCGTTGAGGCTGTAGATCGTGGTGTTGAACTGGTCGTGGGACCGCAGCGTCTGCAGCAGCAGCCGACCCGGCGGGACGTCGATCGGCTCCATGTCGTTGACCGTCAGCATCGCCTTGCCGGTGGGCGTCGGGAAGGTCCGCTCATCACGCGGCGGGTGCGGCAACACGAACCCGCCGTCTTGTCGGACCTTCGCGTTGTAGTTCTCACAGTCCGTGATGGTGTTGGCGATGTGTTCGCGGATGGTGTCGTAGTTGCGTTCGAACCCGGACCAGTCGACAGCCACCTTGTCTCCGAGCACCCGTTCCGCCATCCTGCTGACGATGGCGACCTCGGACAGCAGTTGCGGTGCAACGGGTTCGACCACGCCGCGGGAGGCGTGGATGGCGCACACCGAGTCCTCGACGGTGACGAACTGCGCGCCGCCGAACTGCCGATCGATCTCGGTCCGGCCGAGCGTCGGCAGGATCAGTGCCTGCTCCCCGACCACGCCGTGGGATCTGTTCAGCTTGGTGGAGATCTGCACCGACAGCCGGGTCCGCCGGATCGCCGCTGCTGCGACTTCGGTGTCCGAGACCGCGGACACCAGGTTGCCGCCGAGCGCAACCAACACCTGCACGTCCCCGTCACGCATCTTGCGAATGGACTCGACGACGTCATATCCGTTGTGCCGCGGCGGATCGAAGCCGAACTCGCGGCGGAGCGCGTCGAGGAAGAACGCCGGCATCCGTTCCCAGATGCCCATTGTCCGGTCGCCCTGGACGTTGCTGTGGCCGCGGATGGGTGAGGCGCCGGCACCCGGCTTGCCGATGTTCCCGCGTAACAACAACAGGTTGATGATCTCCTTGATGGTATCGACGGCCTGCCGATGCTGGGTCAGCCCCATCGCCCAGGTGACGATCACCTTGTCCGCGTTCAGGTATCGGTGCGCCAGCTCGTCGATCTCGGGGGCCCGTAGTCCGGTTGCGGTGAGTACCTGCCGGTCGTCGAGCTGCTGCAGGTGCGCTGTGAGTTCGGCCAGGCCGGAGCAGTGCCCGGCCAGGAAGTCGTGGTCCAGCACCGTTCCCGGGGCCGCCGCCTCGGCCTCCAATACCCGGCGGGACACCGCCTGCATCAGCGCCATGTCGCCGCCAAGGCGGATCTGCAGGAACTGATCGGCCAGCTGAGTGCCGCGGCCTACCAGCGCGCTGGGCCGCTGCGGGTTCTTGAACCGCATGAGGCCGGCCTCCGGCAGCGGGTTCACCGCGACGATGCTCGCTCCGGCCCGCTTGGCCTCCTCCAACGCGCTGAGCATCCGGGGGTGGTTGGTGCCGGGATTCTGGCCCATGATGATGATCAGATCGGCGAGCGCGAAATCGTCGTAGGAGACGGTGGACTTGCCGATGCCGATGGACTCCACCATCGCCAGGCCCGTCGATTCGTGGCACATGTTCGAGCAGTCCGGAAGGTTGTTGGTTCCGAAGGCCCGAACGAACAGCTGGTAGGCGTATGCGGCTTCGTTGCTGGTGCGGCCGCTGGTGTAGAAGGTGGCCCGGTCCGGTGAGTCGAGCGCGGTCAGCTCGCGGGCGATGATGTCGAAGGCCTCGTCCCAGCTGACAGGGTGGTAGTGGTCGGAGCCGGCCGGCTTGTACACCGGTTGCGCCAACCTGCCCTGCTGCCCCAGCCAGTACTCGGGACGTTCGGCCAGGTCGGCGACCGGGTGTTCACTCCAGAACTCCGGCGTGACCACCAGCGGATCCGCTTCCCAGGCCACCGCTTTCGCGCCGTTCTCGCAGAACTCGGCGATCTTCCGATGCGGAGGATCCGGCCAGGCGCAGCTCATGCAGTCGAAGCCGTCGGTCTGGTTCACGGCGCTGAGCGTCTTCAGGCTCCGGCGTGGACCCATCTCGCGCAGCGCGTGTTGCAGAGACACCGCGACCCCGGGCAGGCCGGCGGCCCACGTCTTCGGCCTGCCGACGCTGGGGTCCTCGGAATTCTCGCCGGTCGCGGATCGGTCGCTCATCCGCCAGCGCCGATGCCGGTCGCCGTGTTTCCCACCATCGCGCGATCATAGATCTCCGGCTGCCGGCCACCCTGATCGTTCTCGGGGTTGCCCCGGAAATATCCCGCACAGATCTTGAGGCGGCGGCGTTCGGTCACACGTCCCTCATCGCCTTGATGCTGGTGGCCTGCACGTTGATCCCGGCGTTCTTCCTGCCACGTACCCGCCAGCGGTCGAGCACCGATCCGGCGCAGGCCGTGGCGATGATGCACTGACAGGGATGACGCACTGACGGGGATGACGCTGACGGATCTGACCCAGTCGGTGCGCGGATCGAACACAGAGTCGCAGCAGATGAGTGAAGTGGCGTCCGGCCCGCCGGGCCGGGATAGGCGCCGCGTCCAAGCGGATTACGCGTCGCCCATCGGCAGATGCCGTTGCCACCAGTCAAGGATCGCCTCGAACCGTTGCTGCCGGTGCCGTGGGCGCCCGCTCCGCGACAGCTCATGGCCTTCGGCTGGAAACAGCAACATCTCGGCTTCCGCGCCGCGCAGCTTGAGGGTGGTGTACAACCGCTGCGCCTGCTCCACCGGGCATCGCCAATCGTGTTCGGAATGGATGATCAGCAGCGGGATGTCGATCTTGTCGGCGTAGGCGAGGGGTGAATGCGCCCACTGGGTGTCGCGGTCCGCGCCGACGTAGGCCTGTGCGAAGTAGTGTCCGATGTCGCTGGCGCCGGCGAACGAATCCCAGGCGTTCACCGCTCTCTCGGAGATACCGGCAACGAAGCGGGCCGTGGCATGCGATGCCAGCCAGCTCGTCATGAAACCACCGTACGAACCGCCCATCACCCCGACCCGATTCGAATCCAAGTCTTCCCGCTGCAGGGCGACGTCGAGCAACGTCAGCACGTCGTCGACGTCGACGGTGCCCATCGCCTTCACCACCGCCCGCCCGTGGTCCTTGCCGTAGCCGGACGAGCCGCGTGGATTGCCCATCACCACGGCATAGCCGGCGCCCGCGTAGGTCTGCGCTTCGTCGAACAACGACCAGGTGTAGGCGGCGTGCGGTCCGCCGTGCACGTTGAGCAACACGGGGTGCGGTCCGGAGCCCTCGGGCAGCGCCAGCCAGCCGTGCACCGGATAGCCGTCGGCTGTCGCACCGTTGAGTTCCAGCACCCTGCCCAGGCCGGTGGATGCCAGGGCGGCGCCCAGATCCGTGACGGTGCGCTCGTCGGTCACCGTCACCACCGTGCCGGCGGCGCTGTCGAGATCCGCCGTCACCACTTCGGCGAACGAGGACACGTCACCGACCACGGCGGCGAGCCGCCCCTCACCCGCCGCGAACGCCTTGACCGCTCGCTGCCCGCCGAGCAGCACCGGCAGATCATCCAACGGGGCGTTGTCCGCGGTGGCCGGGACAGCACGCAGCTCGACGGCGCCTCGATTCTGGACAGCGATCAACACCACGTCGCCCGTCGCCACCGGGTCGATCGCCTCGAGATGCACCGTTTGTTCGTCGGTCAGTCGGCGCGGAATGCCGCCCGCCATCGGCACCGACCACAGGCCGGTGGTGTGACCGGGAAAATCGTTGCCGGAGAATGATTCTCCGGCGAAGAACAAGGTATCTCCGGCCACCGTCGGCATCCCCACGCCGCCGATGCCGGTGACCAGGACGTCCGGCTCGGCCAGGTCAGCGGCATCTGTTGCCGGGTCAGGGAGCCGCACTCGTACCAACTCGCTGGTGATGTCATCCGGACCCGTCGACCGCGAGTAGACCAACGCGGACCCATCGGCGGAGAACGCCGGCTTGGCCGCTCCTCTCGGTTCGGCGGTGACCGGCGCCGGCCTGACGTCGGTTGCACCATCGGCAGCGTTGTCCGCCGGATCGCCGGTCTTGGAGATGGTGTCGGCATCGGCTGCCACGACGAAGATCTGCTCCGGCTTGTCGAGGACGAATCCACGCCCGTCCTGCCGGTAGGACATGGTGGTGAATCGACGGGGCGGCTCACCCTCGGCTCCGACCTTTGCGTCGGTGCCGTACCGCCCTGTGTCCGGAACGGCGGCCAGGTAGGCGATCGTCCTGCCGTCCGGAGAGAACGCCGGCGAAGATGCCCCGAGCTTGTGATCGGTGATGCGGCGGGCCTCCCCACCATCAACCGGGATCACATGCAACTGCGCCGGACCGTAGGCACCGGCCCGAAGGAACGCGACGGTGGTTCCGTCCGGTGACAGCACCGGCTCGCTGTCCCGTGGTCCCCCGGTGAAGTCGCGCCGGCTGCCGTCGGCAGCCATCAGAACCAGCCTGGAGTCGGTGCGGTCGGAGTCCAGATCCGGATGCGACACCGCGACCAGTAGGCGCCGGCCCGGCAGCAGTACTGGGCGACCGGCGGAATTCAGCAGGGGCAGGTCTGTTGGCTTCATTCCCCGAACCTATCGGTGCACCGTCCCCGATCTGGGCGCCGTCCCCGATCTGCCACCGTCCCCGATCTGGCACCGTCCCCGATCTGGCACCGTCCCCGATCTCGGCACTGTGCTCGATCTCGGCACTGTGCTCGATCTGGCACTGTGGTGATCATGCGTGCTGTCCTGGGTAGCCCGGCGCGACGGTGGGCCGCGCTCGTCGCCGCCATCGTCATCCTCGCCGCGGGCGTCGTCGTGTTCTGGCCCAGGGCAGCTCCGGTTGCCGTGTCGTCCGAGGAGCTGACTGTTCCCGGCGCCAAGGCGCCCTGGGACGTCGCACCCGTCCAGCTGGATGCGACCCTCTATCTACCGCCGCGGACTCCGGCGCCAGCGGTGATCATGGCGCACGGGTTCGGTGGCTCCAAGACATCGATCGCCGCGGACGCACAAGATCTCGCCCGGTCCGGCTTCGTGGTGCTGGCCTACTCCGCCCGTGGGTTCGGGAAGTCGACCGGATCGATCTCGTTGGACTCGTTGGATGCCGAGGTTCCCGATGCCCGCAGGCTGGTCGACTATCTGTCGACGCGCCCTGAGGTGCAACTGGATGCGCCCGGGGATCCGCGCGTCGGAGTGACCGGCGCCTCCTACGGTGGCGCCTTGTCGCTGATGCTGGCCGGCACAGATCCCCGGATCGACGCCACTGTTCCGTTGATCACATGGAACAGCCTGGAGAAGTCCCTATTCCCGAACGCTTTGCGTCCCAAGGACTCCACCGATTCGGGAACGCCGGCCATGGTTGCCGGGTCGAGCGACGGTGTGTTCAAGAAGTATTGGGCGGCCTCACTGATCAGTTCGGTGGTCGCCGGAGCGGATCTCTCGCCGAGCAGCCAAGTCGACCTCGGACCGATCGGCGGCGGTGTTGGCGGCCGGCGCGACGGCGGCAATGCTGCATCCGCGTCGGATGCGCAGCCCGTCCCGGCGGCGGGCAGCATGCCAGCTGCCGGCTCGGCTGCCGTCCCCGCCGGCTGCGGACGGCTGCGTCTTGAGGTCTGCACCGCCTACGCCGGAGCCGCCGACACCGGCCGGATCAGCCCCGCGATGCACGCCCTGCTGGCGCGATCCAGTCCATCGGCAGTGGTCGGCAAGATCACTGCGCCGACGTTGCTGGTGCAAGGTGAACAGGACACCCTCTTCCCGCTGGACCAGGCGGACGCTAACGCCCGCGCGCTGGCCGCGGCCGGAACCACGGTCGCGGTCGACTGGTATCGCGGTGGCCACGACGGTGGGTCTCCTGACCCCGCCACCCGGGCGCGGATCACCGGCTGGTTGCAGCACTACCTGACCGGAACCGGGTCGGCTCCGTCGACTGCCTTCCGGTACTCGGTGGACGGCGGGCTCACCGACAGCGGCCGGCCGCGAACCCGCACTCTGCAGACCGGTGCCTATCCAGGTGTCGCCGGTGCGCCGGCGGTCCCGCGACAGCACATCGACCTGACCGGTGGCAGGCAGGTGGTCCTCAACCCGCCGGGTGGGTCCCCGGCGGCCATCTCCTCGCTACCCGGCCTGGCCCGGGCAGGCGCGCTGACATCGCTGGTGTCTTCGGGCTTGCCGGGCCAGAGCGCCAGCTACGTCTCGGAACCGTTCGGCCAGCTCGCCGTCATCACTGGCAGCGCCCAGGTCCGGCTCAGCGTCTCCGAACTGCCCAGCGTTGCCACCGGGACAGCGGGAAACGATCGGCCGACGGGCGCCGTGCTGTTCGCCTCGATCGGCACACGCACGTCCGGCGGTCTGCTCACGATGGGCGGCAACGCGGTCGCGCCGATCCGGCTTCCGGCTCTCCCGGCCGACGGAACCCCGTCGAGCGTGACCGTTGACCTGCCGGCCGTCAGCCTGCAGGCGGCCGTCGGCGATCGGCTCATCGTCCGTTTCACCACCACGGACCAGGCGTATTCGGGTCCGACATCGCCTGCCGCCTACCAGATTTCGGGGGTGGAGTCGGTATCCGTCCCGGTGGCCGGCGGGGTGACGGTGTCGGCCGGCGAGGTGCCCATCGGCATCCTCATCGCGTTGATCGTGCTGGCAGTGATCGCCGTCATTGGCCTGCTCATCGCGGGTAGGCGTAGACGGCGCTCGGAGCCGGTCCAGCCGGAAGCGGCGGCCCTTCAGCCATCTGAGCTGAACAGCGAAGACGTCGGAACCGGCGATCTTCCCGCCACCGCCGTCGCAGTCGGCGGCGACGAGGCGGTGCCTCCGCTGGTGATCGAGCATCTGTCGAAGAGCTATCCGGGTGGAGTGAAAGCCGTCCAGGACGTCTCGTTCGAAGTGCGGCCCGGGCAGGTGCTCGGACTTCTCGGTCCGAACGGCGCCGGCAAGACCACCACCCTGCGGATGGTGATGGGACTGATCCGGCCGACCGGCGGGCAGATCCGGGTGTTCGGACTGCCGGTGTTCCCCGGTGCCGAGATCCTCGCCAGGGTAGGCAGTTTCGTCGAGGGATCCGGCTTTCTGCCGCACCTGTCCGGCCGGGTGAACCTCGACCTGTACTGGCGGACCACCGGCCGTCCGCCGCGCGATGCGCACCTGGACGACGTACTGAAGATCGCCGGACTCGGCACGGCGGTGGATCGCCGGGTGAAGACGTTCTCGCAGGGCATGCGTCAGCGGCTGGCCATCGCACAGGCAATGTTGGGACTGCCGGACCTGTTGCTGCTCGACGAACCGACCAACGGCCTTGATCCACCGCAGATCCACGCCATGCGGGAGGTGCTGCGACGGTACGCCGGCACCGGCCGGACCGTTCTGGTGTCCAGCCATCTGCTGTCCGAGGTGGAACAGACCTGCGGTGACGTCGTGGTCATCCACCATGGCCGCACCATCGCGAGCGGTCGGGTCGCCGACCTGATCGCGACGTCCGGCGAGATGACGTTCACTGTCGACGATCCGGAGTCGGCGGCGCAGCTGTTGAGCCGGCTCGAGGGTATCGGTGACATCGAGGTCGTCGACGGCGCCGTGCAGGCCGACCTGGGCGGCGTGCGGGCGGCGGCGGCGGTGACCGCCCTGGTGGCCGCCGATATCGCCGTGTCGGCAGCCGCCCCCCGCAACCGGCTGGAGGACGTGTTTCTCGACCTGGTCGGTGCCACCGGCAGCGGAACTCCTGGAGGAACGTCATGAGCCCTGTACATCGCGACCAATCAGCGGACACCGCCATCGATGTGATGCGCGGACTTCCGAGGCCGAAACCTGTCGCCGCGGAAGGCCTCCCACCGGGTTTCCGATCGGAGCGAACGCTACCGGTCCGGGTGGAACTGGCCCGTCAAGTGCGACGGCGGCGTACCCAGTTCGCGCTCGGGTTCATGATGTTGCTGCCGATCATCCTTGCGGTGGCGTTCGCATTCGACAGTTCCGGCAGCAACGGTGGTACCTCGCTGGTGGACCTGGCGCAGAGCAGCGCCAGCAACTTCGCGATCGTGACGCTCTTCTTCTCCGCCACGTTCCTGTTGGTGGTGGTGGTGGCGTTGTTCTTCGGCGACACCATCGCCAGTGAGGCGTCGTGGTCCTCGCTGCGCTACCTGCTCGCGATGCCGGTGCCCAGGACCCGGCTGTTACGGCAGAAGTTCCTCGTCGCCGGCCTGCTCTCGCTGGTGGCGTTGGTGTTGTTGCCGGTCGCCGGCTGGCTACTCGGATCGCTGCTCTACGGCAACGGGCCGCTGGCAACCCCGGTCGGCGAGTCGTTCTCCGGGTGGGGTGCGATCAGCCGGATCGGGCTGATCGTGGCGTACCTGGCGGTGAACCTCGCCTGGGTGGCCGGGCTCGCCTTCCTGTTGAGCGTCTCGACGGATGCACCGTTGGGCGCGGTCGGTGGGGCCGTCCTCTTGGCCATCCTGTCGCAGATCCTCGACCAGATTCAGGCGCTGGGCACCATCCGAAACTGGCTTCCTACGCACTACTCGTTCGCCTGGACCGGCGCGATGGTCGAGCCGATTCGCTGGGATGACATGGTGCGCGGCGGCTTTTCGGCGCTGGCGTACGCCGTGTTCTTCACCACGCTGGCCTTCTGGCGGTTCTCCCGCAAGGACATCAACAGCTGACGGCCGACCCGCCGTTACCGGCGAGCGGGCGCAAACCGCTAGGCCACCCGTTCTTTCGGGGAACTCTCCAAGGTCTTCGCCGGATCCCGCTCCACGACGTCGCCCAGCACCTCGTCGATGCGGCTGAGCAACTCCGGCGGAATCCTCACGCCCGACGCCTTGACGTTCTCGGTCACCTGATCGGGCCGGGACGCGCCGATGATCGCGGACGCCACGTTGTCGTTCTGCAGGACCCAGGCGACCGCGAGTTGGGCGAGCGAGAGGTCGATCTCCTGCGCGATGGGGGCAAGGTTCTGGACTCTGCTGAGCACGTCGTCGGTGAGGAAGCGCTTGATCATGTCGGCGCCGCCCTTTTCGTCTGTCGCCCTGCTGCCTTCCGGCAGCGCGGCTCCCGGCTGGTACTTACCTGTCAGCACACCCTGTGCGATGGGTGACCAGACGATCTGCGAGATGCCCACCTCCGTCGATGCTGGAACCACCTCGCGTTCGATCACCCGCCACAGCGCCGAATACTGCGGCTGGTTGGAGATCAGCTGCACACCGAGTTCGGTGGCGAGCTGATGACCGGCCCGGAGTTGCTCGGCTGTCCACTCGCTGACCCCGATGTACAGCGCCTTGCCCTGGCGGACTACGTCGGCGAACGCCCGCATCGTCTCCTCGAGCGGAGTCCGGAAGTCATATCGGTGCGCCTGGTAGAGGTCGACGTAATCGGTGCGCAGCCGTGACAGCGACCCGTCGATGGACTCCAGGATGTGCTTGCGGGAGAGTCCGACGTCGTTGTGGCCCGCCGGTCCGGTCGGCCAGAACACCTTGGTGAAGATCTCGATCGATTGCCGTCGTTCGCCCTTCAGCGCCGCGCCCAGGACCGTCTCGGCGGCGGTGTTGGCGTACGCGTCGGCGGTGTCGAAGGTGGTGATGCCGTTGTCGATGGCGGCTTTCACGCACGCTGTTGCCGCGTCGTTCTCGACCTGTGAGCCGTGCGTGAGCCAGTTGCCGTAGGTGATTTCGGAGATCTTGAGGCCAGAGTTGCCGAGATATCGAAATTTCATCCCGCAACCCTATTCCCGGGACTCGACCGGTCCTCGCGCGGACCGGACTGCACTCAGAACGAGCGGGACTGCCAGCTACTGCCACCGTCGAAACTGAACAGCAGAGCATCGCCGAACGGCGTGGTGCCGAAGCCGGCTCCAGGGACCAGGACGAGCGATGATCCAGCGCCGCGGGTCGGGGATGTGTCGCCGAACGTGACCGGCACATCCCAGGTGGCTCCGCCGTCACGGGTTCGGTACCAGGAGGTCATGGACCGACCTGCCTCATCGGCCTGCTCGCTCACCACAGCGAAGTCCTTGGCGGAGGCCGCGGCATCGATCCACCACTGCACTTCTGTGTTCGCTATCGGTACCGGGCGGGGCCGGCCGACCGTCTTGGAACCTCCGGCCGCCACTCGGAGGCCGTCGCTGCACTGGAAGATCAAGGATCCGTCCAAGGCGCCGGTCGGCCCATACGGCGAGGGGCGTGCCGCACCGCACGGGTCCCCGATTATCCAGCGCTCCCAGTTCTTCGCGTCCGTGGTGCGGAAGTACTGCGCTCCGCCGGAACCATCATCTCCGACGACGAACAGGGTGCGGTCACCGGCAGTTAACAGATCGAAATTGCCGGCGGTTCCGGACCACGGCAGTGAGATCGCGGTGAAGGTATCCGTGCCTACCGGCGCCGTCTCGATCACCGATGGCGCGACCGGCTGAGATGGGGTAGGCAGCTGCTCCTGCCGGACCCGGACGACCTGGCTACCGAACACGAGGAGGCGGTTTGTGTGGGCCGCCGTCGCGTCCTTCTTCCAGGATGCGCCGCCGTCGGTGGTGACGAACGTCATCCCGTAGCTCCACAGGTATCCGACACGCTCGTCCGCGAAGCTGACCCGGTTCACGCAGGGCACGTCGGTCGGTGTTCCGATTTCGCAACCGATGCCAATAGTCGCCGATGCGAGTCCCGGTGGAACGCTGAGGCGGTGCCAACTGGCGCCGCCGGTTTCGGTACGAATCAGTGCCGGGCAGCTGGTCTTCGACTCCGATGGGCACTTGGCATCTCCGATGGCCCAGCCGGTCCGCGCGTCCTGAAAGTCCAGGGCGGCGGCCCGAAATCCTTGCGGCACACCGGTTGCCGTCGGAAGCACGGTGACCGGACCCACTCGTCCCGTTGCCGGTGACGACTGCCCGCCGGTGCCGGATTTCGGTGCCGGTGATGTGGCCGCGCCGATGCTCGAGCCGGCCGCCTGCGGGGCACTCTGGCTTCCGGTCGGTGATCCGGTTTCGTGTCGGGTCGGCGACGGCGTCGACACCGTGGCTGGTGGTGTCGTTGTCCGGTCGGCCGCAAATCTGGTTCCGAGGACGATACCGGCGATCACCACCATGCAGGCGGCGGCTGCCAGCAGCGGAATAGTAAATCGGCGTGCCGACGGCAAGTACACGACCGTGCGATTGCCGCTGGTTGCGTTCGTGATCAGTCGCTGCGCAAGATCGGGGGCTGCCGGCGTCGACCGGGCGGCTTCGTGCAGCGCAACACGCACGGTGGTCTCGATGTCCTGTTCGTTGTTCATCGTTGTGCTCCCAGATCGGGACGATCGGATGTTCGCTCGTCCAGTGCTGCCCGCATGGTCGCCAGGCCACGGCTGATCAGGCTGCGGGCGGTGCTGCGCCGGCAGCCGATTCCGGCGCCGATCTCTTCGTCACTCTGGTCGTGGAAGTAATGCAGCACCACCGCGGCCCGTTGTCGCTCCCCGAGTTCCCCGAGCAGTTGCCAGACGGTGCGGGATGCAGCTACCTGTTCGGAGACATCGATGCCGTCCCACGAGTCCGGGACTTCCCAGGCCACGACCTCGCGGCCGGCCGAACGGACGCTGTTCAGGAAACGGTTGGTAATCGCCTTCCGCACATATGCCGCGGGGTGGTCCGCCGCTTCGACCCGGTCCCACTTCGGATACAGCGCGGTGAGCGTTTCCTGTAACAGATCCTCGGCGCGTTCTCGACTGCCGGTCAGCAGGAAGGCAGTACTGAACAGCGACCGGGTGTGCTGCCGGACGAACTCGGCGAACACTTCCCCCCGGATTTCCACGCTCATCACCGTTTTCCTCGCATACCAGAAGGACACAGTTCGGTGACCGGCTGTTGCACGATCCGCGCACTTTCCCTATTCGGCGACTCTCCGGGCGCCTGCCGCGGGTCACTGCACGCAGAACTCGTTGCCCTCCGGGTCGGTCATCACCGTCCAGACGCCACCCCAGTCGTCGGTGCGGTCCTCGACCACGGCGCCGCCGGCGTCGACCAGCTTCCGCACGTGTGCCTGCACGGTGATGGCGCGTTCGGCGGCATCGGCAATCCCGCGGCCGACGCCGATGTCCAGGTGCATCCGATTCTTGGCCGTCTTACCCTCCGGGACCTTCAGGATGAACACTCGTGGCCCGACGCCGTCGGGATCGATTAGTGCGTAGGCGTCGTTGCGGTGCTCCTCCGGGACGTCGGCGAGCGCCTCATCCCAGTTGGCGAATCCGGGCGGCGGATCGTCGTCCCGGTAGCCGAGCGCCACCTTCCAGAACTCGCCGAGGGCGGCCGGGTCGGCCGCGTCCATCGTCACCTGCAGGGAAATGCCCATCTTGTGCTCCTGTCCTGAAGGCAGACGGTCGTTGGTGGAATGGATCAGCGAGTGGAGAACCCTTGCACGATCAGGGTTCTGCTCAGACCGGAGCGTGGTCGACACCACCGGCGTCCATCTGGCGAATCTCCTTCTTCAGCTCGGCGATCTCGTCGCGCAGCCGCCCGGCCAGTTCGAACTGCAGGTCCCGGGCGGCGGCCATCATCTGGGCGGTGAGCTGATGCACGAGGTCGGCCATCTCCGAGCGGGCCATCCCGGCAGTCGAATGCCCGGCGTACACCCCGGAACTACCGCCGGTCTCGCCCTGCGCCCGGCGCCCCCGGGAGGCGCTGCGGCCGGAACCGGTGACCTTGCCGCCGATCTGGCTGTCCACACTCGCGTCGTTCTCCGCCTCGGCGTAGACCCGCTCAAGTATGTCGTTGATCCGCTTTCGCAGCGGCTGCGGATCGAGCCCCTTCTCCAGGTTGTAGGCGACCTGCTTCTCCCGCCGCCGATCGGTCTCCTCGATCGCCCTTGCCATCGACGGGGTGAGCCGGTCTGCATACATGTGCACCTGACCGTTGACGTTCCTGGCCGCCCGGCCGATGGTCTGGATCAACGAGGTTCCGGACCGCAGGAAGCCCTCCTTGTCGGCGTCCAGGATAGACACCAGGGACACCTCGGGCAGATCGAGGCCCTCACGCAGCAGGTTGATGCCGATCAGCACGTCGAACTCGCCGACCCGCAACTCCCGCAGCAGTTCGACCCGGCGCAGGGTGTCGACCTCGGAATGCAGGTACCGCACCCGGATGCCCTGTTCCAACAGGTAGTCCGTCAGATCCTCGGCCATCTTCTTGGTGAGCGTGGTGACCAGCACCCGTTCGTTCTTGTCGGCGCGCTCCCGGATCTCGCCGACCAGGTCGTCGATCTGACCCTTGGTCGGCTTGATGATCACCTGCGGGTCGACCAGCCCGGTCGGCCGGATCACCTGCTCGACGAACTCGCCGTGGGTGCGGCCCATCTCGTACGGTCCCGGGGTCGCCGAGAGGTAGACCGTCTGACCGATTCGATTGTCGAACTCCTCCCAGGTGAGCGGCCGATTGTCCAGCGCCGACGGCAGCCGGAACCCGTGCTCCACCAGGGTGCGTTTCCGGGAGGCGTCACCCTCGTGCATCGCGCCGATCTGCGGAACCGTCACGTGTGATTCGTCCAGAACGATGAGGAAATCGTCCGGGAAGTAGTCGAGCAGGGTGGCCGGCGCCGAGCCCGGCGGCCGACCGTCGATGGGGCGCGAGTAGTTCTCGATGCCGTTGCAGAAACCGACCTGACGCATCATCTCGACGTCGTAGTTCGTGCGCATCCGGAGCCGCTGGGCTTCCAGCATCTTGCCCTGCCGCTCGAACTCGGCGAGCCGATCGGCCAGCTCTTCTTCGATGGCCGAGATCGCCTTCTCCATCCGGCCCGGGCCGGCGACGTAGTGGGTGGCCGGGAAGATCCGCAGCTCCGGTACGTCGCGCACGATGTCGCCGGTGAGGGGGTGCAGGTAGTAGAGCTTCTCGATCTCGTCGCCGAAGAACTCGATACGGACCGCCAGCTCCTCATAGGCTGGGATGATCTCGACGGTGTCGCCGCGAACCCGGAAACTGCCTCGGGTGAATGCGATGTCGTTGCGGGAGTACTGGATGTCGACCAGCGCGCGCAGCAACTGGTCCCGGTCCAGCTGATCGCCGACCGCCACCGGGATCGATCGGTCGAGGTAGGACTGCGGCGTGCCGAGCCCGTAGATGCATGACACCGACGCCACCACGATCACATCGCGCCTGCTGAGCAGCGACATGGTGGCCGAGTGCCGCAGCCGCTCGACGTCGCTGTTGACCGACGAATCCTTCTCGATGTACGTGTCGGTCTGCGGCACATACGCTTCTGGCTGGTAATAGTCGTAGTACGACACGAAGTATTCGACGGCGTTGTGCGGGAACAACTCACGTAGTTCGTTGGCGAGCTGGGCCGCAAGGGTCTTGTTCGGCGCCATCACCAGGGTGGGCCGCTGCAGCCGCTCGATCAGCCATGCGGTGGTGGCCGATTTACCGGTGCCAGTGGCGCCTAGCAGGACGACGTCGCGCTCACCCTCCATCAGTCGCTGCTCGAGCTCGTCGATCGCCTGCGGCTGATCGCCGGACGGCTGGTAGTCGCTGACCACCTGGAACCTGCCTCCGGTACGCGGGATTTCCCCGACCGGGCGGTGCTCGGAGACGGCAATGACGGGGTGCTCGGTTGCGAAAGCCACGTCGACAAGGTTACGGACGCGCACCGACAGTGGGTCCAACCCGAAATACACCGGGCGAGGATCGACTTCGTCGGTTCTGTGACAGGAGGGACGGGACGTATCAAGTCCGTCCTCGAAGGCGAAGTCGATCCTCGCCGGCACGGGCAGCTAGCTAGCGGGCTCAAGCAGGCGCCCACCGCCATCGCAGGCTAGGGTCTAACCCTCAGGTGGAGGTCTAACTGTTGCCCGGGATCGGCGTTTCCGTGCACCCGTTCCTGCCAGGCCGACGGGTCGGCGCGAGGAAGGTGCGGTGTGTCGCGCCGGTTCCCCGGCGACCGCGGGAATCCGGCGGCAGAGAGCGCGGGTTCGAGGCCATCGGCCTGATCGAGGCTCTCGACGGTGAGCTGCAGGGCGATGACGTCCTTGGCCGGCAGGCCGGGGATCGCCGTTGACCCGATGTGATCGACCCTGGCGCCACCGCAGGCCAGGGAGACCCGGGCGGCAAGCAGCGCCGCGCGGTTCGGCCACTCGGGATCCGGCGGCACCAGCGCCCTCGCCACCGCCGCGGCTTCCGTCTTCGCCAACCGGTTCGCCGCGAACGTCGTCAGCCGCTGCCACAGCTCATCGATCGGTCCGCCGAGGTCGTCCAGCAGTCCGGAGTTGTCCATCCAGACGTCCGCTAGCCTGCGGCGCTCCTGGTCGGCGATCTGCGCCGTGATCCTGGCCCTGGCGTCGGCCTCGGTGTGACCGCGGGACACTAGTCGCCGCAGCCGAACCTCGTCATCCGCGACGCCGACGCCGATCACCAGGTGATAACGGGCGGCGTCCGTGACCGTGCGGATCAGCGGGATGTCGTTGATCACCACCCGGCCCCGCGGGACCGCGGCCAACCGCTGGGCGAACCGCTGCCGCACCAGCGGATGGGTGATGCCCTCCAGGCGTTTCCGGGCCTCCGGATCGGCGAAAACGACGCCGGCCAGCGCGGCGCGGTCCAGGCCTCCGTCGACCGCGATGACGATGTCCCCGAAAGCCGCGGCGACGGCAGCCAAACCGGGTGTACCGGGCTCAACCACTTCACGAGCCAGTCGATCCGAGTCGATGACCACCGCCCCGCAATCGGCCAGCGCCGAGGACACCGTCGACTTTCCGGCACCGATGCCGCCGGTGACGGCGACGCACAGTGGCCCGTCGCGCGCGGAGCCCGGATTCATCGACAACGGATCACCGATTGCGCCATCACCACTGTGACCTTGCGTCACGTCCGACACACCGATCCGCCTCCCGGCCGTCATCCCATTCTGACGTAGCGTCCGAAGCACCGTTTCACGCATTCATTTCGCGACCAGGAGGATCCAGTGCTCAGCACCATTCTTGGACGGGGTCGCCACCGGTTCGGCCTGCCGGGACTTGTTCCGGTCCGGCAATTCGTCACGGTGTCCCAGCGCAGTCTTCTGGTTCGGCTTCTCGGCTTCGGGCGTCGACCAGGGCGCCACCACGCGGCCCCAGGACTCGACGTCGCCGAACGGCAGTCTCCGGCGCTGCAGGCGGCCGCGGCCTGACCCATCCGCCTGGGCCCGATTCCCTGCAGCCGACACGGCCGGTATCCGATCCGATCGGCTACCGGCTGCACCATGCTCCGGGCTGACCGTGCGGGCGCCATAACTACCGGGCGGGCGCCATGCCCGACCGGCTTCAACGGGGATCAAGCGGCGTTCTTGAGTACCCTGGCCAGTGCGATCTCCGCAAGTTTGGTCAGCTGCGGCCCCTGAGCGCCCTTCATCACCCCATTGGCTACCGCGATCGCCAGGGTCCAATCGCCGTACTGGACGTTGATCAGACCGCCCTCCCGCAGCAGGATCTGAGCGGGCTGACCGCCGACCCTGGCCGGCGATGTCTGCGCACCGAGCTCCTTCTCCGCGGCAACCGTGATCCCGATCTGCTTGGCGGCGGACTCCGCCGTCTTGTACTGGGTGATCCGCAGGCTCAACTTCTGCTTGCCCGCGGTGATCCCGTAGAGACACCGAATCGACCCGGTCGAATTGACCTTGGGATTCGCCACGTCCTTGACCCGGCTACCAGCAGCCGGGATGCTGCTTCCGGTGATCTTCTGAACGTCGGTGGGCCCCAGCAGTGATCCACAGTTGACGGTGAGCGGATTGACTTTCTTGATCGCGCTGCTCACCGGTGTGCTCGGAGCGACGGAGGTCGAGGGTTTCGCAGTCGCCGACGGCTTGGTGGTCGCCTTCGCTGTCGTTGCTGGCCTGGCCGTGGTCTTCGCGCTGCTGGCGCTGCGCGCGGAGGTAGCTCCGGATCCGCTTGGCTGCCCGATGGTGACCGATGCGCCGGTCCCGGCGACCGGCGATCCGGTGGCCGCACCGCCCGAGCTGAAGGTCTGGGTGACGACGACGGTCCTTCTGGCGTCGGTGCCGGTGCTGCAGGCAGTCAACATCAGAGCCAGGGCAGCAGCCTGGGCGATCAGGCGGGGGGCAGTAACGGAGCGTCGCATGGGCACCACGGTACTGAAGGGCCACCCTGTTCAGGGGCCAACCCGCCGAGGCGCCCGCAAACGTCACACCACCAACGGCCGGCGGCCTCGTCAGCCGGCGAAAGGGGCCGCCACCGAACGGATTCGGTGACGGCCCCTGTCAGGTCGAGCTCAGCCGATTGTCAGCCGTCGCCGTTACCCGCCAGCCGCTCCCGAAGTGCGGCCAGCTGCTCGTCGTTGACCAGTGAGCCGGCGGCATCGGGCTGGGTGCCCGCGTCGGCTGCACCGGTGGACGAGGTGTAATTGCCACCGTCTCCGGAGGAGGCGGCCTCGGCATCCGCGGCCTGGGCAGCCGCGACCTGCTTGAGGTGTTTCTCGTAGACGTCGTGCGCGTCCGAGTACTGCTTCTCCCACGCCTCCCGCTGGGTGTCGTAGCCCTCCAGCCACTCCCCGGTCGACACGTCGAAACCTTCGGGGGGGACAAAGGTGCCCTGCTCGTCGTAGTGGTCGACGACGCCGTACTGGGCCCGCACCTCGTCGAACTCGGTCTCCGGGGTGACGCCCTCGTTGGCCTGCTTCAGCGACAGCGAGATCCGGCGACGCTCCAGGTCGATGTCGATGACCCGGACGAAGATCTCGTCCTCCACGCCGACCACCTGCTCCGGGATCTCCACGTGCCGGCCGGCCAGTTCGGAGATGTGCACCAAACCCTCGATGCCGTCGTAGACACGGACGAACGCACCGAACGGAACCAGTTTGGTGACCCGGCCGGGGACGACCTGCCCGATGGCGTGCGTCCGGGCGAAATGCCGCCACGGGTCTTCCTGAGTCGCCTTGAGTGACAGCGAGACCCGCTCGCGGTCCATGTCGACGTCGAGCACCTCGACGGTGACCTCCTGGCCCACCTCGACCACCTCGCTCGGGTGGTCGATGTGCTTCCAGGACAACTCGGAGACGTGCACCAGACCGTCGACGCCGCCAAGATCGACGAAGGCACCGAAGTTGACGATGCTGCTGACGACGCCCTTGCGGACCTGGCCCTTGCCCAGCTGGTTGAGGAACTCGCTGCGCACCTCGGACTGGGTCTGCTCCAGCCACTGCCGGCGGGACAGCACGACGTTGTTGCGGTTCTTGTCAAGCTCGATGATCTTGGCGTCCAGCTGACGGCCGACGTACGGCTGCAGGTCCCGGACGCGGCGCATCTCCACCAGCGAGGCCGGCAGGAAACCGCGCAGACCGATGTCCAGGATCAGGCCGCCCTTCACCACCTCGATAACGGTGCCGGTGACGACGCCGTCGGCTTCCTTGATCTGCTCGATCGTGCCCCAGGCGCGCTCGTACTGGGCCCGCTTCTTCGACAGGATCAGCCGACCCTCCTTGTCCTCCTTCTGCAGGACGAGGGCTTCGACGTGCTCGCCGATCTCGACGACCTCATTGGGGTCGACGTCATGCTTGATGGACAGCTCACGCGAGGGGATGACGCCCTCGGTCTTGTAGCCGATGTCCAGCAGAACCTCGTCGCGGTCGACCTTAACGATCGTTCCCTCGACGATGTCGCCATCGTTGAAATACTTGATGGTTGCGTCGATGGCTGCGAGGAAATCCTCTTCCGACCCGATGTCGTTGATCGCGACCTGCGGGGCGGTGATGGTGGGGGTTGACATGTGGTGGGTTGCTCCGTGGGTGGACAGTTGTCGTAGGGACACGTTGCTGAACGACAAGTGACTGCACGCCGCGAACCCGGTCGCTTGACAATGACTGTCCCGCGATCGCGGGATGCCGGCCGGCAGGCACACCGGCCCGACCGACGTGACGCCGATCGTGATTGAGAAGCGAGCGCCGTCTGCTCCATTCCGAGACAGCCCGGACGCACAACGCACCCTCAAGACTATCGGACCGGCGTCCGACGGACAAAGCAGCTTCGGTGGAGCCGCTGTCATCGTCGTCGGCAAACTGCCGCCAGTGCCGGGAGCCAGTTGCCGCCGACGCTGGCAATCCGTACGCGGCGCTGGAGAAATATCGCCAGCGGAAGGTACACATCGCCAGCGTCGGTATGTCGGGGTGCTCACCGCAGAAGTCGCCGTCCTGCATCGATGCTCATCGGAAGCGCCTGGAAGAACCGAGAGCGCGGGCCGGCGACGGTAGCCCGGCCGGCCCAGCCCGATCCGCCGGCCTTGCGGCACACTTCCGGCTGTGACGGACAACGGCCTCGGCGACATCCGGCCGAAGATGATGCCGGCCGATCAGCCGACCTCCCGGCGCGCCAGCCGCCGCTGGTGGGACGCCGACGCCGACAACTACCACGACGAGCATGGCGCGTTCCTGGGGGAGGCCGACTTCCTCTGGTGTCCGGAGAACGTCCGCGAGGACGACGCGCACCTGCTCGGCGATGTCGCCGGCCGCCGGATCCTCGAGGTGGGCTGCGGGTCTGCGCCGTGCGCCCGGTGGCTCGCCGACCGTGGGGCGGAGGTGGTGGCGTTCGACGTGTCGTCGGGGATGCTGCGGCACGGCGCCGCGGCCGCCGCCAGGACCGGGATCGCGGTGCCGCTGGTGCAGGCGGACGTGTGCGACCTCCCGTTCGCCGACACCGCGTTCGACGCCGCGTTCTCGGCGTTCGGCGGGATCCCGTTCGTCGCGGATTCCGCCGGCGCGATGCGCCAGGTCTTCCGGGTGCTGCGGCCCGGTGGCCGCTGGGTCTTCTCGGTGACGCACCCGATGCGCTGGATCTTCCCGGACCTGCCCGGTGCGGTCGGGATGACGGCGATCCAGTCCTACTTCGACCGTTCCCCCTACGTCGAGGTCGATTCCGCGGGCGTGCCCGCCTATGCAGAGCACCACCGGACCATGGGCGACCGGATCCGCGAGCTGGTCGGCGCCGGATTCGTCATCGACGGCGTCATCGAACCCGAGTGGCCCGCGGACTTCGACGGCAGCTGGGGTCAGTGGACCCCGGAGCGCGGCGCGGTGTTCCCCGGCACCGCGATCTTCCTGGCGCACAAGCCCTCCACTGCGCTTACGGTCGGGGACACGCAGGTCCAGGAATCACCCAGCGACGAGCAGCGCGCCCGGACCGGCCCAGGCATTGACACCGCAGCATTGACACCGCCATAGCACCACAGCAGTCTTTGCCGAGGCGGTCGGCAAGGACAACGGGGTCACGCCGTCACCGAAGACGAGGACGACACATGCGGATCGGGCTGGTCGGGGCGGGACGTATCGGCGCCTTCCATGCCCGCACCCTCATCGGTCTACCGGTGGTGGACAGCGTCGTGGTCGCCGACGCCGAGCCGTGCCGGGCGGAGGAAACTGCCCGCCGGCTCGGCGCCGAGACCGCGCCGGACGTCGACGCGCTGTTCGCCGCCGGTCTCGACGGCGTCGTCATCGCCGCGTCGACGTCCAGCCATGCCGAGTTGATCCGGCGCGGTGTCGCGGCCGGAGTTCCGACCTTCTGTGAGAAACCGATCGCGCTGGACCTGACCGCCACCGGACATGTGGTGGATCTGGTCGAAGCCTCGGGCGTTCCGGTGCAGATCGGCTTCCTACGGCGATTCGACCCCGGTTATCAGGAGGCCGCGCGCGCCGTTGCGGCCGGCGAACTCGGCTTCCTGCACCACATCTGCGCCGTCACCGGCGATGCCACGCCGCCGTCGGCCGACTACCTTCGCACCTCGGGTGGGTTCTTCCGGGACTGCAGCGTCCACGACTTCGACGTGATCCGGTACGTCACCGGCCGGGAGATCGTCGAGGTCTACGCCGTCGGCGCGAACCGTGGCGAACCGCTGTTCACCGACGTCGACGACATCGACTCCGCCGCCGCGCTGCTGACCCTCGACGACCGGACGCTGGTCTCGGTGACCGGAACCCGGTACAACGGCGCCGGCTACGACGTCCGGATGGAGCTGTCGGGCAGCGCCGTCTCGCTCGCCGTCGGCCTTGACGACCACACAGCGGTCCGATCGGCCGAGAACGCAGTGAGTTTCCCCTCCGGCGCGCCGCATGCCAGCTTCATGGATCGATTTGCTGCGGCGTATGTCGCCGAGCTGACCGCATTCACCGAAGTCGTCGCCGGCGCCCGCGCGGTGCCGTGCACGGTGCACGACGCCATGGCAGCGTCCAGGGTGGCAGACGCCTGTGACCGTTCACGACGCGAAGGACGTGTGGTGCGGCTGGACGAATCGCCCGCATCACCGGCACCGACAGCACCTGACGGGTCGACCGGCCCGACAGGACCCGCAGCAGCACCCCTTCGACATCGGGAGAAACGATGAAGTTCCGCAGATTGACGGTCGCGGCGGTGGCCGTCACCGCACTGGCCGTGGCCGGATGTAGCAACGGTGCACCGGCCGCCAACACTTCGACACCGGCCCCGGCGGCCAGCAGTACCGACGCCGGCTCGGCGGCGAGCTCGGCCCCGACGGCCTCCAGCTCGGACTCGGCGGCGAGCTCCGCCGGAGATACCGCGACCTCCTCCGAGTCAGGCTCCTCACCCAGCTCGGCCAGCTCGGTCGGCTCGGCGGGCTCGGCCGGGCAGTCGACAGCCGGCTCCGCCGGCACCGCCGGCACCGCCGGCGGCAGCGGACCGGATACCAGCGGCGGCAAGATCACCGTTGCCGTGATCACCCACGCCGCCCCCGGTGACTCGTTCTGGGACGTGGTCAAGTCGGGGGCGGAAGCCGCCGGCAAGCAGGAGGGCGTGACGGTCAACTATGCCGGCGATCCGGATCCGGCCAGGCAGAGCCAGCTGATCGACAACGCCGTGGCACAGAAGGTCCAGGGCATTGCCGTGTCGATGGCCAACCCTGACGGCCTCAAGGAGTCGATCCAGAAGGCGATCGCCGCGGGTGTCCCGGTGATCACCATCAACTCGGGTCTGGAGAAGTCCAAGGAGTTCGGCGCCATCACCCACGTGGGTCAGAGCGAGGAACTCGCGGGCGAGGGCGCCGGCGCCAAGTTCAAGGAACTGGGCGGCAAGAAGATGATCTGCGTCATCCACGAAGCCGGGAACGTCGGCCTCGAGCAGCGGTGCGCCGGCGCCAAGAAGGCATTCGGAGCGGTGGAGAACCTGCAGGTAGATGTCTCGAACGTGGCCGACGCACAGAACACCATCAAGTCGAAGTTGCTGGCCGACCCGTCCATCGACTCGGTGCTGTCGTTGAACCCGATCATCGGTAAGGCAGCCGTGCAGTCGGTGAAGGATGCGAACAGCAAGGCCAAGGTCGCCACGTTCGACGTGTCGGCCGACATCATCGACGCGGTGACGGCCGGCGACATCCTGTTCGCTGTCGACCAGCAGCCGTATCTGCAGGGGTACCTGCCGGTGGTCTTCTTCGCCCTCAAGGTCCGCAACGGCAACGATGTCGGCGGCGGCCAGCCGGTGTACTCCGGTCCCGGGTTCGTCACCAAGGACAACGCCGCTCAGGTGAAGAAGTTCGCCTCGGCCGGAACCAGGTAGTCCCGATGACGGCCGTCCCGGTGAGTTCCGGTGTCCGTGACGAACGGATGGCCTCCTCGTCCGTGCTGACGCGCCTGGTGCGCCGGCCGGAGGTGGGGGCGGCCGTCGCCGCGCTGATCATCTTCGTGTTCTTCAGCGTGTCGACCACTGCATTCCTGAGCGCGGCCGGCGCGTCGACGTGGCTCGAGTCCTCGGCGCAGTTCGGGATCATGGCGGTGGCGGTGGCGCTGCTGATGATCGGCGGCGAGTTCGACCTGTCGGCCGGAACGATGGTCGGCACCAGCGGGCTGGTCGTCGGCGTCCTCACCACCCACAGTCATCTGGGTATCTGGCTGTCGGTGCTGATCTCGTTGCTGGTAGCGGCGGCCATCGGCGCGCTGAACGGCTGGCTGGTGGTACGCACCAAGCTGCCCAGCTTCATCGTCACCCTGGGGACGTTCTTCGTGCTGCAGGGCGTGAACCTGGCAGGTACCAAGGCGATCACCGGACAGGTCTCGATCCAGGGGTTCTCGAACGTCCCGGGCTTCTACGACCTGCGGTGGCCGTTCGGGTCGTCGATGGCGGTCGGCGGCTTCACCCTGCAGATTTCGGTGGTCTGGTGGCTGGCGGTCACCGCAGTTGCCACCTGGGTGCTGCTGCGGACCCGGGCCGGGAACTGGATCTTCGCGGTCGGCGGCGACCAGACCTCCGCCAGACAGGTGGGTGTGCCGGTGCTGCGCACGAAGGTGGGCCTGTTCATGACGACCGCGACAGCCGGCTGGCTGGTCGGCATGCTGCAGCTGTTCAAGACATCGACGGTGCAGGCGTCCACCGGGGTCGGGCAGGAGTTCATCTACATCATCTGCGCCGTGGTCGGCGGTTGCCTGCTCACGGGTGGATTCGGATCGGCGATCGGCGCGGCCCTCGGCGCCCTGATCTACGGGATGACGTTGCAGGGCATCGTCTTCGCGCAGTGGGACAACAACTGGCTGAAGGCATTCCTCGGGGTGATGCTGCTGGGCGCGGTACTGGTGAACAACTGGATCCGGCGCCGGGCGGAGGTACGGAAATGACTGGCTGGCAAGGGGAATCGGCGCCCTGGGAGCGGACCTCGGCGCGCAAACGGGCAGCGCCCACCGACCCAGCGGTATCCAAGTCCGACCCAGCGGTATCCAAGTCGGACCTAGTGGCATCCAAGCCCGGCCAGGCGGTTTCCGACCCGGCGGCGACGGTAGCGGGACGCCCCGAACCATCATCCACGACCGCAGGTGTGACGGACCCGGCCACCGCCGACCCGGCGGACACCACTGCCCCGCTGCTGGCAGGGGCCTCGGTCGAGGAGGTGGCCGGACCGGCAGGCTCCGCCCCCGAGCTACCGGCCCCGCACAGCACGATCATCGAGGTCGACGGGTTGGGCAAGAACTACGGCAACGTCATCGCGCTGAGCGAGGTGTCAACTGTGGTGAACGCCGCGGAGGTGACATGCATCCTCGGGGACAACGGCGCCGGTAAGTCGACACTGATCAAGATCCTCGCCGGTGTGCACCAGCATTCGGCCGGAACCATGACGATCGACGGTGTCGACCGGAAGTTCACCAGCCCGAGGGACGCGCTGGCGCTGGGCATCGCCACGGTTTATCAGGACCTGGCGGTGGTGCCGCTGATGCCGATCTGGCGGAACTTCTTCCTCGGTTCGGAGCCCACCAGGTGGATGCCGCCGGTCCGCCGGCTCGATGTCACGGCGATGAAGCGGATCACCAGGGGTGAGTTGCTCAAGATGGGCATCGACCTTCGGGACGTCGACCAGCCGATCGGCACGATGTCCGGCGGTGAGCGTCAGTCGGTGGCCATCGCCAGGGCGGTGTACTTCGGTGCCAGGGTGCTGATCCTGGACGAGCCGACAGCCGCGCTCGGCGTCAAACAAGCCGGTGTGGTGCTGCGATACATCGCGCAGGCCCGCGACCGCGGACTCGGCGTCGTGTTCATCACCCACAACCCCCATCACGCGTATCCGATCGGCGATCGGTTCCTGCTGTTGTCCCGCGGACGCAGCCTCGGCGAGTACGCGAAGCCAGATATCACCATCGACGAGCTGACCAGGCAGATGGCCGGTGGCGCGGAACTGGAGGCGCTGGCGCACGAACTGAAGCGGGACCGACGAGCTTGAATCCGATTGCCACCTGCCCTCGCCCCTGCGGTGAACGACACCCCCGAACCGCTGCCGACGAGCGATCCCAGATGAGGATGGCTATCGGGACGGCGCCCACTGGCAACACGCAGGCCGGGCCGCCTCGGAGGTCAGCGGCTCAGGGCTGCCGCTCATCGAATGGACAGCAAGGACAACCGAGGGCTGAGCTTGCCGATCATGCGGTAGACGTGCCACAGACAGTCTCCCAGCATGATGTCGTCCGCGCGCCCGCCGAACTGCGACTTGTAGCGGTGCGGATAGCGAAGCAGCCGCGCGCCATGGAGCAGTTGCGACCGCCCTTCCCTGATCTCTCCTCAGCGAACTCGCCCCACTCCGTGCCGAGTTCGAGGCGTTTGTCCACGTGGAGACCTGCCGCGGCGATCGCGGACTCCGTGCGCCTCGGGTCAGCGCTCGACGGACGACATCCATCGTGGCGAACGGCCATGCTGCCTCACGGGGCTCCAGTTGCTCGGTCGCAAACATCTGATAGACCACTGCCCGTCCGCCCGGCCGAACACCGATACGACGGCGTAAGACGGCTGCGCGGCGTGATGCTGATTCGGTGACGGTCCCGAGCCGACAGAGCCGTCTCGATAGCTGATCGATCGCCTATGCGACGCGTGAATCGAAGGCGAGCGCCACCCGATTGGCGTAGCGGATGGCAAGAATCAGAATTCGTTGCGCAAACTTCCCGAACCGGGTGTAGATTTCACAACGTGATGCTCACCACAAGGGTGAGCAACCGAGTCGGGGAAGGTTTTGTTGCCAAGAAACTGAGACGATCCCGAGCTGCGGTGGTAGCGCTGTGTTCGCTTGCCATAGCAGGTCTGGCGGCAGTTGGTACGGCCAGTCCAGCTGCCGCTGCGCCATCGAACGGTCACTTCTGCATCCAGCAGGGAGTGGCGAGCACGGACGCTGATCAGACGCCGCACGCCGCGGTTTGCTTTACGAACTACAGCGCCTACATGTCCCACCTGTCGGGCGGACGAATTCAGCTCGATCCAGCCACCAAGCCGACCCTGCCGAGCAGAGCGACCTTGGCGACCATCAACGACCAGCCAGCATCTCCGGCCGCGACGTACGTCCTCGGAATCCTGTACGACATGGACCTGTACGGCGGCCAGCAGTACACGCTCACCTACACCAACCACTGTTCAACGAGTTACACGGTGCAGTGGGCGTCGATGCCGGCCTTCGACAACCGCACGACCTCGGCGAAGACCGCGGACAATTGCCACCACGGGACCCTGTACTGGGACGTGAGCTATGGACTTCCCTCGTACCCGTTCACCAACGCAGTGTCCAACGTGGGAACAACGTTCAACGACAAGACCTCCTCGGCAAAGATGAACCCCTGAATCTGCTGCCGATCGAGTTCTAGTTGAGACTCCGTACCAACGGCCCGGCCAGGACAGTGATCCTGACCGGGCCGTCCCCGACAGATGGTCTCAGTTGGCCGTTCCAGCGGCGAGGCCTAGCGCATTGCAGGTAGATGTCTGGAGCCCTGGCACCACAACGGGAACGTTGTCAGAGTCCACACACGTGATCATCGGCGGTATCTGTCCCGCGCTCGGCCGGGGCAGATCCTTAGGAAAGTCGTTGCCAGCCACCAAGATTCCTTGCCGCCAGAGCGCTGCGCAGGTCTGCTGCGCACCCCCGAATCGTGATTCCTGCTGTGGGGGGTCTTCTGAGCTGGTGCCGGCATGGGCCATCACGTCCGTAGAGTCCACCGAGGCTCCGGCACGGCAGTGAAGAAGTCCCTGGTCGACCACCGGAGCAGACCATGGCGACGTGAACGCCAGTGTCGCGCCCGCGCCCACCACAACTGCGAGACCCGCGACTCCGCCGATCCGGCGTGCCGTCCGACGGCGGCTGCCGTCAACCTGCTCGACGAGCTGCTGGCGAAGCGCCGCTCGTCGCAATTCTGTTTGGTCCGTCATGGCCGTCACCTCCCTGATGTGGTTGCTGACGAGGGTCCAGGAGCGACAGTGAGATCGTTCGACAGCTCCGCGTGGAGCTGCGAGCGTGCTGTCGCCAAGGTGCGGCGCACTGTTCGCACCGATATCCCCAGCTGCTGGGCGATTTCCTGATGTGGCCTGTTCTGAAGATCGCAGAGATCGAGAACCGTTCGCTGTTGAGCTGTCAGCGACTGCGACGCTCGACGCACGGATTCAACCCGATCGTTCCGCGCTAGACGTTCCATGGTCGTCATCTCCGCAGACTGCTCCGAGGCAACATCCGGCAGCCTGGCCAGGAACTTGCTGTACCGGCGCGTCGCACGATTGGCGTTGCGGGCCAGGTTGGCGGAGATCCCGAACAGCCACGGTCGCATCGACTGTTCCTCGGTCAAGCTCAGTCGCCGCCGGAGCCTCCACGCTTCCAAAAGCGTCAACGACGCCAGGTCCTCGGCCGTCTGACTGTCGTCGGCAAGTCGACGGCAGTGAGCGACCACAGCGGAGTAATGACGGTCGAACAGCACACCGAAGGCTTCACCGTTGCCATGAACGGATAAGGCCCACAACTCGGCGTCCCGACGATCCTGCATGCTTAGTAATGTTCGCAGGCCCCCAGCACCTGCCACCACAAGTCGTCAACGAGTCGCTCGGCGACCGTTCGGCCCTCGACTCAACCAGCAGCCGCAGCAGGACAGCAGCCGCGAGACGACGTTGCGCCGAGTGCAACAGGCTCGCTTGGATCGACTAACGAGACGGACCCTCAGATCGCTGACAGCCGGAGACGAGTGGCCGCGTCGATCGGCGACTCGGCCAGACCGGTGATGAGAAGGCGGCGATCTGCACTGACCAGCGCTATGCCCAGTTCGGCCGCCGCCGCCGCCCAGCTCGCGTCGTAGAACGACAAGCTGTGCATGTCCGCGAGTGTTGCCGCGCGTCGTAACCAGGATGGCGTCATGACCAGCGCGGGTCCAAGGACGGTGTGCAGGTCATCGATTTGGTCTGCGACGGCGGGGGCTGGCCAGTGCAGAGTCCGGGTAAGCACGTTGCCAACCTCGTACAACGCCAGATCGAGCATATGGGCGTCGAGATCGCCAGCCACGTGTGCCGCTCGCAGCGCACGCGCCGGCTCCAGCTCGCTCTCACCATCACTGTGGAACCACTTGATCAACACTGAGGTGTCGATGAGCAGGTGGGTCAACGGCGTGCGTCCCGGTCTTGGCGGACGATGTCGGTGGCCTCGAAGGTCCCCGCGACCTCGAACCGTCGCTCCGACCGCATGATCGCTGCGGCGACCTGGCTAGAATCACGTCTGGCAAGTTCTCGCCGCGCTGCGCTGGCCAGCAGCGCGCTGCGGCTGGTGGCTCGGCGTTTGGCCTCCGCGTCGAGTGCTGTCAGGAGATCCTCCGGCAGCGACACCATCACCTTGGACATAACTTGAGTATAGCGAGTAGTATTGCTCGCACGGTTCGGTTCCTTCGGGAGCGTCTCTGTTCCCTCTGGCTGCACGCGCTTTCCTGAAGGCGCTCGGCGAAGTTCATTGAGCGCCACCAGGCGGTGGCGCCGAGCTGGAGGCGCTGGTGCACGAGCTGAAGCGGGACCGAACGGCATAGGTGACACTGGTGGCGGACCCTGAGGAGCCGCCGCACCCACGCGCAGCCGCCGGGAAGACGGAACAGTAGAAGAGTAGAAAAGGGCACCGTGACCCACTGGCTGACGACGATACCGCCGATCGCTGTCTATCTGCTGGTCGGCCTGGTGGTGGGCATCGAGAGCCTCGGCATCCCGCTGCCCGGTGAGATCGTGCTGGTGGGCGCCTCGGTTCTCTCCTCGCGCCATGATCTGGCCGTCAGTCCCTTCGGGGTGGCCCTGGCGGGCGTGCTCGGCGCGGTGATCGGCGACAGCATCGGGTTCGCGATCGGCCGCAGGTACGGCAACCGTCTGTTCGACTGGCTGGGCAAGCGGTTCCCCAAGAGCGTCAATCCCGACTTGATCGCCTACGCCGAACACGTTTTCGCCCGCTACGGCGTGCTGGCGGTCTTCGGCGGACGGTTCATCGCCCTGCTGCGGATCTTGGCTGGGCCGCTGGCCGGCTCTCTGCGGCTGGCCTACCCGAAGTTCCTGGTCGCCAACATCTCCGGCGCGATCGCCTGGGCGGGCGGTACCACCTACCTCGTCTACTTCCTCGGCACCGCCGCCGAATCGGCATTGTCCAAGTTCAGCTACATCGCGTTGGCGGTCGCGGTGGTGCTTGCGGTGCTGGCCTCCACACTGTTGCGACGCACGCTGGAAACGCGGGTCAGGGCGTTCGCCGAGCAGCGCGGGCAGTAGACCCCGCCGACCTCAGACCGGCAGTCGTCGAACGGCTCCCTGACGGTCGCAGGGGCGTCGCAGGGGCACAGCCCCGCGTCATGAACCTGGGATCGCACCAGGGTTCGCCTGCTCGACAGCCGCGAGGTAGGTCTCGCCGCGGGGCGAGAGCCGGTAACCCACCTCCAGGCTGATCGTCAAACCCAGGGCCTTGAGTCTGCGGATGTCCGCCTTCATCGGCAGCAGATCCCTGGCCAGCAAGGCGGCGAGCTCTTTGGACACCACACCGGGGTTGTCCCTGATCCACTCCAAGATGGGCCTGGTCCACGGGCCCGACTTCTTGCCGGCGTCGAGCGCCGCGACCGCGGCGGAGATCTCCGCCAGCTCGGCGGCATCCGGCACCGCGTTGCGCAACGCTATCCGGGGGTCCTCGCCGGCCCAGCGCATCCGCACCCGATAGATCTTGTCGCCCCCTTTCCCGCCGCGGGGCCCCCGATTCACCGGCCCACCAGCCAGTCGCTTGCGCAGTGCCGCCGCATTCGGCAGGCCGGCGGCCAGCGCGTCATCGTCGGAAATGGTTGCGGGGTCGGAGATCTGATCCACGGCGCCGAAGGTGATCACTCCGGCGGCCGTCAGCTGGGTCGAGCCGACCTTGACCCGTGGCACGTCCCACCGCCGGAACGCCAGCGTCACCGTCCCGGCCCTGACACCGTCGGCGATCGGTTTCGGCAGCAGCATCGCGGCGATACCTCCAGTCCGCCAAGCGGCTCGATCAGTGCGCGGCGTCGTCCCAGTTCTTGCCCAGCCCGACCGACACGTCCATCGAGACGTCGAGAGCATAGGCGCCGGCCATTTCTTCACGGATCACCGCGGTGGCCGCGTCGACCTCACCGTCCGCCACCTCGCAGACCAGCTCGTCGTGCACCTGTAGCAGCAGCCGGGAGGCGAGCCGCTCCGCTTCGAGCCGCCGCTGCACCCGGATCATCGCCACCTTGATGATGTCCGCCGCGCTGCCCTGGATCGGGGAGTTCAGCGCCACCCGCTCGGCCAACTCGCGGCGTTGCCGGATGTCACTGGTGAGGTCGGGAAGGTAGCGGCGACGACCCAGCAGGGTCTCGGTGAAGCCGTCCCTGCGGGCCTGGTCGACGGAGCTGCGCAGGAAATCCCGGACGCCGCCGAACCTGGAGAAGTAGGCGTCCATCTGCGCCCGCGCCTCCTCGACGCTGATCTTCAGCTGGCCGGACAGGCCGAACGCAGACAGGCCGTAGGCCAGGCCGTAGCTCATCGCCTTGATCCGCCGGCGCATCTCCGGGGTCACTTCTCCCTGTGGGACGCCGAACGCACGCATGGCGACGAAGGTGTGCAGGTCTTCACCCGATCGGAATGCCTCGATCAACCCGGCGTCCTGGGACAGATGCGCCATGATGCGCATCTCGATCTGTGAGTAGTCGGCCGTCATCAGCAGGCCGAAACCGGCTCCCGGGACGAACGCCTTGCGGATCTGCCGGCCTTCTTCGGTGCGTACCGGGATGTTCTGCAGATTCGGTTCGGTCGACGACAGCCGGCCGGTGGCGGCGATGTTCTGCAGGTACGTGGTGTGAATGCGTCCGTCGTCGGACACCGACTTCTGCAGTCCCTCGATGGTGGTGCGCAGCTTGCTGACGTCACGATGCCGGAGCAGATGCCGCAGGAACGGATGCTCGGTCTGGACGTAGAGAGCGGTCAACGCATCGGCGTCGGTGGTGTAGCCGGTCTTGGTCTTCTTCGTCTTCGGCATGTCCAGCTCATCGAAGAGGATCACCTGCAGCTGCTTCGGCGAGCCGAGGTTCACCTCCTTGCCAATCACTTCGTAGGCGAGGTTGGCCGCGTCGGCGACCGCCGAGCTGAAGGTGGCGTGCAGCTCGTCCAGGTAATCGGTGTCTACCGTGATGCCGGTGCGCTCCATCTGACCGAGCACCGTCATCACCGGCAGTTCGATGTCGTTGAGCAGGTTCAGCTGACCGCCGGCCGCCAGCTGGGACGCCAACACCTCGGCCAGGTCGAGGACGGCTCGCGCCTCCACCATCAGGGCAGTGTCGTGCGCACCTTCGGTCCCGCCCACGTCCATCAGCGACAGCTGGCCCGTTTCGTCGCCGGAGCCGGCCTGCAGGGTGCGATGCAGATAACGCTGGACCAGATCGCCCAGATCGAACGAGCGCTGGCCCGGCAACGCCAGATAGGCGGCAAGAGCCGTGTCGCAGGCGACGCCGTCGACCGTCCAGCCGCGGGCCAGCAGTGCGTTGACGGCAGGCTTCAGGTCGTGGCCGACCTTGGGCCGGTCGGCGTCGGCAAGGAATTCGGCGATGGCGGCGTCGTCGTCCGGGTCGATGCCGCTGACGTCGACCACTGCGGCGGCACCGTCCGGGGCGGCGAACGCGAGCGTGTGGACATCGCCGGCGCCGGCGGCGAAGGTGCCACGGACCACCAGGCCGAGGCGTCCGCTGGTCCCGTGCTCGGCCAGCCAGCCGCGCACCCTGCCGGCACCGAGGCGCCCGCCGTCGACGTCGAACCCGCCCGCCAGGCTGGTCTCGTCCGCCTGCTCGAAGATCTCCAGCAGCCGCTCACGGAGCACCCGGAACTGCAGGTTGTCGAAGATCGCGTGGACGGCCTCCCGGTCGTACGGCTGCGCCCCGAGGTCGGCAGCCGGATCCACGCCGACGGCGACATCCTTGATCAGCTCGGTGAGCCTGCGGTTCTGCAGCACATTGGACAGGTTGTCGCGCAGCGCGTTGCCCGTCTTCCCCGGCACCTCGTCGACCCGGTCGACCAGGCCGGTGAGCGATCCGAAATCCCGGATCCACTTGGCTGCCGTCTTCTCCCCGACTCCCGGAATCCCGGGTAGGTTGTCCGACGGGTCGCCGCGGAGCGCCGCGAAATCCGGGTACTGGGCCGGGCTGAGCCCGTACTTCGCCTCCACCTCTTCCGGCGTGTATCTGGTCAGCTCGGAGACGCCGCGCCTGGGGTACAGGACGGTGACCTGATCGCTGACCAGTTGCAGTGCGTCGCGGTCGCCGGTGCAGATCCGCACCGACATCCCCTGACCGGTGGCCAGCACGGTGAGCGTGGCGATGACGTCGTCGGCCTCGAAGTTCTCCGCGGACAGCGACGGGATCCGCAATGCCTCCAGCACCTGCTTGATCAGCTCGACCTGGCCGCGGAAGTCCTCCGGCGAAGCGGACCGGTTCGCCTTGTAGGCAGCGAACTCGTCGCTGCGCCAGGTCTGCCGGGACAGGTCGAAGGCGACGGCGACGTGGGTGGGCCGCTCGTCGCGCAACAGGTTGATCAACATGGAGGTGAACCCGTAGACCGCGTTGGTGGGTTGGCCGGTGGTGGTCGAGAAGTTCTCCACCGGCAACGCGTAGAACGCCCGGTAGGCCAGCGAGTGCCCGTCCAGCAACAGCAGGGTAGGCCGCTCGCCGTCGGCCGAACTCGGCCCCGCGGCGGCCGGCGCGCCACCGGTCGTTACGGCATCGGTCGTCGTGGTCACGGGTCCGAGTCTAGATTCAGCTTCCGACAGCGTTGCCGCTCGGCGACCCCAGACCCCGGAGGTGATCGGTGAGTGACCTCGCACCCGGCCCGGAGCCCGATCACTACTCCCCCGAGGAGATCCCGACCGGCATAGGCGCGCTGCGGCTGGTGATCGACTCCGGCGCTCCGGCCGCGGACGTGCTGGCCGCCGCGAATCGGGTCGCCGGCGAACTGAATCTCCTGATGGGCGTGCAGTTCGTGGAGTTCACCCGGGAGAAGGTCGCCGGCACCATGCCGGTGCTCGGCAACAGGCAACCGTTCGGCCTGTTGCACGGCGGCGCGAACGCGGTGCTCGCCGAAAGCCTCGGTTCCTTCCACGCCACCATCCTGGCCGGACCCGGCACCATCGCCGTGGGCACAGAGTTGAACTGCACGCACCACCGGGCGGTGACGGAGGGAACCGTTCGCGGGGTGTCGACACCGCTGCATGTGGGCCGCAGGATGATGACCTTCGAGATCGTGATCAGCCGGGAAACTGGTGAGAGAGCTTGCACCGCAAGGCTTTCCTGTCTGGTGCAGGCCGGTGGCTGACCGGTGACGCCCGGTGCGGCAACCGTCGTCGGCATCGCCGTGCTGTTGGCAGTGCTCGCCTTCGCGGTCATTCGGCCCCGCCGCCTGCCGGAAGCTGTCGCGGCAGCCCCGGCTGCGCTGTTGGTGCTGGCCATCGGGCTGGTCACGCCACGGCAGGCGTGGGCGACCATCGGCGAGCTGGCTCCGACCCTCGGCTTCCTGGCGGCCATTCTGGTGATCTCACATCTGGCGGATGCGGACGGCGTGTTCAGATGGATCGGCGATGTGATGGCACACCGCAGCGGCGGATCGGCGAACCGGTTGCTGCTGCTGGTGTTCGCCGTCGCGGCGGTGACCACGGCGGTGCTCTCGTTGGACGCTACGGTTGTCCTGCTGACGCCGGTGGTGTTCGCCACCGTCCGCAGGCTCACCGTCCGGCCGGACCCGCACCTGTATGCCACCGCACATCTGGCCAACACCGCATCACTGCTGCTGCCGGTGTCGAATCTGACGAACCTGTTGGCGTTCAAGGCTTCCGGGCTGTCTTTCGTCGGTTTCACCGGTTTGATGGTGCTGCCGTGGCTGGGTGCGATGACGGTGGAGTACCTGGCGTTCCGCTGGATCTTCCGCCGAGACCTGCGAACCGACGTCGCGACCGACACCGGATCGGCCGGCCCGACCCCGCTGACGTCCCTGGTACTGGTCATGTTGATCCTTGCCGGATTCGTGGTGGCGCCGGTGTTCTCGCTCGAGCCGTGGGTGGTCGCGGTGGCCGGCGCGGTGGTGATGGCAGTACGCGGGATCGCCGTTCGGCAGGTGACACCGGTCAAGGTCCTGGTGGAGTCCAATCCACTGTTCGTGGTGTTCGTGGCCGCGCTGGGCGTCGTGGTGGACGCCGCCACCGGACATGGCCTGCAACAGTCGATCTCGAACCTGCTGCCATCGGGCAGCGGGTGGTCGGCACTACTGCTGGTCGCGCTGATCGCCGCCGTGCTGGCGAACCTGGTGAACAACCTGCCGGCCACCCTGGTGCTGCTGGCAGTGGTGACGGCGGCCGGTGCGGCTCCGTCGGCTGCGGTGGTGCTGGCGATCCTGATCGGTGTCAACATCGGTCCCAACCTCACCTACACCGGGTCGCTGGCCACCCTGCTGTGGCGGCGCATCCTGGTGCGAGGCAGGCATCCCGCCAGCCTGGCAGTCTTCACCCGGCTGGGGCTGCTCACCGTCCCGGCATCGCTGCTGACTGCCGTCACCCTGCTCTGGGCGGTGAGCAGCCGGTAGCTGCCGCCCACCTGGGAGGCTCTGAAGCTCGCGGAGCGTCCATTAGTCTCGGAAGAGTGCCCGGACCAGAAGCTGATGCGCAACCCGGGCAACGGACACCGCTGACCGGGCCGATTCGCGAGTTGGGCAGGTTCTTGCGGGCTGCCCTGGTGCAACCGGTCCCCCGCGATCATCAGCAGAGCGACGCCGCGTTCCGCCGGCGGCGCATCGTGGTGGCCGTCACCATCGTCATCGGCGCGACGTTGTTGGGGCTCTCCCTCAACCTGACCCCCGGCGACAACCGCTTCTATCTGGCGACCATCGCCCTGGCCGGCGTCTGGGTGATCGGCGCCTTCAGCTCCGGTCCGCTGCACCTGGGCCGGGCCAGCACCCGTAGTGGCCGGCATCTGGTCCGGCCGGTACTGCAGCCGCTGGTGCTCGGGGGGGCGGCAGTCGGGATCTTCGTCATCGGAGCGCTGATCGTCGCCCGCATTCCGCCGCTCCGGGACAGTGTGAACGCGGTGCTCGACCACGCCCGATTCTCCTCCCTGCCGGCGGTGGTGATCATCACGCTGATCAACGGTGTCGCGGAGGAGCTGTTCTTCCGGGGCGCGCTGTTTGCGGCGATCGGGGCCCGCTTCCCGGTGCTGATCTCCACCGCGATCTACGGTCTGACGACGGTGACAACGGGCAACGTCATGCTGGTGTTCGCTGCCGTGGTCCTCGGCCTGCTGGTCGGGCTGCAGCGACGAGTGACCGGAGGGGTACTGGCGCCGATGATCATCCATTGCACCTGGTCGATGAGCATGCTGCTGGTGCTGCCCCCGCTGCTCGAACACCTGGCATGAGGCCAGCCGCCCCGCCCGCAGAGGTTCCGCGGGCTTCAGGCCCAGCGGCAACCACGGAATCGGCCTACGGCCGCGAATCGTGCCCCGCGCCGATATCCACCGCGCTTTCCCCACCGCACTGGGTTCCCCACCGCGCTGAACCGTCCGTCGCACTCGATCGTCCCCCGACTGATTTCCCCACCGCACTGAATCGTCCACCGCACGCTTCGTCAACAGCACTGTGAGGATCCGCATGAGTCACTCCACAGCACCGCGGCGGACACTGGTCACCGGCGTGACCGGCTATCTCGGTGCCCGGCTGGTTCCCGAGTTGCTCGACGCGGGCTGGCGGGTGCGGGTACTCAGTCGTCGGCCGGACAAGCTGAACGGCCGTCCGTGGCTGGGCGATGTAGAGGTGGTCGAGGGCGACGCCGGCGACGCCGGTGACCTGGAACGGGCGTTCGCCGATGTCGCCGTCGCCTACTATCTGCTGCACTCGATGGACGGCGGCGCCGATTTCGCCGACCGCGACCGGAAACTGGCGCGCAGCTTCAGCGAAGCCGGAACGGCCGCCGGTGCCGGCCGGATCATCTATCTCGGCGGGCTGCACCCCGACGACGAGCAGCTGTCCCATCATCTGGGCTCCCGCACGGAGGTCGGGGACATCTTCCTCTCCGGTCCGGTGCCGGCCACCGTTCTGCAGGCCGCGGTGATCCTCGGATCGGGTTCGGCGTCCTTCGAGATGCTCAGACACCTCACGGAACGATTGCCGGCCATGGTCGCGCCGCAATGGTTGCTGAACCGGATCCAGCCGATCGCTGTCAAGGATGTGCTGCGATACCTGGTCGGCGCCGCGGACATGCCGCCGCACGTCAACCGAACATTCGACATCGGTGGACCGGACGTGCTGACCTACCGGCAGATGGTGCAGCGGTTTGCCGGACTGGCCGGGCTGCGTCGGCGGTTGATCGTCACCGTCCCGGTGCTCACTCCCCGGCTGGCCGGACACTGGGTACGACTGGTGACGCCGGTTCCGGCCGGGTTGGCGAAGCCGCTGGTCGAGAGCCTGGTCCACGAAGTGGTCTGCAAGGAGCACGACATCGCCGAGTTCGTACCCGATCCGGATGGCGGGCTGATCGGTTTCGACGACGGCGTGCGGCTCGCCCTGGCCCGCGCCGCCGAGTTCCCGACCCGCCCGGAATCCGGCCGCGACGACCAACAGCCGAGCGACGCGGTGGTGGGTGACGCGGACTGGGTCGGCGAATCGACGTATGCGGACGACCATTCCACCCTGGTGGAGGCCAGCCCGGAGCAGGTCTGGGCGGTCGTGGAACGCGTCGGCGGCGAGAACGGCTGGTACACCCCGGACGTGCTCTGGCAAGCGAGAGGCCTGGCCGATCGGGTGGTCGGCGGCCCGGGATTCCGCTGCACCCGGCCGGACCGTTCACTGCTGGTCGGCGACACTGTCGACTGGTGGCGGGTCGAGGACATCCAACCGGGCGCACGACTGCTACTGCGGGCCGAGGTCAAGCTTCCCGGCACCGCCTGGCTCGAGTTCCGGCTGGAGCCGGAGGCAAGCGGCACCAGACTCCTCCAGCGCTCGGTTTTCCGCCCACATGGACTCGGCGGCCACCTCTACTGGGCCAGCATGCTCCCCGGCCATCTCGCCACCTTCGCGCTCATGCACCGCGAGATGGTGCGGCATGCCGACGGGTCCGCAATCCCGGAAAGCATCAGTGGGGCGCCCAGCTGATCCAGCCCTCCGCCCACGATCACGGCCTGCGTTTCGCCCCGGCGCCTGTTGTTCCACGCATCGGGCCAGGAACGACGTCCTGTGGTGGTCACGAGTCCTCGGGAGAGCCGGGCGGGGAGGTATCGATGAGCACGGCCAGGCCGTCGAGGATGCGGGCGAACCCGAACTGATACGCATGCTCCGGGTCGTGGGCGCTGCCGCGGGCGGTGCCGGCGGCGGTGCCAACGCGGCTGGCGAGCGGGTAGGCGGCGGGATCGAGGGCGCGGGCCAGCAGGGGTCCGGCGGTCATCCACCAGCCGACGTCGTCGACGCTGCTGTCCTGCAGGCTTGCCGCGGCGTCGACCACGTCGCGGGCAGCCGCCCGGACGAAGGTGAGGAGGAAGGTCAGGCAGTCGTCGATCTGCACGTCGGTCAGGCCGAGACCGTCGAAAGCGGCCAGCTCGTGTTCGTACTTGCCGATCAGGCCGGGGCCGAGCGGGGGGCGCAAGGTGGCCACCTCGACGGTCCACGGGTGTGCCCGGTGCAGCTCTTGGTTCTGCTCGGCGACCGCGGCGGCCCGTTGTCGCCACGGCTGTCCTGCGGTGACCCGCAGGGGCATGGCCCCGTAGACCGCATCGAGCATGAGGTCCAGCAGTTCCGCCTTGCCCGGCACGTAGGTGTAGAGGGTCATCGGTGAGCTGCCGATCGCCCGGGCGACCGCCCGCATGGTCACCGCATCCAGGCCGTCAGCGTCGGCCAGCACGATCGCAGTGGTCACCACGGCGTCGAGGTCGAGGCGGCGTGCTGGCCCGCGGCGCGGCAACGCCGTGGGGTCACGCCACAGCAGTGCGAGGGTTCGTGCCGGATCCCCGGCGCCAGTGCGTGGCCTCTCCACCGGCTGCCATCTCCGTCCTTCATCTCGTACGCTGTACGCTGTACGACGTACGACGTACGACGTACAAAGTCGTCACAGCCTAGTGCAAGGGAGTCCGCTGGTGAAGGTCAGCTCATCAGCCGTATCGCTGAACGTCCAGGACGCCGCTGCGTCCAGCAGGTTCCTGCAGGAACACTTCGGGTTCCGGGAGGAGATGGCCGCGGATGGCTTCGCGTCGCTGTCGCGCGAGGACGTCGGCATGAACGTGATCTTTCTGCGCCGCGGGCTCCCTACGCTGCCCGAGGACCAGCGGGACACCCTTGCCTCGGGCCTGATCCTCGCCTTCGTGGTCGACGACCTGGAGGGCGAGGTAATCCGGCTGCAGACCGAGGGCGTTGCCATCACCATGCCGCTGACTTCCGAGGAGTGGGGGGAACGGGCGTTTCAGGTCCGCGACCCCAACGGTGTCATCGTCCAGCTGGTCGACTGGAACGGCTCCACCGTCGCGTCCGCCCGTGACGAAACCACCGCCCGATGAGCGCCACCGCACGCCAGGGACCAGCCGCGGAGGAGACAACCGGAGTCCAGACTTGGGCCCATGGCGACTCGCCTCTCACCTCGTCTTGCTGAGATCGTGGACGCGCTGCCCGTTCGGCCGAACACACGCGTCCTGGAAATGGGGCCGGCTGCGGACGCTCACACCGGATCGACCACCCTGCTCAGGATCCGCGCGTGCTTGCCAACCTGACGACCGCGGGTGAACCCATACTGCTCGAAGAGCTCGACCGTCGCGCTGAACAGAAAACGGCCCGGCGCCTCGCGGCCGGAAGTCACCTCGGAGATGGCCTCGACGAGGCCGCCCCCGGAATGGGCGATCTGGTCGATCGCACCCTCCAGCGCCGCACGCGCGATGCCCTGACCGCGATGCTTCTTGTCGACGTAGATGCAGGTGATCCGCCAGTCCGGATGCGGCGGAGCCTCCTTCCCGTACTCCCGCTTGTGCTTGATGCCCGGAAGTTCCGCAGGGCTGCCGTACTGGCACCACCCTTGTGCGGCGCCGTCCTCGTCGAGAACGAGCGCGGCGTGAGCGCGGCCTGTGCGGACCCGGTCCTCCTTGACCGCGCGATGGCTGATCGCTTTCTGGCCGCACTCAGGGTGGTAACCGATGCACCAGCACCCGCCGAAGATCCCGTTGTTGCGCTCGACAAGGTCCGCGAAGGCGTCCCACGTGGAGGCGTTGAGGGATCGGATCGTGTACGACATCGTCGAGTCCGTTCGAGCGCGAGTGCTCCCATCTTCCCGGCGCGCGAGCTCGACGCGCACGACTGCTGGCCGCTTGGCCGGTCGGCTCATCGGCATGTCAGGCACCGGCAGCCGCCGCAGCAAGGAGCCGAGCGAGTTCGATCGGTTTGCTGACCATGGGCCAGTGGCCCGAGTCGATGTCTACGAAGTCAAGGTGCTTGGCCCTTGCAAGCTCGGGCACGTCACCGGCGTCGATCCACTTCTGAGCCTGGGCGGGGGTGAATTCGGGGCACACGAGCGCGACCGGGACGTCGAACCGTCGCTCGTCCGTCAAACGCACCACGCCCTTGGTCACCCCTTCCGGGACGGGAATCGCAGCAGACGCGATGCTGCGCCTGGTCTCCTCGTCGAGGTCAGCAGAGTCTGGCCCCTCGAATGGGCCCCAGCCGGGGAAGGGCATGACGCCGTCCTTCGTCTCGAAGAAGTCGGCGTAGGTGTCGCCGTCGGCGGACGGGAACCCGCCGATGAGGGCGACTCTGGCCACCTTCTCCGGTCGCGCGTCGACGGCCAGCCAAGCCAGGGTGCATGCGGCGGAATGCCCCACCACCATGGGCTCTTCGGACATCGAGTCGATGGCGGCGAGCACCGCGGCCAGCTGGTCGTCGAGCGTGGCGGATGCAGCTCCGTCACCCTGACCCGGGAGGGTGAGCGGCACGGGGCGGTGGCCGAGTTCCGTGAGCGCGGGCACCACCTCGGCCCATGCGGATCCGTCGAGCCACAGGCCAGCAATGAGCAGGATGTCCATGATCAGTTCTCTCTCTCCAGTGTCTCTTTCTCCATTGCGGACAGATCCCGTTCGGCATAGAGCCGGTGCTCCCATTCCTCACTGAGGACGATGCGCAGACACTCCTGGAGGGCGAAGTTCTCCGTCCGGGGCCAGCCGGGCTCGGTGCGAGTCACCTCGCAGGCGAGTTGCTCCTCGGTGAGTGATTCCATGACGTGGCGGACCATCGCCTGACGTTCGCCTCGGACCGTGAGCACCTCGTCGAGCGAGGGTCGTGCCTCGCGGTCCCACGGGATACCGTCCCACCCGGGCGCCTCGTCCCACGGCAGGTCCAACTGGTGCCACGGCGAGGGTTCCCGAGGATCATCCGGCCCACCCAGGCAGCGCTCGCGAAGTTGAGGTGCCGCAGGGTCTGGATGAAGGACCACTCGTCGTCGACGCTGTGGTGCAGCGCCGCTTCGGGGAACGTCCGCGCACGCGCGACGGTGCCCTCCCATAGGCGCTCAAGGATTGCCCACGCCTCACGGAACCCGTCGTCGTCGTCCGGGCGCATCCTCGCCCGCTCGGGCATGCGACGGTTCAATTCGGCGTCGACGAGCGGTGCGATGTCGACGCCGTTCACGACGACGTTCTGCAGCTCGCCGCTGATCTCGACGTCGACCAGCTCGACGCCGCGCATCCGGCTCTCGTTGAACAGGGCGCCGCGCACCTGCGCCCCGCTGAGGTCGACTCGGTGCATGCGCGCGTCATTGAAGTACACCTGGGTGAAGGTGGCGCTCCGGAGGCTCACACGTTCGAAGCGTGCTCCGGTGAGATCCTGCTCGCGGAAGTCGGTCATGGACGGCACTGTAGGACCAGTTCCGGACGATCTACTTCCGGTTCATCCCGTGGCCACCGATACCACAAGCGTCCTCGGTCGAAGAACAAGGAGCAGCTGCGATCAAGCGTCATGTCCGGGCCGGCGCCCGGGCTCTTAGCATTCGACGACGCCGGCACCGCGCTGGGGTGGTGCCGACTCAACCCGCGCGAGGAGCTGCAGTAGCTCAATCGCAAACGCGAGCTTGCTCCTGTCGATGACCTTCCCGTCTGGTCACTCTCCTGCTTCTACGTCCGCAGTGGTTTCCGCGGTGCCGGCGTCATGACGGCCTTGATCAACGGTGCCGTCGATCATGCCCGCAACGCGGGAGCATCGGCCCTCGAGTCCTATCCGATTGACACGCAGGTCGACGGAGCCAACCGGAACGTGTTTCCCGGGACGGCCAGCGCTTTCGCAGGAGCCGGCTTCACCGGCGTTGCGCGACGCGCAGTTGACAGACCGATCATGCGCCACTACCTCGAGCCCTGATCCATCCCGGGCTGCGAGCGGTTCGCGCGATGATTCGGCGCTGAGGCACGGTCGATCAAGGCAGCGGCGGCGTCGGCAGGGTATCGGTTCACCAACCGATCAACACTGTCTGGACCCTCCGGCCTCGGCAGCCACGTGCGCAATCGGTCGACCGGCAACGACGAACCAGCCGGACCCCTTCGGGCGTCAGAAGGGCAGTGGCATGGCTCATGGAGTCGGGGTCTGAGCTGTAACGGTACGAAATCCGGCGCTAGGAGCGTGCAGTCGCCCGTCTGAGCGGCAGCGGCACAGGATCCGGCGTCAGGGACCTTTCGGTACGTGGGTGCCGGTTGGTCGTTGGCCGATGGTGGTCTTGTCGAGGTGGCCGTAGATCGTGGATCGGGGAACGGTGAGCAAGTCGGCGATCTGTTGAACGGTGTGGTCGCCGGCGTCGTAGAGCTCTTGGGCGTGAAGAGCTTGCGCTGGTGTGAGTTTCGGGCGGCGTCCGCCGACGCGGCCGCGGGCTCGTGCTGCGGTGAGGCCGTCGCGGGTGTTGGCGATGATGAGTTCGCGTTGCAGCTCGGCCAGGACGGAGAGCATGCCGAACATGGCTCGGCCTTCGGCGGTGGCGGTGTCGATGCCTTGTTCGAGGACGCGCAGGCCGACGTCGCGTTCGCGGAGTGCGGCGCCGAGGGTGACCAGGTGCAGCACTGATCGGCCGAGCCGGTCCAGTCGAGTGATGACCAGGGTGTCGCCGGCGCGGAGGTTTCGTAGGGCTTGGTCCAGTTGCGGGCGGCTGGCTCTCGCGCCGCTGGCGTGGTCGAGGTAGACGTCAACGCGAGCGACCCCTGCGCGGGTGAGGGCGTCGGTCTGGTGGTCGGGGTTCTGGTCTGCGGTGGAGACTCTCGCGTATCCGAGCAGCATGTGTCGACAATAGGCCGGGCGAAGGTTATCGGACGTTGTTTCTCGCCGCGAGTTCTCGACGCACGTGCTGAGCGTGACGCGCGCGACGACGCTCGGGTGTCGGCAAATGGTCGTTTGGCGACAGAGTCGCTACTGCCTCGTCACGTAGTCGTGAACAAGCGTCAGCAGGTGAACGGCGGGTGCTGCATGAACATCGTTCATTTGGTGTGTTACTGTCCTGCTATGAAACCTCGGAGTGCTTCGCGTGGCATCGTCTCGCGAGATCGGTGGGCAGCCCAGATTGCCGCTCTTGACAGCCCTGCGGCCCCCTCTCGGCCTCGTAGGGAGCCCATCACGGCGGCCCGCATCGTCGATGCCGCTCTCGAGCTTGTCAAAGCGGAAGGGTTTGACGCGTTGACGATGCGCCGTGTCGCTGCCGCATTGGGGGCCAGTCCGGGAGCGCTGTACGTGCATGTGCGCGATAAGGCGGAACTTGATGATCTGATGATCGGCGAGCTGTGCTCGAAAGTGACGTTGCCCGTGCCGGATCCCGCGCGATGGAAGATGCAAACCCTCGACGTCTGCCGGCAGTTGCGCGATCAGTACCTTCAGTACCCAGGCATTTCGCTCGCCGTGTTGGCAACCGCCCCCCACAGCCTCGACACGCTTCGGATCAACGAGGGCCTGCTCGCGATTCTCCTGGCCGCCGGGGTATTGCCACGGTCCGCCGCATGGGCGACCGACGCAGCGTTCCTCTATATCGCCGCCTTTAGCCTCGTATCCCTTCGGCGCCCCTCCGAGGAGGACGCCGACGGACGAGTCGTCGATAGGGCTGAAGTGATCGAGCGCTTCAAGATGCTGCCGCCCGACCGTTTCCCGATCACGGTCGCCCATGCTGAGGAACTGACTTCCGGCAACGGGCATGAACGGTTCGACTCCACGCTCGGGTTGCTTTTCGGCGGACTCACCCCACAACCAGAAAGCCACCATGAGCACTGACACATCCCACGGCGGCAGTCAACCAGCAACCCCCAACGCCGTTCGTAGCCCCAACGCCGTCAGCAGCCGCCCGAACCGGTGGATCGCACTCATCGTCCTGAGTCTCGCCCAACTGATGGTCATCCTCGACTCCACCATCGTGAACATTGCCCTGCCCACCGCGCAACGTGACCTGGGGTTCTCGAACAACGACCGGCAATGGGTGGTCACCGGCTACGCGCTTGCGTTCGGCAGCCTGCTGCTGCTCGGTGGTCGCCTCTCGGACCTCTTCGGGCGGAAAAGGATGTTCATCATCGGCGTGGTCGGGTTCGCGGTCGCCTCCGCGGTCGGAGGTGCAGCGCCCGGGTTCGAGCTGCTGCTGGTCGCACGCGTCGCCCAGGGCGCATTCGCCGCGCTACTGGCACCCGCGGCGTTGTCCCTGCTGTCGGTCACCTTCGCCGACGACGCGAACGAGCGTGGTCGCGCGTTTGGGATCTTCGGCGCGATCTCGGGCGCGGGCGGGGCGTTGGGGCTGCTGCTCGGCGGCGTACTCACGCAGAGCGTGTCATGGCGGTGGTGCCTCTACGTGAACGTGATCATCGCCGTGATCGCATTGATCGGGGCGGTGATCTGGCTGCCAGCCGGCAAGCAGCCAAACCGGAAACGCCTGGACATCGCGGGCACAGTCACCGTGATTCTCGGCCTGGTCGGGCTCGTCTACGGTCTGGGCAACGCCGCGTCGAAGGGCTGGAACGACCTCTGGACCATAGGTCCCGTGATCGCCGGCGTTGTGCTTGTGGTCATCTTCGTGCTGATCGAGCGCCGCGCCAACCATCCGCTCCTACCGCTGGGAGTGCTCTTGGATCGCAACAGGGGAACGGCGTATCTGTCGGTAGGAATCTCCGGGATCGGATCGTTCGCGGTGTTCCTGTTCCTCACTTACTACCTCGAAGACACCCTCAAGTTCACCCCCATCCAGACTGGCATCGCATTCCTGCCGTTGATCGGCTTCATCGTCGTAGGGGCGACCGTCTCGGGCGCGGCACTCCTGCCCCGCACGGGACCGCGTCCCCTCATCGCGGCAGGATGCCTTCTCGCCGCGATCGGAATGGCGCTTCTCACCGGCATCGGCACAACCTCCACCTACACCGGAAACGTTCTGCCGGCCCTGCTCGTGATCGGCCTGGGATTTGGACTGATCTTCGGGCCGGCGCAGAATGCCGCGACCAGCGGGGTCACCTATCACGAGTCCGGCGCGGCGTCCGCGATGGTCAACACCGCGCAACAGATCGGCGGCTCCGTCGGGTTGGCCTTGTTCAACTCTCTCAGCGCGACGGCCGTCACCAACTACCTGTCGGCACACGCCGCAACAGCGACACAGATGGCGACCATCACCGACGCGACCATCGCCAGCTACCACTTCGTGTTCTGGATCGCCGCCGCCATCTTCCTGGGAACCGCCGTCGTGGCTGCCCTCCTATTCCGCAGCGGCCCCCTACCCGTCGACACGGATGCCGCGCCCGTCGCCGCCCTCTGATCTCAAACGGAAAGATGCACCCCAACTAGCCCACCCCAGCCGCACCCCGGGAATAGAAAAACCCGAGCCGGCGACGGCCACAGAGGTCGTACGCAAACCGAACCTCAGCCGAAATCACCACAAACAGCGCATCAGATTACGTCGAATTGAAAGGAACACCATGAAAGCAGCACGGTTCAGCCAGTACGGAGGCCCCGAAGTCCTGCAGATCGTGGATCTTCCCGACCCGCATCCGGGCCCCGGTCAGGTCCGCATCGTTGTGCACGCGGCAGGAATCAGCGCGACCGATCCCAAGATGCGCAAGGGTGAGTTGAACTTCGGCAGGGCACTCCCCCAGACGACGGGTAGCGATGTGGCGGGAGTGGTCGATGAGATCGGTGAGGGCGTGACCGACGCGGGCGTCGGCGATCGCGTGTTCGGGGTCTCCGACAACGGCGCAGGTGCGGCCCAGTTAGCACTGCTGACCTTCCGCGCGATCATCCCCGCGTCCCTCGGATTCATCGACGCAGCCGGGCTCCCCGTAGCCCTCGAGACCGCTACGCGCGCGATTGACCAGCTCGGCGTCGCAAGCAGTAGCACACTATTCATCAACGGCGCCTCCGGCGGCATCGGCAGCACCGCCGTCCAGCTCGCCGTCGCCCGCGGCGCGCGCGTGATCGGTGCTGCCAGTGTTGCCAACCAGAACTACCTCAGCCTGCTGGGCGCGGAGCCTGTGACCTATGGCGACGGCATGATCGAGCGGGTGCGCGCTCTCGCCCCCGGCGGCGTCGACGCCGCCCTCGACGTCCCCGGAAACGGCGTCTTACCCCAGCTCATCGACCTCACAGGTGGCGCGCAGAACGTCGTCACACTCGCCGACTTCGCTGGCGCCAAAGAGCACGGCGTGCACTTCAGTAACGGCTTTGCCGATGGTCCCGCTTTTCACTCCCTCGCCGAAGTGGGTGAGCTGATCCAAGCCGGTCGATTCTGGCTCCCCATCGACAAAACCTTCCCGCTCGCAGACATCGCAGAAGCGCACCGCCTCAGCGAGACCGGCCGCGTACGAGGCAGGCTGGTACTCGTGATCGCCTAAGGGGTCGAACCGATAGTCGAACCCGGCGACACGGCGGATCTGCTGCAACAGCATCACCCACTGGGTGAGCCGTCTGGAAGGTACTCTTCCTCGCTGGGTTCTGTGAGGTCGCGGAACGGTCGGAGCCGTTCGTCGGTGGGTTCGATGAAGGGTAGCGGCCATGGACGTTGAGGTGGGCGTCGATCAGCGGTGACAACCGCGCGGCGTCTTCGTCGGCGACGGGATATCCCTGCTCCAGAAGGGCTCTTAGTGCGGCGTCAATGTAGCGGGTGTTCCACAGCACGACGGCGTTGAGGACCAGCCCGAGCGCGGCGAGCGGGTCTTCCTGGCCTTCGCGGTAGCGCTGGCGGATCTCGCCGCGGGAGCCGTGGAAGATCTTGCGGGCCAGGCGGTGCCGTGATCGCTGGCCGGTCAGTTGAAACGTGCACGGTGCGGCGATGGGTTTCGTCGGTCGGGTCGCACATCGCCAGCAGGTGAAGGGTTTTCGCGGCGCGGCCGTATTCGGCGAAGGCAGCGCCCAGGGGTGCGGGGTTTCCGTCGCGGCCGAGCATGCGTAGCAGCTCGTAGCCTGCGACGGTGCCGGTGTGCAGTGATCCGGCGACGCGGAGCATGTCCGGCCACTGCGCCCGGATTTTGGCGAACGAAAGATTGTTCCTGGCCACGGCGTTCATCGGGCCGTAGTCGGCCCGTGGCGTCCCGGGCGGGGTGAGTCGCCACAGCCGCTGATCGGCAGGTCCGCCAGGCGCGGGCTGAACTGGTAGCCGAGCAGGCGGAACAGTCCGAACACGATGTCGGAGTATGAGGCGGTGTCGGTGGCGACCATGGTCGGCGGCGGTCCGCCGTCCCGGCCGAGGATGACGTCCAGGACGTGCAGGGAGTCCCGCATGGTGCCGGTGACCACTACAGCGCCGATGCCGGCGACCTGGTCGTTGATCGCGTTGAGCCAGGTGATGCCGCGGCCGCGGACGAAGTAGCGCGGGTTCGGTCCGGCGTCCAGGGAGCGTACCGGCACGACGAACGGGAGTCCGTCGACCGAGGCGAGCGGGCCGCCGCCCCACAGCCGGGCGACGTCGATCCGGGATTGGGCGGTGATCAGCCGGGCGTTCGCGGCGGCGAGAGTGTCTGCGCGGATGTAGTTCTGCGAAACATTGGACAGCCGGTCCGCCACCATCGACGTCGAAAGGTCCCGCATCCGTGACCCGGCCGCAGCCGTGCTCAACCCGGCATGGCTGAACTCGCCCAGATACCCGGTCCAGGCATCGACCTCCAGCAGCACTTCCGGCAGGTCGACCCTGGGCATCATCCGGGCGACCATCTCCCGCAAGACCAGCAATGACGGCGGTTCCGGGACCGCTTCCAGCGGAGCCAGATGCAGCAGGATCTTCCCAGCGCGGTCCGGTTCCAGCGTCACCGGCGAATCTGGGTCACGTTCGCCGGCCGGACCGAGCCGCTCGGCCAACCCGAGGTACGCGACATCCAACCGCCCGGCCAGGTCCGACAGGTGCGAGGTCACCGAGTCAGTCAGCCGCAGCGCAGTCAGCACCTGCGGGCGGGCCCGCTCCCACGCCGCCCCGTCGAGCAGGTTCGACCTCGGATCACCCCAACGAATGGATCCGAGGGCGTAGACGTCGCGGCGGCGCAACGCCCGATACAGGCCATCGAGCACACACAGCACGTAGGCCCGCAGATTAACGAGCTCGCCACCACCACCGGGCGCCAGGTCGGCTGTGAATACGAACCGCCGCCACGAGCCGGTCACCACAACGTCGACGATGTCATTGCGGCGCAGCCGCTTTCGGCCGAGAAGGCCAGATAGCGCCTCCACTGCCAGCAGCACCGGTCGGCCGACATCGGTCGAAGCCATCGGTACCACCGCTGACAGCATCGACACGAACGGCCGCACCGTGGCATACCGTTTGAGCAACTCCTGCCGCTGACCGGACGCGGCGTCATCACCCGAATCGGAGTCAATTCCTCCACCGTGGCCACCGCAGCCGCCAGCTGGTCTCGGTCGACCACCGCTTGCAGCCGCGCCCACGCCGCCGCCGGATCCAGCGTCGGAGCCGAATTCGCACCGCCGGTCTCCGCCTCGGCCAGCTCCAACAGCACCCTGGCGGCGATCGCCAACGTGGCTGAGGCCTTCGCCAGCTGCGGCAACGACCGGAGCCGCTCCGCGACGGACGCCCGTTCCGCTGGCCCGATCAATTTCGAGGCCATCAACACCGCGAACAGGTCCAACGCGTCATCGATTGCGCTGCTGTGCAACAGCCGTGCGGTGGCCAGCAACGTCGCTGATCGCCGCGCTGAGGTCACCCGCCGCATGTTCGCCGCGTCGACCGTCAACCCTGCCCGGGCCAAAGCCTGCAACCGGCTCGGAGGAACATCGGACACGTCGACCCGGTCGGCGCCGAAGCCGCCGATCTCCGCCGCCCGGTCCAGTGCCCGCACCATCTCCAGGCCCGACGCCCGGGTCGGGGCACGCCGCAGCCGATCCAGCTCCGATCCGCGAGCCCCGAACGGGAGGTCAGCAACTTGTCCAGCCGCTGCCCGAGCTCGGCCGATACCCGGCCCGCCAGCCGGGAGTAGAGCCGATCCGCCACTTCAGGCCGGACTTCGGACACCAGCCGCGCAAGCGTCGACACACCCGGCAGCAGCACCCTCTGGCTCCGAAGCCACGCCACCACTTGATCGAACAACTGGCTCGGCCGCTCCGGACGGGTCCAGGCCCGCGCCTCCAGGAACTCCCGTGCGGCCTGCTCAGCCGAGGCGAAGTCGCGGTAGCCCAACGACTCCCGGATCTCCCACGAATGTTCCAGCGGCGTCTTGTCCCCGCGGCGTAACGGCGCATCAACCCGTCGACCTCGGCCGACGGCGCGACCTGATTAGCGACCTACCGCACCACAGCGAGCGGAGTCATCGTCCAATTGGACAAGAACGTCCCCAAGAACCGGACGGTCCCCAGCTGCACCGCGAACCCGACCCGGTTGTGATCCCACGCCGTACCTGCACACGCTGGCGGTCCGCATCGTCCAGAAAGAAGAACCGCTCCAGCTCCGGGCGGCTCGGCTCCCCGTCGAACTGCCCGTAGACCGCTGCCTGGTCGTCGCTTAGGAACTCCACCGGCACAAGATCAACTTAGCGCCCACCGACCCCTTAGCGCCGGATTCCGAACCGTTACAGCTCAGACCCAGAACCAAGCCCAACTCACCAATATGTCAACGTCATGAACCGCATCAGATAGTGGGAACTGCAACGTCCTTCAGTGGCCGATCCCGCCGGCGACCAGCCAGCCCAGATCAGGCGACGCCGAGGTATGCCTCCTTGACGCTGGGATCAGCCAACAACTCCTTGCCGGGGCCGGACTTGATGACTTCCCCGGTCTCCAGGATGTAGGCACGACTGGAACGCGATAATGCTTGCTGGGCGTTCTGTTCCACCAGCAGGATGGTGGTGCCCAGAGCGTTGATCTCGGATATGATCTTGAAGATCGACTGGATGATCATCGGTGCCAGACCCATCGAGGGTTCGTCCAGCAGCAGCAGCCGAGGCCGGGCCATCATGGCCCGGCCGATGGCCAGCATCTGCTGCTCGCCGCCGGACATGGTGCCGCCGACCTGGGTGCGCCGCTCCAGCAACCGAGGGAACAGCTCGAACACCCGGTCCAGCGTCTGTTTGTACTCGGCCTTGGTGTCGAACTTGCGGGCGTAATGGCCCATGTCCAGGTTCTCCTGGACCGTCATCCCGGGGAAGACGCCGCGACCCTCCGGCGCCTGCACGATTCCCTGCAGCACCCGAAGGTGCGCCTTGACCTTCGTGATGTCGGTGCCATCGAAGACGACCGAACCGTGGGTCAGCGGCCGGACGCCGGAGATGGCCCGCATGGTGGTGGTCTTCCCCGCGCCGTTGGCGCCGATCAGGGTGACCAGCTCGCCTTCCTCGACGGACAGCGAGATCCCGTGCAGCGCCTCGATCCGGCCGTAGTTGACCGTCATGTCCTTGATCTCAAGCAGTGGCATCGTCGGGCACCCCCAGGTAGGCAGCGATCACGGCCTGGTTGTCCCGGATGTCGGCCGGCAGGCCCTCGGCGATCTTGCGGCCGAACTCGAGGACCACGATCCGATCCGTCACACCCATCACCAGGCGCATGTCGTGCTCGATCAGCAGCACCGTGTAACCGTCGTCCCGGATCTTGCGGATCAGGTCCATCAGCGCGGACTTCTCATTGGGGTTGAACCCGGCGGCCGGCTCGTCCAGGCAGAGCAGCTTCGGCTCGGTGGCCAGCGCCCGGGCGATCTCCAGCCGGCGTTGGTCACCGTAGGGAAGGTTGCGCGCCTTCTCCGTCGCGCGCTGTCCGATCCCGACGAACTCCAGCAACGCCATCCCCCGTTCGATGGCGTCGATCTCCTCACGGCGGTGACGTCCGGCCCTGATCAGCGCGCCCGGAACGGAGGTCCGGTGCCTGGCGTCGGTGCCGACGACGACGTTCTCCAGCGCGGACATCTGGTTGAACAACCGGATGTTCTGGAAGGTCCTGGCGATGCCGAGCCGGGTGATCTTGTTGCGCTTCAGCTTGCCCAGCACCGCCCCGTCGAACCGCACCTGTCCGGAGGTCGGCCGGTACACGCCCGTCATCGTGTTGAAGCAGGTCGTCTTCCCGGCACCGTTCGGGCCGATCAGACCCAGGATCTCACCCCGTTTGATGTCGAACGAAACGGCGTCCAGCGCCGTCAATCCGCCGAACTGCATGGTCACCTCGCGCAGTTCCAGCAGCGACTCGCCGACCTCGGCCTGCACATCCCGTTGCGGCGCAACGATTTCGGCGACCGCCTCCGGGTCGGCCAGAGCCGGATCGACCTCGGACAGGTCGATCGACTCAAGCTCGGCCTCCGCCGGGTACAGCCCGTGGCCGACGACGCTGTCGACGGAGTCGTCCGGCCCGCGGTGCGATTCGAACTCCTCCTGCCCGGCGCCGACGCCGCCTGCGCCCTTGGACAGGTTCAGCTCACCGTCGCCACGGGTCACGACGCCGCCTCCGTCCCCTGTTGCCGCCTGGCCGCCTGATAGATCTTCCGGGCGCCGGCCAGCAGTTTCTGCCGGACCGGGATCAGGCCTTGCGGCCGGAAGATCATCAAGACCATCAGGGCGACGCCGAAGATCAGATATCGGTAGTCGGTGAGCGCGGCGAAGCGCGCGGGCAGGTACACGATCAGGAATGCGCCCACGATCACCCCCAGTTTGTTGCCCTGACCGCCCAGGATCACAGCGCAGAGGAACAGCATCGAGTTCACCACGTTGAAGTTGGTGGGCACGATCGACTGGACCTGGCCGGCGTAGATCGAACCGGACAGGCCGCCGATGGCAGCCCCGATCACGAACGCCCAGAGCTTGAACTTGAACGTCGGCACGCCCATGATCTCGGCAGCGTCCTCGTCCTCCCTGATCGCCACCCAGGCCCGGCCGACCCTGGAGCGTTCGAGGTTCCCGACCAGCATCAGGATGATGACGATCAGCACGACACAAAGCCAGAACCACCAGCTACCCGCGGTGAACGGAAGCGCGAAGTTCACTTGTGAGAAGGTCCCGTTCGGTTTGGCATCGGTGGTGAACCAGTGCGGGTAGCCCAGGTTGTTCATCCCGGTGCCACCGCCGGTCACCGACCTCAGGTTCTCCGCGAGCAGCCGGACGATCTCCCCGAATCCCAGGGTGACGATCGCCAGGTAGTCGCCTCGCAACCTCAGGGTCGGAGAGCCGAGGATCAGTCCGGACACCGAGGTGATGAGGATCGCGATGGGTACTGCTGCCAGCCACGACCATTGCAATTTCAGCGGGGAGGTGGGCGCCGTGACCAGCGCGACGGTGTAGGCGCCGACGGCGAAGAAGCCGACGTAACCGAGGTCGAGCAATCCGGTCTGCCCGACGACGACGTTCAATCCGATGGCGATCAGCGCGTATTGGCCGAACTGCGCCATCACCGTCCCCAGGTCGTAGGTCTCGGTCTGCAGAAACCCGGGCGCCCAGGCCGGCATCAGGCCGATCAGGATGACGAACGGCACGCCGATCGCCCACTGCATCGGCCGGGAGAGCGCATCCCACCAGAGCCGGTAGCGATCACCGATGCCCTGCTTCGGCTGGGCGTCATCCGGTCCCTTCGCCGTCGCAGCAGCGTTCACCGAGCTGCTGGCAGACTTGCCAACCGGAGAACTCATGCCTTCGACCTCCCCAGGGACTCACCGAGAATTCCGGTCGGGCGGAACATCAGGACCAGCACCAGCAGAACGAAGGCGACCACGTCTCGCCATTGTGAACCGAAGTAAACCTGCCCGTAGTTCTCGGCCAGGCCGAGGATCAAACCGCCGAGCAGGGCGCCCCGGAGATTGCCGATTCCGCCGAGCACCGCCGCGGAGAAGGCCTTGATTCCGAGGATGAAGCCGCCGCTGTAGATGATGCCTTGCGGGATCTTGATCACGTACAGCATCGCCGCGGCGCCGGCGAGGAGACCTCCGACGACGAAAGTGACCATGATGATCCGCTCCCGGGAGACACCCATCAGGGTCGCCGTTATCGGGTCCTGCGCGACCGCGCGGATGCCACGACCGAACTTGGTTTTGTTGACGAACATGTCGGTGGCCACGGTGAGGCCCAGCGCGGCGAGCACGATCAGGATCGTCACATTGGTCACCGATGCGTCGAACAGTTTGAACTGCTCGGTCGGACGGATCAGGATGATCGGCGACTCCGGAACAGAGCCTCCCAGTCCGTTGCCGGTGAGCTTGGGCAGCACGAAGTGAACGAATTCCTGCAGGACGAACGATGCGCCGATGGCAGTGATCAGGAAGACGAGAGAAGGGGCGTTGCGCCTGCGTAATGGACGGTAGGCGACCCGCTCGAGTCCGAGTGCAGTTCCCCCGCCGACCAGCATGCCGACGATCATCGCCGCGCCGATGAACACGATGGTGAGCACCGTGCCCTGGTGGTACGCAGAGGGGGTCGGTGTGAAACCGAGCGCCATCAGCGCGACGTACTGCCCGAACATCCCGAACATGAAGACCTCGGAATGGGCGAAGTTGATCAGCCGGAGCACGCCGTAGACCAGCGTGTAGCCGATGGCCACCAAGGCGTAGATCGCACCGTAGGCAAGGCCGTCGACGGTCAGCCGCCAGAAGCCCGCCTTCAGTCCACCCCAGTCGAAGCGGATTTCCCCGTCGGACAGCAGTGGCCCGATCTGGTGCAGCAGTGCCGACAATGACGTCCCCTCCAGCTCTCCAGGCGATGGTCTGCGAGGTTTCGCGACCGAGCCGCTCAACCCCAGGGTGACGATCGGGGACCCCGGCAGGGATCCCCGATCGTCGAGCCATTGGCTGACTGTCCTACTGGACCTTGTAGATCCAGATCAGGGCCGACGTCAGCTCACCCTTGTCGTCCCACTTGTACTGCCTGGCCAGACCCGCACCGTTGTACTTCTTGACGTAGTCGACCATTCCGGCGCGGTCCTTCACACCGGAATCGATCGCCTTCAACATGATGGTGGTCAGGTCGTACGCCTCGACCGAGTAGACGCCAGGCGCCGCATTGTTGTTGGCGGCCTTGTAGTCCGCGGCGAACTTCTCCGGGGACGGTCCGCACGGGCAGGACAGGATCGCGTCCTTCGAGGCGTCTCCGGCCTGCTTGACGAACTGCGGATCGTTGACGCCGTCCGCTGAGACGAAGGCAGCGGTGACGCTCGCCGAACGCAGCTGGGACACCAGCGGAGCGCCTTCGGCGTAGTAGCCGGAGTAGAAGATGGCGTCCGGCGCCGCGGTCTGGATCGCGGTGACCACCGCCGAGAAGTCCTTCTGCTTGGTCTTCACGTCCTGGGCGCAGGAATTGTCCGCGACCGACCCGAGACCTTTCTTGACGGCGTCGGCGAGGCCGGTGCCGTAGGCGGAGTCGTCCTGGATGACGCAGACCTTTTTGTACTTGAGCGTGTCCACCATGTACTTGGCCACCGACGGTCCCTGAACACCGTCATTGGCAAGACCGCGGAAGAACGTCTTGAAGCCCTGAGTGGTGAGATCGACCCGGGTTGCGGAGGCCGTGACCGAGACCAGCCCGGCCTCCGAGAAGATGTTCTCGGTTGCGCCGGTCTCGCCGGAGAATGCCGGCCCGAGCAGCCCGATGATCGAGGTGTCCGCCACGATCTTGGGCGCCACCTGGGTCGCCTGCTGCTGGTCACCTGCGGTGTCGAACGGTGTCATCTTGACCTGGCAACCCGGGTTCGCCTTGTTGTGGGCGTCCAGGGCCACCTTGGCGCCGTCGAAGATGTTGATGCCGAGAGCGGCGTTGTCGCCGGTCTGGGCGCCGGCGAAGGCCAGTGAGACGCCGGAGCACTTGGCTTTGCCGTCGCCGGCCGGATCTGCCGGAGCGGCGCCGGCCGCCGACTTCACTTCCTTGCCCGAGGTGTCGATCTGGACGACCGGAGTGATCGTCAGCCCACTGCCCGAACCACCCGCCGCACCACCGCCACCCGAGCTGCTGGCACCCGAACTGCTCTCCGACCCTCCGCCGCTCTCGCTGCTGCTGCTGGAGGCCATCCCGGTGTCGCTGCCGGAGGCCATGCCGGTGTCGCTGCCGGAGGCCATGCCGGTGTCGCTGCCGGAGGCCATGCCGGTGTCGCTGCTACTGGCGGACGCCACGGCCGTATCGCTGGCAGGAGTAGACCCGCCGCCCGCTGATGGTGTTGCTGGGGTCTTGCTTCCACAGGCCGCCAGCGTCAGTGTGGCCGCAGCCACAACGACGAGGGCGCCTCGCATCGAACGACGATGCACGTGCCACCTCCGATGATGTCCCGCCCCGGCCGAGCCAGGGTTGTCGGCGACGCCGACCCGCGGAACCTAACCCACCGGGGGCCGGATACCGAAGAGGCCACCCCGACACGTGACCAAAACGCGACACAGCACGAGCAGCGTCAGTCCGGGCCGGCCGTCAGGGCCGCTTCGACAATCCGTCCAGCACTGCCTGCGCCACCGCGTGCATGGACGTGCGGCGATCCATCGCCGTTCGCTGGATCCAGCGGAAGGCCTCCGGTTCGCTCATCTTCTGCGCCGTCATCAGCATGCCCTTCGCCCGATCGATGAGCTTGCGCGCCTCCAGCCGCTCGCTGACGTCGGCCACCTCGGCGCGCAGCGCCACCAGCTCCTGGTGGCGGGCAACCGCCAGCTCGATCGCCGGCAGCAGATCTGCCTGCGAGAACGGCTTCACCAGGTAGGCCATCGCGCCGGCGTCGCGGGCCCGCTCGACCAGGTCGCGCTGGGAGAATGCGGTCAGCATCACCACCGGCGCGATCTGGTCGGCGACGATCTCAGCGGCCGCGTCGATGCCGTCCTTGATGGGCATCTTGACGTCCATGATCACCAGATCCGGCTTCAGCTCGGTGGCCATTGCCACCGCCTGCCTGCCGTCGGCTGCCTCGCCGACCACATCGAACCCCTCCCCTGCCAGCATTTCTTTCAGGTCGAGGCGGATCAACGCCTCGTCCTCCGCGATCAGCACACGCCGCGTTGCGGTCATCGGCCACAACCTTTCAGGCTCGAAGCGACGGAATCCACAGGGCTCACACGAAGGCTCAGCGTAGTGGCCGGAGGCCTGTGCGAACGTCCCCCGTTAGCCACCCGATCGCGGCGTCGAACACACTTTTCTCGCGCCAGCGCGGGCGGTTCGCGGCTGGGCGGCCGGTAACATGACACCCGGTCCGTGCCGGACCGGCCGCCCCCGTAGCCCAATTGGCAGAGGCAACGGATTCAAAACCCGTCCAGTGTGAGTTCGACTCTCACCGGGGGCACGGTCAGTTGCGCGACGGCGGCGGCCGGCCTCGAGGGGCAGGGAATTCGAGGGGGCAGGGAAGAGGACAAGGCCCTGCCGTGGCCGGCCTTCCGATCCGACTCCGCGGAGCGGCCGGGAAATCGGGCACATCGAGACCGCCGCGGGCCGTCTTGTGCGATGGTGCCGGCATGGACACGACGGGCGCCGGTGCTGCCGCCCTGGAGATGCTCGAGGCAGCGTTGCTCCACATGCGGGCCGTCGCCGACCGGACGACGCCGGACGACTTCGGACGCCCGACGCCGTGCGAGGACTACGACGTGCGTTGTCTTCTCGAGCACGTCATCGGCTGGCAGCAGGTCTTCTCCGCCTGCGCGGCCGATCGGCAGCCGGCATTGGTCGACGGCTCACCCACCTATGCGGCCTGGTCGGACCCGGCAACAGATCTCCGCGCCGCCTCCGCCATATTGATCGAGAACCTGCGACACCGCTCCGATCCGGCGATCATCCTGCCCTACCGTGGGAAAACCGGTGTGGACCTGCTGGTCGACGAACTCCTGGCCGAGACCGTGATCCACACCTGGGATCTGGCGACCGCCATCGGGACGACCGTCGACTTCGACGACCGCATCGTCTCCGCGGCCCATGTCGGACTGTCCGAACTCCTTGCCGAATCGTTCGCGGACATCGGGTTCCGTCCGCCCGAGCAGCCGGCGGTGGCCCGCAGCGAGTTCCAGCGTCTGTTGCTGCGCAGCGGACGAAGGCTTCGGTGGCAGGGATCGGCGACATCGCGGACCTGCTGATCCTGGATTTCCGATCCGTTAGCCGGTGCGAGCGCACGCGCTTCTACCCGTATCGTCGGCGGCCGCCGACGAATCTGATCCATTGCCGCGAAGGAGCCACCGTTGCCTGCTGCCGACCCGACTGACGTGGCACCCACCGGCAGACAGCTGTCGCTGCACGCCGCCGGTTATCACGCCGAAATCACCGAGGTCGGTGGGCATCTGCGCAAGCTCACCTGGAACGGCCGGCCGCTGGTGCGCGAATTCGGTGTCGACGACATTCCCCCGCTGTACTCGGGTGCCGTTCTGGCGCCGTGGCCGAACCGCATCGCCGACGGGCGGTACTCCTTCCAGGGTAAGGAGTACCAGCTACCGATCAACGAGGTCGACCGAGGCGCCGCGCTGCACGGGCTGGTCGCCGACCGGCCCTGGAGCATCGCCGAGGTCTCCGGAGAGTCGGTACTGCTGCGACATCGGGTGTGGCCGACAACGGGGTACCCCTTCATGCTCGATCTCGAGCTGCGGTACTCCCTCGACGACCGAGGGCTGACGTTCGGGTTGGTGACCCGCAACAACGGACCCACCGATGCCCCGTACGGCTGCTCCATCCATCCGTACCTGGTGGCGGGCTCCGGCACCGTCGATGACTGGACGTTGCGGCTGCCCGCTGACAGCTTCCTGACCGTCGACCCGGAACGGCTGCTCCCCCGGGAACTGCAGCCGGTGCGCGAGTTCGACTTCCGCGCCGGCCGGTCGCTCGACGGCCTCACCATCGACCATGCCTTCACCGGGCTCGCCTGGGAAGCCTCCGGGCGGTCCAGGCTGGATGTCGTCGACAGCGACGGGGCTGGTGTCCGGATGAGCTGGCATCGCACCACGCCATGGGTGCAGATCTGCACCGCGGACCGGCCGGAACCTGAGTTCGACCGGACCGGCCTGGCCGCCGAGCCGATGACCTGCCCACCGGATGCCTTCAACTCCGGCACCGACCTGGTCAGGTTGGGCGCCGGCCGATCTCACGCGACCAGCATCCGGATCGCCGGCATCGACACCGCTGTTGTCTGAACGGAGATCGGGCCGCCCGCCACCCCAGCAGCAGACGACGACCGGGAAGCCGACACACCCTGAACGCCAGAACGGCGGAGAGCACCCTCCCTGACCGGAGAGCGGGCTACTTCCTACGCTGAGGTGATGACGACTCGGGTGTATGTGGCATCGTCGGAGGGCGAAACGGGCAAGTCCGCGATCGCCCTCGGCCTGTTGGCGGCTCTGAGCGGGCGGGCCGGGCGGGTGGGTGTCTTCCGACCGGTGGTCAGGGACGCACCCGGACCGGATTACGTCCTGGATCTGCTGCTGTCCCAGCTGTCAGCGCCGATGGATCCGCAGCTGGCGCGCGGGGTCGGCTATGACGATGTGCACCACCAGCCTGACGCTGCGATGAGATCCATTGTGGACCGATTCCATTCCGCTGCAGCGCATTTCGACGCGATGCTGGTCGTCGGGTCGGACTTCAGCGACGTGCCGTCGCCCACCGAATTCGGCTTCAACGCCCAGGTGGCCGCGAATCTCGACGCACCGATGGTGCTGGTTCCGTCCGGCGCCAGGCGTTCGGCGAACGACATCGGGACCGCTGCCGAGATCCTGCTGGCCGAGGCGCGGGCGCATCACGCGCAGGTGCTCGCGGTGATCGCCAACCGGGTCGACGGCGATCCCGCCGAGGTGGTCGCGGCGATGCGTCGGCGTGCCAAACAGTTGCCTGTCTTCGCGGTCCCCGAGGTGCCGATCCTGCAGGCCCCGCTGGTCAAGGATCTGATGGCCGCCTGCCACGGCCGGCAGCTGTACGGCGATCCTGCCCGCCTGGCGGAGGAGGCCACCGACCTGATCGTGGCGGCGATGACGATGCCGCACGTCCTGGATCGCCTCACCGCCTCCGCAGCGGTCATCACCCCCGGCGACCGCGAGGACGTGCTGCTGGCAGTTCTGCTCGCCCACACCGCGCGCACCTTCCCGTCACCGTCCGCAGTCATCCTCAACGGCGGTTTCGAGCTGAGCAGCCAGGTGCGGCGATTGATCGACGGGCTGTCACCGCAGCTGCCGGTGATCACCTGCGGCGGCGGGACGATGGCGACGGCATCCGACTTGTCGAAGGTCCGCGGCCGGCTCACCGCGCAGTCGGCACGCAAGATCGAAGCGGCGCAACAGGTCTTCGCTGATCACGTAGACGTCACGATGCTGATGGACAGGCTCGGTGCCCGCCCTCCCGGAGTCGTCACACCGTTGATGTTCGAACAGCACCTCATCGACCGGGCCCGTGCCGGCGAGGTGCACATCGTGCTGCCCGAGGGTGAGGACGATCGCATTTTGACGGCAGCATCCCGACTGCTTGCCCGCAAGGTCGTGTCGCTGACATTGCTCGGTGATCCCGCCGCCATCAGTGACAGGGCCGAGCACATGGATCTCGACCTGTCGTCGGCACGGCTGTTGTCGCCCAATGATCCTGAGCTGGTCGAACAGTTCGCCGGCGAATACGCCCGACGGCGCGCCCACAAGGGCGTGACGCTGTTGCAGGCCCGCGACACGGTGACTGATGTGTCGTATTTCGGCACCATGATGGTGCTGCTGGGAATGGCCGACGGCATGGTGTCCGGCGCGCTGCATACCACTGCGCACACCATCCGGCCGGCGCTCGAAGTGATCAGGACGGTCGACGGGGTCTCGGTGGTGTCCAGCGTGTTCTTCATGTGCCTGTCCGATCGGGTGCTGGTGTACGGCGACTGCGCGGTGAACCCGGACCCGGATGCCGGCCAACTGGCCGACATTGCGATCTCATCGGCCGCCACCGCCCGCCGTTTCGGTGTCGAGCCGCGGGTGGCCATGCTGTCGTACTCGACCGGATCGTCGGGCACCGGAGCAGACGTCGACAAGGTCCGGGAAGCCACCGAACTGGTTCGCCGGCGAGCGCCGGAGCTACCGGTAGAAGGGCCGATCCAGTACGACGCAGCAGTCGATGCGTCGGTGGCCGCCACCAAGGTCGCCGGCGTGAGCGCGGTGGCCGGCCGGGCCACGGTGTTCGTGTTCCCCGATCTGAACACCGGCAACAATACCTACAAGGCAGTGCAACGAAGCGCCGGTGCGGTCGCGATCGGCCCCGTCCTGCAAGGGCTTCGCAGACCGGTCAACGATCTGTCCCGTGGCGCGCAGGTCGGCGACATCATCAATACCATCGCCATCACCGCCATCCAGGCGCGGGTATAACGGTGCCGGGTCAAGTATTGGTGATCAACGCGGGGTCGTCGTCGCTGAAATATCAGCTGGTCGATCCCGGTTCCGGTGCAGTCGCCGCGTCCGGGTCGATCGAACAGATCGGCGAGGTCGGCGGCGGCAGCCGCCGACACGTGGTGGCCGGACGTGAACATCATCGGGATGGAGCGATCACGGACGCTTCGGCCGCCTTCGAGGCGATGATCGCCGCCTTCGCCGAGCACGGACCTGACCTGAGCTCCGCCCCGCCGGTGGCCGTCGGACACAGAGTGGTGCACGGCGGGTCCGAGTTCGCCGAGGCCACCTTGGTCGACGCCGGCGTGCTGGACCGCATTCGCCGGCTGAGCACTTTGGCACCGCTGCACAATCCGGCCAATCTGGCCGGCATCGAGGTAGCCATGCGCACCTTCGGCACCGTTCCCCAGGTGGCCGTGTTCGATACCGCTTTTCACCGCACTGTGCCGGCGGCGGCGCACACCTACGCCGTTCCGCGGCGGTGGCGCGAGGACCTCGCGGTGCGGCGCTACGGGTTTCACGGCACCTCGCACCGTTACGTCTCGGCCAGGGCCATCGAGTTGCTCGGTGGCGCTGCCGGACTCGGGATCGTAGTGCTGCACCTGGGAAATGGCTGCAGCGCCTGCGCGGTGCTGGACGGCCGGAGCGTCGAGACTTCGATGGGACTGACGCCGCTGGAGGGGCTGGTGATGGGCACCCGATCCGGTGACATCGACCCGTCGATCGGCGGGCATCTGGCCCGCACCGCCGGATTGACGGCCATCGAAGTCGACAATGCACTCAACCATGACTGCGGGCTGGCAGGACTGACCGGCGACAGCGACTTCCGGGCCGTTGTTCAGCGAGCCGCCGCCGGCGACCCGGACTGCCGGCTGGCGCTTGACGTGGTGACCCACCGGATCGTGAAATACGTCGGCGGCTATGCGGCGGTGATGGGCCGGCTGGACGCGGTGGTCTTCACCGGTGGCATCGGCGAGAACGATCCCGGCGTGCGCACTTCGGTGTTGCGGGGACTCGCGATCTTCGGTGCCGAGGTCGACGCCGACACTTCAGCATCCGGCGAGCGGGTGATCACCGCCGAGGGGAGTCGGGTGGTCGGCCTCGTCATCCCGACCAACGAGGAGCTTCAGATCGCCCGAGAGTGCAGGGGCGCGCTGAGCTAAATTCTACTCGGGGCCAACTTTCTACTCGGGCATCGGCGCGGACCAGAGCAGGCGGGTCCCCCCCGTTTCGGGGCGTTCGATGATGCAGGACCCGCCGCTGTCGGCGGCTCGACGCGCCATGTTGCGCAGACCGCTGCGAGTGACGGTGTCCGGAATCCCGACTCCGTCATCGGTGACGTCGATGACCAGTTCGTCGCCGACGGAGATGATCACCCTGAGTTTGGCGGCGCCCGAATGTCGCACTGCGTTGCTGACCGCTTCTCGGACGACGGCCAGGCCGTTCTCGGCCAACGCGCCCGGAACGACATCGAGCGGGCCGACCATTCGGACGGTGGTGCGCATCGAGATGTCCGCGGTCAGCTCCCTGATCGCCGTGTCAAGGGCGGCGCGGAATCTCGGTGGGAGGTTCCGTTCCTCGTGCAGTTCGAAGATGGCGGTACGGATGTCCAGAATCACCTGCTGCAGCTGCTCGATGTGTTCGGTGAGCCGTTCGGCCAGCAACGGGTTCTTGGCTCGACGTTGGGTGGCCTTCATGCCGAGGCCGATCGCAAAGAGCCGTTGGATCACCTGGTCGTGCAGGTCTCTGGCGATCCGTTCTCGATCAGCGAGCACCTCCAGGTCTCTGCGCGCCGACTCGCCTTCGGCGCGGCGCAGGGCCAGCGCGGCATGATCGGCGAAGGAAGCGACTACCTGCAACTGGTGATCATCGAACGGTGGGGATCCGGGTGCGCGGACCGTGACAAGCACTCCGGACAGGATCTCGCCGGTCCCCAGCGGTAACGCAAGCGCGGGTCCGGCTTCTTCGGTGAGGCCGAAAGCCAACTTGGCGACGTTGCGGGGGATGTGGTCGGTGAACACTGCGCCGGTGGTTGATCCGGTGATCGGAATCTTCTGGCCGGTGAGCGCGTCTGCGTGCGTCCCGACACATACCGCAATGGTGAGCTCGACAATGTCCGAGGACTGCGCCTGCGGGTGGTCGGCCAGTGCGATCAGGGCGTAATCAGCCGCGGTGAGTTGTTGGGCTCGGCTGGAGATCAGGTGCAGGTTCCTGTGGGTGTCGCCGCCGGCGAGTAGTTCGGAGGTGATCTCACTGGTGGCTTCCAACCAGCGCTGGCGCCGCAGGCCCTCTTCGTACAGTCGGGCGTTGTTGATGGCGATGCCCGCTGCTCCGGCCAGAGCCTGGACAACAGCTTCGTCGTCGGCCGTGAATTCCCCGCCGATCGCTTTCTCCGTCAGATACAGCCGGCCGAAGATTTCTCCGCGGGCCATGATCGGGACACCCAGGAAGGTGCGCATCGGCGGGTGGTGGGGCGGGAACCCGACCGAGGTCGGATGCTGCGAGAGATCCCGTAGGCGCAGCGGTTTCGCTGACTCGATGACCACCCCGAGAACTCCGTGCCCGGTGGGCAGTGGACCGATCAATTCTCGGGTGGCGTCGTCGATTCCCTCGTTGACGAACTGAATGAGCATCCCGTCAGCACCGAGCACGCCCAGAGCCCCGTATCGGGCGCCCGCCAGCTCGATCGCTGCCAGCACGATGCGCCGCAGGGTGGTATCCAGGTCCAGATCGGCGGAAACCGCCAGCACGGCGTCGAGCAGCGCGTCCATCCGCTCACGATTATTGGCGACTATGCCTTCGATGCTGTCCTGAACCTGAGCGATCAACTCCCGGAGCCGGGCCTGGGACAGGGCATCACCGATCAACCGATGTTCCTCAGGTAATGGAAGCGAGGCACCGGAGGTCGGACCTTCGCCGGTCTCCACGAACTCACTGTGACACATCGACTGACTCGGTCACAGACCTGTGCACCGTCCGTCCCTGTCCAGCAGTGACATCGAGCCGTCCGGTTGGGGACCTTCTGCTCTACGCCCGCTCGGTACTCAGTCAGCAGACTGAACAAACATGGCCGTCGAGCGGCATCAGAAGGCCACATGCTCGCAAGGAAGGAGCCTGATGAACCCTTTCATACCAGTCGGCTGCCTGACCGGGGATCAGGTCCGTTCAGCGATCACCGCCGCCACTCTGGCGCCGTCGCTGCACAACAGTCAGCCGTGGCGATTTCGCTGCACTCCGATATCCATCGAACTGCACGCTGACCTGAGCCGCGAACTGCCGGCCGCTGATCCCGATCGACGCGAGATGCTCCTGGCCTGCGGTGCTGCGTTACTCAACCTTCGCCTGGCAATCCGAACATGTGGTGTCGACACAGATGTGCGGATCATCCCCGACCCGAGAGACCCAACGCTGCTGGCGTCGATCCTGCCGGGGGGACACATCTCTGCCACATCAGCCGACCGAAAGCTCTGCGCCGCAATCTCTCTGCGCGACACCGATCGTCGACCGTTCCTGAATGAGCCGGTGCCGGAAGAATTGCGCAACAGCCTCCGGCAGGCAACCAGAGTCGAACAGGCCTGGTTGGCTACGGTCTCGCCGGCGCAGCAATCACAGCTGCGCGATCTGCTGGCCCTGGCCCACCGTAGCCAACAGGACAACGCGCCGTTCATGGCCGAATGGGCACGTTGGACCGGAAGGGAAGGACACTCCGTCGACGGAGTGCTCGCCGACAGTGCCGGGCCGAGCCCGGAACAACAGGACATGTGGGTGTTGCGGGACTTCAGCGCCGGGACAGCACGAACGCGCCTCGCGGGCAAGGATTTCGAAAGTGATCCGCTGATCGCCGTGATCGGTTCGTTCAATGACCTGCCGCTCGCGCAGTTGCAAGCCGGTCAGGCTATGCAGCGAATGCTGCTCACCGCCACCGCAGCGGGGCTCTCCGCATCGTTCCTGTCCCAGGTGATCGAGGTACCCGAGGCCCGCCGGCAGTTACGTGTACTGATCGGCGGCGCCCTGTGGCCGCAAGCCGTGCTGCGTCTTGGCTACAGCACCCCAATTTCTGCCACTGCGCGGAGGAGTCCAGCCGAGGTCGTCGGCTCCGGGACGGTGGCAGGCCGAACCGATCATGGTCTGACGAAGACGTCAGCTTGAGGGGCGCGAGCGATCCCGCAGTTCAGTGGCCAGCACCGCGGCCTGGGTGCGTCGTTCCATGCCGAGCTTGGCCAGCATGCGTGACACGTAGTTCTTGATCGTCTTCTCCGCCAGGAACATCCGCTCGGCAATCTGCCGATTGGTCAGGCCTTCCCCGATGAGGTCCAGGACGGTTCGCTCCTGCTCACTCAGACCCGCCAAGGGACCAGGTTTGTCGGCGGCAGCCCGAAGCTTGCTCATCAAGGCTGCCGCCGCCCGGTTGTCCAGCAGCGAACGGCCGGCTCCCACCGTCCTCACCGCGGCGACCAGGTCCAAACCGGTGATGTCTTTGATGACGTATCCCCCGGCCCCGGCCATGATGGCATCCACCATCGCCTGCTCGTCCGGGTAAGAGGTCAACATGAGACAGTTCAATTCCGGCATCGTCGACCGCAGGTCGCGGCACAGCTCCACCCCGTTCCCATCGGGTAGGCGCACATCCAGGACAGCTACATCCGGGCGCAGCGCTGGGATCCGGGCCAACGCCTGAGCCACCGTCGATGCCTGCCCGACCACCGTCAGGTCTTCCTCTTCTTCCAGCAGGTCGGCGACGCCCCTGCGCACGACCTCGTGATCATCGGTCAGGAAGACCTTCAACATCGGCACTCCCCCAACTTGTTGAGCCCCGGTGGTACCGGGACGCTATGCAGACGACAGTACGGCCGACACAGTCGTAGACCCAGAGATCAAAGATCGCAAGCGGCGAATCGCCGAAAATCGAAAGGGCGGTTGACGGCTCGCGCCCAGCGCCGGCCCGACGAAGGTTGAAATCTCCACCTGAGGACCTTCGGTTCTGTTCATTCCTGCTGCCAATAGCCGATGATCAGAAGCAAACTGCGGTGTGTGTGGAGGAATTTGTGATGACAGTGGGACAGATCGTCGTCGGCGTCGACGGTTCTCTTGCAGCAGCAGCGGCCGCTGCCTGGGCGACTTTCCATTCCGGCATCACCGGACGAAAGGTGTTGCTGGCTCACGCGAACGGGGCTCGACCGGTACACAACGATCAGGAGCAGGACGGATTCAACGGCGTCGACAGCATTCTTGCCGGGCTCACGGCTTCAGGTCTTGCGGCAGGCGTACAAATTGCCGCCACTGAGACGGACGACGATCCGGCCAGCGGCCAGCTCCGGTGGAGCGCGACGGCTGACATCGTCGCCGTCGGAAATCCCGCCAAGCCTCATCCACGGCTGCTCGGCCGGCTGTCCGATCATTTGGCTGCGACGGCACTGTGCCCGGTCGCGCTGATCCGACATTCCTACCGTCCACCGGATGCGGCGGGTGGCCCGGTGCTCGTCGGGATGGCAGATGGTCCCGCCGCCCGGCTGGCCCTGCGCTTCGCTGCCGTAGAAGCCGATCTGATGAATACCGCACTGGTCATCGTCCGGGCCGACGATGAGCCTCACGAGTCGAACCCGAAGGCGGCGCGCATCCTGGCCGGCATCAACGCCCACTTCCCGCGCCTGTCGATCACGAACCTCGCATCACCACGAGACCCCGCTGAGGTGCTTGTCGAGCTGGCCGCATCGGCGCAGTCCTGCCTCCCGCCGCTGCGCCTCGGCTGATGCCCACCTGATTGCCGGGGTCGACGGCGGCAAGCCGCCAACCGCGGACGCGATGATGTTGTCCCGCTGTGGGTTCGATGGTCGCTCCTTGTCATGCCAACCGGGTGACCGGTCGGCATGACCGAGGCGGCCTTATCGGAGGATCGGATGCGAAGCGACGACCGGCAGCTTCGACCACCAGCGGTCCAGCCCCCATGCCGACGCGATTCCGAGAGTGGCGACCACGATCAGGCCAGCGGCATACATCAGGTGGTAGTCCAGGAAGGGGTTGGTCGACCCGGACGGATCGCCCGTCGAGGTGCGCTGGGCCAACGGCCACTCCGCCACCCACATCAGGACCAGCAGGACGGTTCCGGCCACTGCGGAGATCCGCAGCGCTACACCGGCCAGCAGTGCGACTCCGAGGCCGAGCAATGCGATCATGAACAGCCAATCTGCCCAGCCGGCGCCGGCGATGGAACGAAATGCCGACTGCAGCGGTCCGACCTCGACGTGACCGAGGAATCCCTTGGTCGGCGACCCCCCGTGGATCCAGGCCCGCCCGCTCCCCGTGGAGTAACCGAGACCGAAAGTCTTGTCCAGGAATGCCCAGAGGAAAATTACTCCGAGTCCGATACGCAGCACATCCACCGAGTGGTGTGCTCGCTTCGATGCCCTGGCGCTGGAGAGTTCTGGTTCCGGGGTGCGGGGCGGTTCAACCTGAGTAGGTGCGCTGGTGGCCATGGTGCACTGCTCCAATCCGATGGTGGCGGAGCGAGTGGCCGGTCTTGGTCCGGCCAGGGTCCCGCCCGTCGAGGTCCTCAAAGGATCCCGCCATCGAGACCGGCGGGGCAGGGCCGAAGGTCATCACCTGGCGAGGACTTACGGAGAACTGGGTATCGCACGATGGCGCCGAATGGCCCACCAGCAGGGTCTTTGGGCACTGAGAAAGCAGCTGGCCCCTTCATAGACTCCAGGCAGAGCATCTGCCGATGGGAATTCTCATCGTCTTTCCCGACACCATCTGGAGCCAGATCTTGACCGAGAACCGTTCACAGTGCATCGTCGTCGGGATCGACGGTTCCGCCGGAAGTCTGGCCGCCTTGCGCTGGGCGCTCCGCGAGGGTGGAATCCGTGGGGTCCGGGTCGATGTCGTGCACTGCTGGCGGGCCCAGCTGTTGCCCGGCGTCGTGTTCGGACCGCTCCATGAAATGCACACCGGGTCGGTATGCATGGTGCAAAATGAAGTGGCCGCGGCCCTGGTCGGCATCGACCCGCGCCCGGAAGTCGTCCAGACCAGCGTGCAGGGCCATCCGGCGCGAACACTGTTGTCCCGGGCCGCAGGCACGTCGTTGATCGTGCTGGGCGTGCACGAGTCCCCGAGCCTGCGAGATCTGGTTTACGGCCGGGTCGCCGTCAAGTGCCTGAAGCATGCGGTCGGTCCCGTGGTGATCATCGGCCGGGACGGTTTGCCCGTCTTCCGCAGCGAACATCAGCCGGTCGACATGCCAGCTGACGCGATGACGTCCGAAAAGGTCTCTGTCTCAGCGTCTTGACCTCTCAGACGGGCCTGTGGACACCGCCGAGGACCATCAGCGCACGACTCAGATCGCCGGGCCGCTGGGTCCGTGCCAGGTCCACTCGGCGATGGCAGGGTCGTCCTCGCCGTGTTCGCGGGTGTACTGGCGGGCTGCGAGTCGGGCGTCGGCCATCTGTTGGCGAAGGTTCGCGGCCCGACTGCCCAGCGCCGGCACACGGTCGATGACGTCCATGACCAGATGGAACCGGTCCAGGTCGTTGAGCATCACGATGTCGAACGGGGTGGTGGTGGTGCCCTCCTCCTTGTAGCCGCGGACGTGGATGTTGCGGTGGTTGTTGCGGCGGTAGGTGAGTCGATGGATCAGCGATGCATACCCGTGGTAGCCGAAGATCACCGGCTTGTCGACGGTGAACAGAGCGTCGAAGTCCCGATCGGACAGACCGTGCGGGTGTTCGGTATCGGGTTCGAGTCGCATCAGATCGACGACATTGATCACCCTGACCTTGAGTTCAGGGAGATGGGTGCGGAGCAGGTCGGCGGCCGCCAGGATCTCCATGGTCGGAACATCCCCGGCGCAGGCGAGCACCACATCCGGTTCACCGTCAGTGTTTCCGGCCCATGGCCAGATCCCGAGACCCCTGGTGCAATGGGCGATAGCCTCATCCATCGTCAAGTAGGTAAGCGCCGGTTGCTTGCCGGCGACGATGACGTTGACGTAGTGCCGGCTCCGCAGACAATGATCGGCCACCGACAACAGGGTGTTGGTATCCGGCGGCAGATAGACACGGACGATCTCGGCTTTCTTGTTGACCACGTGGTCGATGAAGCCGGGGTCCTGGTGGGAAAGGCCGTTGTGGTCCTGCCGCCACACATGCGAGGTGAGCAGATAGTTCAGTGAGGCGATCGGGGCCCGCCATGGGATGTGCCTGGTGGTCTTGAGCCATTTGGCGTGCTGGTTGAACATCGAGTCGATGATGTGGATGAACGCCTCGTAGCAGTTGAACAGGCCGTGCCGCCCGGTCAGCAGATAGCCCTCGAGCCAGCCCTGGCACAGGTGCTCGGACAGCACCTCCATCACCCGGCCGTCCGGTGACAGATGATCGTCACCGGGAACAATCTGGGCGTCCCAGGCTCGGTCGGTTTTCTCGAAGACGGCCTGCAGCCGGTTCGAGGCGGTTTCGTCCGGGCCCATGATCCGGAAGCTGTCGGGGTTGAGCGCAATGATGTCCCGTAGGAACCTGCCGAGGACCTTGGTGGCCTCGCTCTCCACGGTGGCCGGGGCGTCGACGGTGACGGCGTACTTGCGGAAGTCCGGCATCACCAGGTCGCGGAGCAGCAGCCCGCCGTTGGCGTGTGGATTGGCGCTCATCCGCCGATGCTCATGCGGGGCAAGGGCTTGTAGCTCCGGTAGCAGGCCGCCGGTGGCGTCGAAGAGGTTTTCCGGATGGTAGCTGCGCATCCATTCCTCTAGCTGGGTCCGGTGTTCGGCGTTGCTGCGGGTTTCGGCGAGCGGCACCTGGTGCGAGCGGAACGTGCCCTCGACCGGTAGTCCGTCGACGACCTTAGGACCGGTCCAGCCCTTCGGCGTGCGGAGCACGATCATCGGCCACAACGGGCGACCCTCTTCGGTCTGCAGAGCGTCGCCGCGGGCCTGCTGTTGAATGGCGGCGATGTCGTCCAGGGCGGTGTCGAGTGTCCCGGCCAACTGCTGGTGGACGTCTTCCGGGTCATCGCCGGTGACGAATCTCGGGCTGTAGCCATAGCCACGCATCAGATCGGTCAGTTCGGATTCCGGGATCCTGGCCAGCACCGTCGGGTTGGCGATCTTGTAGCCGTTCAGGTGCAGCACCGGCAGCACCGCCCCGTCGGTGGCCGGGTTCATGAACTTGTTGGAATGCCAACTGGCTGCCAGCGGGCCGGTTTCGGCTTCACCGTCGCCGACCACACACAGCACCAGCAGGTCCGGGTTGTCGAACGCGGCACCGTAGGCATGCACCAGGGCGTAGCCGAGTTCGCCACCTTCATGGATCGATCCGGGGGTCTCCGGTGCGACGTGGCTGGGTATACCGCCGGGGAAGGAGAACTGGCGGAACAGTGCCCGCATGCCGTCCTCGTCCTGCGCGATCCCGGAATAGACCTCGCTGTACGTGCCTTCGAGGTAGGCGTTGGCCACCAGGCCAGGGCCGCCATGGCCGGGCCCGGTGACATACAGCGCATTGAGGTCACGTTCGTTGATGGCGCGATTCATGTGGGCGTACAACAGATTCAGACCCGGTGTGGTACCCCAATGCCCCAGCAGGCGTGGCTTGACGTGCTCGGCCAGCAGCGGTTCTCGCAACAGCGGATTGTCCAGCAGGTAGATCTGGCCGACCGAGAGGTAATTGGCCGCCCGCCAGTACCGGTCGATGAGATCGAGCTGTTCGGCGTTCAGCGGCTGGGTCGGGGTCTTGCTGTCGGTCAAGCTGGTCATCGGCTGTCCTTCCGGAACAATTTTCGCTGCGGCAGCAATCAAGGTCGGGCCGGCTTCTGATGCCCAGGTGTACCACTCGCCTGTTCCACCATGCCGGGCGGCGGTGGCGGCGACCAGAGACCAAGGTCTCCGCGTCGTACCGGCGGTTCCTGGCGGCATTCGGCCGAGCCAGGCACGATTCATGAGTGCACCCGTCCGCCTCGAGCCGCATTCGCTCCCCCTTTGTGGATACCCGCCGGTGGCACCCCGGTCCGATCTGGTCCGTGCTGCCCCTCGGACAGCGGATCAGGCACTGGTGGAACTCGGAGTAGCGCACAGCGATGAACTTTCCGGGCAGCAGGTCTCCGCCCGGCGCAGCCGGTACGGACCGAATTCGGTGTCCTCGCATCGGGCCCGGCTCTGGCCGGTGCTCTGGCATCAGCTGCGTTCCCGCTGCTCTTCCTGCTGCTGACCGCGGCGCTGGCCTGCTACTTCGTCGGCCAACGCAGCGACGCCGTCATTATCGCCAGCATCGTGGCCCTGTCGGTCGGGCTCGGCTTCGTGAACGAGTACTGGGCGGAGAAGGCCGCCGAAGCGTTGCATTCGCAGAGCCGGCACCAGACCGTGGTGGTGCGCGACGGGCGACGTTCGCTGACGGATGTGGTCGACCTGGTTCCCGGCCATGTGGTCGACCTGAGATGGGGCGATCTGGTCCCCGCCGATATCCGACTGCTGCAGGTCACCGGATCGCCGTCGGAATCACTCCCCAATTGCTGCCGGCCGTGGTGTCCAGCAGCCTGGCAGCGGGGTCGCGCCGGATGAGCTATTGCAAGGTCCTGGTGAAAAGACTGGTCTGCATCAAGGACCTCGGCGACGTCGACGTGCTGTTCACCGACAAGACCGGCACCCTCACCCTCGGCCGCTTCGACTATGTGCGAGCCATTCCCACCGATGGCAGCAGCCCTGAGCAGGTACTGCGGTGGGGTTTGCTCTGCACCGAGAACACCGCCGACAACGGAGCCGCGGTGGGCGGCAATCCACTGGACCAGGCCCTCTGGGACTCCCCCGCCGGCGCTGATGTCGAGGGCGCCATCGCCGACTACACATCGGCCTTGCTGACGGCGCCGCTATTACCGGTGCGGACGTTGACGCCCTCGACGATGTTCGACTGGCAGCCGCTATTCCCGACACCACAGTGTTCGCCAGGGTCAGTCCTGGACGCAAGGCCCGGATCGTGCGGGTTCAGCGGCGAACCGGCGGCGGTGTTGCCTTCTTGGGCGACGGGGTCAACGATGCCCTTGCGCTGGACGCCGCCGACGTGGGTATCTCTGTCGACCCACGTCGGGCAGCAATGTCACTGTTGGCCGATAGCCACGGGCGTTCAGGGCACAGAACCAGATTCTCCAGGGCGCAGCCCATTCCGACGTTGTGTTCACGGTCGAACGGGTCGACAGCGGGCATCCCCCGGCCGGAATCGGCGAACACATCGACGCTGCTGGAAGTCACATGGAATAGCCCGGGTTGGGTGTTGTGCGGGTTGGCGGCCAAGATGGCAGCGCCGACGGCGCCCACCGGGCTCGGGTCCTGGCGGCACGTTGACCAAGGGTCGTAAGGCCGGCCCGAACCGGAATCCAGGACGCCGTTGTCGAAGACCCGGTAGCTGATGACCCGCTTGCAGCCACCAAGACTGTGACTCCGCCCATTCCGAGCATCTTGAGTGCTGACCGTCGTGACAGCACGGCTCGAGGTGGGGCTGGCAGTGGTGCGACGTCTTCAACGTCATGCAGTGTGGGCGTTGCCATCTGGTTGCTCCCCTGGGCGGTCCCTGTTTGGGGTGTCGGCTGCTGATCGTGCACTCGCGCCGCAGTCGAACTCTCGACGCCTCCAGCATCTGCCAGCAGCCTCGTGTCCTTCGAGGGTCCTTGGTGGTCCCCAAATGATCGGTACAGCACCCGAGCCGGTGACCTGCCCGCCGGATGCCGTCAACTCCGGTACCGACCTGGACGTTGGGCGCGGGCCGTGATCACGCCACCCCCATCCGGATCGCCGGCGTCGATGCTTCATGCTCCGAAGAGGGTGTCTGAAGGCTTCCCGACTCGACCCTTTCGGTCAGCCGGGCACGGGCAATCAGGCCTAGCTGCCAGGTAGCCAGCACTACTAGCAGCACCAGCACCCGCTGCGCCATGCCGTTCAGCTGGGCGAGCGAGGTGAATAGCGAAATGTCGGTGTGCAGCAGAGTCGGCAGGAAGCCGCCGATGAAGACCAGCCCTGTCGTTGCGATGGCGACGATCAGCGCGATCAGCCGATGCCGGTGGGCGGCGCCTTGGCGTCCGGGCGATGTCCTGCCCAGGATCACCGATACCCGCAGCGCCGCCACCGTCGGCAGCACCAGCAGGGCCAGTGACGCCCAGCGGTGGATCTCGCCGCCCGCGGACACCAAGCTGGCTCCGGCCCGGTCTGCGGGGAAACAGGCGGCGACCCCGCCGGCCGCCCCGCCGGCGGCCAGCAGCAGCACCGGCGCCAGTCCGACATGCGGCCGGATCCTGTGCAGGGAGGTGGCGGCGCAGAGCATTCCGATCGCGAGCAACGCCAGCGCCAGTGGGAACAGCCAGCCCTGCGATGTCCAGGCCAGGCCGGACAGCGGGTCGCGCAGCGAATTGTAGGCGCCGGTGGAACTGAGCTGGGCTGCGATCACGCAGATGATCGCCGACCCGAACGCAAGCGGCGCGACGGCGCCGGCGCGCTCCGCCGAGCCCTCGGTAACGCCGGACCGCGGCCGCTGCATCGTCATCGTCGCCATGACGTTCAGCCTCGCGGCCGCCGACGGTCGGCGGAATCCACGAGACCCCCCGAATCACCCTGATCATCAACCCCCTGCCGACCCTGGTACCAGGTGGGCATTCCACCGGGTGGATATCGGTGGATCACCGGGGGGCGGAACCGCACGGCAGCGGCGGCTCCCGGCGCAGCCGACCCAGCAGCTCAGTCCAGCCGGCCGTGAAAGGCGTTGTGGACGATGAGGCGCGCCTCGTCAAGCCCCAGCGGGACAGGGTTGTTGTCCACCAGGCGTTTGGCCTTCAACCCGTTCTCGGCGACATAGTCGAGCTGGCCTTCCTCGACTCCGAGATCGGCCAGGGTGCGCGGGATCCCGATATCGGCGAACAGGCTCGACACCGTCGCCACCGCGGTCCGTACCGGGTCTGCGGCCACCGCCGCCGGCTCGACTCCGAGTGCGAGCGCGACATCGGACATCTGCTCGGCAACGGCGGAACCGTTGAACGCCATCACATATGGCAGCAGGCATCCGGTCCCGAGGCCGTGCGGGGTGTGGGTCAGCGCTCCCACCGGATACTGGAAGGCATGCGCGGCAGCGGTTCCCGCGTTGCCCAGGGCGAAACCGCCGCAGAGCGCGCCCATCATCATCTCGACCCGGTACTCGCCGTTGCCGCCGGTGAGGACCGCCGGGCGCAGGCTGCGGCCGATCAGTGTCATTCCCAGCAGGGCGTAGTGATCGGTGAGGGCATTGCGACCGACGAACGCCCGGTCGCGGCTGAGGGTGGCCACCCGGTCCTTGCGAACCGCGGTGTACGACTCGATGACGTGCACCAGGGCGTCGGCCCCGGCCGACGCGGTCAGCCGGGCGGGCGAGCTGAACGTCAGTTCCGGGTCGACGATCGCCGTGTGCGGCACGATGTGCGGGCTGGTGATCCCGATCTTGACGCCGAGGTCGGTGTCGGTGAGCACCGCAACCGTGGTCACCTCTGAGCCGGTCCCCGCCGTTGTCGGGACGGCGACGATCGGCATCGTCGGGCCGGGGACCTGGAACTCGCCGTAGTAGTCCGCTGGCTCTCCGCCATGGCTGAGCAGCACGGCGACGACCTTGGCCAGGTCCAGGCAGCTTCCGCCTCCGATGCCGACGATCACCTCTGGCTGCGCCACGCGCACCGCATCGACCGCGGCGAACACGTTGGACTCCGGAAGGTCCGGCTCCGTGCCGTCGAACACCACGGCCGTCACCCCGGCGGCGCCGAGTTCACTGACCAGTCCCCGGAACCAGCTGTCCTGGCCCATCCGGGCGTCAGTGATCAGCGCGGCGGTTCGGCCGAGTTCGGCGACGACGGTGCCTGTGACGGCCCGCTGCCCGGCGCCGAAGATCACTTCACGCGGCTGGTGCAACATGCCGAAGGACAGGTCGAGGCGCCGGCCGGGACCGACCAGGGCCACAGGCTTGCCGGTGCTGTCCGTCATGGGCGCGATCCTTTCGGTGCGGATGGTGTTCGCCGGGGCCTCAGGTGCTCAACGGAGCCGGACCAGCCCTTCCTGGACGACGGTGGCCAGCATCCGGCCGCCCGCGTCGAAGAAGGTCCCGATGCCCAGGCCGCGCGCGCCGGATGCGCTGGGGGAGGTGATGTCGTACAGCACCCAGTGGTCCATCCTGATGGGCCGGTGGAACCAGAGCGCATGGTCCAGCGAGGCCATCTGCAGGTTGCCGGCTGACGGGTTGCGGCCGTGCGTTGCGAGCACCGAATCCAGTAGGAACAGATCGGACACGTAGGTGAGCAGGCAGATGTGCAGCAGCGGATCGTCAGGCATGGTGCCGTCCGCCCTGAACCAGACCTGGCTGCGCGCACCGGGTTCGGGCGCACCCGGACGCCGGGTCCACGGCGGCTCGGTGACGTGGCGGATGTCCACCGGTCGCGGGATCTTTGCCCACGGCCCGGCGTCCGTCGCGGTGGCCAGCCGCTCGGCGTAGGTGGGCAGCGCATCCGGCTCGGGAACGTCCGGCATCTGGAGTTGATGGTCCAGCCCCGGTTCGTCGATCTGGAACGAGGCGGAGAGCGTGAATATCGCCGTTCCATGCTGCTCGGCGACCACCCGCCTGGTGGTGAACGATCGACCGTCCCTGGCCCGGTCGACAACATAGGAGATCGGCTGTCGCGGGTCGCCCGGGCGCAGAAAATACGAATGCAGGGAATGCACCGACCGATCTGCCGGAACGGTCCGTCCGGCCGCCACCAGCGCCTGCGCCGCGACCTGGCCGCCGAACACCCGGACCAGCCGGCTCTCCGGCGAGAAGCCCTGGTACACATCGGGTTCCAGCTCACCGACATCCAGCAGCACCAGTAGTCCGTCGAGCACCGCCTGTCCGCGCGGGACCCCGTCGGAGTCCACCTCGAACTGGCGTGTGGCTCGGTCCCTGGCGGCCGGTGTCGTCACGTCCGTCACCGTAGCCGGTCCGCCATCGGCGGGTGGACCGAGGTCAGGTCAGGTCTTCCTCACCGATCCGGTGCACCCGGATCAGGTTGGTGGACCCCGAGGTGTTCGGCGGCGAGCCGGCGACGATCACCACGACGTCGCCGACGTGGTAGCCAGGAACTTCCAGCATCGCGCCGTCCACCTGCCGGACCATGGCATCGGTGGAATCGACGCTCGGTACCAGGAACGTCTCGGTGCCCCAGGTCAGCGCGAGCTGATTCCTGGTCGCCTCCAGCGGGGTGAACGCCAGCAGCGGCAGCGGGGTGTGCAGCCGAGCGAGCCGGCGCACGGTGTCGCCGGTCTGGGTGAACGCCACCAGCGCCTTCGCCTCCAGCCGTTCACCGATGTCCCTGGCCGCGTAGGACAGCACCCCGCGCTTGGTGCGGGGAACGTGGGTCAGCGGTGGGACCACCACCGATTCGTGCTCCACCGCTTCGATGATCCTTGCCATCGTCCGTACGCACACGACGGGGAACTTCCCGACCGACGTCTCGCCGGACAGCATCACCGCGTCCGCGCCGTCCAGCACCGCGTTGGCCACGTCAGATGCCTCCGCCCTGGTCGGCCGTGAGTGCTCGATCATGGATTCCAGCATCTGGGTCGCGACGATCACCGGTTTGGCGTTCTCCCTGGCGATCTGGACGGCTCGCTTCTGGACCAGCGGCACCTGCTCCAGCGGGAGTTCGACGCCCAGATCGCCGCGGGCCACCATGATCCCGTCGAAGGCCAGCACCACGGCCTCCAGATTCGCCACTGCCTCCGGCTTCTCCAACTTGGCGATCACCGGCAATCGGGGGGAGCCGACCTCGTCCATCACCTGGTGCACCAGCTCGACATCCGCCGGCGAGCGGACGAACGACAGCGCGATGAAGTCCACACCGAGCGACAACGCGAATTTCAGATCCGCGATGTCCTTCTCGGACATCGCCGGGACCGAGACGTTCATCCCCGGCAGCGAGATCCCCTTGTTGTTGGACACCGGGCCACCTTCGGTGACCTTGCAGTGAACGTCGTCGCCGCGCACCTCGGTGACGACCAGTCCGACCTTGCCGTCGTCGATCAGCAACCGATCACCCGGGCGGGCGTCGTTGGCGAGTCCCTGATAGGTGGTGGACACCCGGTCCGCGGTGCCGACGATGTCCTCGACGGTGATCACCACGTCGTCGTCGATGGCCCAGTAGGGGTTCAGCCCCAACGCGAACCGTCCAAGCCGGATCTTCGGACCCTGCAGATCGGCCAGGATCGCGACCGCCTGCCCGGAAGTTGCGGCAGCCTGCCGGACGTGCCCGTGCACGGTCGCGTGGTCGGCATGCGCGCCATGGCTGAAGTTCATCCTGGCGACGCCCATACCGGCCTCCACCAGGGCGGTGATCTGCTCCTGGGACGCGGTAGCGGGACCAAGGGTGCAGACGATCTTCGCGCGACGCTCCATGCGAATCAGCCTAGACGGTCTCTGAATCGGTTCACACGGACGACCTGGTACCTCAGGAGAGGGCGACGGCCGTCGGCTCCAGTGGGTCGGGAAGGTCGGTTCGGCCGGCCAGGTAGGCATCGACGCCCGCGGCGGCCGAGCGGCCCTCGGCGATCGCCCACACAATCAGTGACTGGCCACGCCCGGCGTCCCCGGCGACGAAGACCCCGGGGACATTGGTGGCGTAGCGCTCGTCGCGCCCGATCACCCCCCGACCGGTCAGCTCCACCCCCAGGCCGTCGAGCAGTCCTTCGGTCTGCGGTCCGGTGAAGCCGAGGGCCAGCAGCACCAGATCCGCTCGCAGGTGGGCGTCGGTGCCCTCGTCGGCGACGAATCCGCCCGGAACCCTGGTCCCCGACACCAGGTTCAGTCCGGTGACGTGCCCTTGGGTCCCCTCGAACGAGGTGGAGTTCACTCCGAACACCCGCTCACCTCCCTCCTCGTGCGCGGCAGAGATCCGCAGCATCAGCGGGTAGGTCGGCCACGGGGTCGACGGATGACGGGTCTCCGGGGGGCGGCCGTGAATGTCCAATTGGGTGACGGACGCCGCACCCTGGCGCAGCGCCGTGCCGTAACAGTCCGCGCCAGTGTCGCCGCCACCGATGATCACCACATGCTTGCCGGCAGCGCTGATCGCCGGCTCTTCCAGCGAGCCTTCGATGACCTTGTTGGCCTGCACCAGGAAGTCCATCGCCAGATGGATCCCGTCCAGTTCCCTGCCCTGGACGCTGAGTTCCCTCGGGACGGTGGCGCCGGTCGCGATGACGATGCTGTCGAAGCCCTGCCGCAGGTCTTCGACGCCGAGATCCTTACCCACCTCGCAGTGCGTGATGAACCGGACCCCTTCGGCGGCAAGCTGTTCCAGTCTCCGGTCCAGTACAGCGGAGTCCATCTTGAACTCCGGGATGCCATAGCGCATCAGGCCACCCACCCTGGCGTCGCGCTCGAAGACGGTGACGGAGTGTCCGGCTCTCGTCAACTGCTGGGCGGCGGCCAGACCGGCGGGTCCGGAGCCGATCACCGCCACCGTGTTGCCGGTCGACACCGACGGCGGACGCGGCGCCAGCGCACCCGCCTCGATGGCCCGGTCGGCGATCTGCTGCTCCACCACCTTGATGGCCACGGGGTCGTCACCGATCCCGAGCACGCACGAACCCTCGCAGGGCGCCGGGCAGAGCCGGCCGGTGAACTCGGGGAAGTTGTTGGTGGCGTGCAGCCGATCGGAGGCCTCTTCCCAGCGGCCGACCCGGACCAGCTCGTTCCACTCCGGGATCAGGTTTCCCAGCGGGCACCCGTGGTGACAGAACGGGACGCCGCAGTCCATGCAACGCGCCGCCTGGTCCATGGTCTGCGGTTCGGAGAACGGCTGGTAGACCTCATTCCAGTCCTTGAGCCGCAACGGGATGGGGCGGCGGGCCGGAGTCTGCCGGCTGTGCTTGAGGAATCCGGTCGGGTCAGCCACGGACGCTCTCCATGATCAGCGCGTCGGCGTCGACGCCGCCGGCGGTCGCCTCGGCGCGAATGCCGAGCACGCGTTTGTAGTCGCGAGGCATCACCCGCAGGAATCTGCCGGCCGATGCCGGCCAGTCCGCGAGGAGATCGGCCGCCACCAGGGATCCGGTGTGGCGCGCGTGCTGATGGATCACCTCGCCCAGCCAGACGATCTCGTCCTCGGCGAGCGGTTCGAGTTCGACCAGCTCAGGGTTGATGGCGTGGGGGTCGGGGTCCAGCAGGTAGGCGATTCCGCCGCTCATGCCGGCGGCGGCGTTCCGCCCAGTCCCGCCGAGCACCACCACCCGGCCTCCGGTCATGTATTCGCAGGCATGGTCGCCGGCGCCCTCACACACCATCAGGGCGCCCGAGTTGCGGATGGCGAACCGCTCCCCCACCGTGCCGCGCAGGTACAGCTCGCCCGAGGTGGCTCCGTATCCGATCGTGTTGCCGGCGATGACCGAGCTGATCGGGAACTCCCGGTCGGCCGGGCTGCCGGGGACCGGACGCACGACCACCCGGCCGCCGGACAGCCCCTTACCGACGTAGTCGTTGGCATCACCCCGCAGCTCGATCGCCATCCCCCGTGGGAGGAAAGCGCCGAGGGACTGCCCGGCCGTCCCGGTGAGCGAGATCGAGATGGTTCCTTCCGGCAGGCCGTCCGGCCCGAAGATGCGCGTCACCTCCGAGCCGAGCATGGTGCCTGCGGTCCGGTCGGTATTCCTGATGGTCGCCTCGATGCACACCGGATGGCCGTCGGTCAGCGCCCGAGCCGCCTGCTCGATCATCCTGGCGTCCAGGGTTCCGGACAGGTCGTGCCGGATCGGAGCGGCGTTGTAATAGGGGGATTCCACTTCGGCGACGGCCAGCAGCGGCGAGAGGTCGATCCCGGCCGCCCGGTGCTGCGCGATGACCGGTCTGGTTTCGAGCAGCTCCGCGTGCCCGACCGCCTCCTGGATGGACCGGAAACCCAACTGCGCCAGGTATTGGCGCACCTGTTCGGCCAGGAACGTGAAGAACGTCTCGACGAACTCCGGGGTGCCGGTGAACCGTTCGCGCAGCACCGGATTCTGGGTGGCTACTCCCACCGGGCAGGTGTCCAGGTGACAGACCCGCATCATGATGCAGCCGGCCACCACCAGCGGCGCGGTGGAGAAGCCGAACTCCTCGGCGCCCAGCAGCGCGGCCACCACCACATCGCGGCCGGTTTTCAGTCCCCCGTCCACCTGCACTCGGATCTGGCTGCGCAACCCGTTGAGCCGCAACGTCTGCTGCGTTTCGGCCAGGCCCAGCTCCCAGGGCTGGCCGGCATGTTTGATCGAGGTGAGGTTGGCCGCGCCGGTGCCGCCGTCGTGGCCCGCCACGATCACCGTGTCGGCATGCGCCTTGGCGACACCCGCCGCCACGGTGCCGACACCGGGTTCGCTCACCAGCTTCACCGACACTCTGGCCGCCGGGTTCGCGTTGCGCAGATCGTGGATCAGCTGCTTGAGATCCTCGATCGAGTAGATGTCGTGGTGCGGAGGTGGCGAGATCAACCCCACCCCGGTGGTGGCATGCCTGGTGGCGGCGATCCACGGGTACACCTTGTGACCCGGAAGCTGGCCGCCCTCACCGGGTTTCGCCCCCTGGGCCATCTTGATCTGGAGCTCGTCGGCGTTGACCAGGTAGGCGCTGGTGACGCCGAAGCGGCCGGACGCCACCTGTTTGATCGCCGAGCGGCGCGCCGGATCCAGCAGCCGCTCGACATCCTCGCCGCCCTCGCCGGTGTTCGACTTCCCGCCGAGGCGGTTCATCGCGATGGCGAGCGTCTGGTGCGCCTCGATCGAGATGGATCCGTAGCTCATCGCGCCGGTCACGAACCGCTTCACGATCTCGCCGACCGGCTCCACTTCCTCCACCGGGATCGACGGCCGCGCATCGGTCCTCAATTCGAACAGGCCGCGCAGGGTACCGCCGGACCTGGACAGACCGTCGACGGTGTCGGTGTAGCGGGCGAAGACCATTTCCTGCTTCGACCGGGTGGCGTGCTGCAGCAGGTAGACCGTCTCCGGATCGAACAGGTGCAGCTCGCCTTCCCGGCGCCACTGGTAGTCGCCACCGATCTCCAGCCCGCGGTGCTCGCGGGTCGTCCTGTTCGCGGCGTAGGCCACCGCGTGCCTGGCCGCGACGTCGCCGGCGATCACGTCCAGGTTGGATCCGCCGGTGACGGAGCTGGTGCCGGAGAAGTACTCGGACACGACATCCCGATCCAGGCCGAACGCGACGAAGACCTGGGCGCCGGTGTACGAGGCGACGGTGGAGATGCCCATCTTGCTCATCACCTTCAGCACACCCTTGCCCAGCGCATAGACGGTGTTCTGCAGGGCTTTCCGCGGTGCGATGGCGCCGAGCAGGCCGGCGCCGGCCATGTCCTCGACCGTCTCCAGCAACAGGTAAGGATTGATGGCGGCGGCGCCGTAGCCGAGCAACAGGGCGATGTGGTGCACTTCGCGGGCGTCACCGGCCTCCACCACCAACCCCACCTGGGTGCGGGTTTTCATCCGCACCAGGTGCTGGTGCACCGCCGAGGTGAGCAGGAGCGACGGGATCGGCGCCCGGCCGGCGTCCGAGTCGCGGTCGGACAGGATCAGGATCCGGGCACCGGCCGCGATCGCCGCGTCCGCCTCGGCCCGGCAGCGTTCGATCGCCGCGGCCAGCCCGGCTCCGCCCGCGGCGATGTCGTACAGCCCGGAAATCACGGCTGAGGCGAAGCCCGGCATGTCGCCGTCCGCGTTGATGCCCACCAGCTTGGCGAGGTCGTCGTTGTCGATGGCCGGGAACGGCAGCACCACCTGACGGCAGGACGCAGGTCCAGGGTCCAGGAGGTTCTGTTCCGGCCCGATCACTCCGCCGAGAGAGGTGACGACGGCTTCCCGGATCGCGTCCAGCGGCGGATTCGTCACCTGCGCGAACAGCTGGCTGAAGTAGTCGAAGAGCAAACGCGGCCGGGCGGAGAGCACCGGCTCGGGGGTGTCGGTGCCCATCGACCCGACCGCCTCGACGCCGGAGGTGGCGATCGGGGCAACCAGCAATCGCAGCTGTTCCTCGGTGTAGCCGAAAACCTGCTGGCGGCGCAGCACCGAGTCGTGCGCGGCCACCACGTGTTCCCTGGCCGGCAGGTCGGAAAGGCTGGTGATCCCGGCATGCGCCCACTCGCCGTACGGCCGCTCGGCGGCCAGCGCGCCCTTCACCTCGACGTCGTCGACGATCGTGCCGGTGACGGTGTCCACCAGGAACATCCGGCCCGGCTGCAGCCGGCCGCGGGCGATGATCTTGTCCGGCGGGATCGGCAGCACCCCGGCCTCGCTGGCCAGCACCACGACACCGTCGTCGGTCTGCCACCAGCGCCCCGGACGCAGGCCGTTGCGGTCCAGAACCGCGCCGAGCAGATGGCCGTCGGTGAAGGTGATGCAGGCCGGGCCGTCCCACGGTTCCATCAGTGAGGCGTGGAACTCCGCGAACGCTCGGATGTCCGGATCCATCGACGGGTTGTTCTCCCAGGCCTGCGGCACCATCATCAACACGGCATGCGGCAGGCTCCGGCCGGCCATGTGCAGCAGCTCCAGTACTTCGTCGAAGCTCGCCGAGTCCGAGCCGCCTGGTGTGCAGATCGGGAACACCCTGGCCAGATCTCCGGGTATCAGATCGGAGGCCAGCAGCGCTTCCCTGGCCCGCATCCAGTTCCGGTTGCCGCGGACCGTGTTGATCTCGCCGTTGTGCGCGATGAATCGGTACGGATGGGCCAGCGGCCAGGCCGGGAACGTGTTGGTGGAGAACCTCGAGTGCACCACGACGATGGCGCTGGCGATGCGTTCGTCGGTGATGTCCGGGAAGAAGGCGGGCAGCTGCTCGGTGGTCAGCATTCCCTTGTAGACCAGCGTGCGGCTGGACAGGGAGGGGAAGTAGACCCCGACGCCGCGCTCGACGGTTTCGTGCTCGATGCGTTTGCGGGCCGGGAAGATCAACCGGTCCAGCGCCAGGCCGTGCGGACGGTCGCCGCTGTGGTCGGCGCCCGCGGTGACCGGCCCGGCGACGAAGAGTTGTTCGAACGCCGGCATCACGTCCAGCGCCATCTGGCCGACTCCGGCGCCGGCAGGATCGGTCGGCAGATCACGCCAGCCCAGCAGTTCCAGGTTCTCCTCGGCGAGGATGCGTTCGATGATCCGCTTGGCCGCGGCCCGCGCCGCCGCATCGACCGGTAGGAACGCGTTGCCGACGGCGAAGGCTTCACCATCGGGGGCTCGTCCGCCATCCCCGGTTCCAGCCGTCGGCAGTGCGAAGTCGGTGACGTCATGCAGGAAGACAGCTGGCACCTGGATCAGGATGCCGGCACCGTCTCCGACGGACGGGTCCGCACCGGCGGCGCCGCGGTGGTCCAGGTTGATCAGGGCGGTGACGCCGTCGGCAACGATCCGGTGACTACGGCGGCCGGCGACGTCGACGATGGCAGCGACGCCGCAACTGTCCCGCTCGAAGGCCGGGTCGTACAGCCCCTGGGGGGCCGGTAGGGCCGAGAACTGCACCGCAGACCTCCGCGTCGATCTCCCTGCGCCGGGCTGGGCTGCCCGACCGGTGGCGCTCGCCGATCCGCGCAGCTGCGCGAACGTCGATGGTGTGGAGTACCGAGCCCGTGGGCGGCAGGGGTGCATTGGCCGCCGGGCTGGACCGACTCGGGGAGAACAAACGGCGGGATCACCGCACAACGTCGTCCTACCCGGCAAGTCGATCAGGACGACGGTGGCCCGATGACGATCAGATTACAGGACTCTTGCCATCCGAAGATGCACCGGCAGCGACGGCGTGGGTATTTCAAGGGCGAGATCGCGAATGCGCCGCCAGGTAGTCGGCCAAGGCCTCCCGCACAACATCACTTGGACGCCGCCCCTGCGCCTGCGCGACCACGCCGAGTTGAGCGTTCAGCTCATCGCTGAAACGTACTGTCCGACTGCGGGAATGCCTGCCCCACTCTGCATGTGGATCAATCGACGGACGCCCACGAACTGCTCCCTCCGCCTGGACCGCACCGCCGAGGACAGTTTCCAGCGTTGCCCGCGCTTCGCCGCGGCGGCCTTGCCATGGCGGGCAGTGGGGGAATCCGGATGCAGCGTCATGTCCTTCTCCGCCCAGGTGGACGGGGCCTTGTAGTCGCTCTCTTTCCGCATCATCATCACTCCTTCTTGTCCATCCGCCAGGCTGGAATCTCCTGGCTCGCCAGCAGATACTGGGTGGTGATGCAGCTGTGGTCGGCAAGCATGAGCCGTCTTGGTGGGACGCAGGAGGGGGGCCGCGGTGAGCGACACCGACGACGCCATGATGCTGGGACTGATCAGGGCGGATTTCAACCACAAAGTCGGCGCAGCTGGCCGTGAGCTGGCGGAACGTCGGCGGTACGCGTTCCAGCATGGTCAGACACCGCCTGCTGCTCATCGGCTGATCGTCCTGGCGCAGCCGTGGGGATGGGCGGAACTACTGGTCCGCTCCCCCTTCGACTACCGGATCGAGGCGATCGGTGTTGTCTCGCCGGGGCTCCCGGTACTTCCCGACATGGTCGAGGCGCACCGGGCAACGTTCTGGAACTCCCGAGGTCTCCCGCTGTCCGGGGGTTGTCTGAGTGCGACAGTCGGCTCCGCAGTAGCCATTGCGTTGGATGCGCCGGCCGGCTGGATCGCACTCTCACTCGGGTGCGGAGCAGTTGTGGGAACAGGATTCGGCTTTCAGGTTCGTCGGCGGTACGGCAGATTGCGCGACCTCACTCGCCGCATCGAGGCGTCTTCCCCGTCAGGCTTCACCCTTATCGAGGCTGCCCGCCGGTTCATGCGTATTCGCAATGCCATCCATACCTTCGACCGAGCGGCTCCGGGCAGTTCCGGGTGTGAGGTGCAGGAGCGCACAAGCCTGGAACTTGGCCGCGCACCGGAAGAAGTGCTGCATGACATTCATCGAGCACTGTGGGATCTGGCCGATGGTCAGTCCGAGGATTCAGCCGAGGCGGTGCTCGCCGTCATCGGTGAATTGGAGCTCCGTGTGGCCGCGGCCGTGGACGACGCGGTGAGTTTGAACAGGGCGGTGCGGGTGCCGGATCCTCCGGAATCTGCGGGTCGATTGACGTCGATTCCGGCGAGGAGAGCGATTGTGGATCGGCTCACCCAAGCCGTCCAGGACATGGATCGAGTCGCCGAGGCCCGAGGACAAGCCCTCAACGAGATCCGCCGCCTCAACGGCCACCCGTCATCGGGCGGCGACCCAGTCGGGGACGAGTACCCGTCGAGCTGAGATCGTCGCGGTGCATCGATCCATTGGTAGCCAACGCGGCGGCTGCAGACTCGGGTCTTCTCAGCTTGGAGAGCAAACAGGGGACGCAAGATCATCTGACCGGGGAAGCGCCGCCATTCAGGACCCGCATGGCAACCGCGGCGACTCAAACGGGCTCGTATCGGCGAGCGCCGATCAGCGTGTTACTTCGGAGGTCGCTGCTCCGTCATAGTGATGACGGCGCACGACGGGCATGGTGATGATGGCTGAGCAAGAGTGGTTGGTCGAACGGTTCGAGGAGCATCGCGCGCATCTGCGCTCGGTCGCGTATCGGATGCTCGGCTCGTTGCACGAGGCTGATGACGCGGTTCAGGAGTCGTGGCTCCGACTCAACCGCGCCGACACCGCTGACGTGGAGAATCTGCGCGGCTGGCTGACCACAGTCACCGGACGTGTCTGCCTGGACCTGCTGCGCGTCCGTACCTCCCAACGGGAACATCCATTCGACGTCCAGCGCCCCGACTCGATCGCAATGCCGCCTGATGCGGTCGATCCCGAACACGAGGTGATCCTGTCCGAGTCGGTGGGGTTCGCCTTGCACGTCGTCCTGGAGAGCCTGAATCCGGCGGAGCGGCTGACCTTCGTTCTGCACGACATGTTCTCGGTCCCGTTCAATGAGATCGCCCCGATGCTGGGCCGGTCGACGAACGCGACCAAGCAATTGGCCAGTCGCGCCCGTGCCAGGATCCGTGCTGCCGGCCCCATGCCTGACGCCGACCTGACTGGGCAACACGAAGCGGTCCGGGCATTCTTCGAGGCTGCACGTCACGGGGACTTCGACGCCCTGGTCGCGCTGTTGGACCCGAACGTCGAGTTGCGCACAGACGGAGGCGTCACGGCAGGGCATGCAGTAGCCCGGGGGGCCGCAGCGGTCGCCGGTCGGGCGCTGATGTTCGCCCGGCCGGACGCGACGGTCCAACCGGCGCTCATCAACGGCGCAGCCGGAGTGGTTGTCACAGTCGGGCGCCGCCCCGTATCGGTGATGGGGTTCACCGTCAGGGATGGTGTGATCGTCGCGATAGCGGCCCTGGTCGACGTCGACCGGTTGGAGCGGTTGGATCTGTCCGAATTCGTCAAGTGAGTTCGGAGGTGACCCCACAGCCGGTGCCGGACCACCTCCGTGCACTCATCCCCAGGTCGCGCCCGCCGGCTCTCGGATCGTCGTGTTGATGCGGTTGAAGAAGTTCGTGGTCGCGATCATGACGATGATCGCGGCCAGCTGCTTCTCGTCGTAGTACTTGACGGCGTCGTCCCAGATCTCGTCGGTGACCTGACCCGGCCTGTCACTGAGTCGAGTGGCCGCTTCGGTCAGCGCGAGCGCTGCTCGCTCGGCGTCGTCGAACAGGGGAGACTCGTACCACGCGGCGGCGGCCAATAGTCGCTCCGCGGTTTCACCTGCCTTCTCCGCGCTCGTGACGCCGGCGTGCACGCATGCGCTGCAACCATTGATCTGACTGGCACGCAGATGCACCAGCTCCAGCGTTCGCGGCGCCACACCACCGGCGTTCATAGCCTTGTAGAGACTCTGTATCCCCTCCATCGCGTGGGGCAGAATCATTGCCGGGCTCGTCATTCGTGCCTGCATCGTGAACCTCTCTGTCGCGGCCGTTCCGGTTGGACCGACTCCGACGGAGATGACGAGCCAGAGCGTCGGAAGGTAACACCCACACGTCGGGAAATGGCCGAGGCGGACCTCGCACCGGTGGGGAATCGTCCAAAACAATGGCGGATTTCCACGCAACTGGTTCGCGGCCAAGGGGGGTAGCTGATTTCCTAGTGCGGAGTGCGGTTTCCATCAGAGGACGACGGTGCGGTTGGGCAGAGCTGCGCGATTACTGACGGTTGGAACCGGTCGCAGTTGTCACGGGCGCGCGATTCCGAACTCCAGCGCCGTCCGCCCGTCCGACACTGGACCTGAAGCGCGGAGCACGAGTCCGCAGTCGGCGGCGAGCCGGGCCAGCTCGTCAGTTGTTCGTTCCCTACCGCTAAAGCACATCAACATGAACAGGTCCATCGCGGTGCTGACGCCCTGCCCTCGCACGGGCTCGATCACCACCACGGTGCCGTTCGGCGCGGCGGCTCGATGACACCCGGCGAGGATCTTGCGGGCATTGTCGTCGTCCCAGTCGTGCAGGATGTCGGACACGAGATAGGCGTCGGCCCCGACGGGCAGGAGGTCGAAGAAGCTACCGGAAACGGCGCTGGCACGATCATCTAGTCCGGCTCCCGCGAATCTGTTGGTGGCGGCGGTCGCCGTCGGGGACAGCTCCAGGACCCGGCCGCGAAGGTAGGGGTGGGCCAGCAAGATCGCTGCAAGCACGGTCCCATCGCCCCCGCCGACATCGAGGATCTCGGAGAAGCGGCTCCAGTCGAAGCGTTCGGCGATCTGCGCCGCCTGAGTCTTGAATCTCCAGTTCATCTGGGCGTCGAACGAGCGTCGCAATTCGGGGTTGGCGTCGAGGTCCGGCCAGAACTCGCGCCCGTATCGGTGAACGTAGGCGGGAGCACCTGTGGTGATCGTCCCGAGCAGATCGACGAAGGCGAGCTCGGCACGCCCGCCGGCGCAGTTGATGTCAAGCAACGGTTTGATCCCTTCCGGGGCGTCCTCGCTCATCTGGGCACCGAGTTCGGTGGGTCGATAGAAATTGGAACCGATGTCGTGGTCGAAGACCCCAATCGTGACGAGATGATCGAGCAAGCATCGGAGGGCCCACGTCGCGGTTCCGGTCTCGGTGGCAAGCTGTTCCGCCGTTGCTCCCGCGCTCCCCGCGCGCTCCACCAGGCTCAGCGTCGCGGCTACCCGTATCGACATCGGGGTCGCGAGATCGGCCATGGCTCGAATCGAAAGTGCTGGCGCTGATAGGTCCATCGTCCGAACGTATCCCCGCTGACATGACTGCCTCAACCGACTAGCCGAGGCACCTGAGATCGTCGAAGCAAGCCACCCAGTTGAGGATCCTTGGGTTCTCACGGTGATCGCAACAATGACTGAGTGGGGGGTGTTGATCATCCGGTTCGCCAACTAACTGAGGCGCCACGCGATCCAGTCAGTCGGTCAGGACGGTTCCCGTGGCCGCCAGGAAGCCGGTCAAGTTTCGGCTGCCGCGGGCTGGTCAGTATTGCGCTGCGTCGACATGGTACACCCGATCCCGACGCTCCTCATCACGGCGAGGCCAACCGGGGCACCCGCTCATGGTGGGTAGCAGCAGGTACCGGCTGTGCTGGCGCCCCCTGCCCACCGACCACTGCGCGGCGTCATCAACCCACATCGCGCGTCTCCGGGGATTCCTGACTCCGCTACCCGACGCACGACCAAAGGTCGCTCCCGGCACTCCGTCCGCTCAGAGGTGCTCTTTCTCGTCGGCCTCCGGATTGGCTGCGGCCACCGGTTCATGGGCAGCCGATGGGGTCTCGGCGGCGCTCATACAAGCCGGAACGATAAATCGGAACTCCACGTCAGCCGTCGGGACGCTGTTCTGGGAACTCTACTGCTTAGGAACGCCGTCCGTGACAGGCTGTAACAGTGTCCAAACACCCGGCAACTATACGGCGTCGGCCGGCGATGATGTCAGCGTCTCCGTCTCGTACAACCCGGCGACGCTCATGTCCTACTACCATGTCGCGATAAACGGAGCACTGGACATAAACGTGCAGTACCAGATGCATTCGGGCACGAACAGCGGTAACGTTGCGGATCTGATAACAGAACATGTGAGTGGATACACTCTACCGAACTTTGGTCAGCTCCAGTTCTCCAGTTCTCGCACCTATACGACCTGGAACGGTGCCGCCTATGTACTCATCGGAAATCAAAACTATTTTGCATGGGAACTGACCTCGGACAACCAGTTCTACACTCCTAGCTGTTCCCAGTCAAGAATACTTGCCTACCCGCTCGGCATAACTGGTGGTGACTTCAAGAATCAGTTTTGCCGCAATTCCTGAGTGTTGTTCGAATACAGTCGCTCAACCTGCGAAGCGTAACTCTGATTGACCCCGGTGGCCGGTCCGGCTGTTGTTTGAGTCGGAATGGCTCCGGTTGGGGCTCTTCCCATTCAAGTTGGGTCGTACCCACATCACCACCCGGACCAACTCTCACATGACCCGGGCCGATCTATGGGGTCCCGTCAAACTCTTGCAAAGATGGTCCCCAGACATGACACATCCTTGCGGGTCAGGTTCCTTTACCATGATCAACACACTCCATAGGCGACCATCGAGAATTCACGGGCGTAGGGTCGGGAGCTGGCGCGGTGGCAGTGTGATGGCGGTAGGTCCCGAAGCCTTGGTGCCCGAGGTTTCCCGTCGGGTTGTCCCACTGCGGTGACCCTGACCAATCCGCTCCGTTTCCAGCTCCC
>JAABUR0100000154.1_pt1 | contig 159092 bp, 145 predicted proteins | sample 5560091 | NCBI WGS metagenome assembly JAABUR01 (sample SAMN10711879, study PRJNA513375) | rock metagenome | isolation source: Antarctica rocks | place: Antarctica: Victoria Land, University Valley sud | reverse complement strand
TGACCGTGCGTCGCCCGTCGACACGCTCACCACCCCACCACCGCGGAACGATGAGGCGCCCGCCCCCATACCCCGGGGACGGGCGCCTCACCCTGCCACTTGACAACAGGTCACTCCATATCAGTTGGTGGTGGTTTGCGACACCGGCGCCGCCTCGCTGGCCGGCGGTTCGCTGACCGGTGCTTGGGTGCCGATCGGCCTCCCGGTAGGCAGGGCACCGGTGTCCTGGGCGCTCGACGACGGCCACACGGTCGACGCGGTGACGGCCTCGGCGGGCACGGTGATGCCGCCGATCTTGGCCTCCGCAACCGGTGGGCCCTCCTGGGCGTTGTCCTTCACACCTTTGGCGGTGATCGCATCGACCACCTTCATCCCGGCGGCCGAGACGGTGCCGATCACGCTGTAGGACGGGTTGATCGTCGTCGGCCCGTAGACGACGAAGAACTGCGATCCCTCGCCGGCCTCGGTGTTCGCCATCGCCAGGGTGCCGACCGAGTACTTGGTGCTCGCGCCGACCTGGGGGGCGTACTGGTATCCGGGTCCACCGTTGCCCTTGCCCGACGGATCGCCGCACTGCAGCACGTTCAGGCCGGCACTCTTGGTCAACCGGTGGCAGCTGGTGTCGGTGTAGAAGCCCTGGGAGGCCAGCGACAGGAACGAGTTGACCGAGCACGGCGCCAGCGCGCGATCGAGCACGACGTCGACCGTCTCGCCGTTCAGCGCGATCTGGGCATTGACCGTGCCGGTCCTGGCCGGTGAGGTGTTGGCCGGAGCCTTGACGTCCTTGGCGGCGGTGCCGGCTGCCGTGTAGGTGCAGGGCGTGCTGGGTCCGCTCGTCGACGTCTCCGCCGACGCGTCGGTCCCGGTGCCTGAACCGTCAGCGGCGGTCGGGGTGTCACCACCGCTGGCGGTCACCAGCCAGACCACTCCGGCGGCGACCAGGATCACCGCGGCGGTGCCGGCGATCACACTGGTTCGGCGACGACGGGCGCGAGCCTCTTCCCGACGCACGAGCTGACGCTGCAGCTTCCGCTTGGCGGCCTCGCGTCGCTGCTGATTGCTCGGCACCGATGTCCTCCAGTGGGGGTCGACCGGGCACCGAACCGGATGGATGGAGCCCCGGCGGCCGAGTCTAGGTGACGGCCGCCGGCGGGCCTGCACGGATCATCTGGGAGAACGCTGTGCGGGGGATCGGAGCACGTTGTCGCTAGGCTGACCGGGTGCTGATCGCGGGCTTCCCGGCCGGGGTGTTCCAGGCGAACTGCTACCTGCTGGCCACCGGCCGCGGCGCCTCCTGCCTGGTGGTGGACCCCGGGCAGGACGCCGTCGGTCCGCTGCAGCAGCAGCTCAGCCGGCACGACCTGACGCCGGTCGCGGTGCTGCTGACGCATGGCCACCTCGACCACATCCTGTCGGCCGCCGAGATCTCCCGCGCAGCCGGCATACCGGCGTATCTGCACGATGCCGACGACCATCTGCTGGACGATCCGATGGCCGGACTTGACGACACCCTCCGGCAGGCGCTGACCGGGCTGCCACTGGCCGACCTGCGACCGCCGGAGGTACTGACCTTCGGCGCGGAGCTGGAGCTGGCGGGTTTGCGCCTGTTCGTCGACCACTCGCCCGGCCACACCCCCGGCTCGGTCGTCTTCCGGTTCCCCGCCGGCGACCAGCAGGACGACGGACGTCCGGAGGTGCTGCTCACCGGCGACACCCTGTTCGCCGGCTCGGTCGGCCGCACCGACCTGCCGGGTGGATCGTGGGACGAGCTACAGCGCTCACTGCAATCGGTGCTGCTGAGCCGGCCGGACGACGCGGTGATCCTGCCGGGACACGGCCCGACCAGCACCATCGGCGCCGAGCGGGCCGGTAACCCGTTCCTGACCGCCTGAGAAGATGGACCGATGAGCAAGATCAGCCCGATCAGTGGCTTCCCGGAATATCTGCCTGCCGACCGCATCGTCGAACAACACTTCCTGGACGTCATCCGGGAAACCTTTGAGCTGCACGGGTTCTGCTCGATCGAGACCCGGTCGGTGGAGCCAATCGAGCGACTGTCGGCGCAGGGCGAGGACACCGACAAGGAGATCTACGCGATTTCCCGGCTGGCCGGCGGCAGTGATTCCGGCGACCAGCGGGATTCGGCTCGGCTCGGTCTGCATTTCGACATGACGGTGCCGTTCGCCCGCTACGTGCTGGAGAACGCTGGCAAGCTGAACTTCCCGTTCCGGCGCTACCAGATCCAGAAGGCCTGGCGCGGCGAACGTCCACAGGAAGGCCGGTACCGGGAGTTCACCCAGGCCGACATCGACGTGGTCGATGTGGGGGAGTTGTCACCGCACTTCGAGGCCGAGATGCCATTGGTGCTGGCCGATGCCTTCGACCGGCTGCCGATCGGCGAGTATTTGATCCTGGTCAACAACCGGAAGATCCCGGAAGGCTTCTACACCGGGATCGGCCTGTCCGACGTGGCCGGCACGCTGCGAATCGTCGACAAGCTGGACAAGGTCGGCCCGGCGGCGGTGCGGACCATGCTGACGGCGGCCGGCGCCACCGACGTGCAGGCCGGCCAGTGTCTGGCGCTGGCCGAGATCCACACCCCCGACACCACTTTCGTCGATCGGGTCGCCGAGCTCGGGGTGACGAATCCGGTGCTCGACGAGGGGCTGGCGGCACTGGCGGCGGTGATCCGGGCCGGCGCGGTCGGCGCCCCCGGCCGGCTGGTCGCGGACCTGCGGATCGCCAGGGGGCTGGACTATTACACCGGCACCGTCTACGAGACCCAGCTGGTCGGCTACGAGTCCTGGGGGTCGTTCTGCTCCGGCGGCCGCTACGACGCGCTCGCCTCGGACGGCCGGAACACCTACCCCGGGGTCGGTATCTCGATCGGGTTGTCCCGACTGATCGGACTACTGGTCGGCACCGGCCTGGTGACGGCCAGCCGTTCCACCCCGGCCTGCGTTCTGGTGGCGTTGGTGTCCGACGATGCCGCCGGTCGGTTGCGGTCCACGGTGGTTGCGAAGTCGTTGCGGGACAGGGGGATCGCCTGCGAGGTGGCACCGACTGCCGCGAAGTTCGGCAAGCAGATCCGGTACGCGGAACGGCGCGGGATCCCGTACGTCTGGTTCCCCGGCGATGGAGAGTCGACTGCCGGTGATCAGGTGAAGGACATCCGGTCCGGTGATCAGGTCGAGGCCGACGCCGCCGCCTGGACGCCGCCGGCGGCGGATCTGCGGCCCGCCGTCCACCGCTCCTGAGATGAGACGATCAGCGCTATATCATTGATATAGTGAGCGGGTGGAGCCTGCAGAACGATCAGCGACGATCAAGCGCACACGACTCGCTGCCGGACTGACCCAGAAGCAGTTGGCCGGGCGTGCGGGAATTGCCCAGCCGAATCTTTCCGCGTACGAATCCGGCCGCCGGGTGGTCTCATCGGAAGTGGCCGAGAAGCTGATCCACTCTGCCCGTCCTCGACCGTCGGTGGCGCTGCGGAAACACGCGGATGAGGTGCGGCGGATCGCACTCCGGTTCGGGGCCACCAGAGTTCGGGTGTTCGGCTCGGTGGCGCGCGGTGAGGACCGCTTCAACAGCGATGTCGATCTGCTGGTCCAGCTGCGTCCGGAAACCAGCTTGTTCGACCTCGTCGAGATGACCGCGGAGATCGAAGCGTTGCTCGGATGTCCGATCGACCTGATCTCCGAGGCCGGGCTCGGAGATCGCGACGCTCATCTGCTGGCTGAAGCTGTCCCGCTGTGAGCGTTGCGGATGTCTACGGCTCGCGCGCCGAACGAGCTCTGCGGGACCTGGTCGAATTCGGCGGGCTGGCCGCGGAATTGGTGGGTCGCGGCAAGTCGGCGTACGACGACGACCGGCAGCTTCAACTCGCCGGCGAAGCCATCGTCTCTCGACTGGGTGAAGCCGCCGCACGGCTACCCGAGGAGTTGGTGACCGACCATCCGGACATCCCGTTCCGGACGGTCAAGGGTATGCGGAACCTCATTGCGCACGCCTATCAGCGAGTTGATCCGCAGGTGGTCTGGGTCACCCTGCTCGTCGCCGTCCCCAACTTCATCACGCAGATCGTTGATCTCCTCGGTGAGTGACGGGCTTAGCCTCAATATCGCTTGAGCCGCCAGATTCCTTCCAGGCACAGCCCAAGTAGGCTTGAGGAATCCTGCTCGGAGAGAATGTAACCACCAAGCGAGTGAAGTATTCGGTGACCAAAGTGGCATCCAGATCGATGATCACCGGCCGGTCCGCCGACACCTCATTCAGCGGCAACTGTGACCCAACTAGGTTCCACATGTGTTACCGGACAGGCGCTTTCACCCAGCGACCGCTGTGAGCACCCGGTCAGCGCCACCGCGGCGGTAACCCAGCCGATAACGCCCGATCCACACCAGACCAGCGGATCGAGTCGATCAGCAGCACCGCCCCGGCCGGTGACACCACCCCGCCGCGGATCAGCCCCGATGAAAGCGCGAGACAAACGTCTGCGAGATGAGCGCTTCAAGCGTTGATCGTTCCGGTGCTGTTGCCTGTCGTGGTGATCGTCATCTCCCGAGGTCGACGGTGACCCGCTTCCCGCCGTAGCCGTTCGCGAGATCATGGCCCTCGATCATGACGGAATCGACGCCGTCGGGGATCTTCACACCGACCTGGGTCCTGGTGAAAGGCTGCTCACTCGCGTGGTCGTGATCCAGCTTCATCTCGCCCAAAACTGTGTTGTTCGGCCCGAGAATCCGCCAGCCATCCGCGTAACGGTCCGGAGTGTCGTAGGGCGAGGTCATCGTGACATCGAAGGTGTAGGTGCCGTCATTCCCGGCCGTCGCCTTGACCTTGGTGACGTCGGGAAAATTGGCGCCGGACGCCGCGGCTGAACCCTCGGAGGAGGACTCTTCTGAAGCTGCCGTCGTCGCTGATTCTGATGCGGCCGACGACTCCGGCGCCGTCTCGGAGGCTGATGCTGCAGTCGTTTTGGACTCCGTCGCGGACGCTGATCCTGTTTCGGATGCCGACTCGGACTCGGACTCCGACCCGGATTCCGATCCTGCTGCCGGTGCCGACGCCGCATCGTTTGCCGACTCGGCTGCTGAATCGGTGGCCGATGCTGAAGTCGCTGGAGAGGCGTTGTCGACGGCCGGGTCAGAGCCCGAGCATCCTGCCAACATCAACACTCCGCCGACGGAAACAGCGGACCATGTCCTCAAGCGTGTGGCCATGATTTTCCTCTCGGTTGTCCTGCTCGCCCCAGATGACCAGCCGTTGGCGACAGAGGCAAGGGATGAGCCCGGCCCGTCAGAGTTCCGTCAGAACTCGTCGGCCGGCTGCCGACGCTCACCCGACGAACGCCAGCCTCGAGAGATCACCGGTGTGCCAGCCACGATCTGCCAGGATCCTGGCCCGGGTCCGTCGAGGTAGTGCGTCACCGCCGCAGTCTGGCACGCGAGCCCGGCGGGCCACCGCTCTACACCGCGCCGCCCAGAGACCAGACGCGTCAGACCGGCGGCCGGGTGAGCAGCGTGACCCGGGACGTTCGGTACGCCAGACACCGTTTCCGGTGGCCGGACCGAGAAATTTGCCATTCCCGGTACCAAACGTTCCGGCTACACCCGGCTTCGTCGGTCGATCAGCTGGCTAACCCTGTCAGCTGTGAGCGTGCCTCGACCTTTCTGGACCTCGTCAGCTCCGCCCCAGCCCGCCACGCAGGGAGCCGGCCGGAACAGTCCGCGTCGGTGTCTGTGGTGCGGTCGTGAGCTGGCCGACGGCAACGCGGTGGGCCGCAAGCGCGCCGCTACTGCGGTCAGGTGTGTCGGCAGCGGGCCTACGAAGTCGGGCGGCGCTGGACTGCGGGGGACTGCCCGAGGACGCCGTCGTTCTCACCGCAGAGGAGCGGGAGTCACTGTCCGACAGGCTGTTCAGTTGCGCTGCGCCGCCAAGGATGTGGGCCACCGCGCTCGCCGAGGGCGCTACCCCGGGAGCTGGCCGGGTTGCTCAAGATATCGCTGACGTCGGCCAAAGACGCTGAGGTCCTGCACTGAGGCGGATTCCTGCCGGGTCGCCTCGCAGTCGTGGAGCACGTCGGCCACCCGGAACCCGAACAGTTCGTTGACGCGTTCCATCGGACGGTTGCCCTGCGCGGTGTAGGTCTGCAGCCATCGTCGATCGCCCTCAAGGTGGCCGGTAGGCACGGCGCTGGCGCACAGCATGCTGTGCAGGGACTGCGGGCTGGTCTTGTAGAACGGCAGGTCGCCGGCGGCGCAGCGGAGCATTGGGTCGGTGCCGCGTTTAGGTCCCGCTCGGTCGCCTTGGCGGTCACCGCGGCCTTGGTCGGCGCCAGTACCGAGTCGCCGGAACATCACCAGTGTCGGCAGCCGCACGGTGCCGTACTCGTGCTGCTTGAGGTGCCCGCGCAGGTTGTCGGCGATCTTCCAGACGAAGGCGATCTTGTTCGCAAACCCTGCCGGCGTCGCCACCCACTCGCCCGGGTCCGGGCGGAACGCTGATTGTGGCCGGTGATCCTCGTTCGGAGCAATGCCAGGCGTCGGGCTGCGGGGGCGAGCTACCGTATTCAGCGTGGAGAGGATTCCGGGTTCAGGCCTGGTGTCGCGACCGTCAGGCCGGCAGCCCGGGCGGCGTCGGCAAGCCGGTGGTCGTAAGCGATGAAGGCGGTTAACTGCGCTCCGAGCAACAGCGCAGAGGCCAGGTGGAGGGCTTCGAGAGTACGGAGCGCCAGACCCCCGATGTCGCAAGCGACGTCCTGTACTGCGTGATCGAGGGGAATCAAGTCGAGGTCGGCGACCACCGCCCGCGCCTCCGCCATCGCGGGACCACCCACCCGGCGCGCTGCCCGCAAGACCTCGACTCGTGCCAGCTCGCTACTGACCACTTGCTGTTCTGTGCGGCGGGCCAGCCACTCGCCGAGTGCCACAGTCTCATCCTCGCGCCGGACCATCTTCATCAAGGCCGACGAGTCGAGGTAGATCACAGCCGTTCCGCACGATCCGCATCGAGCAGTTCGGAGTTGCTCGGTTCACCGGCCGCGATCGGTACCGGGTGCGGTGACCGCAGGCGCCCGCTCGGGCTCGCCGCAGGTATCAGCCGTCCGGTGGCGATCAACCGGTCCCGCGCGCTGCGGGACGCTCCGGGTGGCGAGAGCAGGGCGACCAGTTCTCCGCGTTCGGTTACTTCCACCGTCTCGCCCGCCTTCACCAACGCGAGATACCGCGACGCATGCTGCCGAAGCTCGCGCACGCCTATCCGCTCCATAGGCACACTGTAGCACTAATGGTGCTACATTTCTCGGAGTGGCCTTGCTTGACCACTGACTAGAACAAGTGTTCGATGAACGAATGAGGTGGGACGGGCAGCGGACCGACGCGGTGGCCGAGATCGCCGAGCCCATCCTGCCCGGCATGCCGCTGCTGCCCGGCTTCGTCCGGTCGGTGCGCACGCCGGAATTCGACGGCGTTACTTTTCACGAAGTGAACGCCAAGTCGGTGCTCAACAGGGTGCCCGGGGCATCGCCGATGCCGTTCGGTTGGACCGTCAACCCGTATCGGGGCTGCACCCATTCCTGTACTTATTGCTTCGCCCGGAACACCCATACCTACCTGGACTTCGACGCCGGTAAGGACTTCGACAACGAGATCGTCGTGAAGACCAACGTCGGCGAGGTGCTCCGCCGGGAACTGGCCAAGCCGAGTTGGACCAGGGAACACGTGGCGCTGGGCACCAACACCGATCCGTACCAGCGGGCCGAGGGTCGGTACCGGTTGATGCCGGGGATCATCGACGCGCTGGCCGATTCCGGTACGCCGTTCTCCATCCTGACCAAGGGCACCGTGCTGGGTCGTGATCTCGAGCTGTTGGCGGCTGCCGCCCAGCGGGTGCCGGTCGGCATCGGTATCTCGCTGGCGCTGTTGGATCCAGAGTTGCAGGCGTCGCTGGAACCGGGCACACCGTCACCGAAGGCGCGGTTGGGGTTGATCCGCCGGGTTCGCGATGCCGGTCTGCCGTGCGGAGTCTTCATGGCCCCGCTGCTGCCGCATCTCACCGACTCCGCGGAGCAGATCACCGCACTGGTGGCGGCGCTGGTCGACGTCGGGGTGACGGGCGTCAGCGGCATCCCGCTGCACCTGCGGCCCGGCACCAAAGAATGGTTCCTGCGCTGGCTGGCCGGAGCGCATCCGGAGTTGGTGTCGGTGTACGAGCAGCTGTACCGGCGCAGCGCGTATGTGCCGAAGGACTACCGGGAGCAGGTGGCCGGCCGGATTGCCGAGGCCAGAGAGGCGGCCGGGATAGGCGGGTTCGACGCGGCTGTCCGAGGCGGCGGGGTTCCCGGCGACCCGCAGGCGGCGTTCCCCGGCGGCAGTCTGCCTGCCGCCCCTGCCGAATTGCCGGTGGCGGTACAACTGCGATTGATCTGATCGATCGCCGAGAACCGGCGGAAATGTCGCCGCTCGGGGCTGTTCGGTGAGAAAACTCCCTGATATCGTGCCCGGGAGTGAATTACTCACATCGAAAGGCGACGCGATGAGGATCAGAGCTGTAGCAGTGGCGGGGGTTGCCGCAATGCTGACGCTGACGGCATGCGGTTCGGACAACACCGCAGGTGGCTCCGGCGGAGCTGCCACCTCGGGCCCAGGCGACGTCAGCGCGGGCGCCTCGGCCAGCGGCGGCTCCGCCTCCGGAGCTCCGGTGGCCGGCGCCGGGCAGAAGCTGACGGTGTGGATCATGGAGGGCACCAACCCGGATGCCACCCCGTTCTTCGACCAGGTCAAGGCCGACTTCAAGGCGCAGACCGGCGCCGACGTCGACGTCCAGTTCCAGCCGTGGGCCGATGCCCACGACAAGTTCACCACCGCCATTGCCGGTGGCACCACTCCCGATTTGGCCGAGGTCGGCACCACCTGGACGCCGGAGTTCGCCGAGGCCAATGCGTTGGAAGATCTCACCGACAAGGCCGCATCGATGAAGGGTGATCTGGTCCAGGGACTGGTCGATGCCGGCACTTTCGACGGCAAGCTCTACGGCATGCCCTGGTACGCCGGAGTCCGCTCGTTCGTCTACAACAAGGACATCTTCGACAAGGCCGGCGTCAAGGCTCCGACCAGCTGGGCCGAGTTGGAGTCGGTCGGCGAGAAGATCAAGGCGTCCAGCCCCGACGTGGTTCCGTTTGCCGTCGCCGGTGAATGCTCCTACTGCATGCTGCCGTTCATCTGGGGCGCCGGTGGCGATGTCGCCAAGCAGGACGGCGACAAGTGGACCTCGGCGATCGACTCGCCGGAAGCTCAGGCCGGCCTCTCCTTCTACACCGATCTCGCGCTGAAGAAGGGTCTGTCCACCCCGGCGGCGGCGACCTGGAAAGAGACCGACCTGCTGAAGAACTTCGAGGCGGGCAAGCTGGCGATGACGATCACCGGGAATTGGACGGTGACCAAGATCAACACCGACGCGCCCAACCTGAAGGACAAGCTCGGTGCCTTCCCGATCCCCGGTAAGGATTCTGGTGTCGCGCCCTCGTTCCTCGGTGGTTCGCACCTGTCGATCTTCAAGGGCAGCCAGAACCAGGACCTGGCCTGGAAGTTCATCGAAATGATGTCCAGCGACAAATACGCGGCGGACTGGGCCAAGCAGTCGAACTTCTTCCCCGGCATCAAGTCGCTGCTGGACGCGACGGCCAAGAGCAACGATCCGATGGTCGCACCGTTCGCCAAGCAGATGGTCGATGCCGGCAAGAGCATGCCGGTGACCCCGGCCTGGGGCAAGATCGAAGGCGCCAAGGTGCTGACGAAGATGTTGCAGGAAGTGCTGACCGGCAAGTCGTCGGTGGCCGATGCGACGAAAGCCGCTGCGACAGAGATGAACTCGACGTTCGGTAGCTGACGGCTTGATGCCCGACACCCCCACCCCGGTGGCGGCGCACGCCGATGCTGGTCCTGACAATCTGGAACCGGTCATCGCGCGTGCGCCGCGCCGCGTCCCCCCCGGCGCCCGGTTCAGCAAATTCTCCCGACCCTGGCTGCTGCTCGCACCGGCCCTGATCGTCTTTGCCCTGCTACTGATCTGGCCGCTGATCCGGGTGGTCCAGCTGTCCCTGCAGGACTACGGTCTCAAGCAGATCGTCTCCGGCAAGGACAACTACATCGGCTTGCGCAACTACGCCGATCTGCTGTCGGATCCGCTGCTCAGGACGGTGCTGACCAATACCGTCGTCTTCGCGGTGGTCTGTGTGGTCGGCACGGTGGTTCTCGGCACCCTGGTTGCGCTGTTGCTGAACCTGCTCGGACCCACCTGGAAATGGATCTGCTCGACCGCGGTGATGGTGGCCTGGGCGGTGCCGGCATTGACAGGGACCTACGTCTGGGTCTGGCTTTTCGACCCGTTCAACGGACTGATGAGCAGACTGATGGCCGGCCTGGGATTGATCGACCCGGCCACCTCCAACTGGTTCACCGATCCGGTCGGCTTCTATTCGATCGCCGCCTTGAACGTGATCCACCAGGGATTCCCGTTCGTCGCGATCACCATCCTGGCAGGCCTGACGACGGTCCCCAAGGAGCTGCACGAAGCCGCCGAGATCGACGGCGCCGGTTCCTGGAAGCGGTTCGCCGCGATCACCGTTCCGTTGCTGCGCCCGGTGTTCGCGGTGGTGACGATCCTGTCGACGATCTGGGACTTCAAGGTGTTCACCCAGATCTATCTGATGCCGGGCAGCAGCAACGACGATGTGTTGAACCTCGGTGTCTGGTCGTACCTGAAATCGTTCGCCCAGGGTTCCTACGGCAAGGGTTCGGCGATCGCCGTGCTGCTGACGGTGATCCTGCTGCTGATCACCGGTGTCTATCTGCGCACCCTGTTCAAGGAGCGTGACGCGTGAGCCGGCGCAGTCCCGCAGTTCGGTTCTGGTTGGCGATCGGTGTGATCGCACTGTTGATCTTCGCGCTGTTCCCGGCCTACTGGATGGTGTCCACAGCGCTGGATGCGAAGGCCGGATCCCGTGGCTCACAACTGTTTCCGCAGACCTTCACTTATCGCAACTTCAAGACGGTGATCGATGACGGCGGGTTCGGTCGGTACCTGCGGAACTCGTTGCTGGTCGCCGTGGTCACGGTGGCGGCCAGCGGTTTGGTGACGTTGCTGGCCTCGGTCGCGGTAGCCCGTTTTCAGTTCCGCTTCCGCACTTCGGTGGTGGTACTCATCCTGGTTGTTCAGATGGTGCCGCTGGAGGCACTCGTCATCCCGTTGTTCCTGCAGATGCGGCAGTACCACGCGCTGAACAATCTGCTCGCCCTGTCGGTGGTCTATCTGGCGTTCTCCTTGCCGTTCGGGATCTGGATGATGCGCGGCTTCGTGGCCGCGGTGCCCAAGGAGATCGAGGAAGCCGCCTACGTCGACGGCGCCGGCTGGTGGAAGATGTTCTTCTCGATCCTGTTGCCGCTGGTCGCGCCCGGCCTGGTGGCCACCAGCGTGTTCTCCTTCATCACCGCCTGGAACGAGTTCATCTTCGCGCTGACCTTCATGTCCGACGACGACAACTACACCGCGACGGTCGGCCTGCAGAAGTTCTTCGGCCAGAACACCGCCGACTGGGGGCCGATCATGGCCGCCTCCACCCTGCTGAGCCTGCCGGTCGTCATCTTCTTCACCGTGGTACAGCGCCGGCTCGCCCAGGGACTGACGGCCGGGGCGGTGAAGGGTTGATGACCGACCTCCGATCGCTGGTCGCCGGAGTGCTGGCGCCGGGGTTCAACGGCACCTCGGTACCCGGGTGGCTGCGCACGGCGATTGATGACGGACTGGGCTCGGTGGTGCTGTTCGGCCACAACATGCTCGGATCGGAAGGGGTGACCGGGCTCAGCCAGGTCGCCGCCCTGACCACCGACCTGCGCGCTGGCCGGGCTGCCGCCGACCCGCTGCTGATCGCCGCCGACGAGGAGGGCGGCGACGTCACCAGGATCGAGGTCGGCGCCGGATCCTCGCTACCCGGCGCGGCGGCCATCGGCGCCATCGCAGACCTTGCGGTGACCCGCGCGTTGGCGACCGCACACGGCCGGCTACTGCGAGCGCTGGGCATCGACTCCGGACTTGCGCCGGTGGCCGACGTCAACTCCAATCCGGCCAATCCGGTGATCGGGGTCCGGTCGTTCGGTGCCGATGCCGCCGCGGTGGCCGAGCACGTCGTCGGCTATGTCGAGGGACTGCAATCGGCCGGAGTGTTGGCCTGTGTCAAGCATTTTCCCGGCCACGGCGATGCTGGCGTCGACTCGCACCACGAGTTGCCATCGCTGACCGGAACGATTGCCGATCTGCAGCAGCGGGAGCTGGTGCCGTTCCTGGCGGCCATCCGGGCCGAGGTGGCGGCGGTGATGCCGGGGCATCTGGTGGTGCCGGCAGTGGACGAGCAGGCGGCGTCCATCTCGCCGCGATGGACCGAGATCCTGCGTCGGGACCTGGGTTTCACCGGGCTGACGATCACCGACGCGCTGGACATGAACGCCGTGGCGGCCCGCTACGGCGTTCCCGGCGCGGCGGTCCAGGCGCTCCTAGCCGGTGCCGACCTGCTCTGCCTGGGCAACACCGCCGAGATCGACGACGAACAGATGTATCTGGACTGTCGGGACGCCATCCTGGCCGCACTGGCCGATGGCCGGCTGCAGCCGGAGTCACTGGCCCGCTCCGTCGAGCGTCGGCGAACTGTGCTACGGCGACTGGCAGCAATCGGTCCCGTTGTCGAGATCGCCGACGCAGCAACAGCTTTGCAGATGGTCGGACGTCGAGCCGCCGAGCGGGCCATCTCCGTCGACCCGGCCATCGCGGAGCTGCCGTCGACCGTCGCTGTGGCGCCGGCGCTGATCGACCTGCGCAGCGGCGGCACCATGGCGGCCGGCCCGGTGTCCCGTCGGCTGCCGGCCGCGCTGCGAACCAGCTGGCCGCAGCTGGTCGACGTCACAGTCGCGGAACTCGCTGAGGTGGCGGGTGATCGGCCGGTGCTGGTGCTGCTCCGGTCCGCCGCGCCAGGCACCCCGGAACGTGCCCAGCTGGACGGGGTGCTGGCGCTGCGGCCGGATGCCGTACTGGTGCATACCGGTTGGCCGGCCGCAGCTGCGGGCCTGGAGAACCGGCGAATCGTGTTCAGCTACGGCAATGCCGCTGTCAACATCGCGGTGCTGTGCGAGCGGTTGACCGGCGGCCGCTGACCGAGGTCAGTCCTGTTCGCGGCGGATCCGCAGCTTCTGCCCGCTGACCATCGCCGAACCGATCTTGCCGACGGCGGTCGGCGACAGGTGGGCGGCGATCTCCACCACGCTGTAGGTGTCGAAGATGTCGATCCGACCCAGATCGCGGCCGGCAATGCCGCCCTCACCGGTGATGGCGCCGACGATGCCGGCCGGCCGGACTCCGTGATTGCGACCGACGGCTACCCGCCAGCGCGGACCGGCCGGGCCCTCGGCCCGCTTGCGACGCGGCTCCGGTCGGGTCTGACGATCGTTGCGGTCGTGCTTGCCGAACTCGTGGCCGCGACGTTCCGGTCGGCCGCTCTTCGCGTAGGTCGCGCTGCCGCGCTCGGGCCGATGCTGGCCCCTGGTGGCGGACTCACTGACGATGACGTCGGGAACGATCGGCTGTCCGTCATCCCCGGAAGCCGTGGCCAGCAGCGCAGCAGCAACGTCGTACACGCTCAGCGACTGCTCTTCGGCGAAGCTCATCAGGGCGGCGCGGAATTGGTCGGTTCGCAGCTGGGAGACCCGTTGCTGAGCGCCGGACAGCACCTTCGCCATCCGATGCTGCGCCACATCGGCCACCGTCGGCGGGGTGATCTGCTTCATCGCATTGCCGGTGGCCCGCTCGATCACCTTGGCCTGGAAGATTTCTCGCGGCGTGAAGAAGGTCAGCGCGTGACCGGTACGGCCGGCCCGGCCGGTCCGACCGATCCGGTGCACGTAGGTTTCGGACTCGCGGGGAGCGTCGAAGTTGACCACCAGGTCGATCCGGTCGACGTCCAGTCCCCGGGCGGCGACATCGGTGGCGACCAGCACGTCGATCGAGCCGGATCGCAGTCGCTCGACGATCCGTTCCCGATCTTTCTGTGCCACGTCGCCGTTCAACGCGGCGGCCGAGACACCGCGGGCAGCCAGCGCCGCACCGACCTCGTCACAAGCGGACTTGGTGCGGACGAAGACGATGGTGGCGTCTCCTTCGGACATTTCCAGAACCCGGCACAACGCGTCGACCTTGCTGCGGAACGGCAGGACGGCGAAGGTCTGCTCGACCGAGGTGGTGGTCCGGGTCTTGCCCTCGACGGTGATGTCCACCGGGTCGGTCATGTGGGTCTTGGAGACCTTGCGGATCGCCGGCGGCATGGTCGCCGAGAACAGCGCGGTCTGCCGGTCGCGGGGCGCCTCGGACAGGATGCGGTCGACGTCCTCGGCGAAGCCCATCCGGAGCATCTCGTCGGCCTCGTCGAGCACCAGGAACCGGACACCGGACAGGTCCAGAGTGTGTCGCTCGAGGTGATCGATGATCCGGCCGGGGGTGCCGACAACCACCTGAGCGCCGCGCGCGAGTGCTGCCTTCTGCGGCATGAACGGGGCACCGCCGTAGACGGTGACGACCTGCAGGCCGGGCTGATGGGCGGCGAAAGCGGTGATCGCCGCGGCCACCTGCATCGCCAGCTCACGGGTCGGCGTCATCACCAGCGCCTGCACGCCGCGCTGCTGAGCGTCGACCGCGGCCAGCAACGGCAGCCCGAAAGCTGCGGTCTTACCGGTACCGGTCTGGGCGACGCCGGTGATGTCCCGACCGTCCAACAGTGCCGGAATCGCTCTGGCCTGGATCGGTGTGGGGATGGTGAAGCCGAGACCTGAGATGGCGCGTTCGAGGGATTCGGGGAGCTGCAGATCGGCGAAGCTGATGCCGTCGGGATCGGCAGTTGCCGAGTCGAGGGCAGCAGAGGATTCATCGACAGCGGGGGACACCATGGAAGGACCAATCGTGGTGATCGAGGCAGGAGAGGCGGTTTCGACCAGGCCGGTCGGAACCATCGCTGCCGTCGAATGATCGAAACTTCCGATGACGGTCTGTCGGCCTGCGGCCGTGCGACAACTCCAGGAACCCGATCAGTCTATCGGGTGAACCGCTGCTCGCCCGACCAGGCCCGGGTGAGGTCACCCACAGCGCCGCGATCCACCGGTATGAAATCCTGATCGGATGAGAATTCGCGGCGCCGTGCTGGAGGAGATCGGCCGGCCGCGGCCGTTCGCCCGATCCATCCCGATCAGCATCTCCGAGCTGGACCTGGATCCCCCGGGAAGCGGTGAACTGCTGGTCCGGATCGAGGCAGCCGGGCTGTGCCACTCCGACCTGTCGGTGGTGGACGGCAATCGGGTGCGTCCGGTACCGATGCTGCTGGGCCACGAGGCCGCCGGCATCGTCGAGGTGCTCGGTGACGGGGTGTCCGATCTTTCCATCGGCGATCGGGTGGTGATGACCTTTCTGCCGCGCTGCGGCGACTGCGCCGGCTGTGCCACCGACGGCCGGCTGCCGTGCGAGACCGGCACCCGGGCCAACAACGAGGGCACCTTGTTGGACGGCGGACTCCGGCTGCACCGGGACGGCATCGCGGTCAACCACCACCTCGGGGTCTCCGGGTTCGCCAGCCATGCGGTGGTCAACCGCAAGTCGGTGGTGCAGGTCCCGCTCGACGTGCCGGCCGATGTCGCAGCGGTGCTGGGCTGCGCGGTGCTCACCGGCGGCGGCGCCATCCTGAACGCCGGCCGACCGCAGCGGGGTGACGCGGTGATGGTGGTCGGACTGGGCGGCGTCGGAATGGCCGCGGTGCTGACGGCCGTCTCGCTCGGTCTGGGCGAGGTGATCGGCGTCGATGCGGTGCCGGACAAACTGACCACTGCCCGCGAACTCGGCGCCACCACCGTCTGCACGCCGGCCGAACTGGCCGAGCAGGGCATCACCGCGGCGGTGGTGATCGAGGCCGCCGGTAACGTCCGCGCGTTCGAAACAGCTGTGGCCGCAACGGCTCCGGGCGGCATCATGGTGACCGTCGGCCTGCCCTCGCCGGATGCCAGGGCGCAGATTGCCCCGCTCGGACTGGTGGCCGGCGCCCGCACCATCACCGGCAGTTACCTGGGATCGGCGGTGCCGGAGCGAGACATCCCGCAATACGTGCAGCTCTGGCGGGACGGCAAGCTGCCGGTGGAGAAACTGATTTCGTCGCGGATCAGGCTGGACGAGGTGAACCAGGCGATGGACGCCCTGTCCGACGGGCTGGCGCTGCGGCAGGTCATCATCTTCTAGCGCTACGGTGACCGACGTGACCGGTGCCTTCGATGATCTGCTCGCCGCCAACCGCGAGTATGCGGACTCCTTCGACCTGGCCGGCTTCGACGGGGTGGCCAGGGCCGGTGTCGCCATGGTCACCTGCATGGATTCTCGGATCGATCCGTTGCAGATGATCGGTCTGGAAGCCGGTGACGCCAAGATCCTGCGCAACCCCGGTGGCCGGGTGTCCGACCAGGTGCTGGTGGCTCTGGTACTCGGCGCCAATCTGCTGGGCGTCGAGCGGGTGCTGGTGGTCCAGCACACCCGCTGCGCGATGGCCAGCGGCAGCGAGGCGCAACTCCGGGACCGGGTGAGCGCCGCCAGTGGCGCTGATGCCTCCTGGATGACGTTCCGGGTGATCACCGATCAACGCCGGGACATCGCCGACGAGGTGGCCAAGGTGCGAGCGCACCCGCTGCTGGCCGAGCGGGTGGCCGTCGGCGGCTTCCTCTACGACGTCGACACCGGACTGCTCGAGCAGATCTGCTGATCATCGTGGTCACCAGCAGGCGGGTTCCATCAGGCAGAGTGATCGCATGGTGAATCGTCTCTCGCTGGCCACCAGTCCTTATCTCCTTCAGCACGCCGACAACCCCGTCGACTGGTGGGAGTGGGGCGACGCGGCGCTGGCCGAGAGCCGGCGACGAGATCGGCCGATCATGCTCAGCGTCGGTTACGCCGCCTGCCACTGGTGCCACGTGATGGCGCATGAGTCGTTCGAGGATCCGGCCACCGCTGACTACCTGAACGAGCATTTCGTCAATATCAAGGTGGACCGCGAGGAAAGGCCGGACATCGACGCCGTGTACATGCAGGCGACGCAGGCGATGACCGGACAGGGCGGCTGGCCGATGACCTGCGTGCTGACTCCGGACGGCCGGCCGTTCTTCGCCGGCACCTACTTCCCGCCGGAACCCCGGCACGGTAGCCCCGGATTCCGGCAGCTGCTGCAGGCGCTGACTCAGGCGTGGGATGAGCGGCGTGACGACGTGTTGACCGTCGGCGAGGATGTCCTGGCGCACCTCGGCACCACGAACGACTTCTCCGGCGCGCTGCCCAGCGAAGCGGACCTGGATGCCGCCGCCCGGATACTCAGCGGACAGTTCGACGACGAGGCAGGAGGATTCGGCGCCAGCCCCAAGTTCCCGCCATCCATGGTGATGGAGTTCTTGCTGCGGCATGCGGCTCGCACCGGCTCGGCGCGGGCGACCGAGATGGTCGCCCGCACCGGTGAGGCAATGGCGCGCGGCGGCATCTACGACCAGCTCGGGGGAGGGTTCGCCCGGTACAGCGTCGACCGGTTCTGGCAGGTTCCGCACTTCGAGAAGATGCTGTACGACAACGCCCTGCTGCTGCGGGCCTATCTCCACTGGTGGCGTCTCACCGGCGATCCGCTGGCCGGCCGGGTCGCCCGGGAGACCGGACGATTCATCATCGATCGGCTGCGGACCCCGGAGGGCGGTTTCGCGTCGGCCCTGGATGCCGACAGCGACGGACAGGAAGGGACCTACTACGTCTGGAATCCCGAGCAGCTGGTCAACGAGCTGGGTGATCGTGATGGGGCCTGGGCGGCCTCGCTGCTCGGCGTCACCGCAGCGGGCACCTTCGAGCACGGGTTCTCGACCCTGCAGCTGCCGGCCGATCCCGCCGATCCCACGCGGTGGCGGGACATCAAGGCAAGGCTCTTGGCTGCCCGGAACCGTCGCGCCGAACCGGCCCGCGACGACAAAATCGTCGCATCGTGGAATGGTCTCGCCGTCACCGCGCTGGCGGAAGCCGGAATGCTGCTCGACGAGCCCGACTTCCGGACCGCCGCGGTCGACGCCGCCCGACTGCTCAGCCAAGTCCACCTTGCCGGCCGCATGGTCCGCACCTCCCGCAACGGGGTTGCCTCCGCCAACCTCGGTGTCCTTGAGGACCACGGCGCGGTGGCCGAGGGCTTCCTGGCGGTGCTCGGACTGACCGGCGACCCGGCGTGGCTGGACCGTGCCCGGCTGCTGCTGGACCGCGTCCTGGCGCACTTCGTCGACCCGGCCGGCGGTTTCTTCGACACCGCCGATGACGCCCAGGTGCTGCTGCTGCGCCCCAAGGACGTGTCCGACAATGCTTATCCGGCAGGCGTTTCCGCTGCGGCGGCCGCCTTGCTGGCCTTCGGCGCCGTGACCGGCGAGCACCGGTACCGGCAGGCAGCGGAGGCAGGCGTGGCGTCAGCCGCCACTGTGGCGCAGCAAGCCCCCCGATTCGCCGGCTGGACGCTGGCATCGGCGGAGGCGCTACTGGCCGGCCCGCTCGAGGTGGCGGTGGTCGGACCGGAGCCGGACCGCGCTGCCCTGCACCGCGCCGCCCTCGGCCTGACCTCTCCCGGTGCGGTGGTGGTGGCCGGCGACGTCGGCACAGCGGTGCCGTTACTCCGCCAGCGCGGCCTGGTGGACGGTCGGGCTGCGGCCTACCTCTGCCGGGGCTTCGTCTGCCGACGTCCGGTGACCACGGCGGACGAGCTGCGGGATGCGGCCGGGAGCGGTTGATCCGCGGCTCGTGATGCGGAACTGGGGGCCACGCGTACGCGGCGCATTTCCGTCCGGCCGCGGTGTTACCCGTCTGGAGCCAGGCGAATCGATGCTGGCGGCCTGGGGGTGCGCTCAGCTAGCCGCTTCGTCGGGACTCCGCCTGCCGGCGCGCTTCCTCTAGACCGAACCCGGAATCACCATGTGGGCCGCAGGTCACCGAAGTGACTGCCCCGTAAGCATTGATCCAGGCGTCCCATCGCGCGACGTGGTCAGGATCGGCCGGGGCGGTGGCGCTGGGGTCGGCGCTCTGCTCGTACGGCTTGGCGGGGAGGCTGTCGACCAAGTAGGTAGATCGTGAGGCAATACCGGACAGCCCTGCCGATGCCGCTGATGTCACGCGGATCGGACACCTCCACCTGACCGGTTGGTGTAGGGTGTCCGCACTCCTTGCGTTAGCGCAACTACTGCATGCGACATGTATCAGGCACCGATGGGTGGGCCCCAAATTGGTCGAAGATGCTCGCGCCCTTGGCTCCGATTCGGATGGTGGTCAGTGCTTCGAAGCGAGTGAGCTGCCGGGCGCAGCGCCCTCATGGAGGCGGCCCGTGGAACGCAAGGATTGCGCCACGGTTGGTAGTTGCGATCACGCACATTTAGTCCCACAATGGGGTGTGCCGTCACGCCGAACAGAGACATCCGCATCCAACCCTGCGCTGGCCCGTCAAGTCGACGCGGTGATGAAGGCTGCCAAGGTGCTGATGGCTGCAGTCGCCTCGTCGGTGGCGCAGGTAGAGGATCGGGTTTCGCTGCCGCAGCTTCGGGTGCTGGTGATGCTGGATACCCATGGTTCACTCAACCTCGTCGCCGTCGCAGACGCGCTCGGGGTACACCCGTCCAATGCCACCAGGGCAGTTGAGCGTCTGGTGGTGGCGGGACTCATCGATCGACGAGATGTGCCCACCGACCGGCGTAACGTCGCCCTCACTCTGACCCGCGATGGCCAAGCTCTCGTGGACTCCGTTTTCGCTCATCGCCGGACGGTCATCGAACGCGTCCTTGATCGGATGCCCGACAGCAAGCGACGGGCGCTACCCACTGCGCTGGAGTCGTTTGCGGTAGCAGCAGAGGAAGTCTTCGAATCCGATGCTGGGCAGGCACAGTGGGCCCACTAGAAGTGTCCGCGCCGACCTGCATCATGGTGATCGGCAGCGGGGAGGCCCGCGCCGTTGACCGGCTCATCGCGAGGGCGAGCCGGCTGTGCGATCGGCTGGTCGCCAAGGGCCTTGTCAACCGCGCTGATGATCCGGTCGATCGGCGTCAGCTGACATTGACTCTCACTCCGGCCGGTGAACGCGTCGTGGACACTGTGATGCGGCGACGCCGCCAGGTGATCGAGCCCATGCTGGCGCGGATGCGCCAACGGATGACCGGGCGCCGCCGAGCCGAGATGGTGTCGGTATTGCGGGACTTCGCCGCTGCTGGCGGCGAACCGTCCGATCCGGGCCTGTGGGCGAAAAGCTGGACGACCTGATCACGCGCACCTTGTGCGTGAATGTGACAAGACGAGGAGACGATTTCGAGTGTCGCGCATCATCGTGGTGACCGGTTCCAGCGGCGGGATCGGACGAGCCAGCGCTATCGCATTTGGGGCTCGTGGCGATACCGTCGTGTTGGTGGCGCGGGGGGCGCAGGGATTGACCGGCGCCGCGGAGGAGGTGGAGCGGGCCGGTGGGAGGGCTCATGTGATGCCCGCCGATGTCGCCGACCCCGACCAACTGTTTGCGGTCGCGGCGAAGGTCGAGGCGGAACTCGGTCCGATCGATGTCTGGGTGAATGTGGCGTTCACGTCGGTGTTCTCGCCGTTCCATCAGATCAAACCCGAGGAGTACAAGCGGGTCACCGAGGTCAGCTATCTCGGCTACGTCTACGGCACCATGGCTGCCCTTAAGTACATGAAGCCGCGCGACCGCGGCACGATCGTGCAGGTCGGTTCGGCGCTGGCTTATCGGGGCATTCCGCTGCAAAGCGCCTATTGCGGGGCCAAGCACGCGATCCAGGGCTTTCACGAGTCGCTGCGTTGCGAGTTGCTGCACGACAAAAGCCGCGTGCACGTCACGATGGTGCAGATGCCGGCCGTCAACACCCCGCAGTTTTCTTGGGTGCTGTCCCGGCTACCCCGCCAGGCCCAGCCGGTGCCACCCATCTATCAGCCCGAGGTCGCGGCCCGCGGCGTGCTGTACGCGGCCGACCATCCGCACCGCCGTGAGTACTGGGTCGGCGCCAGCACGATGGCCACCCTGGCCGCCAACGCGATTGCGCCCAGTCTGCTGGACCGCTATCTCGGCAAGACCGGGATCGGATCGCAACAGACCGACCAACCACACGATCCTGAGGCGCCGGTGAATCTGTGGGAGCCCGCCGACGGCGACAGCGGTAAGGACTACGGCGCGCACGGAATATTCGACGACCAGGCTCGCCAGGGTGACCTGCAACTGTGGGCATCGCATCATCACGGCCTGGTCGGGGCCGCTGCGGCCGGCCTGGTCGCCGCTGTGGCGGCGCTGTTCCGGCGGCAACGATGACGAAACGTGTTCGCGGGCAGGCAATCTGGATCCTCTTCAGTGCTCACCTCGCGCAGGGCGCAGCGCTGCTGACCCGGCCACGGGTCGTGCTGAACGCGGTCGCCCGCACTCAGGACACTCCTCCGGCGTGGGTCGCCCGCGTTCTGGGCATCCGCATGCTGGCCCAGGCCGCTGCCGAAGGCATCCGGCCGAGCCGCGGCATGCTGCGGACCGCGGTTGCGGTGGATCTGGCGCACGCCGCCAGCATGGTGGGCGCAGCTCGATTCTGGCCGCGCTACCGTCGCACGGCTCTGGCCAGCGCCGTCAGCGCCGGCGTCTCGGCGGTCGCCGGATCTCTACTCGGCAGTACCCGGCCATGACACGCATCGACAGCGCGAACGATCAGTCTCGGGCTCAGGTGCAGCGCGAATACGCCCTGCTCGCGGACGGTGAACGCGGCGCGATCGTCGGACCCCGCGGCGACATCGTCTGGATGTGCAGCGCTCACCGAATGATCCCGCCCTGGACGCCGCACTCCTGATCCCAGGACTCCGCGGCGGCGTCCCCGCCAACGACCCGCGCACCACTGCGACCCTGGATGCCTACCTGCGTGAGCTCACCCGAGACGGCTACACCTACCGATTCCGGCAGGATGACCGGCCGCTGGACGACGCAGAAGGCTCATTCCTGCTCTGCGAATTCTTCGTTGCCATCGCCCTGCACGAACAAGACCGACCACTGGAAGCCCGCGTCTGGTACGAACAGACCCGCGCAGCCTGCGGCCCGGCCCAACTGTTCAGCGAAGAATACGACGCCCAGCAACACCAGATGCGGGGAAACCTGCCTCAAGCATTCGTCCACGCCCTGATGATCGAAGCCTGGGCACGGCTTGCCGGCCACCGGTGATATGAGCAATCCGGCCGGACTGCGACGGTGCCGAGTAACGTCCACACCTCTGATGCACACTGATCGGAGAACACCGCCGGCAGCCATGAGTCGTTGCAGGACGGGGCATCTGCCGCATTCCGGCTGCACCTGCGGAACCGGCAGGCGCTGATCTATCGTGGCAAGCGCCGTCTGGTCAGCGTTGCAGCAGGCCGACGCCGAAGGACACAACGAGCACCGACAACATCAGCGCCGACACCGATTCAACGGCCATCAACAGCTTTGCGCGCACTGACAACGGCATCGTGTCTGTCGGGCTGAAGGCCGACGAGTTGGTAATCGACACGTACAGGAAATCGATGAAACCTGGTGCCCAGCCCGACTTCTGCGACGAGCGCTGCGCTACCTCGGAGATCGCATCGTGGTCCTCGTCCTGCGGAAACCGGAAGTCGGCGGCCGGCAGCCGCGGTCTCGGCACCCGCACCCTGGTGACCGGGCCGCCGCGATCCAGCTCCCAGAACGCCAACGCGAACACCAATACGTTGGTCAACCACACCTGCCCGGCCGCGCCGAGCAGCTGTCCGCCGGCCTTCGCCTCGCCGACGATCAGTGAGCGAACCAGCAGCACCAATGCTGCAAGATTGGACACCGCGATCAACAGCACCAAGGCAATCGACAACACCCGTAAGAACCGGTTTTCCTTACTCATCCGGCGGGGATTGGCCAACACCAGCGGCAGGAACAGGGCCAGCTCCAGCACGGGCACCACGTAACGCGGGCCGATCAACAACTGATTGGGCAGCACTGAGTAGAGCACAACAGCCACCACGACGGCGATGGCGGCCGGCAGCCTCGGTTCACCTGGGTGGGCCTGGCCCCTGGTCTCGACGTCCATGAACTCATTGAAGGCGTCGACGTGGTGGTTGACCGATCGCCACGCTCATGCCATGGCAAGTTTTCGAGGCGAAACCTGATATGAGCAGCGACGAAACGCGTCCCAAATCAGGGGTCTGCCACCGGTTCGCTGGAAGACCTCCGATCCCCCGGCACCGCATGGAGCCTGAACCGATTCCGAGGACGGGGTGGGTGTGGTGATCATGCCGCGGGTGCGGCGGTGTTGTGAAGGGTTTCACTGTCCGCGGGGCTGAGGACGATCGGAATGGTCGGCGGGTCTGCGGTCACTGGTGCGGCGACCGGCGCCGGTCGGCGGAGGCGATGCCACGGCAGCACTGTCATCAGCCAGGAGGCGACGACCGCCAAGACCAGAGCGCGGCCCAGCAGGCGGGCCCCCAGTTGACCGGCCAGGCCGCCGATCGGGTCGGTCTGCGCGGTGCCGGCCCGCCAGGCCAGCACCAACAGCGGCACAGTGGCGTAACCGAGCAGCACCAGCGACCGACCGAAGCCGGCCACTCCGGACATCCGCCCGTGGGCCCCGGTGGTCAGAAATGCCCAGACCAGACCGAAGAGCAGGAATACCGGGCCGGTCGCGCCGAGCGCCAGGGCGAACGGATCAGCGATGAAGGTGTTGTTCAGCACCAGGCTGACGAACAGCAACAGCCCAAGCGCGGCCAGCAGTCGGTTGGTCGATGGCCAACGGTGCCGCACCAGAGCAATACCGGCGGTGACCAGTACCGACATCGTCACGATCAGTTGGACGTGGGCGGGTTGCAGCACCACGGTCGCCGGCACGGTCCACCAGTCGGCCAGCGTCTGGACGGCGATCACCAGTCCGGCGAGTCCGAGGAAACCCGGAATCGGCCCAGGACGGCGGCGCGCTCGTAGTGCCGACCAGCCGATCAAGCCGACGGCCACCAGCAGTCGGGTGCTGCGCACCAAGATCGGGTTGTTCAGGAAGTCGACGATGCGCACGGCGAACTTCATACCGGCCAGATCGCCGCCGAACAACGAGATCTCGGTCGGCAACAGCAAGAACAGCAGCACCATGAGCGGCACCGCGAACAGCAACATGGCGATCGGGGCGTCCGCGGCATCGGCGCCGTCCTGCGGGTCGTGTGAGCGGGCGGCTGCCCAGAACCACCAGAGCATGGCCACCCCGACCAACACGGCGGTCGCCAGCAGGCCGGCCAGCTGCATCAGCAGCGTGCGGCCGCCGACCCAGCCGGCCACCACCGACACGGCGACCCAGCAGTTCAACCCGAGCGCACCGGCCACTGCACCGGCCAGCCACCCCCGCCGGTCGTAGGTCAGCGTCCGGAACGACCGTGCCGCCAGCCGGGTCAGTGTCACGGCGAAGGAGACCGCCCCGAGCCCGGCCACCACAGCGGCGACCAACGACAGTGAGGCCGCTTGATTGATCGTTAGGTTCCAGGCGTCGATGGTGGATGCCGGGCCGAGTTGAGCGCCGGAGAGCAGCGTCGGCCGGGTCAACAGCTGGGTGATCGCCGGCAGCACCACGCCGGTCCCGCAGAGCAGTGACGCCAGCAGTGCGGCGGCCGGCGACGGCCGCGTCCAGCGCAGTGCCGGTATCAACAGGGTGCCCACCGTCGCGATCACACCGATCCAGGCAGCGACGCCATGGTCGCGGGTCTGCCAGGCGTACCCGGTCAGCACGACGGACAGCAGGAATGAGCCGGTGGCTGCCGCTGCTGCGAGCCAGCGGCGGGCGAACACCGAGCCGCAGATCGACACGCTCAGCCCGAATATCAGCACCGTCGCCGTCACCGGTATCAGCCAACCGGGAAGATAGCTCACCGAACCGCCGCGAAAGCCTGGCCACCACAACGGATCCGACGTCGACCACCAAGACGCCCCGGCGATGATGACCATCGGTACCGCGCAGGCCAGCAGCCCGATGGTGACCGCCAACGCGGCGCCCGGACCGGCGCCGAACGAACGGATCCGGTTGTCGCGAATCGGATCTCGCACAATGGTCCGGTAGCAGTCCAGGCACACGGAGCGCACCCGGGATCGGATGGTCGGCCGCGGCGCAGCGACCGCACTCACCGCGCGCCGCCCGCCACCGCGAACACCCCGAACGGTGCGCTGTACCACAGGTCCGAGCCGACAGTGAGCGGCAACGTGGCCGGATGGCAGCCGCCGCGGTCGGTCAGCCAACGGACCTTTCCTTCGGGGGTGACGACCGCGCACCGGGCGTCGTCGGTCACCGTCAGCCAGCCGGATCGGGACGGTGCGGCGGCAACCACCGCCGCTCCGGGCACCGGCTGGACCGATCCCTGGAGATCGATCACGACGGCCGAAATTTCGCCCTTGGCCCGCGACTTCTCCCAGATCAACGCCCGAACTCCGGACACCATCACCCGGGCGCCGCCAATCGGTGCGACGGCGATGTCGGCGACGATGGCGCCGTCCTGGCTGACGATCACCACCTGGCCGTCGTCGGTGCCGACGACGATCTGCTGCTCGATCACCGCCAGGTCGCCGGAAGGAAGGTGGCCGATGTCAACTGCGGCGACCTCTGCGCCGAACTCGTCGAGTACCGTCAGCCGGCCAGGGCTGTCGATCACTGCGATCCGGCGGTCGACAGCGACGATCGCCCGCACGGGTCCGCTCAGTCGAGTCGACCATCGGCGGTGTCCGGTCGCCGCCTCCAACCCCACGATCGTTCCGTCCCACAACCCGAGAACCGTTACCCCCGAGGGGATGACGACGACGCCGACCACTGCGCCGATGTGTCGGCGCCATCGGACGAATCCGGTCCCGGCGTCCAGACCGGCCACTTCGCCGATGGCTGTGGCAACCACCAGCACTCCGTCAGTGACTGCCCTGCCGGTCGGTGGAGCGCCCGTCGGGACCTGCCATCGCACGCCGGCACCCCCGAGATCCAACGCGGTCGCAGCGGCCACCCGGGAGCCGAAGTCGACGATCGCACCCGGAACGGCGATGGGTGGTGCGCTGGGATCCGCCGACAGCAGCTTGTCGGCCCGACCGGGCCCGTCGATCGGTTGCCGGATCCAGGTCGCGTCGTCGTGGAGCACGCCCGCCGGCTGCTCGATCACCGGCGCCGCCAGGACCGGACGGTCCGTGGGCGACACCGCGCGGAGCACGCCGTCGACACCCCGTTCCTGCCAGAACACCCGCCCACGGCCGGGACACCAGGTCTCGGTGATCCGGTCCGGCTCGTCACCACCGATGGTGACGGTGCGGCTGATCGTCACGCATCGGTCGGTGTCGATGCGGTCGACCCGGCCGCTCGTCGTCAGGGCGATCGACGCGGTCTTCCCGTCGAGTCGGACGATGTCGAGAGTCGACTCGACCGACCATGCCTGGCCGACCGTCGGCCGGCTGGGTACCAGCAGCGGACGAGGCAGAAATCGAGTTCGTCGTCCGGCCAGCACACCACCGGCGATGGTGATGCCGTCCCGGTCGGCGACGAGTACCCGCTCTGCCGCGAACGGAGAGTACGGCGGGTCGGGAGTTGCCGGGCGGTTCTGGACGACCGCCGATTCGTAGAGGGTGGCGATCCCGGCGGAGGCAGCTTGGGTGTCGGCCGGATCGCCAGGCTCGGTGGCGGTGGTAAGGCTCAAGGCCGCGGATCCATTGGCGGGCGACTCGAACCAGGTGGTGGTCGAGGCGGGGAACCAACGTGCCGACGACGGACCGGCGATGGACAGCGAGCCGAACACCGACCCGGTGATCACCACCGAGGCGACCACCACGACCAGGCACAGCATGATCGCCAGCTGGCTGCGAAAGTTCGGCATTCCTTCCTCCGCCCATGACCCGAGGATGATTCGCCGCAGACTCATCACGCGCTCGGCGATCTGGACAGAGACTGGATCTGGACTGAGACTAAGGCCGCCCGGTTCCTTCCACCAGAGACGTCTCCGCTTCGATCCGATCGACCAGTTCCTGATCGCGCAGACCCACGCAATCCAGCTCCCAGAACGGTGGTGCGTAGACCAGGGTGCCCGTCATCCAATCCTGATAACCGGGTAACACCACCACCTGAAAGGCGGGCAACGGAATCCGCAGCGATGGCCGCCGGAAGCCGAGTGGCTCGGCGGGGGTGAACCCGCGCTTGCCGTAGTAGGTCGGGGAGCCCTCCAGGAACAGCGCCGGCGCGGCGACCTCCGCTGCCAGCTCGATGGCGCCGGCGACCAGGGCGGTCCCGATGCCGATGCGTTGATGGTCCGGCAGTACGGCGAGCGGCGACAGCACCAGGACCTCGACCAGCGACTGCCAGGCATCGATGGTGTTCCGGGTGAGCATCACGTGACCTACCGGTTCACCGTCCCGTTCGGCGACCAGCGACAACATTCCATCCTCCGCCGGGCCGAAACTGCTGTACAGCCGCAACGCATCCACCAGTAACGGCACCTCGGGCTCATCCGGGCCGAACGCCGCACCGACGATCCGCGCGACATCAGCGGCATCGGCGGGACTCTCGCGACGAAGCTGAACGGGTGGAACCGGCAGGACGCGGGGAGCAGTCATACGCCGCACCCTGGCACGTTCCCGCGGGAACGTCAGCTGGATTTAGCGGCGGACACTGACGATCGGAGGCCGCCGTAGGATCGACTGGCCCGACGGCTCCTCGATGCCGCCAGACCCGACCGAAGGAACTTCACTCGTGCTGCGTGACCGTGACGCCGGAACCCTGACTCTCGCCGACGAGGGGAAGTCCGTCGAACTGGCCGGCTGGGTCGCCCGGCGGCGCGACCACGGCGGAGTCATCTTCATCGATTTTCGGGATGCCTCCGGTCTGGTCCAGGTGGTGTTCCGGGAGGGCGACGTCGCCGAACGGGCCCACCGGCTGCGCAGCGAGTTCTGCCTGCAGATCACCGGGGTCGTCGAAGCTCGTCCGAGCGGCAACGAGAACGCCGACCTGCCGACCGGTCAGGTGGAGGTGTCCGTCACCGGGTTCGAGGTGTTGAACGAGGCGGCTGCGCTGCCGTTCCAGATCGACGAGACCACCGAGGTCGGCGAGGAGACCAGGCTCAAGTACCGCTACCTCGACCTGCGACGGCCGAAGCAGGCGGCGAACATGAGGTTGCGATCGCGGGTGAACAAGGCCGCTCGGACCGTGCTGGACGGCCGGGACTTCGTCGAGGTCGAGACCCCGACGCTGACCCGGTCCACTCCGGAAGGTGCCCGCGACTTCCTGGTGCCGGCCAGGCTGCGACCGGGCAGTTGGTATGCGCTGCCGCAGTCGCCGCAGCTGTTCAAGCAGTTGCTGATGGTGGCGGGCCTGGAGCGGTATTACCAGATCGCCCGGTGTTACCGGGACGAGGATTTCCGGGCCGACCGGCAGCCGGAGTTCACTCAGCTGGACATCGAGATGAGCTTCGTCGACCAGGACGACGTGATCGCGATCGCCGAAGACGTGCTGGTCGAGCTGTGGCAGCTGATCGGCCACCAGATCGCCGGGCCGATCCCGCGAATGACCTACCGCGACGCGATGGATCGCTACGGCAGCGACAAGCCGGACCTGCGATTCGAGCTGCCGCTCACCGAGCTCACCGAGTACTTCGCCGGCACGCCGTTCCGGGTGTTCCAGTCGCCGTACGTCGGCGCTGTGGTGCAGCCTGGTGGGGCCGCCACCCCGCGACGTGGCTTCGACGCCTGGCAGGAATGGGCAAAACAGCGTGGTGCCAAGGGATTGGCCTACGTCACCGTCGGCCCCGATGGGGAGCTGGGCGGTCCGGTCGCGAAGAACATCTCCGATGACGAACGAGCCGGTTTGGCGGCGGCGGTCGGCGCGCAGCCCGGCGATGCGGTGTTCTTCGCCGCCGGAACTCGGAAGCAGAGTCAGGAACTGTTGGGGGCCGCCCGCAACGAGATCGCTGCCAGGGACGACCTGATCGATCATTCGCAGTGGTCGTTCCTCTGGGTGGTCGACGCGCCGATGTTCGAGCGGGCCGACGAAACCGACGACGTGGCAGTGGGTTCCGGCACCTGGACCGCTGTGCACCATGCATTCACCTCGCCCAAGCCGGAATGCCTGGACACCTTCGACACCGACCCGGAGAGTGCGCTCGCCTACGCTTACGACATCGTCTGCAACGGCAACGAGATCGGTGGCGGCTCGATCCGTATCCACCGCGCCGACGTGCAGGAGCGGGTGTTCGCGGTGATGGGATTGGCCGAGGAAGAGGCCAGGAAGAAGTTCGGATTCCTGTTGGACGCCTTCGCTTTCGGCGCACCACCGCACGGCGGTATCGCGTTCGGCTGGGATCGGATCGTGATGCTGCTGGCCGGCGCGCCATCGTTGCGGGAGGTGATCGCCTTCCCGAAGTCCGGCGGCGGTTACGATCCGCTGACAGCGGCTCCGGCGCCGATCACCTCCGCGCAGCGCGCCGAAGCCGGCGTCGATGCCAAGCCGCCCGTAGCCGATGTGGACAACTCGGCAGCCCGGTCGGCCATTGTGGACAACTCGACGGGGACCTGACACCAGCGGGCATGCTCGCCGGTATGAGCCATCATCGACTGCCCGAGAACATCCGTGAACTGTCCGCCCTCGATCCGGCGATCGCCGCCGATCTGGTCGACCTGTGCTGTTTCGAGAGCGATCGCGCCCGCGGTTGCCTGACCGTGTTGGTCTGCGACAGCGGCGGCCGGATGATCCAACCGGTCAGCATCGGCGAGGTGCCGCGCCGATGCCCGCCGGGCGCCGGTGCGGCCTTGTTCGGCCCGCTGCTGGAGCTGGCGGCCGAACTGCGCGGTGGGCTGGTGGTTACCATCGGCAAACCCCGTGGCCGGGTCGACGACGACGATCGGCACTGGCACCAGACGGCGATCGAACAGTGCCGGCGGGCCGAGGTCCAACTGTTCGGCTGCTACCTGGCGACGCTGACCCGGATCATTCGGCTGCCGGATCCGAAGGACGAGCCGGCACTGAGCTGTTGACGTGTCCCTTCACCCCGCCGATGGTCGTCGGCCCAGCAGTTCATGATGCCGGGCGCGGACCTCGGCCTTGATCTCCTGCATCACCACGGTGGTGGCCGGCCGGCGCAACGACCGCGGCGCCAACGCCGCGATGTAGTTGTTACGCACGTTCACCTCGGTCCGCAGCACCCGGCGCAGAGCCATCTGCGGATCGGCCAGAAAGGACGGCAGCAAGCCGATCCCGGCACCGGCAACGGTGGCCCGCAACTGGGCATGCACGCTGGTCGAGCTGAGCTGCACCGGGTGACCGGGGAACAACAGGTCGAACACATCCAACTCCGAGACCCGAAGCAATGATTCGACGTAGTACACCAATCGGTGATCGTCCAGGTCGGCGATGCTTCCGGGTGCCCGGTGGTCAGCCAGGTACTCGCTGCTGGCGTACAACCCGAGGGTGTAGTGGCTGAGCAACACCGTCTCCCAGCGGGGCAGCGACGAGCCGAGGCCGATTTCGATGTCGGCGCCGTGACCCTGAACCATCGGCCGGGTGGCGGACGTCAGCTCCAGGGTCACCCCGGGATGCGTCCGGATCGTGCGGGCCAACGCCGGCGCGACGAACTCGGCGGCGAACGCATCCGGAGCGGCCACCCGCACCGACCCGGACAGTTCACTGACCCCGCCGGGTTGTGCGAGAGTGCGTACCTGATCGATCGCTCGTTCCACGGTTTCGGATGCTGCCAGTAGCGAGCGGCCGAGCTCGGTGAGTTCGCAGCCACGTGCCGTGCGCACCACCACCGAGGCCCCGACGGCCGCTTCCAGAGTGGTCAGACGACGGGAAACCGTGGTGTGGTCGATGCCGATCGATGCGGCGGCGCCGATCAGGCTGCCGGTCCTGGCGACTTCCAACAACACCAGCAGATCATCGGCCTTGAGCATGCGAGCAGCCTGGCCTGCCGGACCGAGCAGTGCAAGGATGCACATCAACTGTGCGTATTTCGCCCTGGCGTCCTCGGACGACTACGCCCAAGATGATGCGGTTCACGGGTCGGATCAACAGGGAGTGGCACCATGAAAGTGGGTTGGATCGGGCTGGGCAACATGGGTGTGCCGATGTCGGCCAACCTGGTGACGGCCGGCCACAGTGTCACCGGATTCGATCTCAGCGACGATGCCCGTGGCGCCGCCGCCGAGAACGGCGTCATCGTGGTCGACTCCATCGCCGACGCGGTGGCCGACGCCGACTTCGTGTTCACCATGCTGCCGGCCGGTGCGCACGCCCGCGAGGTGATCACCGGCGACGACGGGGTCTTCGCCAGCGCCCCGCAGACCGCCCTGGTGGTGGATTCCTCCACCATCGACATCGACACCGCCAGGGAGCTGCACGCCGCCGCCGCTCAGGGCGGCTTCACCTTTCTGGACGCACCGGTGTCCGGCGGGGTGTCCGGTGCAGCGGCTGGGACCCTCACGTTCATGCTCGGCGGCGACGCAGCGGCCGTCGAAAAGGCCACCCCGGTGATCGAGGTGATGGCCGGCACCATCGTGCACTGCGGCGGTCCGGGCAACGGTCAGGCGGCCAAGATCACCAACAACATGATGCTGGCCATCTGCCTGCAGGCAACCTGCGAAGGGTCGGTGCTGGCCGAGCGACTCGGCTTGGACAGCAAGACCTTTCAGCAGCTCGCTACGGTGTCGTCGGGGGACAGCTGGGCCCTGCGTACCTGGTACCCGATCGCCGGTGTCGTCGACTCTGCCGCGGTCAACCGGGACTTCGCCGGCGGCTTCTCCACCGCCCTGCTGCGCAAGGATGTGGGCCTGGCCCTGCAGGCCGGCGAGGCCACCGGCACCGACCTCACCTTCGCGGCGGCGGTTGCCGATCGGCTCGACACCCTGGTGGAGAACGGCTGGTCGGACCAAGATTGCTCCATCCTGGTGAAGTTGCTCGACGCGCCGAACACGCAGCATCCAGCAGGCCCCGACCCTGACCCCGACCGACGAGGAGCTCAACGATGAGTGTCACTCCCACATCCGGATCGCCGGTTCCCGATCTGCCAGACCTGAACAAGCGGGGCAGCACGGTCTCCGATGACGCCGTGCCACCGGCCGGCTGGAAGAGCCTGAAGCGGATCGTCGCTGCATCGATGGCTGGAACGGTGGTCGAGTGGTATGAATTCTTCGTCTACGGGACGGCCACCGCTCTCGGTGTCTTCAGTGCCGTTTTCTTCCCCGGCGAGACGGCGAAAACCGGCCTCATCTATGCCTTCTCGACTTACGCGATCGGCTTCATCGCGCGTCCCCTCGGCGGCCTGGTCTTCGGCCACTACGGCGACAAGTTCGGCCGCAAACGGCTGTTGCAGTGGTCCATCCTGATCGTCGGCGTCGCCACCTTCCTGATGGGATGCATCCCGACGCACGCGGCGATCGGCTTCGGCGCCCCGCTGCTGCTGGTGATCCTGCGCTTCATCCAGGGCTTCGCAGTGGGCGGCGAGTGGGGCGGCGCGATCCTGCTGATTTCCGAGCATTCCCCGAACGACAAGCGAGCCTTCTACGGCAGCTTTCCGCAGGTCGGTGTGCCGTTGGGGAACCTGATCGCCACTGCGGTGATGCTGGTTCTGAATGCCTCCCTGTCGAAGGAAGACTTCTTCGGCTGGGGTTGGCGGGTGGCGTTCTGGCTGTCCGCGTTGATCGTGCTGGTCGGCTGGTGGATCCGGCGCGCTGTCGAGGATGCCCCGATCTTCAGGGCCGCTTCCGAGCGGGAAGAGCAGATCGTTGCCAACCGGGTCGCGTTCATCGACGTGTTCCGCCACTACCCGCGGCAGATCATCACCTCGATGCTGTGTCGCGCCGGCGAGAACGTTCTGTACTACATCGTCGTCACCTTTTCGATCACCTACCTGACCGGTGTCGGGATCAAACCGGTGCCGATCCTTGGATTCATGCTGATCGCGCACACCCTGGAGATTTTCTGGATCCCATTCGTCGCCTCCTGGGCAGATCGCATCGGCCGGCGTCCGATCTACCTGACCGGCGCGATCGGCATGATCGCCTACGCCTGGGTCGGGATGCTGCTGTTCGACGGCAGCCGCAACGGTGGCTCGCCGATATGGTTCACCCTCGGTTTTGTCCTCGGGGTGCTCATCCACGGCCTGATGTATTCGGTGCAGCCGGCGTTGATGAGCGAGATGTTCCCGACCAAGATTCGCTACACCGCGGTGTCCATCGGTGCCCAACTGACCAGCGTCTTCGCCGGCTCGATCGCACCGCTGATCGGCGTCGCGCTGCTGACGAATGTGGCGGCCAAGGGCACACCCGTCACCTCGGCGAACTCCGGTTGGTCGTCGGTGTCGATCTACATCGCGGCGATGGGTCTGGTCTCGCTGATCGGCACCCTGATGTATAAGGAGACCAGGGGTCAGGATCTCGCCGAAGTGGATGCGGCGGACCCGCGCATCCAGCATGTGGTCAGGTAGGTAGCAGACACCGGAGAATCAATTGCTCGAGCAGAGAAGGGAACCGACGAGATGACGACGGCCACCGAGAACATTGCGGGCGCGCACCCTTCCGGAGAGGCGCTCGCTACCGACGCCCCGATGCTGATCGGCGGCCAGTGGGTGCCGGCCGTCGACGGCGAATGGATCGACGTGGTGTCGGCCGGCGAACGCTCGGTGACGCTGGCCAGAGTGCCGCGCGCCCGGGCGGCGGACGCCGACCGGGCGGTCAAGGCTGCTCGCGCGGCCTTCCCCGGCTGGCGGGACCGGCATTTCAAGGAACGTCAGCAGGCGCTGCTGAAAATCGCCGATGCGTTGGCCGACGCCGCCGAAGAGCTGGCGGTGCTGACCGCGAAGGACACCGGCAATGCGATCCGGACCCAGGCCCGGCCGGAGTCGCAGACGCTGGTCGATCTGTTCCGCTACTTCGGCGGGGTGGCCGGCGAGTTCAAGGGGGTGACGCTGCCGGCCGGCGACGGTCAGCTGCAGTACACCCGCCGGGAGCCTCTGGGCGTGGTGGCCGGGATCCTGCCATGGAACTCGCCGCTGATGATCGCCGGTTTCAAGACGCCGGCCGCACTGGTGGCCGGCAACACCCTGGTACTCAAGGCGGCCGAGGACGCACCGCTGACCATCCTTAAGATGGCCGAGATCTGCCAGCAGTTCCTGCCCGACGGCGTGTTGAACGTCGTCACCGGCTACGGCGCCGAGGTCGGTGAGGCGCTGGTGCAGCATCCCGATGTCGACAAGGTGTCGTTCACCGGATCGACCAAGGTCGGCCGACACGTCGCGCAGACCGCCGGCGAGCGGATCAGTCATATGTCCCTCGAGCTGGGCGGCAAGAGCCCGTCGATCGTCTTTCCGTCTGCGGCCAGGGATGCCGATCAGGTCGATGCGCTGGCGTCGAACCTGTTGCTGTCGACCCGTTTCGCCCGGCAGGGCCAGTCCTGCACTGCCGGCTCCCGGCTGTTCGTGCATACCGACGTGTATGACGACGTACTGGCCGCGGTCGCCGCCAAGGCCAAGGCGATGAAGGTCGGCAACCCGCTGGACGAGTCGACCGACATGGGCGCCATCATCAACCAGAAGCAGTTCGACCAGATCAACTCATACATCGCCGACGGCAAGAGCCAGCACGGCGTCGAGTTGGCGCTGGACTGCGCTCTCGACATCCCGGACGGGCTGGACGGTTTCTACCAGGGCCCGACCATCTTCTCGATGGCCGACAACTCCTGGCGGGTGGCCCGGGAGGAGATCTTCGGGCCGGTGCTGGTGGCGATCCCGTGGCAGGAGCGCGACGAGGTGATCCGGATGGCCAACGATTCGCACTACGGTCTGGCTGCCTTCGTCTGGTCCAACGAGCTGACCGAGGCGCTGGACACCGCCCACCGCATCCAGTCCGGCTGGGTGCAGGTGAACCAGGGTGGCGGCCAAGTGATCGGCCAGGCCTACGGCGGCTACAAGAGTTCGGGGATCGGCCGCGAGGTCTCCCTCGAGGGGGCGATGGAGGGCTTCACCCAGGTGAAGCAGATCAACATCAAGTTCTGACGGTGGCGAACGACCCGGTGCGGACGTCGATGGAATCGCTGTCGTTGGCCGGCGGCATCGTGCTGCGCAGGCCGACCACCGCGGACATTCCGGGGATCTTTGCGGTGCATGGCGATCCGCAGTCGTATCAGTTCGATCCGCAGGAGACCCACCGGGATCCGGAGTTCACCGCCGGCTGGCTGGCGCCGATCCTGCAGCATTGGGACGAGCACCGGTTCGGCTACTGGACGGCGCTGGTACCGGCCGGCGTTCTGCCGACCGGGGTGATAGCCGGGATGGGCGGCATCCGGTTCCACCGGACCTCCGGCGAGCAGGTACTCAATGTCTATTTCCGGTTCGCGTCGGCGGCCCGCGGCCGGGGACTGGCCGGCAGCCTGCTCACCGCCGCGATCGACTGGGCGGCCGACAACCTGCCGGGCACCGACCTGGTGATCCGCACCCGTCCGGCGAACGCCGCGGCGTTGCGGGTGGGCGAGCGGGCCGGCTTCGCCGACGACGGACTCGACCCGGACGATCCGACGATGGTGATCCTGCGGCTCCGGCAGCCGCAGCCCACCGGTAGCGTCGCTGAACGTGACTGACGATCCCGGCCTGTTCTCGGCGCCCACCAGGGCCGCGGACGCCGATGCTGCGGTCGCGCCGGGCTGGACACCGGGTGAACCGGTGGATCCGCATGCACCGTTGGCGGTGCGGATGCGGCCGGCGAATCTGGACGAGGTACTCGGCCAGGACCACCTGCTCGGCCAGGGTGCGCCGCTGCGCCGGCTGGTGCAGGGTGGGGCGCCGTCATCGATGTTGCTGTACGGCCCGCCGGGCACCGGTAAGACCACCCTGGCGACGCTGGTGGCCGGCGCCACCGGACGGAACTTCGCCCGGCTGTCGGCACTCAACGCCGGTGTCAAGGAAGTCCGGGCGGTGATCGCCGAGGCCCGGGAGTCGTTGCGCCGCACCGGTGAACAGACGGTGTTGTTCATCGACGAGGTGCACCGGTTCTCCAAGACCCAGCAGGACTCGCTGCTGGGTGCGGTCGAGGATCGCACAGTGATCCTGATCGGTGCCACCACCGAGAACCCCTACTTCTCAGTGGTCTCGCCGTTGTTGTCCCGTTCGTTGGTGCTGCAGCTACGGCCGCTCGCCGATGCCGACATCAGCCTGCTGATCGACCGGGCGCTCACCGACGAACGCGGGCTGGCCGGCCGGGTGGCCATCGACGACGACGCGAAGACACACCTGATCGCGCTCGGCGGCGGCGATGCCCGCCGGTCGCTGACGGCGCTGGAGGCGGCAGCCGACAGCGTGCTGGAAGATACCGAGAACCTCTGCCCAACAGTGGATCTCGCCGCGGTGGAACGAGCCGTCGACCGCGCGGCGGTGCGCTACGACCGGGACGGTGATCAGCACTACGACGTGATCAGCGCGTTCATCAAGTCGATCCGCGGCAGCGACGTCGATGCCGCCCTGCACTATCTCGCCCGGATGATCGAGGCCGGGGAAGACCCACGGTTCATTGCCCGCCGGCTGATGGTGCACGCCTCCGAGGACATCGGGATGGCCGACCCGACGGCGCTGCCGACGGCAGTCGCAGCCGCCCAGGTGGTGCAGCTGGTGGGCCTGCCGGAAGCTCGGATCGCGTTGGCCCAGGCCACCATCCATCTCACCACCGCACCGAAGTCGAATGCGGTGATCACCGCCATCGACGCCGCGATGGCCGATGTCCGGGACGGCAAGGCCGGGCTGGTGCCGCCGGCACTGCGGGACGGTCACTATCCGGGCGCGGCCAAGCTCGGCAATGCCCAGCGCTACACCTACCCGCACGATCTTTCGGAAGGTGTTGCCCGGCAGCAGTATCCACCGGACGAACTGATCGGCCGGGACTATTACACGCCGACCAACCGAGGTGCCGAGCGGCCGGTGGCCGAGCGGCTGCCCAAGCTGCGGCGGGCGATCCGCGCCGAACAACCCGACGAAGGGAAGCAATCGTGACACCAGCAATCCAGGTCAGCCGCACCGGTGGGCCGGAGGTCCTCGAGACGGTGAACATCACCGCGGCAGAACCGGGCCCCGGGCAAGCGACCGTCCAGGTCGCCGCTGCCGGCGTCAACTTCATCGACATCTATCAGCGAACCGGGATCTATCCCCGGGATCTGCCGTTCGTTCCCGGATCCGAGGGCGCCGGCCGAGTGACGGCGATCGGCGCCGGGGTGACCGAGGCGCTGGGCATTGCGGTAGGGGATCGGGTGGCCTGGGAGTCGCTGCCCGGCTCGTATGCCGGCGCCGTCACCGGGCCGGCCGACCGGCTGGTCCCGATTCCGGACACGGTGCCCGACGATCAGGCCGCCGGGATGCCGCTGCAGGGCGTCACCGCGCACTATCTTGCCCGGGATTGCTACCCGATCGAGCCGGGCGATCCGGTGCTGATCCATGCCGGCGCCGGCGGTGTCGGACTGCTACTGACCCAGATCGCCAAGATCCTCGGCGGCACGGTGATCAGCACCGTGTCCACCCAGCAGAAGGCCGAGCTGTCGACCGCGGCCGGCGCCGACCACGTGATCGTCGGCTACGACGATTTTCCCTCGGTGGTCCGGGATCTGACCAACGGGGACGGAGTGGCCGCGGTGTATGACGGCGTCGGCAAGGACACCTTCGAGGGATCCATCACCTCGATCCGCCGGCGCGGCACCATGGTGCTGTTCGGCGGGGCCAGCGGCCAGGTGCCGCCGTTCGATCTGCAACGACTGAACCAGCTGGGCTCGCTGTCCGTCACCCGGCCGACCATCAAGGATTTCGCCGCGACCAGAGCGGAGTTGGTCGCCCGGACCGACGAGTTGTTCGGCTGGATCGCCGACGGTCGACTGCAGGTGCGGATCGGCCGGAGCTACCCGCTGGCGCAGGCCGGCACCGCCCACGAGGACCTGGCCGGGCGGCGGACCACCGGGAAGCTCATCCTGTTGCCCGGAGCTGATGACCTGAAATAGATCTTGCGAAAGATCTGCTTCACGTTGTAGATTGTTCGGATGGCGAAGATCAGGGACCCGAGTGCGATGCGGGCGTTGGCCCATCCGATCCGCATCCAGATGCTGGAAGCGTTGATGACCAGGGGCTCGGCGACGGCCACCGAGCTGGCCGAGATCTTCAACGAGAGTCCGTCGAACTGCTCGTTCCACCTGCGCAAGCTGGCCGAGCACGGCTACATCGAGCGGGCCGACGAGGCGACCGGACGGGAAAAGCCCTGGCGCATACTGGATCACACGCAGGACTTCACTCCCGATGCCGACGATCCGGTCGCTCTGCAGGCATCGACCGCGGTCGGCGCTGCCTTTCGGGAATGGGATGTGGCTCGGCTGCGGGCAGCCGACGGCCGGCCGAATCCGAAACCATGGAAGGGCGCGACCTTCCAACGGGGCGCCACCATGTATCTCACGCCCGACGAGGCGAAAGCCTTGGGCGAGGGCATCTCCGCGTTGGTGGCGCCCTACCTCGATCGGATCACCGATCCGAATCACCGACCGGGCGGCGTGGGACTGGTCCGGCTGTTCGCCGCCACCACCTACCTGGCCGAGTACCAGGCCAGGATCGACGAAGAGCAGGCAACCCGCAACAAGAAGCAGAATCCGTCGTGACCACGCTGCTGAAGGTTCCGCAGTTCGGCCGACTGCTGGCAGCCTGGTCGATCGGTAACTTCGCCGACAGTGCGCTGTTTCTCACCCTGGCGGTGTGGGCGAAGGATCTCACCGGTAGCAGCGGTGCCGCCGGACTGGTGTTCTTCTGCCTGGGCGCGCCGACGCTGGCCTCACCACTGTTCGGGTTGCTGGCCGACCGGGTACGGCGCAGATTGCTGCTGGTGGCGTCCAATCTGGTGGCTGCCGGCGCGGTGCTGGGATTGCTGGCGGTGCGGGCTCCGTCCGACATCTGGATCCTGTATCTGGTGACGGTCTGCTACGGCGCGCTCGGCAGCCTCAACAGCGCCGCGCAGTCAGGTCTGTTGCGCACCATGCTGTCCGACGAGCATCTCGGACCAGCCAACGCGCTGTTCATGACCATCGATCAGGGGCTGCGGATCGTCACGCCGCTGGCCGGCGCCGGGTTGTACGCGGTGTACGGCGGGCCGGCCCTGGCGGTCGTCACGGCCGTGCTGCTGGTGCTCACCGCCGGCGGGTTGTTGACCGTCCGGATCCGCGAGCATCGACCGATCCGAACCGCGGATGAGGCCGGATCCGATGCCGGCTGGCGGGCCCTGTCGGCCGGCTTCCGGCACCTGCGCGGCACTCCCGACCTGTTGTCGATGGTGATCGGGATGGCCGTCTCGCTCAGCGTCATCGGGCTGTTCGACTCCATCCTGTTCGCCGTGGTCGAGCACGGACTGCACCGCGAGCCGGCGTTCTTCGGGGTGCTGATGAGCGCCCAGGGCGCCGGCAGCATCCTCGGCGGGATCACCTCGGTCTGGGTGCTGAACCGGCTCGGTTCGCTGCGCGCGGTGGCCCTCGGCCTGGGTCTGATGGCCGCGTCCAGCGCGGCGTTCCTGTTCGGCAGTACGGTCGCCGCGATGATCGGATCGGTCGCCGGCGGGGCGGCCATCCCGTGGGCCTTCGTCGCGCTGGCCACCACCCGGCAGCGACTCACCCCGCACCATCTGCAGGGCAGAGTGGCATCGGCGACCGGGATGTCGCTGCAGATCCCGCAGCTCGTCTCAATTGCCGTCGGCGCCGCGGTGGTGGCGATCGTCGACTACCGAATCCTGATCGTCGGGGCAACCCTGGTGATCGCCGGAGCGGCACTGTGGCTGTGGCGTCGGCGGGCAGCACCCACCGTGCCGCCCACCGTCGAGTCGCTCAGGGCGCCAGCCACACCGTCGTGTCCGGTGGCAGCAGAGAATCCGTGAGCTCGTCCGAGGTCAGCAGCAACTCGCCGGCCGGCAGCGGGATCGGCCGGTCACCGATGTTGGCGATCACCGTGACGGCGGAGTTGCGGTAGCCGATCACCTCTTGCGGGGTGTCCAGCCATTCCAGTGTTCCCTGCCCGAGCCGATGGTCCCGGCGCAGCCCCAACGCGCTCCGGTACAACTCCAAAGTCGAACCGGTCACCCCGACCTGTCGGTCGCGGGCCAGCAGTGCGTACGAATCCGGTTGCGGCAGCCAGGTTTTCCCGGTCGGTCCGAAACCGAGACCGGGCGCATCGGACTCCCAGGGGATCGGTACCCGGCAACCGTCCCGGCCCCGTTGGAGGTGGCCGGAGCGGGTCCAGATCGGATCCTGTCGCAGATCGTCGTCCAACGTGGTGTGGTCGGGCAGACCGAGTTCCTCGCCCTGGTAGAGGTAGGCCGAACCGGGGAGTCCGAGCATCAGCATGGTGGCGGCCCTGGCCCGGCGCAGCCCCAGGGCGGCGTCCGGTTGTTCGTCGCCGACGCCGATCCCCTTGGGGCGCACCGTCAGATCGGTCAGCCCGAACCAGGACGCGTGCCGCACCACATCGTGGTTGGACAGCACCCAGGTGGTCGGCGCGCCGACGCTGTTGTTCACCTCGAGCGAGGAATCGACCACCGACCGGATCGCCGTTGCCGACCACGGCGCGGACAGGTACTCGAAATTGAACGCCTGCTGCATCTCGTCGGCGGTGACGTACCTGGCCAGCCTGGACAGCGGCGACACCCAGGCCTCGGCCACCATCATCCGATCGCCCGGGTATTCGTCGAGGATCTTCCGCCAGTCCCGGTAGATCTCGTGCACGCCGTCCTGATCCCACAGTGGCGAGCTGACCTCGTCGGTGGCGACGGCCAGCACTGCCGGTTCGGCGGCAGCCGGCTCGTCGGGCAGGCCGGTCGCCTTGACCAGGCCGTGCGCCACATCCACCCGGAACCCGTCGACGCCGCGGTCCAGCCAGAACCGCAGAATGTTCCGGAATTGCTCCTGGACATCGGGATCGGTCCAGTCCAGGTCCGGCTGTTTGGCGTCGAACAGGTGCAGGTACCACTGGCCGGGGTTGCCGTCGGCCTCGGTGACCCGGGTCCAGCCCGAACCGCCGAACATCGACGACCAGTTGTTCGGAGCGATACTGCCATCCGGACCCTTGCCGTCGCGGAACAGGTAGCGGCGGCGTTCCGGCGAACCGGGCTCGGCAGCCAACGCCGCCCGGAACCAGGGGTGTTCGTCGGAGGAGTGGTTGGGCACCAGGTCGACGATCACCTTGAGATCGAGCTGGTGCGCCCGGACCACCATCGCGTCGAAATCGGTCAGCGTGCCGAACAGCGGGTCGACATCGCAGTAGTCGGCGACGTCGTAGCCGGCATCGGCCTGCGGGGAGCGGTAGAACGGCGACAGCCAGATCGCGTCGACACCGAGGTCGGCCAGCGCCGTCAACCGGCCGGTGATGCCGGGGAGGTCACCGACCCCGTTGCCATTGCCGTCGGCGAACGACCGCGGATAGATCTGGTACACCACGGCGCTACGCCACCACTCGGTGTGCGGGTTGAGGTCTTCGGAAGGTGCTCATCGGTGGGGGTCCTCTGGCTCAAGAGTGTGCGGCGGCCGACCGTGCAGGTACGGCAGGGATCGGGAAAGTCTACTGAATCGATTCTGCGCGGCGTTGCAGGCCACGGTGGATCAGCGCGGCCACCGTCACCGGCGTCCCGTTCTCGGCGAGTTGACGGTACTGGGTCAGACAGGAGAAGCCGTCCATTGCGACCGTCCGGTCACCGCCCTGCCGGCGTAACCGGGGCAGCCATTCGTCCTGGCCGATCTTCCGGCCGAGCTCGGCGGTGTCGTGCGCGAAGCCGAACGAGCCGGCCAACCCGCAGCAGCCGGCATCGGCCACAAGGACGTCGAATCCGAGGCGCTGCAACACCTCTCGATCGGCATTCACCCCGACGGTGGCCCGGCCGTGGCAGTGTGGATGCACCAGGATCCGCTCGCGGCTGTCCGGGTCGATCTCGGTACCGGACCCTGCCCCGGTCAGGTCGATTGTCAGCAGGTGCTCTGCCAGTGAGCGGGCCAGGCCGGCCAGCCGGGCCGCCCGCGGATCGTCCGGAAGCAGCTGCGGCAACTCGTCGCGGAAGGCAGCCAGGCAGCTCGGCTCCGGTACCACCACCGGGATCCCTTCCAGTACGAAGGGATCCAGGATATCCAGCACCCTGCGCAGCGATCGACGGGCCAGCTGCAGCATGCCGGGGTCGTACAGGGTGCGCCCGCAGCAGGCCCATTCGGTCGGGACGTGCACGCTCTCGCCGGCGGCCCGCAGCGCCCCGAGCACATCGGCGCCGAGCTCCGGGTCGAAGACGTCGGTGAAGGTGTCCGGCCAGAGCACCACCGTGGGGGCGGCGTCGGGATGCGCCGTCAGCTGCTCGACGTCCTGCCGGGTCGACCGGCGCATCGAGGTGCGGGCGAAGTCCGGTGCCGGCCGGCTGGTCGTCACCCCGGCGGCCCTGCGCAACAGCGTGCTGAGTCCGCGGACCGACAGCACCGTATTGGCTATTCGGGGGATCCGGGCGGCCAGCCGGGTAGCCCACGGCAGCAACCCGAGGGCATACATCTGCCGGGGCCGGAACCGGCCGGCGTAGTAGTGCGCATGGAACTCGCTCTTGTAGCTGGCCATGTCCACCCCGGTGGGGCAATCGACCGCACATCCCTTGCAGCCCAAGCACAACGACAATGCATCGTGCACATCGTCGTTCCGCCAAGTCTCCGCCGACACCTCGCCGGTAAACATCTCCTGCAGCGCCTTGGCCCGGCCGCGGGTGGAGTGCCGCTCGTCCCGGGTGACCCGGTAGCTCGGGCACATCACCCCGAGATCGTCCCGGCGGCAACGACCGACGCCGACACACCGCTCGGCCGCCTCGGCCAATGAGCCGCCGTCCGCCGACAGGGCATAGATGGTCTGCTTGCCGAGCGCCGAAACATGATGGCTCGGACCGTGTTTCAAATTGGTGTCCAGTGGATAGGGATCCAGCAGCTTGCCGGGATTGAGGATGCCGGCCGGGTCGAACAACGACTTCAGCGCCCGGAATCCGTCGATCACCTCGGGGCCGAACATCCGCTCCAGCAGCTCACCGCGGGCCTGTCCGTCGCCGTGCTCGCCGGAGATCGAACCACCCAGTTCGACCACCACGTCGGCCGCCTGCTCGATGAAGGTGCGGAAATCGCGGAGGCCGGCCGCGGTGGAGAAGTCGAACGGATTGCGGGTGTGCACGCAGCCTTGACCGAAGTGGCCGTACCAGGCGCCGGAATAGCCGAACTCCGCCCACAGTGCGGTGATCCGCCGCAGGTACTCGCCGAGCCGGGCCGGCGGCACGGCGGCGTCCTCCCAGCCCTCGTGATTCGGCGGCCGCCCCGGTGGCCGAGCGGTGGCGGCCAGTCCGGATTCGCGGACCGACCAGACCAGCTTCACCTGCACCGGATCGGTGATCCGCCGGACCTGCACGTCGGGCGGCAACGCGGCCAGAAAGTCGGCCACCCGCAGCTCGGCGACTGCCGGATCGTCGTCGCCGATCTCGGCCAGCAACCAGCCCTTGCCGGCCGGCAGCAAGGCGATCCCGGCCTTGTTCAGATCGATGGCGATCGACTGGTTCACCAGCGTCTCGTCGAAGCCCTCCAGACCCAGCAGCCCGAACTCGACCAGTGACGGCACCGCGTCCGCGGCCAGGAAGATGTCCGGGTAGCCCAGTGCCACCAGATGCCGGACCGCCGGAGACGGCGCCAGATCCAACTCGGCCTCCACCACCAGTGCCAGGGTGGATTCCGATCCGACCAGCAGCCGCGCCAGGTCGGTGGGTCGGCCCGGCACCACCTGGTCCAGGTTGTAGCCGGACACCCGGCGGGGGATGTCCGGGAAACGCTCGGCGATCACCGCGGCGTAGCGGCGGCCGATCTCCCTGGCCCCACCCAGCAACCGGGCCAGCTCACCGCCGCCGGCGACCGCCACGGCATAGTCGGCGTCGTCGTACCGGCCGATCCAGATGTCGTCACCGGATGCAGTCACGATGCGCAGCCGGCGGACGTTGTCCACCGTCTTGCCGGCATACAGCGCGTGGGTGCCACACGAGTTGTTGCCGATCATCCCGCCGAGGGTGCACCAGGCATGGGTGGCCGGATCGGGGCCGAACGTCAGACCGTGCACCTCGGCGGCCGCCCGCAGGTCGTCCAGCACCAGACCGGGCTGCACCCGGGCGACCCGCTGCTCCGGATCGATCTGCAGGATCGCGGTCATGTGTCGGGAGAAATCCAGCACCACACCGACATTGACCGTCTGGCCGGCCAGCCCGGTGCCGGCGCCGCGGCCCAGTACCGGCGCCCCGACGGCGGCGCAGGCCTTGACAGTCGCCACCACGTCGGCGGCGCCGGTCGGGAACACCACCCCGAGCGGCACCTGCCGATAGTTCGACGAGTCGGTGGCGTAGACCGCACGGGTCGCGCCGTCGAAGGCGACGTCACCGGCGATCAGGTCGGTCAGCTGCCGGCCGAGGGCGACCCGGCCGGATTCGTCCAGTGGGTTGCGGTCCACAGAGCTTCCGGCGGTCGCGGCGATCACCGCTCCAGTGTGGTCGCTGCGCCGGTCCCGGCCGGCACCGGGTCGAGATCCTCGGTCATCGGGGTGCCTTGCACCGTCCGGGTAACCTGGGACAGGTTCCCGGCCAACCGCAGAGTCGAAGGAGAGCCGTGAAGAGCAGGTACGTGTTCACCGCAGGCGTCGCACTCGGCGTCGCGGCGACCCGGCGGACCCGCCGGGCGAAGGTGGCTGCCCGGGAAGCGCTGAAGGCCAGGTTGACCCCGTCGGCGATCGCCGCGGATCTGGCCGATGCGGTGGCCGAGATCGGCAACGCTGTCGGTTCCTTCGCCTCGGACGTCAAACAGGGCGCGGCCAACCGCCGGGCCAGCTACCGGCCGGTGATCGAGAGCTCGACCGGATCGGTGATGATGCTCGCCCCCGAGAAGATGCCGGTGCCGGCCGACGGCGGCCAGCTCGCCGGCGGCGAATTCGGCGCAGCCCACGACGCGGCAGCTACCCAGCGGCAGGATCGCCGCTCGGCCTGACCGATCGTTGGTCACCCGCATGCGCACCTGCCGCGCCCCGCGACCCAGCAGTCATCCCCGGGCGCACCGTCGGGATGTTCGTCACGCCCGCAGCGCCTCACAGCGAAAGCGACCACCATGCAGACCCATGAGATCCGACGCCGGTTCCTCGATCACTTCGAGAAATCCGGTCACACCGTCATGCCGTCCGGCTCACTGATCAGTGAGGACCCGACGGTGCTGTTCACCATCGCCGGAATGGCGCCGTTCAAGCCGTACTTCACCGGTCAGGCCACCCCGCCCTTCGACCGGGCCACCAGCGTGCAGAAATGCGTCCGCACGCTGGACATCGAGAACGTCGGCATCACCACCCGGCACAACACCTTCTTCCAGATGGCCGGCAACTTCTCCTTCGGCGACTACTTCAAGGCCGGCGCCATCGAACACGCCTGGGAACTGGTCACCGGCAGCCAACAGGACGGCAACTACGGCTTCGACCCGGACCGCATCTGGGTCACCGTCTTCGAGACCGACGACGAGGCGATCGGTCTGTGGCGGGACATCGCGGGTCTGCCCGAGGAGCGGATCCAGCGCCGCGGGGTCGAGGACAACTTCTGGGACATGGGGGTTGCCGGCCCGTGCGGTCCGTGTTCGGAGATCTACTACGACCGGGGTGCCGAGTTCGGCGCCGAGGGTGGCCCGATCGTCGACGAGGACCGCTACCTGGAGATCTGGAACCTGGTGTTCATGCAGGACCTGCGTGGTCCGGCCGGCCCGAAACAGGGGGTGCCGGTGCTCGGGCCGCTGCCCGAGCAGAACATCGACACCGGTCTCGGTGTCGAGCGGGTGGCGTTTCTGTTGCAGGGCGTCGACAACGTGTTCGAGACCGATCTGCTGCAACCGATCATCGCCACCGCCGAGCAACTGTCGGGCCGCAGCTATGGCGCCGGTGGCGATGCCGGGCACATCGATGACGTCCGGTTCCGGGTGATCGCCGATCACATCCGCTCCGGCACCATGCTGATCGGTGACGGGGTGACGCCGGGCAACGAGGGTCGCGGCTACGTGTTGCGGCGGCTGCTGCGCCGCGCGGTCCGATCGGCGCGGCTGTTGGGCGTCACCGAGCCGGTGCTGCCGACCCTGACGGCGGTGGTCCGGGATCTGATGAGTGAGTCGTACCCGGAGCTGGTCGCCGACTATCCGCGGATCGGGCGGATCGCCGAGACCGAGGAACAGACCTTCCTCAAGACGTTGAGCTCCGGTACGAAACTGTTCGAAACGACTGCGGCGCAGACGAAGTCGAGCGACAGCAAGGCGGTCAAGGCTGAGTCGGCGTTCGCGTTGCACGACACCTACGGCTTCCCGATCGACCTGACGCTGGAGATGGCAGCCGAAGCCGGCCTGACCGTCGACATCGACGGATTCACCGCGCTGATGGGCGAGCAGAAAGCCAGAGCGAGGGCGGACGCGAAGGCGCGCAAAGTCGGATTCGGCGACCTCAGGGTCTACACCGAACTGCTGGACGGCGGCGGCCCGACCGAGTTCACCGGCTACACCGAACTGCAGTCGGAGGGCACCCTGCGCGGCCTGATCGCCGACGGCAAACGAGTACCGGCGGCGATCGCCGGCGACGTGGTGGAGGTGATCCTGGACCGCACGCCGCTGTATGCGGAGTCCGGCGGGCAGGAATCCGACGCCGGGGTGATCCTCGGCCCGAACGCCGCGGCCGATGTGCTCGACGTGCAGAAGGTGATCCGCAAGTTGTGGGTGCATCAGGTGCGGATCACCGACGGCGAGCTGCGGGAGGGCGAATCGGTGGTCTCCACCGTCGATCCCGAGTGGCGAACCGGTGCCCGGCAGGCACATTCCGGCACCCACGTGGTGCATGCGGCCCTGCGTCAGGTCCTCGGCCCGGAGGCGCTGCAGGCCGGCTCGTACAACAAGCCGGGTTATCTGCGGCTCGACTTCGGCTGGAACTCGTCGCTGTCCGCTGCCACCCGGTCGGAGATCGAGGAGGTGGCCAACCTCGCCGTCCGCAAGGATCTGCCGGTGGCGGTGCAGTACACCTCGCTGCCGCAGGCCCGGCGGCTCGGTGCGTTGGCGTTGTTCGGCGAGACCTACGACGCCGAGGTGCGGATCGTCGAGATCGGCGGGCCGTGGTCGATCGAGCTGTGCGGTGGCACCCACGTGGAGCACTCCAGTCAGATCGGTCCGGTGTCGCTGATCGGTGAGTCGTCGGTGGGCTCCGGAGTCCGCCGGTTGGAGGCCTATGTCGGGATGGAGGCCTTCCGGCAGCTGGCCACCGAGCGGGCGCTGGTGGCCGAGCTGGCCGGAATCCTGAAAGTGCCGACGGCCGACCTGCCTGGCCGGGTCGAGCAGTTGGTCGAGCGACTCCGGCTCGCCGAGAAGGAACTCGAAAAAGTGCGCGGCGCCGCGGTGCTGGCGTCGGCCGGTGCCCTGGTGGACAGCGCCGAGCAGGTCGGCGAGGTGATGTTGGTGGCGGCCGCCGCGGCGGACGGCGTGTCGGCCGGCGACCTGCGGACCCTGGCCTTGGATGTGCAACATCGACTCGACGGCGCCGTGGCGGTGGTCGCGCTGTTCGCTACCGCCGGCGACTCGACGGCCGGCAACGTGTCCTTCGTCCTGGCCTGCACCCCGGCGGCAGTGCAGAGTGGCCGACGGGCCGGCGAGCTGGTCAAGAGCTTCCTGCCGGCCATCGACGGTCGAGGTGGCGGCCGGCCGGAGCTGGCGCAGGGCGGCGGATCGAAGGCGGCCGGGGTGCCGGCGGCCATCGCGGCGTTGAAGGGCGCACTCGGGTGACGCCGGGCGCCGCTACCGGCGGATCCGACACGCCCACCCGGAAGGGTGTACGGGTGGGGGTGGACGTCGGTAGCGTGCGCGTCGGGGTCGCGATCTGCGACCCGCACGGCATTCTGGCCACGCCGGTGACCACCCTGCAGCGGGGGACCGGCGGCGAGGATCTGGATGAACTCGCCGCTCTGATCGTCGAGAAGGAGGTGGTGGAGGTCGTCGTGGGCCTGCCGAAGACGTTGCGGGGCGCCGATGGTGCCGCGGTGATGGCTGCCCGCGCCTACGCCACCGCGCTGGCGAGCCGGATCGGCCGGATCCCGATGATCTTCGTGGACGAGCGATTGACCAGCGTCACCGCCAACCGCATTCTGGCCGAGCGTGGCATCGACTCGCGGGCCCGCCGCGCGATGGTCGATCAGGCTGCCGCGGTCGCCATCCTGCAGTCCCGGTTGGACGCCCTGGCGGCTGCCTCGTGACCGACGATCATCTCGGTCTGTTCGACGGCGAGCTGGGCAGCGATCCTCGACGCCGCACGGGTGCCCGGGTGGGCCGGTCCGACCCTGGCCGGCAACACCGGGTGCCCGACAGTGAGCACCTCGACGAGGAGGAAGATCCGGTCGATCTGGACGCCCTGCGAGCAGCCCTGCGGACCACCGCGGCCAAGCCGCAGGCGGCCGGCCACCGACCGGTCCGGACGGGGGGCCCCCGGGATCGTCATCGAGCAGCCCAGGAAGCGGCTCGCCGCCGCGACCGGCGCCGCCGCCGTTCGGTGCTCATCGCTCTGCTGGTCCTGGCACTGATCTCCACCGGTGTGGTGGTCGGGTTCATCTGGTGGCGGAACACCCAGCAGCATCAGGTGCGCGACTACGCCGGCTCCGGTGACACCGAGGTGGTGGTGCGGATCCAGAGCGGCGACGGGCTGACGGCGATCGCCGAGATGTTGGCCGGGGCCGGCGTAGTGGCCAGTGCCCAGGCCTTCATCGACACCGCCACCCCGGACGCCGACGTGGCGGCCCTGCATCAGGGCTTCTACAAGGTCAGACAACACTCGTCGGCCAGTGCCGCGGCCAACCAGCTGGTGGACGAGACCAACCATGTCGGACAGCTGCGGCTGATCCCGGGCCGGCAACTCGCCGACGTGGCCGGCGGCAACGCCGTCACCAGCGGCTACCTCACCGGCATCGTCAAGGCCGCCTGCGTGCCGCTCAACGGCGCCACCCGGTGCAGCACGGTGCAACAGCTGCAGGAGGCGGCCAGGACGGTGCCGGCGGTCGAACTGGGCGTGGTCGACTGGGCGCTGACGGCAGTCGACAAGGCACCGGAAGCGGACAAGCGGTTGGAAGGGCTGATCCTGCCGGGAGACTACGACGTCCAGCCCGGGGCCGACGCGAAAACCCTGCTCCGCTCGGTGATCTCGGCGTCGGCCGCCCGCTGGAACGCCTCCGACATCATCAGCAAGGCGGCCGACGAACACCTCACGCCCTACCAGGTGGCCACCATCGCGTCGGTGGTGGAACGGGAGGGGATCACCGGCGACATGCCGAAGGTGGCCAGGGTGATCTTGAACCGGTTGGCGAAAAAGGTGCCCTGGCAGATGGACTCGACGGTCAACTACGCCTTGAACCGCGCCCAGATCGCCACCTCGGACGCCGACCGGCACAACAAGAGCCCGTACAACACCTATCTGGTGGCCGGGATGCCGCCGACACCGATCAGTGCTCCGGGGCCGGACGCCATCGACGCTGCCCTGGAGCCGGCCACCGGCCGCTGGCTGTTCTTCGTCAAGGTCGACAAGACTGGCAGGTCCTGCTTCAGCAATACCGAGGCCGAACATCACGTCTGTGTCGAGAAGGCAAGGGCCGCAGGTGTTTTCGACGGCTGACTGGGACGCTGCCCAGTCCGCCGGGCGGAGACAGTGCGCGGTTCTCGGCTCGCCGATTGCGCACTCGCTCTCACCGGTGCTGCACAACGCCGGCTACGCGGCGGTGGGGCTGGACTGGCGGTACTCGGCCATCGAGTGTGACGCCGCGGCGCTGCCCGGGGTGGTGCGCGGGCTGGGCCAGGAGTGGGCCGGGCTGTCGGTGACGATGCCCGGCAAGGCAGCCGCTGCCGCCGTCGCCGATCGCCGGTCGCTGCGGGTGCAGGTGTTGGCCGCAGCGAACACCCTGGTTCGGCAGGAATTCGGTTGGTACGCAGAGAACACCGACGTCGACGGGGTGATCGGCGCACTGCGGGCCCATGGCATCCGACGACCCGGCCGGGTGCTGCTGCTCGGCACCGGCGGGACGGCGCTGTCGGTGCTGGCGGCGATGTCCGAACTGGGCGTCGATGAGGTGTTGATCTGCGGCCGCCGGCCGGCCGGCCGGACGCGGGCGCTGCAGGTGGCGGCCGGCCTGCGGCTACCGGCCGCTGAGTGCGAGTTCGACGTCGATGCGCTGGCCGCTTCGGCCGGTGGCGTCGATCTGGTGGTCTCGACCGTTCCGGCCGGCGCAGCCGACCAGCTGGCAGCGGTGCTGGCCGACGTCCCCGCCCTGCTGGATGTGGTGTACCACCCGTGGCCGACGCCACTGGCGGCCGCCGGTGCCGCCGACCGGATCACGGTGACCGGGCTGGACATGTTGCTGCATCAGGCGTTACGGCAGTTCGAGCTGTTCACCGGCCGGCCGGCGCCGGCCGCAGCGATGCAGTCCGCGCTGCGGACGGCCGCTGTGGACAGCTCCGCCCGCAGGCCCGGAACATGACACGCTGATCCGATGACGGTGCTGTCGGCGGGGGGCGTCGGCCTGCTGGTGGGCGGGTCGATCGGATTCGGCATCCGGATACTGCTGGCCGGCCTGCGCCGCGGAACGGTGCTGCCGGCCGGGCCGATCGAGCTGGCCGCCGCGCTGGTCGCCGCCGTCGGGGCGGCGATCGGTTGGGGCACCCCGCTGCTCGCGACAGTGCTGTGGATCGGTCTGTACGCGGTGGCGGCCGGCTTCGTCGACATCCGGCACCATCGGCTGCCCGATGCGCTGACGCTGTCGGCGGTGCCGATCACCGCCGTCGTGCTGCTGGTGACCGAATGGGTCGCGCCGGCCACCGGTAGCCCGATCCGGTCTGCGCTCACCGCTGTGGGTGTCGGCGCGCTGTTCGCGGCGCCGGCTCTGCTGTCGCCGGTCGCCATGGGCTGGGGTGATGTGAAGCTGATGGTGTCCCTCGGTGCCGCCACCGGGTTCGTCTCGGTGGCCGCCGCCCTGCTGGCAGTCGTCGTCGGATTCGTGCTGGCGGCGGTGGTGGCGCTGGCCGGGATCCTGTTCGGCCGCTGGACGACGAAATCGGCCATCCCGCTCGGACCGTTCCTACTTCTCGGCAGTTGGCTGGTGCTGCTGTGGGCGTCGGTACGGTGATCGGTGATGAGCACCCGACCCGGTCGCCGCCCGCTGGTTCGACGGGCACCTCGCACCGGCCTGCCCGGCGGGGTGATCTGCGCCGCCGGCGGTGCGTTGCTGGTGATCGCCGGATTCCTCGGCTGGTTGAGCACCGCCACCGAGACCGGCGGCCGGACGACGGTGTCCGGCTTCGGGTCGATCGGTGGCGACACCACGGTGGTCGGCGGCAATCTCAATGATCTGCTCGACAGCAGCGGGCTCGGTGGCTACCGACCCGGTCTGGTCGGTCTGATCCTCGGCCTCATCGCGATCCCGACCGGCATTGCTGTCGCGCTCCGCCGACCGGCGGGCGGCCGGGCGTTCCGGGCGGCCGGGGTGCTGCTCGCGGTGGTCGGCGTGACGGGGCTGTGCTGGGGGCTGCTTCGGGGATTCGTGCCCGGTACTGCCGGCGTGCTGTCGCCCGGCGACAGCAGAGCGGCCGCTGGACCCTGGCTGACGGCCGCCGGCGGGCTGCTGGTGTTCCTCGCCGCCGGCTGGCTGCTGCTCGGTCGGGCCGATCCGGGACGCGTCGAACCGGCGCCATCCCGCCGGGGTATCCAACCCGGTTGAGTCAGGGTCGGAACTCACCGCCGGACAACAGCTCCGCCACCCTGTCCAGCATCTTTTCGTCGCCGGCATACGCACCCGATGCCCTGGGCCAGTGCACCACCACGTCGGTGAAGCCGAGAGCGGCGGCCCGGCCGGCCGCATCGACGAACCGGTCGAGGTCGACGAGCGAATAGCCGGCCTGGTCCAGGCTCAGATAGCGGCGGCCACCGGCAGTGGACGCAGTGGACGGTGTCGGCCGTCGCGCCGTCAGCTCGTCGAACCGATCCGACAGCTCGGCCAGCCCGGCCCACCACTCGTCCGGGGTCGCGGACCGGCTCGGGATGCCGTAGGTGGCCCAGCCGTCGAACCGGGCGGCCAGTCGCAGGGCACGTGGGCCGCCGGCCGCCACCACCAGCTCGACCCGATCCCGGCTGCCGGCCGGGATGGTCCTGGCCCGCACGGCCCGGTAGTACTCGCCGGCAGCGCTGACCTCGCCCTCACGCAGCAACCGGTCCAGCAGGGCGAGCCATTCGGCGAATCGGTCGTATCTGGCTCGCGGGGTCAGCTCGGCGGTACCCAGTACATCGGCGTCCCAGCCGATCCCGCCGGATCCGAGACCGGCGATGATCCGGCCGCCGGAGATGTCGTCCAGGGTCAGCAGATCCTTGCCGAACGTCACCGGATGCCGGAAGTTCGGCGAGGCCACCCAGGTGCCGATCCGCAGCGTGCTGGTGGCGGTCGCCGCCGCGGTCAGGGTTGGCACGGTGGCGTACCACGGCCCGTCGGCGAGATCGCGCCAGGCCAAGTGATCGTAGGTCCACCCATGGGCGAAGCCCCTGTCCTGCAAGGATCTCCACCGCGGCTGTGCTTCCCGCCAGCTGAACTCGGGGAGGATCACCACCCCGACCCGCACACTCGTCATGGTCCGTCCGATCCATTCACGTTGCTACCGGTCTGCAGCGTCACCTGGTGGGCCGCCTCCATCACCATCCAACCGGACAGTTGGACCGACAGGTCCCGCCCCGGGTCCCGACTCGATTCGACAATCGCGTTGCCCCGGATCCGGCCGGTACCGCCCCGCCCAGGGACGGCGGCGGGATTCGACCAGTCGGGGCCGAAGATCGGCAGCGCATCGACGACGGCGGCATGTCGCCAGGCCGCGTCGGCCGACCCGGTGACCAGCGCAGCCGCTTGCCCGCGGGTATCGCGGTCCTGCTCGGTGTGGCCGGGCAGTCTGGTGGCGACCAGCGCCAGGTAACGCACCAGGATGCCGGTGAACAGGCCGCCGTTGCCACCGCCGTGACCGGCCAGCACGGTGTTTGGTGCCAAGTGGCTGCGGACCGCCGCCACCAATCGGTGGATCCTGGAGGAGTCCCGGTCGGTGCGCAGCACCAGATCCAGCTCGGCGCCGAGCACCACCCCCTGACAGTAGGTGTAGACCGTCTCGTCCAGCGCAACCTCGCCCTGGCCCTCGCCGGGCCGCAGACCGTCGGCGATCAGATCACTACCGATGATCCGCAACCGAGTGTCGATCCAGTCGGCGGTGGCGGTGGCCCGCACACTGTTCCCGGTGCGGGCCAACAGGATCGCCGCCGGCCCGTTGGCCGCAGTGTTGCGGAAGACGTCGCCCCGCCGCCAGGGGATGCCGCCGCCGGCATCGTCGGACCAGGCGTCAATGATGATCCTGGTCAACCGCCGGATCGGCGCAGCCAGTCGCCGGCCGGTGCCGGCATCGAGCGATCCGGCGCGCTGCAGAGCCAATGCCCACCACGCGATGTCGTCATAGTAGGAGTTCCCCCATCGGCCGCCGTTGCGCAGCCGGTGGCCGCGGATCAGCCGGCGGATATCGGCGAGCCGGGTGTCGTCCGGCGCCCGCAACTGGGCATCGATCAGGCAGTCGAGCAGGTGCGCCTGCCACCAGTAGTGCCAGCGCCAGAACAATCGCTGGGACATCGTCGGCGGCCGGCCGACCACCCCCAGCCGGGTGCCGGGCAACGCCCACAGCCGACGGACGCTGCGGTCCCGTACCGCACGTTCGGCGAGAGCGGCCCGTTCGGCTGAATCCGAAATCGCCGCCGGTGCGGTCACGGCGAGTCGTAGAGCGAGCTGCGGTCGAAGCTCTTGCGCCGGCCGGGCGATGCGGTCGGCGCGGCCTCGTCGGTGGCCGGCTCCCGCGGATCGGTGAACTCCCGGAAGCAGAAGAACCCGACAGCCAGCAGCCCCATGGTGCCGAAGGCCAACCACTGCCAGGCGTAGGACAGGTAGGGGCCACTGTCCATCTGCGGCACCGAGATCGGCGCCAGCACACCGGGGCTGCCGCCGACGAGTTGGATGAACCCGTCGCGCACCGGGCCAGGCAGGTCGGTGATCGAAGTGGCGCTGATCCCCAGGACGTCGATCCGGTTGCCGGTGCGAACCGGCGGTCGGTTCAGCGGGTCCGGCTGGAACGGTTGTAGTCGACCGGTCACGGTCACCGGGCCGGCCGGTGGCGGTGGCGGTGGCTCATTGTCGGCCAGCCCGCCGATCGGAATGAATCCGCGGTCGACCACCAGGATCGAACCGTCCGACAATTGCAGTGCGGCAAGGATTTCCGATGCCGGCCGGCCGTTTCCGTCCTGTCGGAGCCGGACCGCCACCTGCCGGTCTGGCAGGAAGCTGCCGGTGGCCGTTGCCTGCTGCCACACCTCGTCCGCGGCTACCCCGTCACCGGCCGGCAACCGCTGTTCCAGCGGCTGCGGCGGGGCATCGATGGCGGCGGCAATCGACGCGTTCTGGGCCGAGCGTTGTTCGTGCCGGGAGAATTGCCAGGGCGCCAGCACCAGGTAACACAACGCGGCGAAGACCACCGCGCCAAGAATCACGCTGAGCCAGCCCGGTCGGGACAGGAAGGCCAGCCTGCCGGCCACCGACCCGGTCGGCCGGTGGGCGGTCGACGGATCCGGGGTACCGATCGTGCTCATCGGTCCAGGCGTTCGCCGACCGCGGCCACCACGCCCGGGGCCGCCGCCCTGATCATCGCCAGCACCTGCTCGAAATCCTCGTCCGGTCCGTAGTAGGGGTCGGGTACCTCGTCGCTGTCGGCGGCCGGATCGAAGGAGCGCAGCAGGGCGATCTTGTGGTGTTCGGTGGTCAGCCGCCGCAGTTCGCGCAGATGGCCGTGGTCGGCGGCCAGCAGCAGGTCGAGGTCGACGATGTCGGCGGCGGTGATCTGCCGCGCCGCATGCTCGATCGGATAGCCGGCCGCCGCCAGCACCCGGACCGCGCGACTGTTCGCGGGTTCGCCGACGTGCCAATCGCCGGTGCCGGCGCTGCTCACCGTCACCCGGTCACCGAGCCCGGCAGCATCGAAAGCCGCCTGCAACACCTTCTCGCCGATCGGCGATCGGCAGATGTTTCCCGAGCACACCACCGATACCCGGAACGGTCGGGGGTTTCTCGGTGGCGCAGTCACCCGGTCATTGTTCCACTGGTCCCGTCCACCGCCGGTCGTGGCGGGCGGCCGCCGCCGGGTAGCGTGCCCAGCACCGAGTGGAAGGAGACATCCGCCGTGCCCTCAGCAGAGCCGCAGCACCAACGTCGATTGCTCGACATCGCAGCGACTGATCGGACCATCGCCCATGCTGCTCACCGACGGGCCAACCTCCCCGAACTTGCGGTGATCGCGGCCGGCAGCGCCAGGCTGGCGGAATTGCGAGCCAGCAAAGCGCTGGCCGAAGCCGACGTCGCCGATCTCGACCGGGACGGCAAGAAGCTGGACGCCGAGATCGACCAGGTCAGGGCCCGCGCCGATCGGGACGCCGGCCGGCTGGCCAGCGGTGCCGGTCCGGCCAAGGATCTGACCAGCCTGCAACACGAGATCGACACCCTCGCCCGCCGTCAGTCCGCGCTGGAGGACCAGTCGCTGGAACTGATGGAGCGGCGGGAGAACGCCGACCAGACGTTGGCGCGGGCCGCCGGAGCGCACGACGTGGCCGGCGCCGAGATCGCGGCCGCCGAGACCCGACGCGACGATCAGTTCGCCGACCTGGACGACGAGGTGGCCAGGATGCAGAGCGTCCGGGCGGAGCAGATCGACGGTCTGCCGGCCGACCTGCTGGCGCTGTACGAACGGATTCGGGCCACCGGCAAGATCGCTGCCGCCGAGCTGAAGGGGGCCGAGTGTCAGGCCTGCCGGCTGGCCTTGGATTCGGTGGCGCTGTCCGAGATCCGCTCCGCCGCCGCCGATCAGGTGGTGCGCTGCTCGGAGTGCGGCGCCATCCTGGTTCCGGCGTGACGTCGGGGTGGCCATCGATCGGGTGATCGTCGTCGCCGACGGTGGCTCGCGCGGCAATCCCGGACCGGCCGGCTACGGCGCCGCGGTGCTGGCACCGAACGGCGACGTGCTGGCCGAACGGGCTGCCGGGATCGGCCGGGCGACCAACAATGTGGCCGAGTACTCCGGGCTGATCGCCGGCCTGCAGGCGGCCACCGAGCTGGGCGCCAGCACCGTCGAGGTCCGGATGGACTCCAAGCTGGTCGTCGAGCAACTCTCCGGCCGGTGGAAGGTGAAGCATCCGGACCTGCGGCCGCTGGCCGGCCGAGCCGAGTCGCTGGCCGCCGGATTTGATGCGGTGACGTTCTCCTGGGTGCCGCGCAAGCAGAACTCGCACGCCGACCGGCTGGCCAACGAGGCGATGGATGCGCAGGCCGAGGGTCGCCAGTGGGCACCGCCGGCACCGGGCGCTGAGGCGTCGGTGCGGCAGTCGGCCCGCACCGATCCGGCGGCCGGCCCACCATCGGTGCAGTCGATGCAGCCTGGGTCCCGTCCAGGAAGTACCACCGTGCTGGTGATGCGGCACGGTCAGACCACTTGGGGTGCCGAGAGCAGGTTCGCCGGCCGGGAGGACGTCCCGCTGACCGAACAAGGAGTGTCTGAGGCAAGGGCGGCCGCGGCCAGGCTGGCCTCCGTCGGCGTCACGGCGGTCGTCACCTCGCCACTGGTCCGGTGCCGCGCGACCGCCGAGATCGTCGCTGTCGCAGCGGGTCTGCCCGCCGACTCGGTGGCCACCGACGATGATCTACTGGACGGCACGCTGGGGGAGTGGACCGGATTCACTGCCGCCGAGATCGCCGAGCGGTGGCCGGCCGAGTTCGACGCCTGGCGCAGCGACCCGGACGCCGCCCCGCCCGGCGGCGAATCGTTCACCGCCATCCGCGATCGGGTGCGCGGCGCGGTTCGCCGGGTGCTGCAGCAGCGAGGCGGCGAGGTGGTGGTGCTGGTCACGCACGCCGCCGCGGCGAAGATGCTGGTGGTGGCGGCGCTCGGCGCCCCGTCCGCAGTCGCCTATCGCACCCGGATCGACAACTGCTCGATCTCGATGCTCACCGTCGACGCCGACGGCAGCACCGTCGTCTGCTCGGTGAACGACACCGGTCATCTCGCCTAGACTTCGCGGTGGATCAGGCGACCGGGCAGTCGCGTCAGCACTGCGGTGCTGCCGAGGAAAGTCCGGGCTCCAGAGGGCAGGGTGGTTGCTAACGGCAACCCGGCGCGAGCTGCGGGAAAGTGCCACAGAAAACAGACCGCCGCCGGCCTTCGGGCTCGACGGTAAGGGTGAAACGGTGGTGTAAGAGACCACCAGCATCCCGGGTGACCGGGATGGCTCGGCAAACCCCACCCGGAGCAAGGTCAAGAGCGTCCGGTCTCGGCCGGATGTGCGCAGGCGTTCGAGGGCGGCCCGCCCGAGTCTGCGGGTGGACCGCTGGAGCGTGCCGGCAACGGCACGCCGAGATGGATGGCTGCCGCCGACCGTGAGGGAGACCTCGCGGGAGGTACAGGACCCGGCTTACAGGTCGCCTGATCCCCAACACTCATCATCGACCCAGTTGTCCGGACAAGTTCGCAACGATTCGGCATCGCGGGCCAGGTCAGCGGCCGTGATGTGTCATGATCCAAGCCGTTCGTTGCAGGGTCTGCAGTACCGCAGGTGAGTCGCGCAGACCGTCTGGTTGAAGCGCGAACGAGGGGCACCGCGGGGTCGGGGTAACACCGGTCGCCGGGGCCGATTCACGTCGAGTCGGCCCCGGTGAGATCGGCGATGTAGCGGGTGATCGGCGGGTGCCAACGGCTCAACACTGTCTGCAGTTCCTGGGCCAGCGCCGCCAACGGCCAATCCGGACCCACCAACTCGGCCGGCAGCGCCGGATCCCGGACGAACGACTGATAGATCGGCCGCAGAGTGCTGACGAACGTTCGGAAGGCATCGCGCCCGGTGCCGGTCGGCGCCTCGGGCAGCGACCGCAGTAGCTGGATGCTCGCGGTGAACTCCTGCGCGATAGCCGTCAGATCCCACGCCTCGGCGGCCGCGGTGGCGGCGGTCTCCGGATCCATCGTCAGGGCGACGGGATAGGCAGTGGTGTTGGCCGGTGGAGGTCCGGTGGCAGCCAGCACCGATTCCCAGCGATCGAACGGACAGACCAGCAAACCCGGTCGTAGCGCACCGTAGCCGGCCAGTACAGCGGTGCGGCGGAGTGCATCCCGGAACGAGCGGTGGTTCTCCGGGAAGGTGTACAGGATGCCGTGCAGCACGCCGTCCCACTGCGGCAGGACAGCCGCCTTCGAGGAGGCTCGGCTGCGGCCGAACGCCGCGGCGCCGACCCCGTCCAGTCGGAGCTGAACCCGACGTCCTTCGGTCCGGCCGGCCAGGAATCCGGCCTGCCGCAGCCGGCTCAGCACGGTGCGGGCGGACGTCTCACCGATGCCCAGATCGCCGAGCAGCCGGACCAACACGGTAGCCGGCAATTCCTCGCGGGCGGCGGCGCCGAAGAGGAAGGCGACCAGGCCCGGTCCGGACCGCCGCCGGACATCGCCCGGTCGCTGACCGTTGGTGGGCATCTCGGCACGGTATACCGATTTGTCCGGCGCCCTGCACCGGTACGGACCGGCGCCGCAACGACGACGCCGGGTGCGGTGTCCTATCGTCATGAGCCATGGCCGTCCGCTGGAAGATTCGGTTCGTCTCCGCCGTGATGACGGCCGCGGTGGTGGTGGCCGGCTGCGCGAACCCGGTGACCGGAACTGCCGAACCCGGTGTGCCGGAGCCGATCGGCCCTGCCCCGTCCAGCCCGTCGTCGGCTCGCCACCACGGCCACCACCGGGCCGCCGACCAGTGCCGACACTGGCACCGAGGAGACCGGCACCGAGGAGACCAGCACCGAGGAGACCAGCACCGGTTTGACCCCGACGTCCGCGTCGTCGACAGCCACATCTCCGTCCCGGACCAGTTGGAGTCTGCCGAACCCGATACCGGGCAGGCCGAAGACGAAGTACGGCGACATCAAGGCCGAGCCCGGTCAGGCCTACGGCGTCCAATACTCCTCACCCGCCGGTGAGCCGGCGGGTCAGGTGGTCTTCGTGGTGACGAAACTGTCGCTCGATCCGACATGTGAAACGGCGGTGAAGCCGACCAAGGGTCATTTCCTGCGGATCGACCTCAAGGTCGAGCCGCGCGAGCTGACCGACGAGTCGGCCGACAACTGGTCCGGCTCGTTCAGCAACAACGGGTGGACGGCCTTCGGCTCGACCGGACAGGCCCAGGTCGGCATCGATAGCGACGTCTCCGAGGAATGTCTGGGCAGCAAGACCATGCCCTACATCTCGCCCGAGCTGTTGAAGAAGGGCGAGCTGATCGGCGGATCGGTGGTGCTGGACCTGACCAGTCCGAAGGGCACCGTCATCCTGGACCTGGGTGGCAGCGGCACCCCCGGTTGGGAGTACCAGTACGGCTGACGGCGGGGTCGATGATTCGACGTAGCCTGTGCCGGTGCCTTTCCACAAGATCAACACGTCCGCGGCCGGCATCGACTTCGCCGCTATCCGCCAGGAGCTGGGAATCGCCGACGGCTATCCGGCCGACGCCGTCGCCGAGGCCGTCGAGCTCGCCGAGCGGCAGCAGGCAGCTCCTCGGGACGCCACCGATATTCCGTTCGTCACCCTCGATCCGGTCGGCTCCAAGGACCTTGATCAGGCCGTTCATCTGCAGGCCACCGGCGGCGGATTCGTGGTGCGGTACGCCATTGCCGATGTCGCCGGCTGTCTGCAGCCGGGTGGTCCGATCGACCTGGAGAGCCACCGACGCGGCCAGACGTATTACAGCCCGGACCAGATCACCCCGTTGCATCCGGTCGAGATGTCGGAAGGTGCGGCCAGCCTGCTGCCCGACCAGACCCGGGCGGCCGTGCTGTGGACGATCATGCTGGACAGCGCCGGCGCCCCGACCGATGTACAGCTGGAGCGTGCGCTGGTCCGGTCGGTGGCTCAACTGGACTACCCCGGCGTGCAGGCGGATGTTGCGGCCGGCCGGCTGCACCCGTCCATCGCCGTTCTGCAACAGGTGGGTGAGCTGCGGATCCGGGCCGGCCGGGAGCGGCACGCGATCACCCTGGATCTGCCCGACTCCGAGGTGCTGCGCGGCCCGGACGGGAACTGGACCCTCGAACTGCGCGCCGTACTTCCGTGCGAACAGTGGAATGCCGAGATCAGCCTGCTGACCGGGATGTGCGCCGCGACGATCATGATCAACGGCCGGTACGGCCTGCTCCGCACGCTGCCGGCGCCGGACCGCCGCGCCATCCAGAAACTCCGGAAAGAGACTGCGGCACTGGGGATTCCATGGCCGGAGGGAATGCCACCGGGCGACGTGATCGCGGACCTGGACGGCGCCAAGCCGGCCGATGCGGCCTTCCTGCAGGACGCCCTGATGCTGCTGCGCGGTGCCGGATACACCCCGTTCGACGGCGACCCGCCGAAGGATCACGGTCATGCCGGTGTCGGAGCGGATTACGCCCACGTCACTGCCCCGCTGCGGCGGCTGGCCGATCGGTTCTCGACCGAGATCTGCCTGGCCCACACGGCGGGCACGGCGGTGCCGGACTGGGTGCGCCGCGGCCTCGATTCGGTGGCCGACACGATGGAGCAGACCGATCGCACCGCGCACGATCTGGAACGTCAGTGCGTCGGAGCGGTCTCCGCCTTCCTGTTGGCCGGCCGGGTCGGGCAGCACTTCACCGGTGTGGTGGTGCAGATCGACGAGGAGAAGTCCAGAGCGACCGTGGCGCTGGACGAGCCACCGGTGCAGGCGCACTGCCCGGATGCCGGGCTGACCGAGGGCACCAGGGTGACCGTCGAGTTGGTATCGGTGGACGACCGCAACTACCAGGTGCGGCCGAGCGTGGCAGGCTGACGGGATGGGCGACGACATCGGGCAGAAGACGCAGTGGTACTACAACGTGGCCACCGGCCAGGTGGAGCAGGAAGGCGAGGGCAAGGGCACCGATCATCTCGGTCCCTACCCGAGCAGGGAAGCTGCCGAGAGTGCACTGGCCGCAGTCCGGGAACGTGAACAGCGACTGTCGGACGAGGACGCCCAGTGGTCCGGCAATTCCGAGGGATGATGCAGCGCATGACAACACTTCACTCCGGTCGGGTGCGTGACCTGAGCTGGCTGGTGGCGGTGGCCGCCGCGCTCTGGGGGACGGACGCCTTCTTCCGATTGCCGTTGGCGGCCAACACCTCCGCATCCACCGTGGTCTTCGCTGAGCACGCGATCATCGTGGCCGTGCTGGTGCCGTTCCTGCCGGCCGCCGTGCGGGCCTTCCGGTCCGCTGAACCGATGGCCAGGTGGGCGGTGATCGGGATCGGCGCCGGCGCGTCGGCGGTGGCCACCACGTTGTTCACCATGGCATTCAAGTACGGCGATCCGATCACCCCGGTGGTGATGCAGAAGGTGCAGCCGGTACTGGTGATGATCGGTGCTGCGCTGCTGCTGGGCGAACGCCTGCGGCCACGGTTCATCCTGTTTGCGGTGCCGGCGCTGGCCGGCATCTGGATGCTGACGTTCCCGGATCCGTTGCAGATCAGCGTGAATCGGGTGCAGGTGGCCCTGCTGGCACTCGGTGCCGCGGCATTGTGGGCCGGCGGAACGGTGCTCGGCCGGTTGGTCTCCCGCACCTTCTCACCCACCGAGTTGACCACCCTGCGATTCGCCTTCGGGTTGCCGGCCAGCGCGGTGATGGTGGCGGCCACCGGTTCCCCGTGGTGGGTGCCAGACCTGAAATCCACCGGTGGGGTGGCCGCGCTGGGCCTGGTCGTCGGGTTGCTGGCGATGCTGCTGTACTACCGCGGGCTGCGCCGAACGGCGGCCTCCCGGGCGACACTGGCCGAGCTGGCCTTTCCGCTGACCGCCGCGTTGGTCGGCATCGGCTGGTTCGGTCGCTCGCTGGACACCAGCCAATGGTTCGGTGCCGCTCTGGTGGTCGCCACCGTGACGGCACTCTGCTGGCACGAGAGCACCAGCGCCACGCCGGCGGTGGCGGCCGACCAGCCGATGGTGTTGTCGTCACGCTGATCGTCAACTTCGGCCAGACGGTCGAGGCACTCATCACCCAGTGGCAGGATCGCGGATATGTCGCCCTTCATCCGGCCAGGTCGCCGCTCAGTCGCCGTGTTGTTGGCCATCCCGATGCTGGTACTGGCCGGCTGCTCGTCGGTGATCGTCGGCACTGCCGCGCCGGTGGGCACGGTCCAGCAATCGACGACCACCAGCGGCAGCCGACCCACCGATACCGGACCGGCGCCGGCCGGCCTGGCGAAGTTCTACTCCCAGCAGCTGAAGTGGCAGGCCTGCGCCGATTATGCCCAGACCGAGACGGACCGGCAGACCTACGGCACACCCGGTCTGCAGTGCGCCAGGATGACGGTTCCGGCGAGCTATGACGAACCCGATGGCGGGGATGCCACTGTCGGGGTGTTGAAGAGCAAGACCACCGGCGACCACAGCGAGCACCTGGGCTCGGTGGTGTTCAACCCCGGCGGTCCGGGCGGTTCCGGAATGTCCACGGTGGCGACGTTCGCCGCCTACGGTCTGGCCGCCGACCTGCGAGAACGATTCGACCTGGTGGGCTTCGACCCGCGCGGCACCGGCGCGTCCCGGCCGGTGATCAGCTGCCACACCGACGCCGAGATGGATGCCGAACGAGCAGCGAATCTGCAGCCGCGGACGGCCGGCGACGTCACCGAGATCAACCAGCATTCCGAGCAGCTGGCCAAGGACTGCGCGGACCGCACCGGCAAGGACGAGGGCATCGACGGTGCGGCGTTCCTCGGCAGTATCGGCACCAGGGATGTGGCCAGGGACATGGATATCCTGCGGGCCTTGCTCGGCGATGCCAAGCTCACCTACGTCGGCTTCTCGGCCGGAACCAGACTCGGCACCGAGTACGCCGAGCGATTCCCGGGCAACGTCCGGGCGATGATCCTCGATGGTGCGATCGACCCGACACTGGATCAGACCACCCAGGTGGTGAACCAGGGCAAGGGTTTCCAGAATGCTTTCAACGAGTTCGCCAAATGGTGTGCCGGTCAGCCGGGCTGTGTGCTCGGTACCGATCCGAAGACGGCGACGGCCAAGTACCAGAAGTTGGTCCGGCCGCTGCTGGACAAGCCGCTGAAGCTGGCCGACGGTCGAGTCTTCACCTACGACGACGCCAGCACCGGCACCAGCGAGGCGATGTACACCGAGAGCTACCGGGGGGCGTTGATGAAGGGCCTGAAGGAACTGAGCCAGGGCACCGGAACCACCCTGATGCAGCTGGCCGACGCGTACTACGACCGCGACTCGTCCGGCCATTACTCGTCGCTGATCGATGCCTTCTCCGCGATCAGCTGCCTGGACAACACGCGGCAGGATCCGGCCGAGGCCGCTGCCGACGATGCAAAGTACTTCGCCGCCGCACCGTTCATGGACCCGGGGTTTACTCCGTTGCCGACCAAGGGCCTGTGCGATTACTGGCCGGCCGAGCCGACCATGAAGCCGCATACCCCGAACGTGCCGGGGCTGCCGACCGTGCTGGTGATCTCCACCACCGGCGACCCGGCGACGCCGTACCAGGCCGGTGTCGATCTGGCCAAGGACCTCAAGGCCGGCCTGCTGACGGTGCAGGGCAACCGGCACACCGCATATCTCGGTGCCGGTATCGCCTGTGCCGACAAGGCCGGCAACAGCTACCTGATCGAACTGACCGTGCCGGCCGCCGGCGCCAAGTGCTGACCAGTCACCGTCGAACGCCGTCGGTGTTCGCATTCTGGTTGTCGTCGCGCCAGGACGACAGCAGCCCACGGAAGTGTGCGGTGAACTTTTCCTGCTCGGGTGCCGGGTAGGTCTTGCCGACGGTCTCGACCAGCAGCGCGTCGAACTCGGCCGAGCCGATCCAGTCGTGCACCAGCGCCGGTAGCGATGCCAGCGTGCTGGAACAGAACTCCCGGTATTCGTCGGCCTGGAAGTAGGTGTCGGCCAGCTTGGCGTACTGCCCGAGCTTGGCGTGCCAATCCAGGTCCGGGTCGTCGGCGATCGCGAACCACGACCGGCTGGAGGTGTCGACGGTGGTTCGCCGACCACTGACCGCGCAGAAGATGCTCCAGGACAACAGGTTCTGGATGGCCCACGGGAAGTAGTAGTGCAGCGACGTGATGGCAATGTCCGGGCAGGCATTCGCATAGTCGATGGGCTGCACCCGGTTGCCGGTGACCAGCGCTTCGCAGGAGTTGAACTCCCAGCGGAAGAAGGCGTTGATCGTCCTGGACAGGGTGAGCACCTCCTGGCCGGCCTCCGGTGGCAGGAAGTCGTGGGCCACCTCGTACCGGTCGTGCATCGGCAGCTCCGGCCGGAACTTCATCACCTGGGTCTCCGGACCGATGGTCAACGATCGGGCGAAGGCGTCGAAGTCACCGACGGCCGACTGCAGATGCATCAGCATCTGGCCGGAAGCGTCGTAGGCCGAATGCAATGACGCGGTGTCCTCGACCCGGGAGACGCCGCGCCAGGCGCCACCGTCGAACGGCTTCATGTACAACGGGAAGCCGACCCGGCCGGCCACCTCGTCCAAGTCGAACGGCAGGTTGTAGGTGGACGCGGTGTAGGTCCACTTCTCGTGGTCGAGCGGGTTCTTGTACGGCACCAGCACGGTCGGCGGGATGTCGAATCCGAGTCGGATCATCGCGCAGTAGGCCGAGTGTTTCTCCATGGCCTGGAAAGTGAACGGGTTGTTGAGCAGGTAGGTGTCGTTGACCAGTGCGGCCTTCTTCAGCCATTCCCGCGGATGGAAGTACCACCAGGCCAGCCGGTCGATGACCACGTCGTACCGCAGCTGGTCCCGCAGATCGAATGGCTCGATGGTGATCCGTTCGGTCTCGATCCGATGCTCGGATCCGCTGTGCTGAAGCGGGCCGAGACGGCGCACCAACGTCTCGAAGGCCCTGGGCCAGTCGTCCTCGGTGCCGAGCAGCAGACCGATCAGATGAGTGGTGGCGTCCTTGCCCGTCATGTGCAGATCCTCACACACCCCGCGTGTCGACTCACCCGAGGGACGGAAGATAAACCGCGGCCTGGGCTCGCCAGCTGGGCCAGTCGTGCGGCCACTCGCGGCCCCAGACGAACAGGTCCCGCGGAATCGACTGGTGCTGCAACACTTCAGCCATCGCGATGGTCGACGACAGGGCGCCGGTGGTGTCCTCCCATTGGCCGGAGCCGACCACCAGGCTGATCCGGACGGTGCTGCGCAGGTAATCGAGATGGCCGCCGTGCAGACCCTGGACGAACTCCATCGGGTTGGTGAAATAGACGTCGTCGGTGCGGGAGCCCCAACCGCGCCAGAGGCGTGGGTCGTAACTGCCGGACATCGCCACCGCATGTGGGAACAGATGGGCGTGCCGCAAGGCGAACAGGACGGCGTGGAAGGCGCCCAGCGAGGTACCGGCGGTGGCGATGTCGGTGCGTCCGGCGCACTGCCGCTGGATGAACGGCACCACTTGCTGCAGGATCCAGTTCTCGTACGCCAGGTGCGCCTTTGCCCTGTCGGACAACGGTTTCCAGGAAGCCGACCAGGACTCGTTGTCGAAGCTGGGCACACAGAAGATCTTGATCAGGCCGTCGTCGACGGCGCCCCGGACAGCGTCCAGGATGCCGCCCCCGACGAAGTCGTGCGGCGATCCGGCCTCGGACGGGAACCACAACACCGGACGGCCGAAGTGTCCGTGCACCACCACCTCGGCGCGGTCGCCGCCGAGTGCGGTCGCGTCGAGCTGATGGGACTCGGTCACCGTCATGGTCGCTCGTCCGTCGTCGTCAGGTTGTGCAGCAAGGTATCCAACCCGGGCGACCAGGCGTCCCGCCAGCCGATCATGGTGTGCGCGTCCGGCACGATCCGAGCGTCGACGTGGTAGCCCTGGAAGGTGAGCGCGCCGGACATCTGTTCGTTGTTGGCCCGGTTCTCCTCGACCGCGCCGACCGTCATCAGCACCGGGATCGGCCGGACCTGCGGTGGTAGCGCCGCGGTGAAGGCGGCGACGGCGGTGCAGACCCGGGTGAACTCGGGCCAGTCGGATTCCTGCGGGTCCAGCTCGGCGGTGAAGAACGAGCCGGACTGCAGGGCGAGCGCATCCAGCGCCTCCGGATGACGTCGATGGATCGTCATCATCGCCACCGCGCCGAGGCTGACGCCGATTCCGGCCACCGCGGTCACCGCGAGCTGCTCGCGCAGGGCCGGGATCAGCACGGCGCCGATGTGGTCGGCGTAGTCCGGATCGGCGGCGTACCACGGGTTCCGGAAGCCGTCCGGCGGATCCAGCAGGGCCACCCTGATCGGCTCGGATTGCGCACAGACCCAACCCAGCAGGCTGCCGCGCTCTGCCATGTCGCTGCCGTCGTGGACGATCAGCAGCGGGGCGGCGGCGTCGTCGGCCAGACCCACCGGGGTGAACAGCCGGATCGGTACCGGCACCTCGAGGGCGGACGGCGGATCCTCGATGTCCACCAGTCGGCCGTCGGCGGCCGTCCCCAACCAGGCCGGCGGCCGATAGTCCGGGAACCGGATCTCGGATTTGTCGCCGAACGGTCCTGGCACCTGCAGCGGGTTGGTCGGGTCGGTGACGAACTGGTCACCTGCCGGGGTGTGCACGATCAGCTTGTACTCGAACCGATGGGCCAGCGGACGGTCGAGTTCCAGTAGCCAGCCGCCGTCGCCGTCCGGTAGGAACGTGCCGGAGGCGGGCAGCGTCCAGTCCACCCCGAGGTCGACGCCGGTGGCCGTCGGCTCGATCAGCCCCGCCGGCAGTCGCCAGCTGACCGAGTCGTCGGTGACGAGCGGGGCCGGCGGACCGGTCTCGGCTCCAGGCACCACGGGGACAGACTCGGTTGCGGGCATTCGAGAACGGTACCGGCCACAGGACGGTGGGTCGCCCGCCTCGATGGCCGCGGTGCGGGCGGACAGCCTGCGGCCGGCGTAGTCCCGGCGCACGTAATACGGCGGCAACACAGCTCTCTTAGGCTGGCCGGATGGATCGTCAGCAGCAGTTCGTCCTGCGCACCCTGGAGGAACGGGACATCCGGTTCGTCCGGCTGTGGTTTACCGATGTACTGGGCTATCTGAAGTCGGTGGCGGTGGCGCCGGCCGAGTTGGAGGGCGCGTTCTCCGACGGCATCGGGTTCGACGGGTCGGCCATCGAGGGTTTCTCCCGGGTCCACGAGTCCGACATGATCGCGAAGCCCGATCCGGCCACCTTCCAGGTGCTGCCCTGGGAAGCCGACGAGGGTCGGTCGTACTCCGCCCGGATGTTCTGCGACATCGCGATGCCGGACGGTTCGCCGTCCTGGGCCGACCCCCGGCATGTGCTGCGCCGGGTGATGGGGGAGGCCGCGGCAATGGGCTTCACCTGTTACGTGCACCCGGAGATCGAGTTCTTCCTGCTCCGCGACCTGCCCGACGACGGATCCCCGCCGGAACCCGCCGACCGTGGCGGCTTCTTCGACCAGGCCTCGCACGACGCCGCTCCGCATTTCCGTCGGCGGGCCATCGACACCCTGGAGGCGATGGGCATCTCGGTGGAGTTCTCCCACCATGAGGGTGCACCGGGCCAACAGGAGATCGACCTGCGGTACGCCGATGCGCTCACCATGGCGGACAACATCATGTCGTTCCGGTACGTGGTCAAGGAGGTGGCGCTGACCCAGGGTGTGCGCGCCTCCTTCATGCCCAAGCCGTTTCCCGATCAACCCGGATCGGCGATGCACACCCACTTCTCACTGTTCGAGGGGGAGACCAATGCCTTCCACGACGCAGACGGCGAGTACCAGATGTCGGCCACCGGCAAGGCTTTCCTGGCCGGTGTGCTGCGGCATGCACCGGAGATCACCGCGATCAGTTGTCAGTGGGTGAACTCCTACAAGCGACTGGTGATCGGTGAGGAGGCGCCTACCGTGGTGTCTTGGGGTCAGGCCAACCGGTCGGCGCTGGTGCGGGTACCGAACTACTCACCGGGCCGGTCGTCCAGTCAGCGGATCGAGTTCCGGTTGCCGGACTCCGGGTGCAATCCCTACTTGGTCTTCGCCGTCGTCATCGCGGCCGGCCTGCGCGGTATCCGGGAGGGCTACGAACTGCCACCGGAGGCCGACGAGGACGTTTCGTTGGTCAATGATGCCGAGCGTCGAGCGCTCGGATACGCCAAGCTGCCCGGCTCGCTGGAGGCGGCGCTGACGGTGATGGAGAACTCCGAGCTGGTCGCAGAAGCGTTGGGGGAGCATGTCTTCGACTTCTTCATCCGCAACAAACGAAGCGAGTGGGAGGCCTACCGCAGACAGGTGACGCCGTACGAGCTACAGCGCTATCTCTCTCTCTGAGTGGGTCAGGGCGCCGGCGGACGGACGCCGGTGTACAGGCCGTGCAGCCGGAACCGCATCGGTGGTTCGGCATACTCCTCGAGAGCATGCGCGGTCCAACCGGCGAGTCGACTGATGGTGAACACCGCATCACCGGCATCGGGCACCATGCCCAGCGACTCACCGATGACCGCCAGCGCGAAGTCGGTGTTGGGGAACCAGCCACGCCGGCGTTCCCATTCGGTGATCATCCGCTCGGCCGTCGACAGTACGTCCCGATTCGCCTGCGGCGAGGAGAATATCAACTCGAGCAGATGATCTGCGCGTGGATCACGCTCGGTGTAGACGAGGTGGCCGAATCCTGGCGCCGGCCGATCGGCGGTCAACTGTTCACCGATCACCGTCGCCGGATCGGCCATCGCCCAGGTCAGCATCCGGCGGGCGATGCTGGCCGCCGAGCCGTGTGCCGGGCTGTCCATGGCGCCGAGCGCCGCCATCAACACCCCATGCAGGTCGGCGCGGGTACTGGCAGCCACCCTGGCCGCCGTGGTGGAGCTGGCCAACTCGTGATCGGCGAGCAGGATCATCACCGCGTCCAGCAGACCGATCAGCCGGCGGGTGGCCGGACGACCGGTCAGCCTGGGCCACAACCGTTGGGCAGCAGAACCTTTGGCCGCGGTGCCGATCATCGGGAGCACGTCTATCGCGACGGAGATCGAGTGACGGGCGTTGTCGGTCACCGCCTGATGGGACAGATCGCCGCGCACCTCGGCGTGACCGGCGTGGACGCTGATCGCGGTACGGATCATGTCCATTCGGCGCGGCATTCGGCGGATGATCAACACGTCGTCGCCGACGGTGTCGGGCGCCGGTAGTGGCTGAGAGGGGCTCTGCCAGAGCAGGGCGCAGACCTCCTCGAACGTCGACGTGCCGGCGAGCTCGACGGCATCGATGCCGCGATAGAACAACCGGTCGGCGGTCAGCAGGGTGACCCTGGTGTGGATGCGTTCGGCCCATCCGGTCAGCTTGTTCCGCTGGCCCTGAGCCCGCAGCGATTCGACCACCTCGGCCGCGAACCAGGATCCGCGCTGGCCGGCGACGGTGACTCTGGGCAGCAGCCCGCGGCTGACGTAGGCGTAGATCGTTTGCGGCTTCACTCCGAGTACCCGGGCGGCCTGTTCGGTGTTCAGATGATCGGCGGGTGCGGGTGCGGGTGCGGGTGCGGGTGCGGGTGCGGGTGCGGGTGCGGCAGCGGAGTCGGCGACCATCCGTCCTTCTTACATTGATTTCGTCAACATTGACAGAGATCAATGTACGGGCGGACTGTGGTGGAAACGAAAGGGAGCACCGATGACACCGACAGCGTCACCAGCGACGGCAGCCGCGCCGGACCGATCCACCGCACTCACCGTGCCGGCCGGCCTGGCCGGGGCGGTGGTGGCCGAGACCGTCATCGGCGATGTCCGCGGCGAGCAGGGTTTCTATCACTACGGCCCCTACTCGGCGATCGATCTGGCGCAGCAGCGCACCTTCGAGGACGTCTGGTTCCTGATGTTGCACGGCCGGTTGCCCGATGGCGCCGAACGGGCTGCGCTGCTGGACAGCGTTGCCCAGCTGAGAACTGTGCCCGACGAACTGGACCGGTTGCTGCCGGCGATCGCCGGCGCCGGATCGCAGTTCCATCCGCTGCCGGCGCTGCGCACGGCGTTGTCCTGGTTGGGTGCCCACGACGACGTGGCTCCACTGTGGGGTTCGACGACAGCTGATCGACGACGCGACGGCCTGCGGGTCTGCGCCGTTACCCCCGTGCTGCTGGCCCGGCTCCACCAACTGCGCACCGGAATGCCGCTCCAGCACCCCGATCCCGGCCTGCCGACCGCCGCGTACTGGCTGCAGGCCGTCACCGGCACGTCGCCGACGCCGGAACATCTGCGGGCCATCGATGCCTACTTGATCAGCACCATCGATCACGGGTTCAACGCCTCGACGTTCACCGCCAGGACGGTCGCGTCGTCGGGAGCCGACCTGGTGTCGGCCGTCTGCGGCGCGATCGGCACGTTCTCCGGGCCGTTGCACGGCGGAGCGCCGGATCGGGCGCTGGACGGGCTGGACGAGATCGGCAGCCTGGACCGGGCCCGGGACTGGGTGCGGTCCACCGTGGCTGCCGGCGATCGGATCATGGGCTTCGGGCACGCTGTCTACCGCACAGAGGATCCGCGGGCTCGGATGTTGCGGGAGATCGGCAGGACGCTGGGCGGCGAGCTGATCGAGTTCGCCATCGGGGTGGAAGCCGAGGTGGTCTCGGCGCTGGCCGAGCTCAAGCCCGACCGCAAGCTGTATGCCAATGTCGAGTTCTACGCCGGCGTAGTGATGGAGCAGTGCGGCCTGCCGCGTTCGATGTTCACCCCGACTTTCACCGTCAGCCGGATGGTCGGCTGGTGCGCACACATCCTCGAACAGGCCAACGGACGCAAGATCATCCGGCCCAGCGCCGCCTATGTCGGCGAGCCGCCGGTCCGTCCGGTGCCGGTGATGGAGCCGTCGTCACGGTGAGCCTGGCGCCGATCCGGTAGCGTCCCGGCGGGTGAGCAAGCCGGGCTTTTCCGTCACCCAGTACGAAGATGTGAGTACTTACGCGGCCCTGGTCGAGCCGTTGATCGCAGCTGATCGTGGCCGGTCCACCATCGTTGCCACGGTGCTGCATGCGGTGGCCGCGTCGCCCGATCCGCACCGACCGCCGGTGCTGGTGGTGGTCTCCCGGGCCGGCGAATCGGTCGGTGTCGCGGTCGCCGGCGCAACGACCGCGTCCAGCGCGCTGGTGACGCAGCTGATGTCCGAGCTGCTGACCGCCGCGGAACAGCACGAGGTCGCCGCACTGCTGGCCTCGGCGTTCCTCGGGCTGGACCCGGCTCCCGCCGTCGTCACCGGCCCCCGGCAGGGCTCGCAGGCATTCGCCGCCGGCTACTGTGCCGCGGCCGGCGGCGACTCCGTGATGCATACCGAGCTGCTGTTGTACCGACTCGACCAGCTGAACGACCCGGTGGGTGTTGCAGGCTCGCCGCACATCGCCCGGGTCGACGACCCCGCGGACCTCGCGGTGCTGGCCCGCTGGCGGATGGAGTTCGCCGGCGCCACCGATGCCTTCCCGCCGATCACCGAACCCGACGTCGACGGTGCCCGCCGGGCGGCCGAGCGCGGGGTGGTGCAGCTGCTGTGGATCGTCGACGGGAACCCTGTGGCGTTGGCCGTGCACTCTGCGGTGATCGGCGGGATGGTCCGGATCGGCCCGGTGTACACGCCGGAGGCGTCGCGCGGTAACGGATATGCCGCCGCCGTGACCGCAGCCGCTGCCCGCTCGGCGGGCGCTGCCGGCGCCGCCGACATCCTGCTGTTCACCGACGCGTCGAACCGCACCTCCAACGGCGTCTACCAGCGGATCGGCTTCATCGAATGCGGAGCATTCGGCGAGGTCACCCTTACCCCGGCGCCCTGACCCAGCGTGCAACTGCCGTCCCGCGAGGATCAACTCCGGTGACGAGGATCTGATCAGCTCGCAGCGTCACTTCAGCCCCACAATCGGCGAAGTTGATCCTCGCAGCCGAAGTGGATCCTCGCCAGGAGGGACCCGGCCGGGGATGGCCCGAGCCGGCCGGGTTTGGTAGGGATTCGGCCGTTGGGTAACTTCGGGCGTGTCATGACAGATCCTCTCCCGGGCCCCGTTCGCGTCCGAGTCGCCCCGTCACCCACGGGCGATCCGCACGTCGGCACCGCCTATATGTCGCTGTTCAATCTCGCTTTCGTCCGCCAGCAAGGCGGTGCGTTCCTGTTGCGGATCGAGGACACCGACCGGGCCCGGTACACCGAGGGCTCCGAGCAGCAGGTGTTCGACACCCTGCACTGGCTCGGCCTGACCTGGGACGAAGGTCCGGACGTCGGCGGACCGTGCGCGCCTTACCGACAGTCCGAACGGCTGGCGACCTACCGGCCCTACGTCGAGCAGCTGTTGGCCGACGGCCACGCCTACTACTGCTGGTGCACACCCGAGCGACTCAGCGAGATGCGGGAAGCACAGCAGAAAGCCAAGCGCCCCACCGGATACGATCGACTCTGCTACGGCACGACGCGGGACGAGCGAGCCACCCTGCCGGGATTCTCCGAGACCCCGGTGGTCCGGATGCTGATACCGGAGGATCCGCCGATCCGGTTCACCGATCTGATCCGCGGCGAGGTGAGCGCGCCGGTACCCGACGATCAGGTGATCCTGAAGGCCGACGGGTTCCCGACCTATCACCTGGCCGTGGTGGTCGACGATCACGAAATGGGCATCACCCACGTGGTGCGCGGCGAGGAGTGGATCAGCTCCACGCCGAAGCACCTGCTGTTGTACCGCTGGTTGGGCCTGAACCAGCCGGCGTTCGCCCACATGCCGCTGCTGCGCAACCCCGACAAGTCCAAGATCAGCAAGCGGAAGAACCCGGCGGCCCGGCTCACCTGGTTCCGCGAGCAGGGTTACCTGCCCGAGGCGCTGGTCAACTTCTTGTCGCTGCTGGCCTACCCGCCGATCATTCAGACCGATGACGATGGGGTGACGACCGAACGGGAGGTGTTGACCTTCGAGGAGTTCTCCGCCCGGTTCGAATGGTCGTCGGTGAATCCGGCGGGCCCGATCTTTGATCTGAAGAAGTTGGACTGGCTGAACGGCGTCTACATCCGCCTGCTCGCCCTGCCGGATCTGACGCACAGACTGATCCCGCACCTGTTGGCGGACAAGGCATTCGGCGTCGGTGTCGACACCGAGGATGCGCTCACCCAAATACACCGGAGCAGACTGGCGGCGGTGACCGAGCTGATCCAGACCCGGATTGCGTTGCTCGGCGAGGCAGCCGGCTACGTCCGGCCGTTCTTCGTCGGTACCGACGACCTGGTGATCGCCGACGATGCCAAGGCGCAGCTCGCCGACACCGCCGCGGAGGTGCTGGCTGCCGCGAGCAGCGCACTTGGCGAGGTCCAGGACTGGTCCACCGAGAACATCGAGACAGCGATCCGCCGGTCGTTGATTGACGGTCTGCAGCTGAAGCCGAAGGTGGCCTTCACCCCGGTTCGGGTCGCCACCTCCGGTGCTCGGATCTCACCGCCGCTGTTCGAGTCGTTGCACATTCTCGGCAAGGACGAGACGCTGGCCCGACTGAGCAGGCTGGCCGGCGAACTCTGAGCTGACCGCAGGGTGAGTTGATCATGGTGTGCTGCACGCATTTGCGAGCATTTCGGTCCGCTTTGTCGTGCAGCTTGTCATGATCGACGACAGTGGGCCCCATGGGTGGGCGGCCGGGACCGGCCCGTCAGCTCGCGCCGTCAGCGCCGCGGCGTCAGCTCGCTCCGGCACGACCCAGCGCGCCGAGGGTCAGGTCGGTCAGTTGGCCGGCCAATTGCTGGTCGGTCAGCGGTGAGGTGAAGGTGCCCACCGAGTTCAGCAACCCGAAGGCGGCATGCACCCCCGTCCGCACCTGCTGCTCGGTCCAGGTCGGCTGTGCGTCGGCCAGCAGCTCGCGCCAGTGGTGCACCAGCGCCCGCTGCCGATCCCGGAGCCGGCTCGACTCGGTGTCCGGCAGGTGGTGGACCTCGCGGACGAACACCGCCATCACCTGCCGGTTGGCCGCGACACCGGTGGCGTAGCTGACCACCGCGCTGCGCAACCGACCGCTCGGGTCACCGGCCGGCGGCGCGGCAGCCGGCACCACGACATCGTCGATGATGGTGTCGAAGACCGCGGCCAGGACGGCCGCCTTCGAGCTGAAATGCCGATAGATGGCCGGTCCGGTGACCCCTGCTGCGGCGCCGATGGAGTCCATTCCGACGGCGGCATAACCGTGCCGGGAGAACAGTTCTGCCGCCACCTCCACGATGGCGGCGCGGCGTGCTGCGCCGCGACCAGGTGCTGCCGTCACGAGGTCGTCACCCCGGCGGGTCACGAGTGGATCACTCGGCAGCCGGTCGCAGCCCGATCCACCGACATCGGGGCCCGACTACCGAGCGATCTGGGATCGCGGTACCCGCCAGCGCTTCGGCATCACGGCGCGATTGAAGGCATAAAAACCCAACGCCCGACCGGTCCTGGACAGGTTGGTGTCGTCGCCGTTCGGGAATGCGACCCGGACTTCCTTGGCCAACCGTCGACCGGCGACGATGCCGTCGGCGACGGCGGCCAGGATGGCGATCAACAGCACCATCGGACCGAATGTCGTCACGTAGGCGTTGGGCACCAGCAGCACCACGAACGACAGGATGGCCAACGGCATCAACAGCCCGGCCAGGTTGCGGCGGCTGTCCACCCGATCCCGGACGAACGCCCGGATCTTGCCCTTGTCCCTGGCCATCAGATATGCCTGATCGCCGCGCATCATCCGTTCCCGGCGCTCGGTGGATGCCGCCCGGCGCTCGTCCTTGGTCAGCGTCTTGGCCCCCTCCTTGGAGCGTTTGATCGCCTCCCGTTGGGTCCTGGGTGGCGGCGCGACCGGCCCCCTGCGCATTCCCTCGGCATCACGGCGCTTCGGGGTGGGACGGCCCTTGCCGCCGGCCCGGCCGGGCGTCTGGGCGTCCGTGGAGAGCGAGGCGTCGACCGATTCCTCCGGTTTGTCCAGAGATACTTTGGGTTCGCGACGCAGAAGACTCACCGGACCAGGGTAGACGAGCCCGAGCCACCCGCCGGAATCCGCCCGGGTGTCGGGACTTCCCGGGAAACAGAGCGGGCCGGGAACAGGGCGGCCCGGTGCGCTGTTGAGGACAAGGATGGCTCGCATTCGTGCGGGCCCGTGGCATCATCGAGTTGAGTCAGCACACTCAGAACAAGGGAATCCGATATGACGACCGCAGATACCGAGCAGACCACCGGCACCGAGCAGAGCGCTGCGCCCGAAGCCGCGCCGGCCGGACACGGTGTCACCCTGACCCCGCCGGCCGCCGACAAGGCCAAGACCCTGCTCGATCGGGACGGTACCCCCGGCATGGTGCTGCGGATCGCGGTGCAGCCGGGCGGCTGCTCCGGCCTGCGCTACGAGCTGTTCTTCGACGACCGCAGTCTGGACGGCGACGCCCTGGTCACCTTCGACGGTGTCGGCCTGGCTGTCGATCGGATGAGCAAGCCGTACCTGGACGGCGCCGTCATCGATTTCGTCGACACCATCGAGAAGCAGGGATTCACCATCGACAACCCGAACGCCGGCAGCTCCTGCGCCTGTGGCGACAGCTTCCACTGATCGTCGGTCATCCACCGTCACCGCCCGCTCCGCCATCACGGCGAGCGGGCGGTGCGCTGTTCACCGGTTGTTTACCGGTAGGGTCGGCCCGGTTCATCCAACCGGCCCGGCTCAGCCAACCGGCAGGGCCGGCCCCGTCCCGACCAGACCGTCCGCCACAGACTCTCGGAGTTGTCCGTGCCGATCATCGTCACCGGGTCCATCGCGACCGACCATCTGATGAACTACCCGGGCAGGTTCACCGACTCGTTGCTGCCCGACCAGCTGGAGCGGGTGTCGCTGTCGTTCCTGGTGGACAACCTGCTGGTGAACCGCGGCGGGGTGGCCGGCAACATCGCCTTCGGAATGGGCGTGCTCGGTCTCGGACCGGTGTTGGTCGATGCGGTCGGCGCCGACTTCGACGAGTACGCCGGCTGGCTCGTCCGGCACGGTGTCAATTGCGACCACCTGCTGCGCTGTGACGATGTGCAGACCGCCCGATTCGTCTGCACCACCGACAGCGAGATGAACCAGATCGGGTCGTTCTATTCCGGGGCGATGTCCCGGTCCAGCCAGATCGACCTGCAACAGGTCGCCGACGCTGTCGGCGGGGCGGAACTGGTGATGATCGGCGCCGGTGATCCGGACGGGATGATCAAGCACACCCAAAAGTGCCGGGACAACGGGTACGTCTTCGCCGCCGACCCATCCCAGCAGTTGGCCTTCATGGAAGGCCCGCAGGTGCTCCAGCTGATCGACGGCGCCGAGTACCTGTTCACCAACGACTACGAGTTCGGCCTGCTGAGGAGCAAGACCGGGTTGACCGACGAGCAGATCCTGCAGAAGGTGCACTACCGGATCACCACGCACGGGGCCAAGGGCGTCGAGATCGTCTCCGCCGCAGACGGTGTCGTCAGCGTGTCGGTGGTTCCGGAGACCGGCAAGGTCGACCCGACGGGTGTGGGCGATGCGTTTCGGTCCGGCTTCCTGTCCGGTCGGTCCAAGGGATTGTCGCTGCCGGCGTCGGCCCGGCTCGGTGCACTACTGGCCACCCTGGTGCTGGAAACCCAGGGCACCCAGGAGCACCGATTCGACATTGACGAAGCGAAGCAGCGGCTTACCGGCGCCTACGGTGCGAATTCGTCCACCGAGATCGCCGACGCGTTCTGCTGGTAACAGTCGGTCCCGGCTTGGTGTCACTGCGCAGAGCGTCAGGCTCAGAGCCGAACCGGATAGGTCGGCATCGGCACCTCGGGGGTGATCTGGCCGGTGACGAAGATGCCGTGCCACAGCATGAACACCAGCACCGTCCAGATCTGCCGGGAGTAGTCCGCGTCGCCGGCCTTGTGCGCATCCAGCAGGGCCAGCACCGCGGCCCGATCGAGGTACTCGTCGGTCTGGGCGGCGGTGATGATGTCCCGCGCCCAGTCGTAGGAGTTGCCGGCGAGGTAATGCCGGATCGGCACCGGGAAGCCGAGCTTGCGCCGATGCAGCACATGCGGCGGGACGATCAGTTCCATCGCCCGGCGCAGTGCCAGCTTGGTGGTCTTCGGTGTCACTTTCTCCGGCTCGGGGACGGTACGGGCGACCTCGAAGACCTCCTTGTCCAGGAACGGCACCCGTAGCTCCAGCGAGTTGGCCATCGTCACCTTGTCCGCCTTCACCAGGATGTCGCCGCGCAGCCAGCTGAACAGATCGACGTGCTGCATCCTGGACACCGGATCGGTGCCGACCGATTCGGCGTACACATCATCGGTGACATCATGGAACGACACATCGGCGGAGTAGCTCCGGAGCAGTCCGGATAGTTGTTCCTCGCGAAAGATCCGGGCGTTGCCGTAGTACCTGTTCTCCAGGTCCAGCGCGCCGCGGCGCAGCATGTCCTTGCCCCGGAAACCTTGCGGCAGAACCTTTCCGATTGCGGCCAGGCCCTTGCGCAAGCCCGACGGCAGGCCGGTGATGCGGCGCAGACTGGAGGGTTCCCGGTAGATGTTGTAGCCGCCGAAGAGCTCGTCGGCGCCCTCACCGGACAGCACCACCTTGACATGTTTGCGGGCCTCATTGGCCACGAAGTACAACGGCACCAACGCCGGATCGGCCACCGGATCGTCCAGGTACCAGACGATCAACGGCAGTGTCGAGGTCAGCTCTTCTTCGGTCACCACCCGGACGAAGTGTTGCACCCCAATGGCTTTCGCCGACTCGGCAGCCACATCGACCTCGGAGTAGCCGGCCCGTTCGAAACCACTGGTGAAGGTCAGCAGGTTCGGGTTGTAGCGCTTGGCCAGTGCGGCGATCGCGGTGGAGTCGATGCCACCGGACAGGAACGACCCGACGGTGACGTCGGCCCGCATGTGCTTGGCCACCGAATCGTCCATCACGTCGGCGATCCGCCGATACAGGTCCTTACGGGCCGATTCGGAATTCGCCGGTGCACCGGCGAATTGTGGGTGGAAGTAGCGCTCCGTGCGCAGCTCATTGTCGCGGACGGTGAAATGGGTGCCGGACTCGATCCGGCGCAGGTTCACGTCCATCGACTCCGGCTCCGGCACGTACTGCAGCACCAGGTAGTGCTGCAGCGCAGTCGGATCCACGGCAGCCGGCTGGGTCAATGAGCGCAGACTCTTCGCCTCGGAGGCGAACCCGAAACCGTCCGGGGTCTGCGCGGTGTACAGCGGCTTGATGCCGAACGGATCCCGGGCGCCGAACAACACCTCGTCCTCGGTGTCCCAGATCAGGAAGGCGAACATCCCGCGGAGCTTGGCCACCCAGGCTGCCCCGTGATGGTGGAATCCGGCGACGATGGCCTCGCCGTCCCCTTCGGTGGTGAACTGCGTTCCGCAGTCCGCGGCCAGCTCTGCGCGCAGTTCCAGGTAGTTGTAGATCTCACCGTTGAACACCATGGCGTAGCGCTCCGGTGATTCGGGCGGGCCCCAGCGCAGCGGCTGGTGCGAGTGCTCGATGTCGATGATGGACAGTCGGTTGAAGCCGAGCACCACCTGTGAGTCGTGCCAGGTGCCCGGTTCGTCCGGCCCACGGTGCCGGCACGCCGGCATGCCCTCGGCCACGTCATCGACCCGTCGGGCTGCCGTTCCGTTGGTGGAGATGAACCCCATCAATCCGCACACGTGCGTCCTCACCGTCCTGTCCGAGCCTGCCAGCTGGCCGCCCGATGACAGCCTGCCGTATCCCGGAGAAGTATCGGCCATTCCGCGGACGCGCCGCGGGTCCCGGTAGGCCGACCGCGGGCGGAGTGAAGTAATCTCAGCAGGTCGGCGCACGCACTGGGCGCCCGGGGACGCGGCCGGATTCCGGCCGGCGAGGAAGGCGGACACGTGGCACGGTCTGGCACCATTCGGCGGTTCGCCCTCGCGGGTGCGCTGGTGGCCGCCGGGACCCTGCTCAGCGGCTGTTCGATGGCCGATCTTCCGCGCTTCGGCTGGCCCGAAGGGGTCACCGCACAGGGCAAGCACATGCAGTACTTCTGGTCGGGTGCGTTCATCGCCGCGTTGGTGGTGGGCGTGATCGTCTGGGCGGCCATGTTCTGGGCGTTCATCGCCTATCGCAAGCGCTCCGGTGGTCCGCTGTATCCCAAGCAGACCAAGGAGAACCTGCCGTTCGAGCTGGCCTGCACTGCATTGCCGTTCGTGCTGGTGGCGATCCTGTTCTACTTCACCGTCACGACCGAGAACAAGGTCCTGGCGAACGTTCCGAACCCGGACGTGAAGATCGACGTGACGCCCTACAAGTGGGCCTGGGACTTCGGTCACGAGGGCACCACCGTGCCCGGTGCGCTGCGCAACACCGGATCCGACAAGGACTGGTACAACTCCACCGAGGTGCACACCATCGGTTCGTCCGAAGAGGTTGCCGTGCTGGTGGTGCCGTCGCACAAGGTGATCGAGTTCCACCTGCAGTCCCGGGACGTGATCCACTCGTTCTGGGTGCCGGACTTCCTGTTCAAGCGGGACGTCTTCCCGGATCCCGAGGCCAACGAGACCGAGAACCACTACCAGGTGACGATCGACAAGGAAGGTGCCTTCGTCGGCCGCTGCGCCGAACTGTGCGGTACCTACCACTCGGCGATGAACTTCGAGGTACGAGCACTGCCGTTCGATCTGTACACCGCCTATCTCACGGCGCGTCAATCGATCGATCCGCAGACCAAGGCGCCTTACACCGCGGCGGCTGCGCTGGCCAAGGTCGGCGCCGACAACCCGACCTGCGGCACGCTGTGCTCGCCGCATGCCATCACTACCTACCCGTTCGCCACCAACCGGCAGGCGAAGGCACCGTCGGAGAATCCGAACGGTGGTAGCTGATGTCGTATGAGGTGAACGTGCCGGACCCCGATGGACACGGCAGCGATGTGTCCGCAGCGCCGAAGAATGGGATGGCCGTCGAGGGCGTCATCTTCCTCGGGCTGACGGCGTTCTTCTTTCTGGCGGCCGTCATCTACGGCTTCTGGTCGAAAGAGGCCGCGGGTACCGTCGCGTTGATCCTCACCGGCGGGCTGACGCTGATCATCGGCACCTTCATCTGGTTCACCGGACGGCGGCTGGAAGGCCCGCGGCCGGAGGATCATGACGCCGAGATCGCCGAGGGGGCCGGCGAACTCGGGTTCTTCTCGCCCGGCTCCTACTGGCCGGTGACGCTGGCGGCCTCCGCCGCCCTGCTCGCCGTCGCCACTGCATTCCTGCTGGTCTGGCTGATGATCATCGCCACCGGCCTGCTGTTGATGAGCATCAGCGGCCTGCTCTTCGAGTACCACCGCCGCCCCGCCGCGCACTGACCCTGCTGCCCCCTAATCGACCCGGCCGCCGCGCTCCGGATGAGTCCGGAGTACCGTCGTCATCGACGTATTACGTGCTCCGGGGTCGGTGAAAATCCGAGCCGGCGGTGACAGTCCGCGACCCGCGACCGGGAACCTTCCGGGGACGGTTGATCCGGTGCAATTCCGGGACCGACGGTGAAAGTCCGGATGGGAGGCGCACGGCGTCGTCGGCGTGTCCGGCTCCGTTCTGCGGTCGCCCGGACCGGCGATGACGATGTTCGCACCCCGGGTCACGACCGACGACCCGACGGAGCGAGACACATGTTCGATTGGCTGAACAGCACCTTTCAGATCTTCGGGCTGGCGGTGCGCTGGTCCGATTTCCTCGGCAACATTTTGGCGCTGGCCACCGTGGTGTTGGCCCTGCGGCGACTGATCATCGCCTGGCCGGTACAGATCCTCGGGTCCATTCTGCTGCTGGCGGCGACCCTGTCGGCGCACCTGCCTGGCAACGCCGCCCGGCAGGTGGTGATCATCGTGGCAGCGATCTGGGGCTGGACCCGGTGGCGCCGGAGCCGGGCCGACGAGGGCGCCATCACCGTGCAGTGGGCGACCTGGTCGCAACGCTGGACAATGGTCGCGACCATGGTCCTGGGCACCGCCGCCTTTGCCGTGCTGCTGAAGGCCACCGACGGCTCGTTCTTCCCGGCCGCACCCTGGCATCTGGTGCTGACCGACGCCTGGATCTTCGTCGGTTCGGTGATCGCGATGTACGCCCAGGCGCGCCGGGTGGTCGAGTTCTGGCTGGTCTGGCTGGCGGTCGATCTGGTCGGGGTGCCGCTGGCCTGGAGTTCCGGGCTGTACTTCTCCGGGCTGGTCTACGGGATCTTCTTCGTGATGGTCATCATCGGCCTGCGGGACTGGGCGATCCGCAGCAACCAGCGGATCTCCTCGCCGCTGGAGTCCGCCATCGAGGTCACCTCGCCGGCAACCTCACCGACAGCGGTCGACACCAGTAAGACCCGCCAGCACTGAGTCAGCGGCCGGCCGAGGTCGAGTCGACGTCTTCCTTGCTGGTCAGTGCGCGGGTGCTGCCATTGGTCGAGTGACCGTTACTGGTGTGACCGTTGCCGGTGTGCGGAGCACCACCAGCGTTGGAACCGAAACCGTCGGTGGCCTCGTGATGGACCAACCCGGTTTCGTCCTTGACGGTGATCACCCCGGCCACCGGCCGGCCGGCGTAGCCGAGCTGGTTCATCCGCTTGGGCACCGAAGCGCCCTGGTAGTCCAGCGGGATCGGGTGACCGTGCGCATCGACCGGGCCGAGCGGCTGGTGCACTTCGATGAACTCACCACTGGGCAGCCGTTTGACGATGCCGGTCTCGATCCCGTGTTCCAGCACCGCTCGGTCGGAGTGTTGCAGGCCGAGACAGATCCGATAAGCGATCACGTAGGCGATCAACGGGAAGACGAACGATCCGATCCGGCCGATCCAGGTCATCACGTTCAACGAGATGTCCAATTTCAACGCGAACAGGTCGTTGGCACCATTGATCAGGTTGAGGATGTAGAAGGCCAGGAATGCCGCGCCCAACCCGGTACGCACCGGCACGTCCCGCGGGCGTTGCAGCAGGTTGTGGATGGCGTTGTCCTTGGTGAAGGCCTTCTCGATCCACGGATAGGCGATCACCAGGATCATCAGCAGGGTGGCCGCCAGGATCGAGGGGAAGAACACCGCCGGGATCATGTAGTGCCCGAAGATGTTCCGCGGTTCCCAGGCCGGCCAGACGCGCACCATGCCGTCCAGGAAACCCATATAGATGTCGGGCTGGACGCCCGCGGACACCTGTGACGGGTTGTACGGTCCGAGGTTCCACACCGGGTTGATCTGGAAGATGCCCGCCATCAGTGCGCAGACGCCGAAGACCACGGCGAAGAACCCGCCTGCCTTGGCGGCGAAGCCCGGCAGCACCCGGATCCCGACGACGTTGTTCTCGGTGGCCCGCGGGCCGGGGAACTGGGTGTGCTTCTGGAACCAGACCAGGCCGACGTGCAGACCGATCAGCGCCAGGATGATGCCGGGTATCAGCAGGATGTGCAGGGAGTAGAACCGGCCGATGACGAGCTCACCGGGGTAGTCGCTACCGAACACCGCCCAGTGCATCCAGGTGCCCATCACCGGGATGGACAGGATGAACGCCGACACCGCGCGCAGCCCGGTACCGGACAGCAGGTCGTCCGGCAGCGAATAGCCGAGGAATCCCTCGGCCATTCCGAGTACCAGCAGCAACACGCCGAGTACCCAGTTCGCCTCGCGCGGCTTGCGGAATGCGCCGGTGAAGAAGATGCGCATCATGTGCAGCATCATCGAGGCCAGGAACAGCAGCGCTGCCCAGTGGTGGATCTGCCGGATCAGCAAGCCGCCGCGGACCTCGAAAGAGATGTCCAGGGTGGAGGCGAAAGCCCGGGACATCGGGACTCCGCGCAGCTTCTCGAACACCCCCTGGTAGACCGTCTCGCCCATCGACGCGTCGAAGAACAGCGTCAGATACACACCGGACAGCAGCAGCACCAGGAACGAATACAGCGCGACCTCGCCGAGCATGAACGACCAGTGCGTTGGGAAGACCTTGTTCATTGCCGCCCGCAGCGGCCGGGCTCCGTGGTAGCGGATGTCCGCGCCGTCCAGAGCCTTGCCGGCCATGCCGCCGCTCGGTTTGGCGGTCGCCGTCGTGAGTCTGCTCATCAGGAGCCCTCCTTCGGGGACGATTTCCAGCCCGGTTGCTTGCCGTTCTCCCAGAAGCCGGGACCGACTGCTTCGACGAAATCGTGCCTGGCGACGAAGTAGCCTTCGTCATCCAATTCGATCGGCAACTGGGGGAGCGGCCTGGTGGCCGGTCCGAACACCGGGCGGCAGCCGTCGTAGAGATCGAACTGCGACTGGTGGCAGGGGCACAGGATGCGGCCGGTCTGTGCCTCGGACAGCGAGGTCGGGCAGCCGACGTGGGTGCACACCTTCGAGTAGGCGTAGTAGTCGCCGAACTGGTAGCCCTGCTGACCGTCCCGGATCCTGATCGGCTGGTTGGCCCGCACCCGCAGCAGCATGACGGCCGAGTCGGCCAGTTTAGCGCCGCCCGGAACACCGGGGAAGACGGTCATCATGCCGTTGGCGGCCATGTCCTCCGGCCGGATCGGGGTGCCGTCGATCTGAGTCAGTCGTACCTTCTTGCCGCCGACCGGGGCCCAGCCGGTGACCCACAGATCCGATTTCCCGCCCTTGTCCCACGGGGTCTTGATCAGCCCGCCGAGAATGGGCACCACGGCGACCAGCCCGAGCGCGCCGCCGGCCAGCCCGAGTGAGCCCTTCAGGATGCCCCGGCGCTTCAGGCCGGTCTTGTTCACCGCATCCATCACCTCGGCGCCCAGGGTGCGTCGATCCACTTCGGCCGACAGGCCCTGATGCCTGGCCTGCACTGCGACCTCGTGCGGCGCGATCTTCTTGGCCAGCGCGATCACCCCGATGCCGAAGGCGAAGATGCAACCGCCGAGGGTGATGCCGAGCACCGGCGTGTACAGCGCGTACATCAGTTGCTTGTCCGAGGATGCCGGCTGGTAGCCGGCCGGCCACCAGATGAAGGCGATGACGAAAGCCATTCCGAGCAGGCCGGCCAGCAGGAACCAGCGGGCCACCTTGCGCTCGGCCCGCTTGTCCGCCGGTGAGCCCGGCTCGTACCGGTCGCCGTACTCGACCAGCTCGACACCGTCCAGCCGGGCACCGAGCCGGGCCAGCTCCTCGCGGTCCATGGTGGCGAGCACCTCGTCGCCGGGCACCTCGACGTCGGGGTTGCCGCTCATGCGCGTGCTCCCATCCACAGCGTGACGCCGACGATGGCCACCATGCCGACCAGGAAAGCGATCAGACCCTCGGGCGCCGGGCCATACCCGCCCAGCGCCAGCCCGCCGGGATCGATCGTGTCCTTGTTGGTCTGGACGAACGAGATGATCGCCTTCTTCTCATCCGGGGTGAGCTGCGCCTCGGAGAACTTCGGCATGTTCTCCGGGCCGGACAGCATCGCGGTGTAGATCTGCGGGTCGGTGGACTCGTCCAGCGCCGGCGCCGCCTTGCCCTGAGACAGCGCGCCGCCCTGACCGGTGAAGTTGTGGCAGGAGGCGCAGTTCAATCGGTACAACTCGCCACCCTTGGCGATTTCCGCGTCGTTGCGCAGGTTGCCCTGCGGCACCGCGGGGCCGCCGCCGTTCGCCTCGATGTAGGCGCCCAGCTGGGCGATCTCGTCGGCGGTGAAGACCGGTGTCTTGCGCAGCATCTGGGCGCCGTTTTCGACAGCCGGCATCCGTCCGGTCGAGGTCTGGAAGTAGACGGCAGCGCCGCCGACGCCGAGTAGCGAGGGTCCCTTGTCCTGCACGCCCTGCAGATTGGCGCCGTGGCAGCTGATGCAGGAGTTCATGTACAGGTTCTTGCCGGCGGCGACCATCGCCGGGTCGACGGTGGCGGCCTGGGCGGTCTGCGGGGTCGGCGAGAGGGCGGCATAGGCGAAGCCGACGGTGATCAGCGCCAGCATCAGTGCCAACCCGCCGGAGAGCCGACGGAAGGCCTTGGAGCCGCGGGTCAACCGACGGCTGCGAACAGCGGTGGCGCCGCCTGGCGTCCGATCCGGGGTGCTCATGCGTCTCACCTGCTTCTCGTCCTGGCTCGTCATCGGACGATGTAGATGGTCGCGAACAGGCCGATCCACACCACGTCGACGAAGTGCCAGTAGTAGGACACCACGATCGCGCTGGTCGCCTGGGCCGGGGTGAACTTGGACATCCGGGTTCTGGCCAACAGGAACACGAAGGCGAGCAGACCGCCGATCACGTGCAGGCCGTGGAATCCGGTGGTCAGGTAGAAGACGGTGCCGTAGGCCGACGACGACAACGTCGTTCCTTCGCCGACCAGGTTGTGGTATTCGTTCGCCTGCCCCAGCACGAAGATCGCGCCCATGATCAGCGTCAGCACGTACCAGCGCCGCAGGCCGACCACATCGCCGCGTTCGGCAGCCCAGACTCCGAGCTGGCAGGTGAACGACGAGAGGATCAGGATGATGGTGAAGACCAGGGCGTAGCCGATATTGAGTTCAGTCGGCTCCGGGGGCCAACCCTTCGCCGGATCGGTGGTAGCCCTGGCGGTGAAGTAGATCGCGAACAGACCGGCGAAGAACATCAGCTCGCTGGCCAGCCAGACGATGGTTCCGACGCTGACCATGTTCGGCCGGTTCAGCGTATGGATCCTCGGGCTGAACGCGCCGGGACTGCCCGGAACGGGGCCGCCGGCGGGTCTGGTCGCTGTCGTCACCCCACGATTATGGACTGTCCACCCCGCGATTGCGCCCGCGGGTACCCCCTGCGTTTCCTAGATCACGAAGAGTTTCTACGTTTTGTAGCGCAATCGTTGCAGGACGGGCATCGATCGGGGTTCGACGGTCGGAAATTTCGGCGTTCCGGTACCGAGGATCCGGCGAACTCGGAGGCCTCGACGGCCGGCTCGGTGCCCGGCACTACGATCGGCGGTGAGGCTTTCACACCCGAAGGGCGGCAACGATGGGCAACCCCGTGGTCCTGGTCTACAGCAACCGGGCCGAGGTCAGGGCGGAGATCATCGGCGCCATCGGCCGCCGACCGGCACCCGATATCGGTCGGATCGATTTCCTGGAATGCACCGGGGTCAACGACGTGTTGTTGGCGATCGACTCATCTTCCGCCGATGTGGTGGTGCTGGACGGCGAGGCGCAACCGACCGGCGGCATCGGCATCAGCCGGCAGATCCACCAGGAGTCGGACAACATTCCGCCGATCGTGCTGGTGGTGCGACGAGCGGCCGACCGTTGGCTGTCCACCTGGGCCAAGGCCGACGAGGTGCTGGTGTCGCCGCTGGATCCGGTCACGGCCGCCGACACCGTTGCCGCGTTGCTGCGCCGGCGGACCGCGGTCACCGTCCGACCGGGCTGACGGTGCAGCGGAACTGGCCGGACCTGCTGACCCGCCTGCTGGACGGCGTCGACCTGGCCGGCGACGACACCGGCTGGGTGATGGATCGGATCATGGGTGGGGAGGCGACCCCGGCTCAGCTGGCCGCGTTCGCGATCGCGTTACGGGCGAAGGGCGAGACGCCGGCCGAACTCGAGGGCCTGGTGCGCTCGATGCTTGCGCATGCGGTCCGGGTGACGGCGCCGGATCGGGCGGTCGACATCGTCGGCACCGGCGGCGATCGGTCCAATACGGTGAACATCTCCTCGATGGCAGCGCTGGTGATTGCCGCGGCCGGCGCACCGGTGGTCAAACACGGCAACCGGGCGGCGTCCAGCAAGTGCGGCTCGGCCGATCTGCTGGAGGGTCTGGGCGTCGCCATCACCCTCGGCGCGGCCGGTGTGCAGAGCACGTTGGCGGAGTTGGGTATCGGGTTCTGCTTCGCGCCGGTGTTCCATCCGTCGTTCCGGCATGCAGGTGCGCCGCGCCGGGAGATCGGCATCCCCACCGTGTTCAACTTTCTCGGCCCGCTGACCAACCCGGCCCAGCCGTCAGCCGGCGCGATCGGCTGCGGATCGTCGTCGATGGCGCCGGTGATGGCCGAGGTGTTCGCCCGTCGGGGCGCCGACGTGTTGGTCTTCCGCGGCGACGACGGCCTGGACGAACTGACCACCACCACCACCTCGACGGTCTGGACGGTGACCGGCGGCGCGGTCAGCCGGACGTCGCTCGACCCCGCCCGGCTGGGCATTCGGGCGGCCGATCCGGCCGAGCTGTTGGGCGGCGAGGTCGCGGTGAACGTGGCAGTGGCCCGCAGACTGTTCGACGGTGAACAGGGAGCGGTTCGCGACGCGGTGGTGCTGAATGCGGCTGCTGCGCTGGCCGCGTATGCCGGCCTGACGGCGGACCGGGCGGCCGCGGATCTGGAGGACCGGATCGCGGCCGGCCTCGACCGCGCCAGGGCCGCGCTGGATTCCGGTGCCGTCGCTCGGCTGGTGCGGGCCTGGGCGGATCGGACGACCGAACTGGCGGCCGCGCAGGGTTGATCCGTCGGGTGCCCGGATCAGGGCTCGATCAGGACTGCATGCCGATGGAGAAGGCGTCCTCGGCGTCCCGCTGGGAGTACGACCGGAATGCGATGTGGGTGACGGTGCGCAGCACCCCGGGGACCTTGGAGATCCCGCCCGGCACCAGATCTGCGATGCCTTCATGATCGGTGGCGTGGGTGACGGCGATCAGGTCGACGTCGCCGGCGCAGGAGTAGACCTGGTCCACTCCCGGCAGGTCGGCGATCGCTTGGGCGGCCTCGTCGATCTGGTCGGCCTCGACATCGATGAGCACGATCGCATTCACCATGTGGAAAGCTTACTTGCCGGCCCATCGTCCGCCCACGCCGGTGGCGGCCAAAAATGATTGTGATCGCCGGACATTCCGCCAGGATGTGGTCATGACCGAGACCCCTGCACAGTGGTACCGCCGGGTACGGGCGGCGATCGACGAATCCGGCTACCGGGAGCCGGACTTCGCCGGCTGGACGAGCTGGCCCTGGTCGGGGGAGTTGACGACCAGAGAACTGGATCCGCCGGTGGCCGCCGAACCGGACCGAGCCGGCGACGGGGGAGTCGACTGCAAGATTTGCGCCTGGAGCCAGGATCCGGACATCGACTACCTGATCTGGCGGGACGAGCTGTGGATGATCGGCCTGCCGTTCGAGCCGGGTTCACTGCCGTTCGCCGCCTTCCTGATGCCGCGTCGGCACGCCGATCTGCAGGACCTGACGCCGGCCGAGTCGGCCCGGCAGGGTGAGCTGCTGACGGCCGTCGAGCGGGCGGTGTGTGCGGTGCTGCCGGTACCGCGGATCCAGGTGGCCCGCTGGGGCGACGGCAGTGAGCATCTGCACTGGTGGCTGTACGGCCGGCCGAGCGGCCAGCTGCAGCTCCGCGGCACCTTCCTGGCCCTGTGGGACGACCTGCTCCCGCTCGGCGACGCCGCCCGGGTCCGGGCGGACAGTAATGCGGTAGTCACCGAGCTGATCGCCTTGGTCGGCGGAGAAGCGGTGCCGGGTAACAGCTCTGGCCGCAGTGATCCGTCGAACGACTCCCACCCATGAAATGTGCTGTGGGCAGATGGCCGGAGTCAACCCGGCCGCAGCGGCCCACAGGCTACGTGCGGTACCGGAAGAGGATCCGCCCACGGGTGAGGTCGTAAGGGCTGAGCTCGACCAGTACCCGATCCTGCAGCACGATCTTGATGTAGTTCCGGCGGATCTTGCCGCTGATGTGCGCGAGCACCACGTGTCCGTTCTCCAGTTCCACCCGGAAGGTGGCGTTGCGCAGACACTCTGTCACCGTGCCCTCCACCTCGATGCCATTCGTCTTGCGGGACACCGCCTTTTGTTGATCCGACCGATTCGCCGAGCGCGGGTTCTTCTCTGCCATCAGCGGAGTACCAGCTCGAGGTTGCTGCTCTCCGGCCGGGCGCCGATGCCCTCGAACAGCGCCAACGCGGACGCGTTGGACTCGTTCACGTCGGCCGATGCCAGCGCAATCCCACTGCGGTGCAACGAGCCGAGCACCTGGGCCAGCAAGACCCGCGCAATGCCGCGTCGGCGCCGATCGGACCTGACCGCGACCAGCCCGATCCGGGGCTGTCGCACCGGCGCCAACCTGAGTAACCCGATGTAATCCCCGGATCGAGTCGCGACGACCGCGTACTGGGAGGGGTCCAGCACGGTGGATCCGTCGGATCGGGACAGCACTTCGGCCGGCATCTCGTGCCACCCGGCGCCGGCCTCGATCTCCGCGCGGACCAACCGGTCCAGGGCGCGCAGTGGATCGGCATCCGCCTCACCGACGGGTAACACCGTCAGCCCCGGCGGTGCCGGCACGGAGCCGAGGCCCGTCAACAGCGGGTCGGTAGGGATGCGGTATTCGTGCTCGCGACGCCGGATGACGAAGCCGGCCCGCTGCCACTGATCTGTCAGGTCGCCGTCCGCTTCGTCGACCACTGTGTACAGCGGCCTGGGCAGATCGCGCAGCATCGCCGCAGCGAGCTGGTCGAAAACCGTGCTGTGCCACGCATCGATGCTCAGGAAGACCCGGCGGTCGGGTCGGTGGAAGGCTTCGCCGCGACCGACCACTCGATCGTCGGCCAGTGCGTGCCAATGTCGCTCAGCGACTCGGTTGATGGTCACGGGATGCTCGCCCGTGCTCGACGTGGAGAAATACGGGGTGGAGAACAGCGGAAGATTCATCGTTGTCGCCTTTCGGGAGTGCCTGGTCGAGGCGCTCCCGGCGACGGCTACGTCAGTCGCCGACCGTGACGAGGCGAGGGAGCACCCATGCAGATGCAGAGTTCATGGGGTCTCACCTCCTCGGACGTTGTCGCGGTCGGGCCGGACGTTACCGACGGGACCCCTTCGGGCACAACACCATTATCGGCGAACCACCCGGTCAGCGGACTCTGCCGCAGCGCAGTTCGACGACCCGGTCGTCGCATCCAATGGCGACGTCGAGGGCGCTCAGCCGACCGCATGACGGGTGCGGATGTCGCGGTCGGTCAGTTGTCGCCGGGCGACCGCGGCGGCGGTGGTGAAGGTTCGCCATCGTCCGGCTGCTCGGACCGGGCAGGCCCAGGCACTGCTCGAGGAGACCAGCCGGGTACCCGGGAGTTCCAGCCAACTCAGGATCGTCGATGACTCCTCGGCGGACGAGGCCGGCAGCGGCCCCGGTCGCGGCAACACGGTCTCGGCCGATGCCAGCAACAGCTGGACCAGCGGCATCGGATCGACGCCGCGGCGGGCCCGGCCGGCCGCCACCAGTCGTCCGTGCCGGACGACGGACAGCTCCCAGCCGCCCTCGCCGTCCGGTCGCGCGGCGACCAACTCGACGATGTCGGTCAGCGCGGCCAGTCGTTGCCGGCGGTCCAGCGCCTCGGTCAGCACCGCCAACCGATCGCGGGCCACCGCCGCCTCGTCGAAGCGGCCGGCCGCACCCAGCCGTTGGATCCGGGTGCGCATCGCGGACAACACCTCGTCGGATTCGCCGGCGACAAGTCCGACGATCCGCCGGATGTGCACGGCGTAGGCGTCGATGGATTCGGCGCCGGAACATGGTGCTCCGCACTTGCCCAGTTCGGCCAGCGCGCACGGGGTGCCGGCCGGATCGGTTCGCCGGATTCGCGCCGAGCACCGGCGGACCAGGACGGCAGCCTGGATCGCGTCGATCGCGATCGCCGCGGTATTCCGGGAAGTGAACGGACCCAGGCAGGCACTGGTCCGGGCGGCGGCGGGGGAGAGCGCCCCGACGATCGACAGTCGCGGAAATGCCTCGTCGGTGAGCACCACCCACCACAGCCGGAACGGAGATTTCGACGCCCGGTTGTAGCGCGGCCGGTGGGCGGCGATGAGCCGTTGCTCGCGAACCTGCGCCTCCAGTGCATGCGCGCAGACGACGTGGTCCACGCGCTCGGCGATGGTGACCATCTGCCGGATCCTGCGGCGTTGTTCGGCCGCCCCGAAGTAGGCCCGGACCCGCTGACGCAGATTCTTCGAGGTGCCGACGTAGAGCACTTCGTCGCCGCGACCCCGGAACAGATACACCCCGGCCGCCGCCGGAAGGCCTTGCGCCAGCACACGTTTGCGGCGCCGCTCCGGCGACACCTGTCGAGTCGCCTGTTGCAACTCGTCCAGGCTGTGCACCCCGAGATTGCCCACCCGTTCGAACAACGCGTGCAGCACGTCGACCGTCGCCCTGGCGTCGGTGAGGGCCCGATGGTCGGGCTGCACCGGAGACCCGAGCAACGGGGCAAGCAAACCGAGCCGGACGCTCGGTGCCTCGTCCTTGGTCAGCACGCTGCGGGCCAATCGCACCGTGTCCACCACCCGCGGATTCGGCCAGGGCAGCTGATGTCGGCGGCAGGCCTCCTTCAGGAAACCGATGTCGAAGCCGGCGTTGTGCGCGACCAACACGCAGTGCCTGGAGAACTCCAGGAAACTCGGCAGCACGCTCTCTATCCGGGGCGCGTTCGCCACCATCGAGTCGCTGATCCCGGTCAGCATGGTGATCTGCGGCGGGATGGCTCGGCCGGGATCGACCAGAGTGGAGAACTCACCGAGGATCTCGCCGCCCCGCACCTTGACGGCGCCGATCTCGGTGATCGTCTCCGTCTTGTACGACCCGCCGGTGGTTTCCAGATCGACCACGACGAAAGTGACCTCCCGGAGTGGATCCGCGAGTTCATCGAAGCAGGCCTGGGTCATGATTCGAACATTAGAACGGCATACCGACAACCGTCGTAGGCGCACCGCTCATCGGCGGAGTCTCCGCTGCCGCCGGCCGGGGGAGAATGGCGGGATGGAGTGGGACGAGCTGCCGGCGGCGGTGCAGATCAGGGTGGTCGCCCTGGCGGCGGCTGCCGTCGGTGCCGCGCCGCCCGCCCAAATTCCGCCTGGCCTGGCGGCGGTGGCCAGGTTCGCACCGGCGAAACGCGCCAGCCGCGGGGCCGCGCCACTGGCGCGGGCGGTGCAGTCCGACCCGGGATTCCGGGCGTCGGTGGCCCAGCTGGCCCGGAACCAGCAGGAGACGCCGGACGGCGACGTCGGCGTCGTCACCCTCGCGTATCTGCTGAATCGTCCGATACCGGCGGACGCGGTGGCCCGGCTCACCGAATCGGTCGGACTGGCGGCCGCGGACCGCCGGATCGCCGAGCTGGAAGGTGAGGTGGCGGCGCTGACCGGGACCGTTGCGCGACTGCGGGCCGCCGCCGACCGACAGGCCGACCCGGGCACCACCGAGGAAGCCGATCGGCTCCGCGGCCGGCTCAGGGCGCAAGGCACCAGGGTGCGGGAAGCGGAGCAGACGGCGCAGCGGTTGCAGCTCGATGCGGACCGGCGGATCGCCGAGCTGACGGCTGCCCTGTCTGACGCGGAGGCTGCTCTGACGGCCGCCGAGAAGCGCGCCCAGCAGGCCGACGAATTGGCCGAACGCGCAACGAAAAGCCTTGCTGCACACCGGGAATCCGGTGAGCAGCGGACCAGTGCCGGGGATCGGCGGATCGATCTGTTGTTGTCCACGATCAGCGCGGCGGCAACCGGTCTGCGGCGGGAGTGGGACGTCAGCACCCAGGGTGAACTGCCCGCCGACGTGGTGGCCAGGCAGCTCAGTCCGGTGCCGGTCGCGGCCCGACAGATCGGCGACCCAGCGCGGTTGGCGGAGTTTCTGTCGTTGCCGGCCGCCCACCTGATCGTCGACGGCTACAACGTGAGCAAGACCGGCTACGGCGAGCTCTCGCTGGCCGACCAACGAGATCGGTTGATCCGGTCGCTGTCCGGCTTGTCGGCCCGCACCTCGGCCGAGATCACCGTCGTCTTCGACGGTGCCGCGGTCGCCGTGGCGCCGCCGGCCGGCCGGAAGATCCGGGTGCTGTTCTCCCCGCCGGGCGTGATCGCCGACGACGTGATCCGGCGGTTGGTGGCCGCCGAGCCGACCGGCCGGCCGCTGGTGGTGGCCACCTCGGATCGGGCTGTGGCCGTCGATGTGGCCAGAGCCGGGGTGCGGACGGCCGGATCGGACGTCCTGCTGTCGCTGATCGGTCGCTGATCGGCCACTGTCGGTGCTGCTGGTTACCGTCCGCGATGACGGCTGGTCCTGGCCATGAGACAGCGGAGGAGAACCACAGTGCACATCGACTGCGAAACGTGTTCGGTACGCGGCAAGGGGTGTTCCGGCTGCGTGATCACCATGCTGCTCGGCGCTCCGCCGGACGGCGTCGAGTGGGACGAGACGGAACGGGCGGCGCTCGGGGCGCTGGCCGATTCCGGCCTGGTCCAGCCGCTGCTGCTGACCCAGACATGGGATGACGATCGGGTGGGCCGTCGGCACCGGGCTGGTTGACGCACTGCGAATGACCGTGATCGAAGGTGCCTGTGTGACGGATATGACCGGGTAACATCAGTGTGGTCCATGTGGTGATAGTGACAACTGTGACACGATGGGATGAACGTTGACCCACCACAGGGTGATGTCGGTCACCAGCCGTGATCTCTCGGGGGTTGGGTTGACCAGGCGGTGAGTGCGGTGACACGCGCGAGTGAATACCCGGACTTGTCTCGGACCGTGTCCATCTCGTAACCTGTCCGAGACCTTCGGCCTGAAGCGCCATCCCCGGTGTTCCTGGAGGTCACCGCCGAATCGGCCCGTCGGGGTGTCGAACCGGGGACCCATTGTTATCTGGGGTGAATCCGTTCGCCCGGGCATCAGCCTGTGCGGATGGTAGGGCACTTCCTGGCCCGAACCCGTCAGCTAACTCGGTAGGCGGCGTAGGAAGAAAGGTAACGCCGATCTTGGCGACACAACGCCGCAGCCGTCACTCCGCTGTGGATCCACGTCCTGCACGATTCCGCAAGGTTCAGACCGTTTCCGGTCTGTTGGTCGCCACTCTCGCGATCGGTCTGGTCGCCGTTCCTGGTGCCGCCGCCTCCCCGACCGTCCGACCGGCCTCGCCGGCGATCGCCGCGCTGATGCCGGCCGCTCCGACTGATCCGGACAACTCGGCCGATGCGAAGAAGGCGTGGGTTCGCTCCAACGAGCTCGCCGAGGCGATGAACGAGAAAGTCCTGCTCGCGCAGGAGAGTGAGAAGAAGGCGAAGGCGGCCGTCACCACTGCTGCCCGGTCGTTGACGGCAAAGAGAGCGATCGCTGTCGACGCGAAGACCGAACTGGCCACTGCTCAGCGGGCAGCCGCCGATGCCGGCAGCCGACAGCGTGCAGCGGACGCCGCCGAAGCCGGCTACCAGGTCAAGGTCAACGCATTCGCCGATGCCACCTTCCGCGGTGCCCACTTCGGTTCGATATCGGCGCTGTTCACCGCCGCGTCGCCGGAAGACTTCCTGGACACCGCGTCGACACTCGAAGTGATCGCCACCGACACCCGGCAGACGCTGGATGCTGCAGCTGCTGCCAAGGTCACCGCCAAGGCCGCCCGGGCCACCGCAGATGGGGCAGCAGCAACCGCCAAGACGGCCTCGGCGAAGTCCGCCGCCGCCGTTGCCGCCGCTGACCAGGCCACCAAGGATGCCAAGTCGGCCAACACCTCCGCGCACCAGGCGACGGCAGCAGTGCTCGCCCGACAGCACGACCTCAAGGCCGAGGCCGCGCGGATGGAGACGCTGTACAACCAGCTGACCGAACAGGAGCGGGAAGCTGCCGAGCGGGCAGCTGCTGAAGAAGCGCGCGCCCAGGCCGAGCGGGCCGCTGCCCAGGAACGCGCCGATCGGGCGAACCGCGCTGCCGCCGCACCTCCGGTCGATCCGAACACGGCGGCCGATCCGAACGCGGCGGCCGATCCGAACGCGGCGGCCGATCCGAACACGGCGGTCGATCCGAACGCGGCGGCCGATCCGAACACGGTGGCCGATCCGAACACGGTGGCCGATCCGAACACGGCGGCCGATCCGAACACGGCGGCCGATCCGAACACGGCGGCCGATCCGAACACGGTGGCCGATCCGAACACGGTGGCCGATCCGAACACGGCGGCCGATCAGCCGGCGCCGACGGAAGCCGCCGCGCCGTCCGGCAGTAGTGCCGGCGCATCCGCCGTCCAGGCTGCACTGACCAAGGTCGGCAGCCCGTACGTCTTCGGCGCCAGCGGACCGAACTCGTTCGACTGCTCCGGACTGACCCAGTGGGCCTGGGCGCAGGCCGGGGTGAGCATCCCGCGGACGTCGTCGGAGCAGGCCAACCTGCCATCGGTTCCCATCGACCAGCTGCAGCCGGGTGACCTGGTCACCTACTATTCGCCGGTTCACCACGTGGCGATGTACATCGGCAACGGTCAGATCGTCAACGCATCAACCGCGTCGAAGCCGATCGGCGTCATGTCGCTGGATTACAACGGTCAGAGCCCGCACGGTCACCGCGTCGGCTGATCGGCCGGGTTGATCGGCTGCTCGGTCTTCATCCTCCAACGGACACGTCAGGCAATACCTCGGCCATGCGGCGGACTCTGCTCGTCACCAATGATTTTCCGCCGCGGGCCGGGGGTATCCAGTCGTACCTGCATTCCCTTGCCGAGCGGCTGCCCACCGACCGGCTGGTGGTGTACGCGCCGGCCTGGCCCGGCGCCGCCGAGTTCGACGCCCGACAGTCGTTCACCGTTGTCCGGCATCCGACCTCGTTGATGCTCCCGACACCGCAGGTGGCTCGGCGGGCTGCGTCGTTGCTGGCCGAACACCGACTGACCGGAGTCTGGTTCGGCGCGGCAGCGCCACTGGCGCTGCTGTCGCCATACCTGCGCCGGTACGGCGCGGAGCGGATCGTCGCCTGTACTCACGGTCATGAAGTCGGCTGGTCGATGCTGCCCGGCTCTCGGCAGGCTTTGCGGGCGATCGGATCCGGCGCCGATGTAGTCACCTTCGTCAGCGGGTACGCGCGGCGTCGATTCGCCGCGGCGTTCGGCTCCGACGCGGCCCTCGAGTTCCTCCCGGCCGGCGTAGATACCGACCTTTTTCGTCCCGATCCCGTTGCCCGGCAACAGATTCGGCACAGGTACGGGCTGGCTGACGCGCCGGTCATCGTGTGTGTGTCCCGGTTGGTGCCGCGGAAGGGCCAGGATCAGTTGATCGCTGCCCTGCCGGCGATCAGGCAGGCAGTGCCGGACACCACGCTGCTGGTGGTGGGCGACGGCCCGGATGCCGACCGGTTGCGCCGGCTGGCCGACCGGCACCGGGTGCGGGCGGCGGTGGTGTTCACCGGCGCGGTGCCGGCGGCCGAGCTGCCGGGTCATTTCGTAGCCGGCGACGTGTTCGCCATGCCGTGCCGGACCCGAGGCGCCGGGTTGCTGGACGTGGAGGGCCTTGGCATCGCCTATCTGGAGGCGTCGGCCTGCGGGTTGCCGGTGATCGCCGGCGACTCCGGCGGCGCTCCCGAAGCGGTCCAGCAGGGCCGCACCGGCGTGGTGGTGGGTGGCCGCGACCTGTCGGCACTCATCGACGCCTGCATCCGGCTACTCGAGGATCCGCACACCCGGCAGAGCTGGGGCTCGGCCGGCCGGGAATGGGTACGTGGGAAGTGGGTCTGGCAACGCTCGGCCGACCAGCTGGCAACCCTGCTCGACGGACCGGTGGATCGATAGCCGACCACCCGCCCGCTCGACGGCCGATGAAATGGCGGATCGTCAGTCGACGAACCCGGCCGGCAGGGTGCCCGCTGAGGCGGCTGCCAATTCGTCGAACGCACCGCTGGACAGCTGCCACAGAAACCGCAGCTCGGTCAGATCGCCGGCCAGCCGACCGATGGCCAAGGCCTGGTCCTCGCCGGCCGCCAACGCCGCGACCACCCCCTGCAGCCGGGAGCGCAGCCGTACGCCGGCGGAGTCCTGCGGTATCGGGACGGGCTCACAACGGGCCAGCCGGATCGCGGTGGTCGCCAACCGGGCATCGGGACCGGTGGCCATTACCGCGATCCGGGACCCGGCCGGGACGCCGAATGCTGTCAGACCGGCGGCCAGCGAGCCGGGCCGATGCGGCGTCACGGTCCCCACCGCCCGGACGGTAATCGGTGTCGAGGGTGAACCGGTGGAGCCGCGCCCACCTAGCTGCCGGCCGACCCCGATAGCGTGACCGGGTGCGGATCTCCTTCGTCTCCGACGTCCACGGCAACATCGACGGCCTGGCAGCAGTGGCCAGGGACGCCGAGATGCTGGTGGTGCTCGGCGATCTGCTCGACTACGTCGACTACCACGATCCGTCGGCCGGCATCCTGGGCGAGGTGTTCGGTGAACACCGCGTCCGAGAGTTCACCGTGCTGCGCTCGGCGGGTGATTTCCCCGCTCTGCACCGGCTGAACACCGAGCTGTGGGCGACAGTCGCCGATCCGGTCGGCACCCTGGAAGCCGTAGTCGAACGACGCTACCGGCAGGTTCTGCAGGCGCTGTCGCTCGCCGCGACAGCGCCGTTACTGATCCTCGGCAACACCGATGTGGCCGACAGCTGGCGCCGGGTGGCGCAGGACAGCATCCCGGATCTGGACGGTCGGGTGGTGGAACTGGCCGGTCGACGACTCGGCTTCGTCAGCGGCGGGGCCAGCAGCCTGGCCGGCCGCCCGGCGACGGACTCCTCGAAGCCGTGGCGGCCGCTCGTCCGACCGATCGAGGACTATCTCGCGTCGGTGGCGGCGATCGGCGCCGTCGACGTGCTCTGCTCCCATCTACCGCCCAGGCTCGCTGCCGTGCGATACGACACGGTGCCGGCCCGGTTGGAGATGTTCGGGCCCGGACTGCTGGAGTCCATCGACACCCATCGACCGCTGCTGTCGGTGTTCGGGCACGTGCATCAACCGCTGACCGATCGGCTGCGCAGGGGGCGGACCGAATGCGTGAACGTCGGTCATTTCGCCCGGCGTCCGCAGCCGTACCAGATCGAATGGTGAGCGGGTCCCGCCGCCGGTAGTCGGCGGCGGCGAACTCGCTGACGGCGGAACCTCGGTGCCGACCGGGCAGGTAACCTTCCGACCATGGCGGACACTTCCACCCAGTCACTGGTGATGGCTGCGCGGCCGGTCACGATCATGAATGCAATCGCTGATGTCGCTGCCTACCCGGAGTGGACCGGCGCGGTGAAGCAGGTGGAGATCACCGAGGCCGGCACTGCCGGCCGGCCCCGTCGGGTGCGCTTCATGATGGACGCCGGAATCATCAAGGACAACTACGAGCTGCAGTACGCCTGGGCGGCCGACGGCATGTCGGTGAGCTGGACGCTGGTGCACGGCAAGTTGCAGAAGGCCCAACAGGGGTCGTACACCCTGGCAGCGGTGGACGGCGGCACCGAGGTCACCTACCGGTTGACCGTGCAGCTCACCATCCCGCTGATCGGCCCCCTGCGGCGCAACGCCGAGAAGGTGATCATGGACACCGCGCTCAAGGAGCTTCGCAAGCGGGTGGAGACTTTCCCGGTGGACGGCGGATGAGATCAGCCCTGGTCGTCGGACCGGGCGGAGCAGGCGCCAGCACCATCGCCGCACTCACCGCGGTCGCGGCTGCTCAGCAGGGACGGCGCACCGTTCTGCTCAGCCCAGATCCGACGATGGATGCGCTACTCGGCGATCCGGCACCCGGACTCAGTGTGCGCCGCCCCGATGCCGCGGCCAGAGCCGCGGACGCCTGGCCGACGGTCTCCCGCTATCTATCGGCTGCCGGCGTCTCCGGCGACATCGATCCGGCCGAGTTGGCATCGCTGCCGGCGGCCGGCACCATCGCCATCCTGTTGGACATCGCCGCCATCGTCGCTGCTGGCGACTGCGATGCGTTGATCGTCGACGCCGGCTCGTCGGCCGTCGAACTGCTGTCGGTGCCGGAGTCGATCGGCCAGCTGTCGGATCGGCTGCTGCCGGTGCCGCTGCGCATCCTGAGCCAGTTCGGCGGCCTGTTCGATCCACGCCCCATGCCGTCGGACCCGCCGGCCACCGGCGAGGCAGACCTGCTGGGCGATCTGGTCGGTCGACTGATGCAGGCCCAAGCAGTGCTGACCGACCCGGCGATCTGCTCTGTCCACCTGGTCACCGGGCCGGAACCGCGGCGACGAGCGGCGGCCCGTCGGATGGTGCCGCAGCTGGCACTCTGCGGGTCCGGACTCGGCCGGGTGCTGATCAACCGGTCCACCGGTACCGATCTCGCCGGTGAATGGCCGACGGAGGTGCTGGAGATTCCGGCCCAATCGGCTGAACCGGTCGGTGCTGCGCTGAAAGCGTTGGCGGCCACCGTGTTCGCTGCCACCGATCCGCTCGCGCACAGCGTCGGGCCGGCGCTCACCGAACCGCGGGTGAGGCAGAATGGCGATTCATTCCAGCTGGACATCGCGGTGCCGCTGGCCGACCGGACGGAGCTGGATCTGGCCAGATCTGCCGATGACGTGCTGATCACCGTCGCCGGCCACACCCGACGCTTCGAGCTGCCGTCGGTCCTGCAGCGCTGCACCATCTCCGGGGCGAGGTTCACCGACGACGGCGGCGGCATGCTCCAGGTCAGCTTTGTGGCCGACCCACAGCGCTGGCCCCGGGCGCTGTCCGGATTCCCCGGTGCCGTCACTGCCGGTACGGCGTCATGAACGATCTGCGGACCGAGGCGGCCATGCTGCTGGACCTGCTGACCGAGCGACTGTCGGTGCTGCAGCAGGTGGCCGACCACCAGGTCGAGGTGGACCGGACGGCTGCGACGAGCACCCCGGATCCTGCCGGGTCGCCGGATGCTGCACCAGGTGGCGGGGTGTGTGCTGCCTGCGGGCACGATCCGAACGCCAGTAGCTGCAGCGGATGTCCGATCTGTGCGCTGCTGGCCATGGTCCGGGGCGAACGACCGGAGCTCACCGCCCGGCTGGTGGACGGGGCGCGGACCATGCTGATCGGCCTGCGTTCGTTACTCGGCGACTTTCCCCCGGCCGGCACCACCCCGGCGGACGGTGCAGGCGATGATGCAGCGGCCGGCAGCGCACCGGCGGCCGAGCCGGCGGCCGATGTACGGGCGGCTGACGAACCGGCGGCTGACGATCCGACCCAAACGGTGCCACCATCGCGGTGGCGGCCGGCGGAACGGATCGAGATCAGATGACGGCCGGACAACTCAGCATCGGGATCGACATCGGCGGCACTGCTGTGCGGGCGGCGGTGATCGACCAGGCCGGCAGCATCGTCGCCGCGACCAGAGCCGGCACGCCGCACACGGCGGCCGATACCGAGGATCTGTTGGTGCAGCTGGTCGACCGGCTCCGCGCCGAGTACCCGGTCGCCGCGGTCGGCCTCGCGGTCGCCGGCTTCATCAGCACCGACCGGGTAGAGGTGATGTTCGCGCCGCATCTGGCCTGGCGGGATGCGAAGGTGCCATCGCTGCTCAGTGCTCGACTGCAGCTGCCGGTGGTGATGGACCACGACGTGAACTGCGCAGTCTGGGCCGAGTACGTGCACGGCGCCGCCGCCGGATCCCCGGTGGCCCTGTTGATCGCACTGGGCACCGGGATCGGCGCCGGCCTGCTGGTCGACGGCCGGATCTATCGGGGTGCGCACGGGGTGGCTCCCGAACTCGGCCACCTGACAGTGGTGCCGGACGGTCGCAGTTGCCCGTGCGGCAAACACGGTTGCTGGGAGCGGTACTGCTCGGGGACCGCGCTGGCAGCGACCGCCATGCATCGCTGGCGACAGGCCGGCCGATCACTGCCGGACGATCTACCGGACGACGAGCTGACCGGGACGGTGGTCGCCGCAGCAGCGGCCGAGGGCGATCCGGAAGCACTGGCCGCCGTCGACGAGCTGGGTCACTGGCTCGGTGTCGGGATGGCGTTGGCCGCCGACGTGCTCGACCCCGAACTGATCGTGATCGGCGGCGGCGTCTCAGGTGCCGCGCCGCTGTACCTACCGAAGGCCCGGCAGGTGATGGCCGAGACCATCACCGGTGGTCGGCATCGGCCACATCCGCGGATCGAACTGGCCACCTTCGGCGACCGGGCAGCCGCCATCGGGGCCGGATTGATGGCCCAGCAACTGATCCCAGGTCTCCGCTAGACCCGGGAGCCGTCATCCCCGTAGTCGCCGTGCGGTCGACGCAGACCGAGAATCAGCAGTGTCCCGCCGGCCAACACCAACGCCACCGACAGCACCAGCACGTTGTTCGGACTGACCGCCAGGAAGTCCGGCCCGACCAGCAGGAACAGCCCGGCCAGGATCATCAGGGTGGCCAGCACCGTGCGCAGTCGCGGCTTCTGCAGCGGTGGCGGCTCAGCCGGAACAAAGTGCTCCTCGTCATCGGCGTAAGCGGATTCCTTGGCCGCCTGGTCGGCGGCGTACTCGGCCACCTCGGCCGCCCGCTCGGCCCGCCGCTGCTCGCGACGTTGTCGCCGTTGCTCGGCGGTGTCGACCGGGTCATCGGTGACGGTCGAGGCGGCCGAGGCGGCCGAGAAGCTGTCGTCGGTCGGCTTGCGTCCGGTTGCGTCCCACTGCATTTCGTCGGAGATGCCGGAGATGATGTCGGCGAACCGCCGGTCGATCTCGGCATCGGTGACCATCGGATCGACTGGTCCGGCCACCGATTCGTTCTCGGCGGAACCGCCGGCGGAGTGGTCGGCCGCCGGATCGTCGTGATCGTCCCCACTGCCGGCGGGAAACGCGGTGGTCATGGCGCCGTCACCCGGTTGATGAACTCCATCGACTCGGCAAAGATCAGATCTGCGTCGTAGTCCAGCGTCGCCACGTGATAACTCTTCTCCAGCAGTACTTCTCGCCGATCCGTGGAGGACACCTCGGCCAACACGATGGCCGAGTTCGCCGGCTCGACGACATGGTCGACGATGGAATGCAGTAGCAGCAACGGACTCTTCACCAACGGCAGATCACGACGCACCACCGGCCAGGAGGTCTGCAGCGACAACGCAGCGGCCACCGGGATCCGGTCGTAACCACCCTCCAGCACACCCGGCTTCGCGATGTCGTCGGTGATCCCGTCGAGCGAGGGCAGCACCCTGATCAGCAGCGGCTGGATCCGCTTGAGGATCGGCGCGAACTTGGCCAACGTGCGCGTCGTCATCACCGACGGGTTGACCAGGATCAAGCCGGCGATCCGCTCACCGTGCAGTTCGGCCAACCGCAATGCCAGGGTGCCGCCCATCGACAGCCCGGCCACCACCACCGCCCGACAGTGCCGCGTCAGGTCGACCAGCGCCGCCGTCAGCTCGCCCAGCCAGTCGGAGAAGGTGGTGGAGTTCATGTCCTGCCAGCGAGTGCCGTGTCCAGGCAGCAACGGCAGCCGGACCGCGAACCCAGCGGCGGCCAGCTGGTGGGCCCACGGTCGCATCGATGTCGGCGATCCGGTGAACCCGTGGCACAGCAGAACGCCGACATCGTTGCCCGCGCCACCTGGACAGGAGAAGGCGCCGGCGGAGTCATCGCCGCCCGTCATGAATCCATCGTTGCACGCCGCGCGGGAGTGGCGCGCGAGAGTAGGACAGGGCCGGTCCGCGGCGTACGGTGGATCGATGGTCTGGTCCCTGATGAAATACGTGCTCATCGGCCCATTTCTCCGATTGTTCTTCCCGTGCAAGGTGACGGGAGCGGAGTACATTCCCGCGTCGGGCGGGGTGATCCTGGCCGGCAACCACGTATCGGTGGCCGATTCGTTCTTCACCCCACTGCACGTGAAGCGGCGGGTCACCTACCTGGCCAAGAGCGAGTACTTCACCGAGAAGGGGATCAGGGGTCGGCTGAAGGGGGCCTTCTTCCGCGGTATCGGTCAGGTACCGATCGACCGAGGAGGTGCCTCGGCAGCGCAGGAGGCGTTGAGCACCGGGGTCAGGCTGTTGAACGAGGGCAAGGTGCTCGGCATCTACCCGGAGGGCACCCGCTCACCAGATGCCCGGTTGTACAAGGGCAAGACCGGTGTCGCCAGGATGGCTCTGGAGGCAGGTGTTCCGGTGGTCCCGCTGGTGATGATCGGTACCGACAAGGTCAATCCGATCGGTAGCAAACTGTGGCGGCCCCGCCGGATCCAGCTGGTGATCGGCCGGCCGCTGGACTTCTCCCGGTACGAAGGGTTGGTCGGCGACCGGTTCGTCGAACGATCGATGACCGACGAGATCATGTACCGGATCATGGAGTTGTCCGGCCAGGAGTACGTCGACGTCTACGCCGCCAAGGTCAAGGCAGATCTGGAACAGGCGCAGGCTGCGGGCAGTGTTATCGAGGGAAAGGGCCCCGGAACGGTGACGCGACTCCCGGGCACTAAGGCCAGCTGAGAGGTGCGGCCGACAGCCGCCGGGCCGGTGGCCCGGTACTTCTACGACTGTGAGTTCATCGAGGACGGCCGGACCATCGACCTGGTCTCGATCGCCGTCGTCGCCGAGGACGGCCGCGAGTTCTACGCCGTCTCGACCGAGTTCGACCCCGACCGGGCCGGCCTCTGGGTCCGCCGGAACGTGCTGGACAAGCTGCCACCACCGGCCGATGCGGCCTGGCGGAACCGGGCGGCGATCCGGGACGAACTCGGCGCCTTCCTGCTCGCCCCCGGCCGCGACGTTCAACTGTGGGCCTGGTTCGCCGCCTACGACCACGTGGCGTTGGCCCAGCTGTGGGGCGACATGCCGACGCTGCCCCGGCAGATCCCGCGATTCACCCGCGAGATCCGGCAGCACTGGGAGGCCGCCGGCCGGCCGACACTGCCCGGCCACGGACCCGAGCGGCACAGCGCGCTGGCCGATGCCAGGCTGGCCTTCGCCCGCTGGCAGGTCGCCGACACTGCGCTCCGCGGCACTGCTTACGCTTGAGGGGTGAACTGGACCGTCGATATCCCGGCAGACATCCTGCCGACCCTGCCGCCGCTACCCAACGAGATGGGCGAGCGGTTGTATCGGGCGTTGGCCCTGCCAGCACTGCAGCAGCCGGAGTGGCCCGATCCCGAGCAGGTACTCGCGGTCCGGGCGGTGCTGGAGTCGGTGCCGCCGGTGACGGTTTCCTCGGAGGTCGACCGGTTGCACGATCAGCTGGCCGAAGTGGCGAACGGTCGGGCATTCCTGTTGCAGGGCGGCGATTGTGCCGAGACTTTCGTGGACAACACCGAGCCGCACATCAGGGCGAACATCCGCACCCTGCTGCAGATGGCGGTGGTGCTCACCTACGGTGCCTCGCTGCCGGTGGTGAAGCTGGCCAGAATCGCCGGCCAATACGCCAAGCCCCGGTCGACCACGCTGGATGCGCTCGGCCTGCCGTCCTACCGCGGCGACATCATCAACTCGATCGCCACCACGCCGGAAGCAAGGGCGGCCGATCCGTCCCGGATGATCCGCGCCTACGCCAACGCATCCGCGGCGATGAACCTGGTGCGGGCCGTCACCGGCGCCGGCATGGGCGACCTGACGATGGTGCACGAATGGAATCAGGAGTTCGTCGCCACCTCGCGGGCCGGCCAGCGCTACGAACGGATGGCCGGCGAGATCGACCGGGCGATGCGGTTCATGGCGGCCTGCGGTGCCGACTCGCACAGCCTGCACTCGGTGGAGATCTTCTCCTCCCATGAGGCGCTGCTGCTCGACTACGAGCGGGCGTTGCTGCGGCTGGACGCCACCGGCAACACCGAGAAGCTCTACGACCTGTCGGGCCACTTCCTGTGGATCGGCGAACGTACCCGGCAACTGGACGGCGCCCACGTCGCCTTCGCCGAGCTGCTGGCGAATCCGATCGGCGTCAAGATCGGTCCGAGCACCAGCCCGGACGAGGTGTTGCAGTACGTGGAACGGCTCGACCCGCACAACACCCCGGGCCGGCTCACCCTGGTCTCCCGGATGGGCAACACGAAGGTCCGTGACGTACTGCCGCCGATCATTTCCAGGGTCGAGGCATCCGGGCACAAGGTCATCTGGCAGTGCGATCCGATGCACGGCAACACCCACGAATCGCCCACCGGCTACAAGACCAGGCACTTCGACCGGATCGTAGACGAGGTGCAGGGCTTCTTCGAGGTGCACGCCGAGTTGGGCAGCCATCCCGGCGGCATCCACGTCGAGTTGACCGGCGAGGACGTCACCGAGTGTCTCGGCGGTGCCCAGGAGATCTCCGACGCGGACCTGTCCGGTCGCTACGAGACGGCCTGCGACCCGCGGCTGAACACCCAGCAGTCGTTGGAGCTGGCGTTCCTGATCTCGGAGATGCTGCGCACCTGAGTCGTCGGCAGCAGTCCGCCGGTTCAGAACAGAACGGTGATGAACACCGTTCCGCCCGGCTCGATGCGGTCGCCCGCCCGCGGGCTCTGCCCGATCACGTCCGATGACCCCAGCTGCCACAAGCCGGCCACCTGATGGTGCAGTCCGATACCGTCCAGCGTCTGTTCGGCCTGCCCCAGGTTCCCGGCGGTGAGATCGGGCACGGTGACCGCGCTGGAGGCGATCAGCGTGACGGTGCGGCTGTTCGGATCGATCCGGCTACCGGCGGCCGGTTCGGTGCCGACGACATGGCCGGCGTCGATGTCGGCATCGAACCGCGGCTCGCCGACGATCACCTGATAGCCGTCGGCCTGCAGTTCGGTGGTGGCCTGTTCGGTACTGCGGCTCCGGACATCCGCCACGGTGACCGAGGTGTTGATCACCAGCCGCACCTGGCTGCCGCGCGGCAGCCGGTCGCCGGCAGCGGGTTCACTGCCCAGCACAGTGCCGTCGGCGGAGACCGGGTCGAATCTCGCGGTGTGGTCGCCGAGGGACAGTCCGGCCGCCAGCACTGCGTTCCGGGCGTCCTGGATCGACTTGCCGGCCACCAGCGGAATCTGCACCGGCTGTGGGCCCCGGGAGATCACCAACGACACCATCGCACCGATCCGCACCTCTGTACCCGCGGCCGGCACGGTGCGGACCACAGTGCCGGCGGAGACCGCATCGTCGTACACCGAGAGATCTGCGGCGGCAACGGTTCTCGGCGTCAGCCGGGCATCGGTCAGCGCCACCTTCGCCGCCTCGACCGTTGTTCCTGGAGCGACCGACGGAACTGTCGGCTTCCCGGACGACACGATCAGGGCAACGGCTGAGCCTCGCAGCAGCTTGGCCCCGGCGCCCGGTTCGGCGCTGGCGACGATGCCGACCGGGGTGATGTCGTCCCGGTCGACAGCGATCTGCGGAATCAGTCCGGCGTCCCGGATGGCCCGTTCGGCGTTGTGCTGGGTCAGCCCGACCGTCGGCGGCGCGTAGGCCCAGCGGCCGTCGCCCAGCCACCAGCCACCGGCGGCCAGCGCCACCGCGAGCAGCAGGATCATCACCAACCAGAGCAGCCGGCGGAGCCAGTTCCGTCGCTGGACCCGGACCGGCTGCGATCGGGGTGCCGGTGTGAACTCGACCCGTGGCCGGTCGGCGGTGGGCGGGCCGACGCCGGGCACCACTCTGGTTCCACGGGGGCCGCCGGCGACCGGGTCGAAGCGATCCGCGGTGGTCGGTGCGTCCTCGGCCGGCCGGCTTCGCTTGGTGGCCACGTGGGTGACCCGATTCGGGCGGGCGGACACCTCGCCGGTGCGGCCGGCGTACGGGACAGCGGCCGCCGGGTCGTCGGTGGCGCCGATCGGTGGCAGTCGGGTCGGGACCGGCACCGGGACTGTTCGCAGTCCGATCCGGGTGCGGATCGAGCCGAGCCGGGCAGCGAAGGCGCCGGCGTCCCGTGGTCGGCGCTGCGGATCGCGTTGGGTGGCGTCCTCCAGCAGGTCCTCCAACAGTGCCGGGACGTCGCGGACCAGATCGCCGATCAGCGGAACGTCGGAGTGCACGTGCTGGTAGGCGACCGACATCGAGTTCTCGCCGGTGAACGGTGGCTCGCCGACGAGCATCTCCCAGGCGACGATGCCGGCCGAATACACATCCGACCGGGCATCGGAGCTTCCGGTCTCGACCTGTTCGGGCGACAGATAGGCCACCGTCCCCAGGATCACGTCACCGGTGGCCATCGTCTGGCTGCTGACCGCGCGGACCAAGCCGAAGTCGGCCACCTTGATCGTCCCGCGGGAGGAGATGAGGACGTTCTCGGGCTTCACGTCCCGATGTACCAGTCCGGCCCGATGGGCGGCCGACAGCGCATCCAGCAACGGCTCCAGGATCGACAACATCACCGGGACCGGCAGTGGTCCGCGCTGGTGCAGCAGTTCGCGCAGGGTGCCGCCGTCCACCAGCTCCATCACCAGGAAGGCGTGCTCGCCGTCCCGTCCGTGGTCGTAGACCGCAACGATGCCGGGATGGGACAGACCGGCCGCCAGCCGGGCCTCCCGGGAGAACCGAGTGAGGAAGGCGGCGTCGTGCGCGTATTGGGCGGCCATCACCTTGACCGCAACCGGTCGGTCCAGTCGGGTGTCGAGGCCGCGGTACACCGTGGACATCCCGCCGCGGGCGATCACCGAACCGATGCGGTAGCGGTTGTCCAGCATGCTGCCGGTCAGCCCACCCCGCGTCGTCTCCACGACAATCTCCTCGCCTGCGTCGACCCGGGATCGGGCGCGACTTCTCCGCCGGACCATTCTAGGTTCGGTGATGATCGGATCCGGCGGACCTGGCAGGCTGACACCCGTGACAGATTCCGCGGACCCGACGCCGACCTACGTCGCCCTGCCCGATATCGCCACCGATCTCGGCCTGGTGGTGACCAAGGTGCACCAGCTGATCCGCGATCGGGCACTGGTCGCGGTCCGCCGCGACGGGGTGCTGCAGATGCCGGCCGAGTTCATCCAGAACGGCGAGGTGTTGAAGGGACTCACCGCCACCATCACGCTGCTCACCGATGCCGGCTACTCCGACCAGGAGATCATCGACTGGCTGTACACCGCGGAGGATTCACTCCCGGGAGCGCCGATCACCGCGCTTCGGGAGAACCGGGGTCGGGAAGTCCATCGGAGGGCCCAGGTGGCCGGTTTCTGACCGTCAGCGGTCGGTCATCGGTGCCGACGGGTGGCCCGCGCCGCCAGCTGACCGAGCGCACCGCGGACCTCCTCGGGTAACCGGGCGACCTCGGCGTCGGCGGTGGCCACCAGCTCGACGATCTGCTGTTCCACCTGCGCCGGGGCGCTGGTGGCGGCCAGCAACTGGCGCAGCCGGTCGACCTCGGCCGGCCGTTCGGCCACTCCGATGCCGGCATCCAGCTCGGCCAGTTCCGCCGTCCTGGCCTGCTCGGCCAGCTCGGCGCGGGCCAGCGCCAACAGCACGGTGCGCTTGCCTTCGCGCAGATCGTCACCCGCCGATTTTCCGGTGACCGATGGGTCGCCGAACACCCCGAGCAGGTCGTCCCTGAGTTGGAATGCGGTGCCGACGGCCTGCCCGTACGTGGAGAGCCGGGTGATGGTGTCCGGCGCGGCGCCGGCCAGTGCCGCACCGAGCAGCAGCGGCCGGGTCACCGTGTAGCCGGCCGTCTTCAACCGGACCACCGCCAGTGCGTCCGCCCGTTGCCGAGCCGGCTCCGCGGCCGGCTCGGCGGTGCTGCGGACATCCAACAGCTGACCGGCCAACACCTCGGTTCGCATCGCGGCCCACTGCGGCTGGGCCCGCTCCAGCGCCCGCAACTGACCTGCGCCGCTGACGAACAGATCGTCGGCCCAGGCCAAGGCCAGGTCGCCGAGCAACAGCGCCATGCTGAGCCCGTGTTGCTCGGGATCGCCGGCCCAACCGGCATCGGCGTGCACCTTGGCCTCCGCCCGGTGCACGGCCGGCCGGCCGCGGCGCGTCTCGGAGCGGTCGATCAGGTCGTCGTGCAACAACGCACAGGCCTGGATCAGCTCCAGCGCAGCCGCCACCCGCACCACCGGACGGCAGTCGCCGACAGCTGCCCGGCCACCACCGGATCGCCAGCCCCACCAGCAGAATCCGGGTCGGATCCGCTTGCCGCCGGCCAGGAACGCGCCGATCTGATCGGCGGCCATCGCCAACCGAGGCTCCATCGCAGCCAGCTCCGTTCGCCGCTGCGCCAGGAACGTTGACAGCACCGCGTCGACGGCGGGCAGCACGGACTCGGCTCGCATCTCGGTCACCGGCTCAGTCTGCCCTTGGCCGATCTACCGACCGACGGCCGTGCCCTACGCTCATCTGCTATGCCGACCGTTCCACACCGACTTGCTGCGCCGGGCCGCAAGTTCTCCTTGGAGTTCATGCCGCCGCGCAGCGACGCAGAAGAGGCGGCGCTGTGGTTGGCGGTGCGCCGGTTCGAAGGTCTGCGGCCGGCTTTCGTCTCAGTCACCTATGGAGCCGGTGGCAGCCGACGGGATCGCACCATCCGGATCACCGGCCGGATCGCCCAGGAGACGACACTGTTGCCGGTGGCCCATTTGACGGCGGTCGGTCACTCGGTCGACGAGTTGCGGCACGTCATCGGGTCATACGCATCGGTCGGCGTTCGCAACATCCTGGCGCTGCGCGGCGACCCGGCGGAGAATCCGTTGGGGGAGTGGGTAGCTCATCCGCAGGGGCTCAACTACGCCGCCGATCTGGTCCGGCTGACCCGGTCGTTGGGCGACTTCAGCGTCGGGGTCGCGGCCTTCCCGGACAAGCATCCGCGGTCTCCGGATGTCGAGTCCGATACCCGCTACTACGTAGAGAAGATCCGAGCCGGCGCCGACTACGGCATCACCCAGATGCTGTTCTCCGCCGACGATTTCCTCGAATTGCGGGATCGGGTGGTGGCGGCCGGCGCCGACGTCCCGTTGTTGCCCGGCATCATGCCGGTGACCTCGCTCGGCAAACTGCAGCGCATCTGCGAGCTGTCCGGCCAGCAATACCCGCGAGCGCTGGCCGATAGACTGGCCGCAGTCGGCGACGACAAGGCTGCCGCCCGGGACATCGGTGTGACCCACGCGATCGAACTGGGCAGGCGGCTGTTGGACGAGGGCGTGGACACGCTGCACTTCTACACCTTCAACTTCACCAAATCGGTCATCGAAGTGCTCCATGCGCTCGATATGATCCCGACTCCGGTGACCCCCGGCAAGACCTGATCATCGGAGGCGAGCCGCGGTGGAACTCGACACCCTCGAGCGCGTCTTCGGACTGGCCGCCATCGTGCTGTTGTTGGCGTTGGTCGCCATTCGACTGTCCCGGCGGCTCGGTATGCCGTCCATGCTGCTGTACCTCGGTATCGGCATGGCTGCAGGTAACGCCGGCTTCGGCATCAAGTTCGACAATGCCTTTCTGACCGAGCAGATCGGCCTGGCCGCGCTGGTGGTGATTCTCGCCGAGGGCGGTCTCACCACCCGCTGGGCGAACGTGAAACCCGCGCTGGGGCTGGGGATCTCGCTGGCAACGGTGGCGGTGGTGGTGTCCATCGCGGTCTCTGGCGTCGCAGTCCACCTGCTGATGGACCTGGATTGGCGGACCAGTCTGCTGTGGGGTGCGGTGTTGTCGTCCACCGATGCGGCCGCCGTCTTCTCGGTGCTCCGCGGGGTGCCGGTACGTCGCCGGATATCCGCCGCGCTGGAACTGGAATCCGGGCTGAACGATGCCCCAGTGGTGTTGGCGGTCGTCCTGCTTGCCGGCAAGGACGAGATCACCTGGACCGCCCCGCTACTGGTCATCTACGAGTTGATCGCCGGCGCGGTGATCGGCGGTGTCATCGGCCTGGCCGGTGCCTGGTGGTTGCGCCGGGTGGCCCTGCCGGCCGGCGGTCTGTACCCGTTGGCCACCATGGCGCTGATCGTCGGCGCCTACTCCCTCGGCGGGGTGGCCCACGCGTCCGGATTCTTGGCGGTCTATGTCGCCGCGTTGATCCTGGGCAACTCCTCGCTGCCGAACCGGGCTACCACCCTGTCGTTCGCCGAGGGCCTCGGATGGTTGGCGCAGATCGGACTGTTCGTGTTGCTCGGGTTGTACGTCGATCCGACCCAGCTGCCTCGGATGCTGCTGCCCGGCTTGATCATCGGTCTGGTGCTGTTGCTGGTGGCCAGACCGTTGTCGGTGCTGGCCGCCGCGTCGCCGTTCAAGCTGCACTGGCGCGAGCAGGCGTTCCTGTCCTGGTCCGGGTTGCGCGGCGCGGTGCCGATCGTGTTGGCCACCATCCCGTTGACCCTCGGTAGGGATCGGTCCAAGGACCTGATCGACCTGATGGTGGTGGTGGTGGTGGTGTACACCCTGCTGCAGGGCACCACACTGGCCAAGGTCGCAAAGTGGCTCAAGGTGCTCGACATATCGTCGTCGACGGAGGTGCAGATCGAGGCATCGACGTTGGATCGGATGGGTGCGCACGTCCTGCAGGTCACCGTGCCGGCGAGTTCCCGATTGCACGGGGTCTACCTGTCCCAGCTGCGGCTGCCGGCGACCACCGTGATCGCGTTGCTGTCCCGGGACGGGCACTCGGTACCGGTCACCCCGACCACCCGCTTGCAGTTCGGCGACGAGCTGCTGATCGTGGCGCCGGAGAAGGTCCGCACCGCCACCGAACGGCGGTTGCGATCGGTCAGTACCGGCGGACCGCTGGCCGGCTGGTTCACCAGGTCCGGTGAGACCCCACCGCGGGGCTGACGACCCGGACCGGTCGGAGTGCTCGCCGATCTTTGACACACTGGGCCGGTGAGTATTCCCGCCGACCGGCCCGACCCGGCCGACCGGCCCGATCCGGCCGACCAGCCCGACCCGGCCGACCAGCCCGTCCGTGACGACGAAGCCGGCGCACCGATCCGGCCCAAGGAGCCGATCCAGCCGGCTGAGGCTGTCCAGCCGGTCGAGGCTGTCCATGCCGACGAAGTGACCGGCGCTGGTGTCCCCGCCCGGCGGCGGCGGCTCGGCCTGGTGTTGGTGCTGGCCGCCGTCATCCTGCTGGTCGACCTGATCACCAAGGTGATCGTGGTCGCCAACCTGACCCCCGGTGTCTCGCCGCGGATGCTGGGCGGCCTGGTCTACTTCTCGCTGATCCGCAATGCCGGCGCCGCCTGGTCGATCGGCACCGGACTGACCTGGGTGTTGGCGGTGATCGCCTGCGTGATCGTGGTGGTGATCATCCGGATGGCAGCCAAGCTGCGATCCGGGATGTGGGCGACCTGCCTCGGTTTGATCCTCGGTGGCGCGCTGGGCAATCTATCGGACCGGATCTTCCGCAGCCCAGGCTTCATGCGGGGGCACGTCGTCGATTTCGTCTCGGTGTTCGGACCGAATGCGGAGTATTTCCCGGTGTTCAACGTTGCAGACTCCGCCATCACCATCGGCGGCATCCTGCTGGTGCTGACGGCCCTGCTGGGCATCGAGTTCGACGGCAGCCGGCTGCACCGGTCCTCTCGCCGCAGCAGTGAGCAGGTCGAGACACCTTCGCAGAGCGGCTCAGCAGACGTTGCGGCGGGGACCGACGAGCGGAGCGGCTCCGGTGGGTGAGTACCGCCGGCTGCCGGTGCCGGAGGGTCTGGCCGGGATGCGGGTCGACGCCGGGTTGGCCCGGATGCTCGGGATGAGCCGGACCACCGTCGCCACCCTGATCGACACCGGCGAGGTGGCGCTGGACGGCGTGGTGGTGAACCGGTCGACCCGGCTGGAGGCCGACTGCTGGTTGGAGGTGACACTTCCGGAACCGGTGCGCCGCCCGGAGATCAAGGCCGAACAGGTGCCCGGCTTCGCCATCCTGTACATGGACGACGACATCGTGGTGATCGACAAGCCGGTCGGGGTGGCTGCTCATCCGTCTCCCGGCTGGACCGGTCCGACGGTGCTCGGCGCATTGGCCGGTCAGGGCATCTCGCTGGCCACCTCCGGTGCCGCGGAACGGCAGGGCATCGTGCACCGGTTGGATGCCGGAACCACCGGTGTGATGGTGGTGGCCAAGAGCGAGCATGCCTACACCGTGCTCAAGGACGCCTTTCGGGAGCGCACCGTCGAGAAGATCTACCATGCGGTGATCCAGGGACTTCCGGATCCGACGGCCGGCACCATCGATGCCCCGATCGGGCGACATCCCAAGGCGGACTACAAGTTCGCCGTGGTCGCCGGCGGCCGGGACTCGGTGACGCACTACGAAACCATCGAGGCGTTCCGATCGGCCACTCTGGTGGAGGTGCACCTGGAGACGGGGCGCACCCATCAGATCCGGGTGCACTTCTCGGCAATGCGTCATCCGCTGGTCGGCGATCTCACCTACGGCGCCGACCCGATCCTGGCGAACAGGGTGTCGCTCGGTCGACAATGGCTGCACGCCAAGGGGTTATCGTTCGCTCATCCGGCCGACGGCCGCACGGTGACGTTCGCCAGCGAGTACCCCGACGATCTGACGGCAGCCCTCGAGGTGCTCCGCGCCGGCTGACCGTCGCGTCCGTGGAGAGCGTCTGCACCTCGCCGAACTCCACCACGCCGGTCGGCCACGACGAGCTACGATTCGCCGGTGGATATTCCGGCCGTACTGACCGATGGCCTGTCCGGGATCGTGTCGGTCCGTCGCGCCGGCGAAACGACAGTCGAGCAGACATTCGGGTTCGCCGATCGGGCGCACCGGATCCCGCACACACCGGCGACCCGATATGCCATTGCCAGCGGTACCAAGGCGTTCACCGCCGTGGTCGTCGGTTCTCTGATCGTGGACGGCGCGATGTCGCTGTCCACGACAGCCCGCGAGATACTGGGCACCGACCTCCCACTGATCGCCGACGACGTCACAGTCGAGCACCTGCTGGTCCACACTTCCGGGATCGGTGACTACGTCGACGAAGATCTCGACGAGCCGGTCTCTCTGACGGTGCCGGTGCAGCAGTTGGATTCGACCGCGGCCTATCTGCCTGCGCTGGACGGATTTCCCGCCAAATTCGCTGCCGGTCAACGTTTTTCGTACTGCAACAGCGGCTATGTGGTTCTCGCCCTGATAGCCGAACGAGTCAGCGGGATGCCGTTCGACCAGCTCATCGCCGACCGGGTCACGAATCCGGCCGGCATGTCAGCTACCGGCTTCATCCGTTCGGATTCGCTCCCGGGCACTGCGGCGATCGGGTATTTGGACGATGGCCGGACCAACGTCTTCTCGCTGCCGGTATGGGGCAGTGGCGATGGCGGTGCCTACAGCACAATGACCGACCTGCAAGCGTTCTGGGATGCGCTCGTTGGCAATCGACTGCTGCCGGCCGAGTGGATGTCTCGTCTCGTCACCCCTGTCCGGGTGCCGCCCGGGCGTCGGTTCGGGTATGGCATGGGTCTGTGGGCCGACGACCGGACCATCGTGATCGATGGCGGTGATCTCGGAGTGGCGGTCCGCAGTGTGCTGATGCGCAACTCCGGCGATTGCGTCACCGTACTGTGCAATGCCGAGTGTCGGGTGGTCGCTGTCGTTGACCATCTCCTGTCTGTCTTGACCAGCTGATCAGTATGGATCGGTGATGTGCGGGTGGAATGGCCCGCGGGTCTGCGGATCGGCTGGTCAAGTCGGTCGCGCCGGGCATGCGGTGCGTCCGTTGCCCGGGGGACTTCGGTCGAGTCAGTCCCGACGGGGGAGTGTGCCGAGCCACTTCGCGACCTGGCTCGGACGGTCGAACAGCAGTACCGGCGGCGCGGTGGGGTCGACGGCCCAGCCTCGCATTCTGGCCCGCTTGCGGGCGAAAGACCTGAAGTGCCACAACACGATCGACTCTTGCTGGAACAGGTGACGCAGGCTCTCGGTGTTGCCGTTGCAGATCGGCCGTCCACTGGCCAAGTTCGTGATGGATCGCCGGATCAATCTGCTCAGCGAGAGCAGCCGGGGATAGTCCAGGCCGATGATCAGGTTTACCCGGGCGAGCGGGATGTCGATCCAGCTGCCGTAGCCGTGATCGATCACCCAACAGTCCTGACCGCAGATGCGTTCGATGATGACCCGCTGCTCGTCGTCGGGGACCGGATCCCAACCAGGGAGCCAGGTCAGGTCGTCGATGAACACCATCGGCAGGTCGAGTCGGCCGGCGATTGCGGCAGCCAGAGTGGACTTACCGGATCCGGTGACTCCGTACAGCATGATCCGGTGTGGTCGGTCACCGTGATTGATCATGGGCACAGCCCATCACAGTGTGACCGGTCCGCGATATTTCGGACGATGCGTTCGGATGTGGGTTGTTGATGACCGCGGAGAATGGGTTGAGTGACGTGCCAATGGTTACCCAGTCACCGATCGGGTGATGTTCGGAAGTGGCATGACGTCGGCCCACCCGCGGGCGCGCGCTAGGAGCCCGGCCGGTCTCAGCCGGTCTGTGTTTTGCCACCGGCGTCAGCCGGTCTGTGTTCGCTTCGGGCGTCGGCCAGTAGTGGCATCCGGCGCGGTCCACTGCCGGCCATCGCATGATCCGTGCCGGCGACCGGAGCGATTCCGTGGCGGCCAGCCGGGCGACACAGTCCCGGACACTTGCGAGGCCCGGGGGTGGACACCACCACGGTCGGCGCACACCATCGATCCGACCGTCGTCAATTGTTATCCTTTTGTGATCAGAAGTGTTGCTGTGCAGCCCTTTTCGACGGCTCCACTGTCGGTGCTGGTTCGTAGCATTGGCGGTATGGATGGGACCGGGACTCCGAACGCACCAGCAGACAGTTTGCTGCAGGTGCGGGAGTTGGTGGCGGCGACTGTCGTTGCGCTGAAAGGCGTCTCGGGGTTGATCTATCAGGCAGCGAACAGCGAGCTGGCATCGGTGGTCGGCGAGTTCGACCAGTTGCGGGCGTTGGCCGAGGCCGGGACGATTGTGGCCGTCGCCGAGGCCGAGCAACGCGGCGTGATCTCCGAGTCACAGTGTGCGGGTACCGCCGCCTGGGTGCGGGATGCCGCCTGGCATCTGCAGACCGGCGGCTCGGCGGTCGTCGCGAAATGCGCGGCGATCCTGGCCCGACACGACCTCGGCGCGGTGGCCGACGCAATCCGCACCACCGATGTGACACCGGCGGTGGCGGTCACGGTGGCCGCCGAGTTCGACAAACTCTCCCCCGGCCTGTCCGACGGCACCCACCACATGGTGCTGGATTCGATGATCGACATCGGCGCCGAACACGGCTCCCAAGCGGTGAAACAACTCCACGAGCTGATCCTCATCCACTACGGCCGCGACGGTGTGTTCCAGGACGAACAGGACACCCGCAGGCGACATGTGGAGCTGTCACCAGGCCGCGACGACGCCGGCCTGTACCGCTACGAACTGACCCTGGACCCCGAATCCCGCGCGGTGCTGGAAGCGGCGATCGGACCACTGTCCAAACCACAACCAGAACCCGACGGCACAGCTGATCCCCGGCCCGTCGGGCGGCGCCGCGGCGAAGCACTCATCGAAGTCTGCCGCCGCGCGGTCGCCGCCGGCGACCGGCTCCCATCGGCGACGAAGACGCAACTGTTCATCACCATGACCCTGGACGACCTCCGGAGCACCTGCGGCGCCGGCACCGTGGTCGGGTCGGTGGCCGGCGGAGACTTGTTGGGTCCGGAGACGGTCCGGAAACTGGCCTGCGATGCGACCATCATCCCCACCGTCCTGGGCAGCAACGGCGAAATCCTGGACCAGGGCCGCGGCGAACGACTGTTCACCGCGGCCCAAGTCAAGGCCCTGTGGCTACGGGACCGGCACTGCTCCTTCCCCGGCTGCCACATCCCCGCACAGTGGTGCGACGCCCATCATCTGTGGCACTGGATCGACGACGGACCCACTGACCTGGACAACGGCGCCCTACTCTGCGGCCGCCACCACACCGTGGTCCATCGCGACCAGTTGGCCGGCACCCACATCGACGGGCAGGTCCTCTGGGACCGACAACCCGGCTCCTACCAACGATCGCACGACGGTTGCGTAGCCGCGCGTCCGCGATGTCCCGCTGCCGGACCCCTGCACCCGCGCGCCCAAGCCCTGGCCGACGGAACCGTACCGACCCACGCACGTCTCCCTACCCCGCCAGCCCGCCAGCCCGCCAGCCCGCCAGCCCGGGATCGTCGCACCACTGCCTGCCCACCACTGAGCCGACGGCGGCACGCAGGGTGGGTGCAGAGAGGCTCGTAAAGGTGAGAAGCGAAGTGAGCGCAGCGAACGAGACCTCGCCAGTGCCGACCGCAGCACCCGGACGGCTACCGGCGGCCCGCAATCCTGCATCGCGCAACCCTGCATCGCGGAACCCAGCGCGACGGAACCCTGGCGGAAAGTATTGCGCGCCAGCAGTTCTCCAGCAGACCGGATCGCGGCGAAGGCCCTGCCGATCGCGTCACAACGACCAAGTGAGGGTGCGGTCGAGCAGGTCGGGGCGGATGCACCAGCGCACGCCGGCCAGGTCGGTGGCGGTGTCGATCAGAAAGATCGTCCAGCCGTCAGCCTCGGCGCCGGCGGCGACCCCCACCCGATGGGCCGGATGGCCGGTGACAGCGACCGGTGCCTTCGGCAGCGCCCGACCAGTGGCGTCGAGCAGGAACAGGTACAGGTCGGGCATGCAGTCGTGCGGAGCGGGGCCGGCGTTGGCCAGGGTCGTCCGGACCAGCACCGCACGTTCGCCGTCGTCCAGGCGGTATCCGGCCGTGGTCAGTACATCGTTACCGGGGTCGATCACCTCGGTGACCGTCACCGAGACCCGTTCGCCGGAAAGCCCGACAGTCTGCTGCGCGGTGCCGACGGCTGGTGCCTGCACCGCTGAGGCCACCGGCACCGGTCCATCCTGGGCGGCCGCCAGCGTGGACGCGGCCACCGCCGCCGATTCCGCTGCCTGCCGGGTGGGCGGCGGCACCGGTGAGGCAGTCGACACTGCGCCGGCTGCCGACGACGCGCGGCCGGCCCAGGACGCCGTACCGGGGATGCCCCACAGGGACTGCGGCGAGGGGGTCGCCCCGATCGGTCGACCGACCGGTCCGGACGGCTGTTCGGCGGCCGGCCAGCGGCCCGGCGGCTGAGCCGGCAACGGCGGTGCCGGTGGCTGTGGTGCCGGTACCGGTGGCTGGGGTGAGGACGCCGGCGGCAGGGTCGCCGCGCCACGATGGACTGTCTGCCAGAGCAAACCTTGGTCACCCTCGGCGACCAATCGCAACGGCAGCCCGGCCTCCGCCATCGTCACCATTCGGTCGGCCGCCTCCGCCTGACTCATCCCGGCCTGCCATGCTGCTTGCGGCAAGCCGATCGAGCCGGAGCGCGCCAATTCGACCAGCAGACGCAGGTCTGTGGCATCGGGAACCGGCCGGCCCGTGGGAACACTCATCACCCCGTCGAACCTACTTGACCAGCGACCCCGGAGCCGAGCGCGTCGGGGGCTGGGCTGGTCGGTGCCGAGTGGTAGAACGGACTCTCGCAGCAAAGCACGGCCGACAAAAGTGAGTGTGGCTGGAAGGAGCCGGTAGGTGAGCGGGTCCGACTCCTTCGTGCATCTCCATGTGCACACCGAGTACTCGATGCTCGACGGTGCGGCCCGGATCAATCCGCTGCTCGCCAAGGCCGCCGAGATGGGCATGCCGGCCCTGGCGATGACGGACCACGGCAACCTGTTCGGCGCCTACGACTTCTATGCCGAGGCCAAGGCCGTCGGGGTGAAGCCGATCATCGGACTCGAGGCTTACATCACTCCCGGTACCGCGCGGTACGACCGGACCGGAGTGCGGTGGGCCGATGGTGGTGAGGACGACGTCTCGGCCCGCGGTGCCTACACCCACATGACGTTGCTCTCGGAGACCACCGAGGGCATGCACAACCTGTTCCGCCTCTCGTCACGATCGTCGCTGGAGGGCTTTTTCTACAAGCCACGCGCCGACCGTGAGCTGCTCTCCCAATACGCCAAGGGGATGATCGCCACCACCGGCTGCCCCAGCAGCGAGGTGCAGACCAGGCTGCGGCTCGACCAGTACGACCAGGCCGTCGCCGCCGCCGCCGAGTTCCGGGACATCTTCGGGGCCGAGAACTACTTCCTCGAAGTGATGAACCACGGCATCGATATCGAGCTCCGGGTGCGGCAGGACCTGCTCCGGCTCGGCCGGCAGCTGAACCTGCCGCTGCTGGCCAGCAACGATCTGCACTATGTCCATGCCGCCGACCACACGGCCCATTCGGCGCTGCTCGCCGTCGGGTCGCAGCGCACCCTGGACGACCCGAAAGTCTTCAAGCTGGACGGCGACAGCTACTACCTGAAGTCCGCGGCCGACATGCGAAAGTTGTTCCCGGAGAGCGACTTTCCCGGCGCCTGCGACAACACGCTGGCCGTAGCCGAACGCTGCAACATCGCCTTCGACGAGACCGCCTCGTACATGCCGCGATTCCCCGTGCCGGATGGTGAGACGGAGACCACCTGGTTCATCAAGGAGGTCGACCGCGGGCTGGCCGCCCGATTCCCCGACGGCGTCACCGAAGAGGTTCGGCAGCGTGCCGACTACGAGGTCGACGTCATCACCAGAATGCGGTTCCCCGGCTACTTCCTGGTGGTTGCCGACTTCATCAACTGGGCCAAGAACGACGGGATCCAGGTCGGACCAGGTCGCGGCTCCGGAGCCGGATCGATGGTTGCCTACGCCATGCGGATCACCGACCTCGATCCGGTCAAGCACGGCCTGCTGTTCGAGCGCTTCCTCAACCCGGAACGCATCTCGATGCCCGACTTCGACGTCGATTTCGACGATCGCCGCCGCGGCGATGTGATCCGGTACGTCAGCGCGAAGTACGGCGACGATCGGGTGGCCCAGATCGTCACCTACGGCACCATCAAGGCCAAGGCCGCCATCAAGGACGGCGCCCGGGTGCTCGGCTACCCGTTCTCGGTCGGCGACCGGATCACCAAGGCGATGCCGCCGGCGGTGCAGGGCAAGGACGTCCCGCTGTCCAAACTGTTCGAGCCGACCCACGAGCGGTACTCCGAGGGCGGCGAGTTCCGGGCGCTGGTCGAATCGGACGCCGAGGTGGCCAGGGTGTTCGAGACCGCCAAGGGTCTCGAGGGCTTGAAGCGGCAGTGGGGTGTGCACGCGGCCGGGGTGATCATGTCGAGCGAACCGCTGCTGGACATCGTGCCGATCATGATGCGGCCGTTGGACGGCGCCGTCATCACCCAGTTCGACTATCCGACCTGTGAATCCCTCGGGCTGATCAAGATGGATTTCCTCGGACTGCGGAATCTGACGATCCTGGACGACGCGGTCCGCAACGTGAAGGCCAACCGGGACATCGACATCGATCTGGACGCGCTGAGCAAGACGCTCGACGACGTCAAGACCTACGAGCTACTGGCCACCGGCGACACCCTCGGCGTGTTCCAGTTCGATTCCAGTGGCTATCGGCAGCTCTGCCGGCAGATGCGACCGGACAAGTTCCAGGACATCGTGGCGCTCGGTGCGTTGTTCCGGCCCGGCCCGATGGGAGCCAACTCGCATACCAACTACGCGCTGCGTAAGAACGGCCAGCAACAGATCGAGTACATCCATCCGGAGCTGGCCACGGCACTGGAGCCGATTCTGGGGGACACCTACGGGCTGACGATCTATCAGGAGCACGTGCTGCAGATCGCCCAGCAGCTGGCCGGATACACCCTGGGCAAGGCCGATCTGCTGCGCAAGGCGATGGGCAAGAAGAAGAAAGAAGTGCTGGACGCGGAGTTCGTCCCATTCCGAGATGGCATGGCGGCCAACGGGTTCAGCCCTGAGGCGACCACGGCCATCTGGGACACTCTGGTGCCGTTCGCGTCCTACGCCTTCAACAAGGCGCACTCGGCCGCCTATGGTCTGGTGTCGTACTGGACGGCCTATCTGAAGGCCAACTATCCGGCCGAATACATGGCGGCGGTCCTCACCTCGGTGGGCGACGACAAGGACAAGATGGCGATCTATCTGGCCGAGTGCCGGAAGATGGGCATCAACGTACTGCCACCGGATGTCAACTCGTCCGAGCAGAACTTCGCGCCGGTCGACAAGGACATCCGGTTCGGCCTGTCCGCGATCCGCAATGTCGGCACCAACGCCGTCGCCGGGATCGTGGTGGCCCGCCGGGAGAAGGGTGCCTACACCGACTTCTCCGACTTCCTGGACAAGGTCGATGCAGCGGTCTGCAACAAGAAGGTGGTCGAGTCGCTGATCAAGGCCGGCGCCTTCGACTCGCTCGAACACCCTCGCAAGGGTCTGCTGATGGTGCACACCGATGCCATCGATGCGGTGCTGTCGGTGAAGAAGGCGGAGGCGGCCGGCCAGTTCGATCTGTTCGGCGATCTGACTGCCGAAGAGGTCGGCGGCGGCATGACGGTCGAGATCCCGGACTCCGAGTGGGATTCCAAACTGCTGCTCGGATTCGAACGAGAGATGCTGGGGCTCTATGTATCCGGCCATCCACTCGCCGGATTCGAGCATGTGCTCAGCGCGCAGAGTGACAGTTCGATCCCGGAGATCCTGGACGGCACCATTGCCGACCGACAGATGGTGACAGTTGGCGGCATCCTCACCGGTCTCCAACGTCGGGTGACCAAGAACGGCGATCCGTGGGCATCGGCCACCTTGGAGGATCTGGCCGGCGGTGTCGAGGTGGCCTTCTTTCCCCGGGTCTACGCCGACCATGCGCTGAACCTGGCCGAGGACGCCATCGTGTTGGTCAAGGCCAGGGTGTCCCGCAACGAGGAACGGCTGTCGTTGCACGCCCAATCGGTGACGGTGCCCGACCTGAGCGCCGTGCCCGGCCGCGGACCGGTGCAGGTGCGGATGTCGGCGGTGCGCTGCACACCACCGGTGGTGGACCGGTTGCGCGAGGTTCTGCGCCAGCACCCCGGGACGACCGCCGTGCACCTCAAGTTGATGAACGGCAGCAAGGAGACAGCGGTCCGGCTGGATGACGCCTGGCGGGTGACGCCGACCTCGGCGTTGATGGGCGATCTCAAGGCACTGCTCGGTGCGGACTGTCTGACGTGAGATCTCGCCGGACCGGTATCGCCTGCCTGGCCGTGGGCCTGATGGCGCTGATCGCCGGGATCGGGCAGGCCTTCCTGTGGGCGGCCATCGCCCCGCACCAACGCTGGATCGTCTACAAGCCCGACCCGCAGCGTTTCCCCGACGGCCACAACTACCTGCCGTTGCCCACCGAGAACGTGGACCGGTTCACCTCGATCGGCATGTTCGCCATGATGTCAGTGGTGATCGGGGTGGTGATCGGTGTTGCGGCTTGGCAGATCCGGTTCGCCCGCGGTCTGACGATGCTGTTGGCCGCCGGGATCGGTTGCGCTGTCGGCTCTCTGGCGGCCCTGCTGATCGGTCCGGCGATGGCCGGCGGGGTGTTGCCCGCCGTGCTGGCACCGACGGCGGACCGCGACCAGTTGGTCTCAATGCCGATCACCATCTCCTGGACGGTGGCAGTGGTGGCGCCGCTGCTGGCGCTGGTGGTCTACACCATGCTGGCCGCCTGGCATCCGGAGCTGGACCTCGGCTCGCGGCGGGCGCCGGCCGCACCGGCCGGCCAGACCGGTGGTGCCGGCGCTGGGGACCCGACCGGGCCGACCGGGCCGACCGGGCCGACCGCGGACGAGTCGGTGACGGCGCCGATCCCGACCGTGCAGCAGGCAGGTCAGAGCGCCATCGGCAACTGAGGATTGCCTTACCGCACAACGGGTTTCGAGGGCGGGTGAGGGCAGCCTGCACTGGCTGGAAATCCGGCCGGATCGGTGTCATGGTTCTAGTCATGACCCTCCGCGACGCCCGGGTGAAGACCTCGTGCGATGCCCGGGTGAAGACCTCGATCGGCATGCCGGCGGTTCCGCCGGCTCCGATGGATGATGCGGTGGTCGATCGGCTGGCCGGCCGGCTCAACTGGCTGCGGGCCGGCGTGCTGGGCGCCAACGACGGCATCGTCTCCACCGCTGCGCTGATCCTCGGCGTCGCCGGTGCTACCGCCGCGCGGGGTCCGATCGTGCTGGCCGGCCTGGTCGGACTGCTGGCCGGCGCGATGTCGATGGCGGTCGGCGAGTTCGTCTCGGTCTCCGCCCAACGGGACGCCGAGCGCGGCATGGGCCGGGCCGCCGGCACGCTGGTCGATCCGGTTCAGGCGGCGGTGGCGTCCTTTGTGTCGTTCGTGGTCGGCGCCGCGATTCCGCTGTTGGGAGTGCTCATCTCGCCGAATGCCTGGGTTGCGGTGGCGATGGTGACGGTCGCGCTGGCGGCCACCGGGGCCACCAGCGCCCGGCTCGGTCGATCGCCGGCCGGCCGCGCGGTGATCCGCAATGTGGTCGGCGGGCTGCTGGCGATGGCCGTCACCTTCGGTCTGGGCAATCTGGTCGGCGGGCTGTTCTGAGCCGACCCGTCGACGGCGGCCGGCCCAACCCCTCGCCCCAGAGGTAGCGGAATTCTTCCGCGACACCCTGATCAGCGCAGCGTGTCTTGGCAACATTCCGCTACCTGTTCGGACCCGGGTCAGTCCTTGGCCTCCGGCGGCCGGAACGCGGCGAACGGGTCCGTCACCCGCAGATCGGTGACGGTGAAGCGGTACAGCGCCGCCGGTCGACCACCGGCCGGTCCGGGGGTCGCGGTGGTTCCGGTCGGCGCCAACATTCCGCGTCTGGTCAGGATCCGCTGCAGGTTCGTCGGATCGACGTCGTGCCCGATCGCGGCGATGTAGACCCGACGCAGGGTAGCCAGGGTGAACTCGGCCGGCGCCAGCGCAAAGCCGATGTTGGTGTAGCTGAGTTTTCCGCGCAGTCGCAGGTGCGCCCTGGCGGCGATGTCGGCATGGTCGAACGCCATCTCGGGCAACGCATCCACCGGATGCCACCAGGTGTCCGGTGGCACCGCGGGGTCAGCATCCAGCGGGACCAGACCCAGGAACCCGGTGGCGATCGTCCGGCGCTGCGGCACCCGGGCCGGCGCGGAAAACACTCCGATCTGTTCGAGGTGGGCCACCTGCGCAAGGTCAACCTTCTCGGCGAGCTGACGGCGGGCTGAACTGTCCACGTCCTCGTCCCGCAGTAACTGCCCACCGGGCAACGACCAGTGCCCTGAGTACGGCGACTTGGCCCGTTGCCAGAGCAGGATCTCCAGCCGATCAGTGATCGGACGCACACCGAAAACGGCGACCAGCACCTCGGCACTCAGGGAATAACTGCTAGCATCGGACACGTTTCCGATTATAAGTCGATAACCCATGACTGGTCCAGCCGGACCAATCGGCGAGGTGCGGCGATCGCCCAGGAGGCAGCAATGACCCTCACCGCAGCGGGCCGTGTGGCTACCGTCGACCGGCTGTCCGGCCGGGACTTCCGCGATCAGGTGCGCGAGCTGGCCGAGAAACGGGACGCGGTGGTGCTTGCGCACAACTACCAGCGACCGGAGATCCAGGACGCCGCGCACTTCGTCGGGGATTCTCTGCAACTGTCCCGGATCGCCGCCGAGACGCCGGAGTCGACGATCGTGTTCTGCGGTGTGCACTTCATGGCCGAGACGGCCAAGATCCTGTCGCCGGAGAAGACGGTGCTGATCCCCGACGCGAAGGCCGGATGTTCCCTCGCCGATTCGCTCACCGCCGACCAACTGCGGGCCTGGAAGGCCGAGAACCCCGGCGCGGTGGTGGTCAGCTATGTCAATACCACGGCCGCGGTGAAGGCCGAGACCGACATCTGTTGCACCTCGTCCAATGCGGTGGATGTGGTGGCCTCCATCCCGGCCGACACGACCGTGCTGTTCGGGCCCGACCAGTTCCTCGGCGCCCATGTGCGACGGATCCTCGGCCGGGACACCATCAAGGTGTGGGGCGGCGAGTGCCACGTGCATGCCGGCATCAACGGCGCCGAGCTGGCGCAGAAGGCGGCGGCCGATCCGGACGCCGAACTCTACGTCCACCCCGAATGCGGCTGCGCCACCAGCGCGCTGTATCTGGCCGGCACTGGAGCGGTGCCCGCCGACCGGGTCAAGATCCTGTCCACCGGCGACATGGTGACCGCTGCCAAGGCCAAGGCGGCCAGCGGCTCCGCCGGGACCGTGCTGGTGGCCACCGAGATCGGCATGATCCATCAGCTGCGCAAGGCCGCCCCCGGTGTCGACTTCCGGGCGGTCAACGAACGGGCATCCTGCCAGTACATGAAGATGATCACCGGCGAGAAGCTGCTGCGCAGCCTGCGGGACGGCACCGACGAAGTCCTGGTGGACCCCGAGATCGCTGCGCGGGCAAGAACTTCGGTGGAACGGATGATCGCCGTCGGTATTCCCGGTTCTGGAGAGTGAGTGACATGTCCGACTGGGAGGCGACGGCCGATGTGGTGGTGGTCGGTTCCGGTGTCGCCGGGCTGACGACGGCGCTGGACAGTGCGGCCGCCGGGCTCCGGGTGTTGCTGGTGACCAAGGAATCGGCCGATGTCGGCAGCACCACCTGGGCCCAGGGCGGCATCGCGGTGGTCGACACGGTCACCGGCGACACAATCGCCGCCCATCTGCAGGACACCCTGGTGGCCGGCGCCGGCCTGACCGATCCGGTGGTCGCCGTGGCCATCGTCACCGAGGGACCCGCTGCGGTTGCCCGGTTGCGGGCCCGTGGCGCGAACTTCGACCGCGGTCCCGGGGGCCTACTGCGTACCAGGGAAGGCGGCCATCACACCGATCGGATCATCCATGCCGGTGGTGACGCCACCGGCGCCGAGGTGGAACGCGCGCTGTTGTCGACGATCGGGCTGCCCGGCGTGCTGACCGACCACCTGGCCCTCGACATAATCCTCGATATCGATGGAAACACCTGCGGAGTAACAGTTCTCGACCCATCGGGTCGCCTCGGGGTGATCCGATCCGGCGCCGTGGTGCTGGCCACCGGCGGCGGCGGGCAACTGTTCGCCGCCAGCACGAATCCGTCCGTCGCCACCGCCGACGGAGTGGCGATGGCGCTGCGAGCCGGGGCAACGGCTACCGATCTGGAGTTCATCCAGTTCCATCCGACAGTGCTGTTTGCCTCGACCCCCGGAACGGCGGTCGCCGGCGGCCAACGCCCACTGGTGAGCGAGGCGGTCCGCGGCGCCGGCGCTGTGTTGATCGACGGTGCCGGCCGCCGGGTGATGACCGGTGTCCATCCGTTGGCCGACCTGGCGCCGCGCGATGTGGTCGCGTCGGCGATCACCCGGCGGCTGGCCGAGCGACCCGGCGGGATCGGCGATCACGTCTTCCTGGACGCCCGGATGATCGACCGCTTCGCCGACCGCTTCCCGACCATCAACGCATCCTGTGTCGCAGTCGGGATCGACCCGAGCAAGGAACCAATCCCAGTGACGCCGGCCGCGCACTACCAATGCGGCGGAGTGGATACCGACCTGGACGGCCGGAGCACCGTGCCCGGCCTGTTTGCGGTGGGCGAGGTGGCCAGGACCGGTCTGCACGGCGCGAACCGGTTGGCGTCCAACTCGCTGCTCGAGGGTCTGGTGATGGGCCAGCGCGCCGCCGAGGCGCTGATCGAGAACCACCGGCCGGGCAAGAGTGTCGGCGAACCGGTGGCGCCGCCGGTGACGGTGGCTGACCCGGCCGGCCGAGCTGCCCTGCAGGTACAGCTGAGCGCCCACCTCGGGATCGGTCGAGAGCCGGCCGGGCTGAGCAGTATCGACATCCCCCAGACCTGGCCGGCGGCGGCCGGTGAGATCAGTCGCGCGTCGGTGGAAGCTGCCAACCTGGCGCTGGTGGCCGGCGCCGTCGTCACCGCGGCGTCGGTGCGCACGGAATCCCGCGGCTGCCACGTCCGACTCGACCATCCGCAGCGGGAACTGGGCTGGGCGCAGCCGATCAGCCTCACCCTGGACGACGGGGTATTAACCGTCGCCGACCTCCGACAGGCGGTGGCCTCATGACGGCGACCGTCGACCTGGCATCGATCGACCGGGTGATCGACACGGCCTTGGCGGAGGACCTGGCCGACGGTCCGGACATCACCACCGAGTCGACCGTGCCGGCCGATGCAGTGACGACCGCAGCCTTGGTGCCGCGGTTGCGCGGTGTGCTGGCCGGGGTCGAAGTGGCCCGCCGAGTGTTCGAGCGGGTGGTGGGGGAGTCGCTGCTGGTTCAGCAGGCGTTGTCGGACGGCTGCCGCCTGGTTCCCGGTGAGCCGGCGCTGGTGGTGCAGGGCCCGACCAGGGGACTGCTGACCGCCGAACGCACCGCATTGAACCTGCTCACTCATCTGTCCGGCATCGCCACCATGACGCGGAGTTGGGTCGACGCCGTCGCCGGCACTGCTGCCGCCATCCGGGACACCCGCAAGACCCTGCCCGGACTACGGGAACTGCAGAAGTACGCAGTGACCTGCGGCGGCGGCGTCAACCATCGGATGAGCCTGGGCGACGCCGCGCTGATCAAGGACAACCATCTGCTGGCCGCCGGTTCGGTCCGGGCCGCCATCAATGCGGTCCGAGCCGTCCGCCCGGACATCGCCCTGGAGGTGGAAGTGGACACCCTGGGCCAACTCGATGAGGCACTGGCCGCCGGCGCGACACTGGTGCTGTTGGACAATTTCTCGCTGGCCGACACCGCCGAGGCGGTCCGTCGCACCCGCTCCGGGTTTCCGGGAGTGCAACTGGAGTCCTCCGGCGGAATCACCCTGGACCGGGCGGCGGCGGTCGCCGCGACCGGCGTGGATTTCCTGGCGATCGGGGCGCTGACCCATTCGGCGCCGGCCCTGGACCTCGGGATGGACCTGCTCGAGCACTGAGCAGCCGCGCGACCCAGGACGATCCGATCGGTCAGTGCAGGGCGAAGGCCCGCGCCGGATTGCCGACCAGGATCGACCGCTGCGCCGATGCTCCGAGTGCGGCACCGATGCGCTCGCCGAGCCCGGTGAGCAGCCCCAGCATGCCCGGACCGGCAATGACCGAACGGGCCGCAGCTGTGGTGGTATCCCCACCGATCAGCGCTGCTCGAGATGACCGTCGGCGGCCAGTTCGCGACCGGCTGCCGCCGGGTCATCGAGCTCCTCACCGGGAAGCTGCGGAGACCGGAACATCAGGTGATCGTGGGCGTTGGTCACACCCAGGTCGGCTGCCGGGAGATCGCCGAGAACCGTCCGAACGGTGCCGCGGGAACCGCTCATCGTTGTCCCTCGCTCACATGCAGCACCTCGAACCGGCGGAACCCGATTCCACCCGCGTCGAACAGGCGTTGCGGGAGTTCGACGGATCCGGAGGAGGTGACGAAGATTGTTGCCTGCCAGTTGGTCGGGTTGATGCCGGCGACCGCAGCGTGCACCGCCGGTGCACCGGCGATCGACCGGACATCCTCTGCCAGTTGGTCGGTCACCTCAATCGGATCGTCGGATTCGGTCAACTGCCGGGACCACTGAACGGCATGCTGCACGTCCGGCCCGATCAGCTGACCGGACCCGGTGGCGACCGGCATCCAGCTGTGCACCTGCGGCCGGCCGAAGCTCGCGATGATGTGCTGGAATCCGCCACCACCGACCAGGAAATCCGCGGCAGCAGATGCAGACGACCAGGCGTAGAACCGTGCGTATTGATTGAGCGGGGAGCCGTCGACGTCGTGCTCGCGGATGGCGTATGCCTTGAACAGCAGACCTTCTCGACCGTCCAAGGTCGACCCGACGGACCGGACCCGCTCCCTGATGACGGACATGTCGTAATCCCGCGGCAGCGTGATCGGGTAGTGCGTCAGCCAGCTCGCGTCAGCCATGGCAGGTACCGTCCTTCGCTGCTCCGGCCACGGGTTCGTGCCACTGGGCGCCGTCGCCGCTACCGGCGTCGGCAGTTTGGACAGCCAGGTGCGTCATGCCCGAGCCGGCGGCGGCGCCGTGCCAATGGTCCTCGCCGGGTTCGGTCCAGACCGCTGTTCCGGGCTCCAGCGGCAGCTCACTGCCGTCCCTGGTCACCACCAGGCCGCGGCCGGCGGTGCAGACGATCAGTTGACCGCGGAGGTGGCAGTGCCAGGCGGTGCGGGCGCCCGGTTCGAAGGAGACCAGATACGCATGTAGTCGGTCGTCGGACGGTGGACAGTGATGGGTTCCAGACACCGTCCCGGTGAATCGACGATCTGCGACGTCGAACGCATGGGGCGTGAAGTCGACGGCTTTCATGGCTTGCCCTTCTCTGTGGGGATCGTGGTTCCGGCGGTCAGATCGATGAGGGCGACGGCGCCACGGACGGCTCGTCCGAATGGCGCCGGCTGGCCCTGGGCGCGGGCGAGCACGTAGCCGCCCTGGACGACGGCGAGCACCGTCTCCGCCAACTCGGCGGCGTCGACGGACGTCGGGAACTCGCCCGCTCGCTGCCCGGCCTCGACGACGGATCTGACCAGATTCCGCATCCGACCGAAGGTCTCCGTGAGCAGCCGATGCAGTGGATCGCTGGCCAGCACCTCGGCGTCCTGGCTCATCCGTCCGATCGGGCAGCCGAGCAACACGTTGCGTTGTCGCAACAGATAGCCGCGGATCTTCTGCGGGGCTGTACCCGGTGCGGAAAGCACTGCTTCGGCCCGGGCCAAGGTGTCCGCGGCCGCCGCCGCGAAGGCGGCACCGGCCAGATCCTGCTTGCCGTCGAAGTGGTGATAGAGCGAACCCTGACCGACGCCGGCGCGGTCCATGATCGCCCGCGGGCTGGTCGCGGCATAGCCCTTCTCCCACAGCAGCTCGCGGGTGCTGTCGATCAGTCGTTGACGGGCGTCGATGGCCATTGCTGCGCTCCTACCGAATCGCACTGCCTGAGAATGTACATACTAGTAGTTACAGTCACGCTTCGGTGCGGCCCGCCCGACCGAAGCTCCGGCGGCCCCGGGTCGACTCCGGCCAGCCGGACGCCCCTACGCTGAGAGTTGCACCGGCACCATCCACCACCTACCTGTTCAGGGCGTCATGCTGCAACGAATCGATCTGACCGCCGGCCTCGGCGACGTGCGCAATGCGCTGCCCAGGGCCACCGGAGCGGCGGCCGCCGCCGACCAGGTGGTGGCCGAAATCCTGGCCGATGTCCGGGCCCGCGGCATCGATGCGGTGCTGGACGCCGGTGAGAAGTTCGACGGGGTGCGACCGGCATCGGTGCGGGTGCCGCAGTCGGTGATCGACACTGCCACCGATGCGCTGGCTCCCGAACTCCGCGCCGCCCTGATCGAATCGATGGACCGCGCTCGGCGCGCCCACCAGGCGCAGCTGCCTGCCGAGTCATCCACCGAGATCGCGACGGGTGGCACCGTCACCCAGCGGTGGATCCCGGTGGACCGGGTCGGCCTGTACGTCCCCGGCGGTCTCGCGCTCTATCCGTCGAGTGTGGTGATGAACGTGGTCCCGGCCCAGGTAGCCGGCGTCCGGCAGATCGCCGTCACCTCGCCGCCGCAGCGGAGCAACGACGGCTGGCCGGACCCCACGGTGCTGGCCGCCTGCGGACTCCTCGGCGTCACCGAGGTGTACGCCGCCGGCGGCGCCCAGGCCATTGCCATGCTCGGCTACGGCGCCAAGGAGCCGAGCACCACCGTGTCGAACCCGGCCGACGGCATGGTCGGCCACCCGGCGGTCGAACCGGTCGACGTGATCACCGGACCGGGCAACGTGTTCGTCACCGCCGCCAAGCGGGCACTGCGGGGGGCGGTGGGCATTGATTCCGAGGCCGGACCGACCGAGATCGCGGTGCTGGCCGACGATTCCGCCGATCCGGTGCACGTTGCGGCCGATCTGATCTCACAGGCCGAGCACGACCCGGACGCGGCCTCGGTACTGATCACCACCAGCGTCGAGTTGGCCGACCGGGTCGATGCGTTGTTGCCGCAGATGGTGGCAGCCACCCGGCACAGCGACCGGGTCGAGGCGGCGCTGTCCGGGCCGCAGTCGGGCACCTTGCTGGTTGCGACACTGGACGATGGCATCGCGGTGGCGGATGCCTACGCCGCCGAACACTTGGAGATCCAGACCGTCGGCGCCCGCGCGGTGGCACGCCGGATCTGCAATGCCGGGGCGATCTTCGTCGGCCCGTTCTCCCCGGTGTCACTCGGCGACTACTGCGCCGGTTCCAACCATGTGTTGCCCACCTCGGGGGGTGCCCGGTTCGCCTCCGGCCTGAACACCACCACGTTCCTGAAGTCGGTGCAGCTGATCGAATACACCGAGGCGGCGCTGTCCCAGGTGTCGGCGGCGGTCGTGGTGCTGTCGGCGGCGGAGAACCTGCCTGCCCACGGCGAGGCCGTCGCCGCGAGATTTCCGGTGCCCGGAACCACCGCAGCGGGCAGGATGACGCCATGACGATCGGCGACTCCGTCACCTTGGGCGATCTCCCGTTGCGATCCGATCTGGTCGGGCAGATGCCTTACGGCGCACCCCAGCTCGCCGTGGCAGTCCTGGCGAACACCAACGAGAACCCGTATCCGCCGTCGGCCGCGCTGGTCGAGGACCTGACCCGGTCGGTGGCCGAGGTGGCGACGGATCTCAACCGCTACCCGGATCGGGACGCGGTGAACCTGCGGACTGCGCTCGCCGACTACCTGAGCCGGGCCACCGACGTTCCGCTGCAGATCGACAACCTGTGGGCCGCCAACGGTTCCAACGAGATCTTGCAGCAGCTGTTGCAGGCCTTCGGCGGCCACGGCCGGCGCGCCCTGGGGTTCGAGCCGTCCTACTCGATGCACCCGATCATCGCCAGCGGCACCCGGACCAGCTGGATCCGCTGTCCCCGGCTGCCGGACTTCACCGTCGACGTCGCGGCTGCCGCGCTCGAGATCGCTGCCGAGCAACCGGATCTGCTGTTCCTGACCACGCCGAACAACCCGACCGGCGGCGCCTTGTCGTTGCACGACATCCGCACCCTGGTGCAGGCGGCGCCCGGCATGGTGGTGATCGACGAGGCCTACGCCGAGTTCTCCAGCGCCGACAGTGCCGTCTCGCTGGTGGAGGATTTCCCGGCACAGGTGGTGGTGGTGCGCACCATGTCCAAGGCGTTCGCCTTCGCCGGTGGCCGGCTCGGATATCTGGCCGCAGCCCCAGCCGTCATCGATGCATTGTTGTTGGTGCGATTGCCCTATCACCTGTCGTCCATCACCCAGGCGGCAGCATCGGCCGCACTGCGACATGCCGACGACACACTGGCTACCGTCGCCGCGTTGGTCGCCGAGCGGAACCGGGTGGCGGCCGCGTTACAGGAGTTGGGCTATCCGGTGATCGATTCACAGGCGAATTTCCTGCTGTTCGGCGGTTTCGCGGCGTCCTCGGCAGCCTGGCGGCATTTCCTCGACGCCGGGATCCTGCTGCGGGACGTCAGTATTTCCGGTCACCTGCGGGTGACGATCGGCCGGCCGGCCGAGAACGACGCCTTTCTGCAGCAAGCCGCAGCACTGCGAACGGAGACGTGATGGCAGGCAACAACAGTCGTACCGCGCGGATCGAGCGCGTCACTTCGGAGTCCAGTGTGCTGGTCGAGCTCGAACTGGACGGGACCGGGGCGGTGGACATCTCCACCGGCGTCCGGTTCTACGACCACATGCTCACTGCCTTCGGTGTGCACGGCTGCTTCGATCTGACGGTCACGGCGACCGGCGACGTCGACATCGATGCCCACCACACGGTGGAGGACGTGGCGATCGTGCTGGGCCAGGCATTCGCCCAGGCACTCGGGGACAAGGCCGGCATCCGCCGGTTCGGCGACGCGTTCGTCCCGATGGACGAGACCCTGGCGCACGCCGCGGTGGATCTGTCCGGTCGGCCGTTCAGCGTGCACACCGGTGAGCCGGACAGCGTGCTGGGCGCCGTCGTCGGTGGCAACTACCCGCTGGTGCTCAACCGGCATGTCTTCGACTCGCTGGCCGTCCACGCCAAGATCGCGCTGCACGTCCGGGTGCTCCACGGCCGCGACCCGCACCACATCTGCGAGGCGCAGTTCAAGGCGATCGGCCGTGCACTGCGGGCGGCCGTCGAGCCGGACCCCCGGATGACCGGGGTGCCGTCGACCAAGGGCACGCTGTGAGGGTGTCGCGGTGATGGGTTTAGCGGCGGCGGCGCCGAGAAGTGTTGACCGGTGAGCGGATCCCGGAAGATCGTCGTTCTCGACTACGGCTCGGGCAACCTTGCGTCGGCGCGCCGGGCGGTGGCCCGCACCGGCGCGCAGGTCGAGGTGACCGGCGACTTCGAGGCGGCGCTCAACGCCGACGGTCTGGTGGTTCCCGGGGTCGGCGCCTATGCCGCCTGTATGGCCGGCTTGCTGGCGGTCCGCGGTGATCGGATCATCGGCCGGCGGTTGGCCGGTGGCCGCCCGGTGCTGGGTATCTGCGTCGGGATGCAGATCCTGTTCGACTCCGGAATCGAGCACGGCGTGCAGACTGACGGCGTCGGCGAATGGCCGGGGGTGGTCGAGCGACTGCAGGCGCCGATCGTGCCGCACATGGGCTGGAACACGGTGCGGCCGGGGCAAGGTTCGATGCTGTTCGCCGGAATGGATCCGGATACCCGGTTCTATTTCGTGCACTCCTACGCGGTGCGCCGCTGGGAGTTGGCGGTGTCCGAGCCGTTCCCGGCTCCGGCGGTGAGCTGGGCCGAACACTCCGGTGACGAGTTCGTCGCCGCGGTGGAGAACGGTCCGTTGTCGGCGACCCAGTTCCATCCGGAGAAGTCCGGAGATGCCGGTGCCGAGGTCTTGTCGCGATGGGTGGGCTCCGTCTAATATCGAACAGGTGTTCGACAATCATCCGGTGGGTTCCACCGCATCGCCGCAGCAGCCCACCAGGGAACAGGTGGTGGCAGATCTGCGCCGCCGGATGGGAACTGCCGGTCCGGTCACCGCGCCGGTGTCGAAGCCAGTCGATGCGGTAGTGCCGCTCGGCCCACTGAGCTCACCGGGCGGTGTGCTGCCGGTGGTCGAACCGCTGGCCGCGCTGTTACCGCGCGCGGGCCTGCCGCGCGGCGGGGTGGTCAGTGTGATCGGTGATGGCTCGGCAGGAGCACGCGCCGGTGGCGCCTCCAGTCTGTTGCTGAGCCTGTTGGCCGGACCGGAGCGGCGATGGTCCGCGGTGGTCGGGTTGCCCGACATCGGACTGTTGGCCGCCAGTGAACTGGGCGTCGATCTGGACCATCTTGTGGTGGTGCCGGATCCCGGACCCGATGTGCTGCAAGTGCTGTCGGTGCTGGCCGACGGGGTCGACCTGATCGTGGTGGGCACCGATGGCGGCGTCATCGGGACGCCGGCCAGGATCCGGGTACTCACCGGTCGGCTCCGTCAACACGGAACGGTGCTACTGGTCGCCGGCCGCTGGCCCGGCGCCGATCTGGTACTCACTGCTCGGCACACCGGTTGGGTGGGCTTAGGTCGCGGGCACGGCAGGCTGCGGGACCGTGAACTCACCATCGGCGTCGGTGGTCGGCGGGCCGGTGCGTTCCGCAAGGAAGGCACGATCCTGCTGTCGGGCCGGCGGGACGGTGCCGTCGTTGCCAGCACCCAGCCGGCCCCGTCCGCGACCGGCAGATCCACTGTCGATCCCGGAATACCGATCCCGGCCGCCGGCTGATTCGACCACCAGCACGCTCAGCCGGTGCAAAATGCACGAAGTTCGCAGGAAATCCGACAAAAAAGTACATGAACCCGTTGCGTACCGCTACCGAGGTCCGTAGCCTCCCGGACATGGTGAAACGCTCGAGGTTCCGGATCGCAGTCGTCGCCGCATTCTCTCTCATCACCACCCTCGTCCTCGTCCCGTCCGGGGCTGCCGCATCTGCAACACCGGCCGCTGCGCCCGCTGCAGCGCAGAGCCGGCCGGACAGGAGCGATCTGAGCGGCCGGATCTGGGCGCAGCACGTGCTGAGCGGCATGACGGTGCAGGAGAAGGTCGGCCAGTTGTTCTCCACCCACGTCTACGGCAACACCGTCGACACGGTGGATCCGAACAACGTCACGGAGTACGGCCTGCAGACACCCCGAGAGATCATCGCCAAGTACCACCTCGGCGGCGTGCTCTACTTCGCCTGGACGCACAGCGTCGACAATCCGCAACAGGCAGCCACCCTGTCCAACGGCATCCAGCAGGCGTCGTTGACCACCGGCGCCAGGGTGCCGATGCTGATGTCTATCGATCAGGAAGGTGGGCTGGTCACCCGGATGCTGGAACCGGCCACCCAGACTGCCGGCGCGATGGCGCTCGGCGCTACCCGCAGCGTGCGTGGTGCCCGCGAACTCGCTGCGATCCAGGGCAAAGAGCTTGCCGCAGTGGGGATCCGGCAGAACTTCGCGCCGGTGGCAGACGTCAACATCAACCCGGCCAACCCGGTCATCGGGGTGCGATCCTTCGGCTCCGATCCGACCCTGGACGCGCAGCTCACCGCCGCCCAGGTGCAGGGCTACCAGGACGAAGCCGGCATCTCGTCGGCCGCCAAGCACTTCCCGGGGCACGGCGACACCGCGGTCGACTCGCACTTCGGCTTTCCGGTCATCACCCACACCCGCGCGCAGTGGGAACAGATCGACAAGCCGCCGTTCGCCGCCGCCATCAAGGCCGGCATCGACGTCATCATGACCGCGCACATCCAGGTTCCGGCGCTGGACGCATCCGGTGATCCGGCGACCCTGTCCAAGCCGATCCTGACCGACATCCTCCGCGGCGAGATGGGCTACCAGGGCGTGATCGTCACCGATTCCCTCGGCATGCAAGGAGTCCGGGACAAATACGGCGACGACCGGGTGCCGGTGCTGGCAGTGCTGGCGGGTGCCGACATCCTGCTGAACCCGCCGGATCTCGACACCGCCTACAACGGCCTGCTGTCGGCGGTGCAATCCGGTGAGATCAGCACCAAGCGGCTCGACGAGTCGGTGCTGCGGGTGCTGATGCTGAAGTGGGGCAACGGTACGGTGAAGCACCCGTTCGTCAGCGTCGCCAAGGTGCCGAAGGTGGTCGGAACCCCGGCGCACCTGAAGGCCGTCCAGAAGGTGACCGACACCTCGACAACGGTGCTGCGCAACGAGTCTGCTGCGCTGCCACTGGCGGTGTCCGGCAAGAAGGTGCTGGTGACCGGGTACGGCGTCACCACCCGGCAGACGTTGGCCGACAAACTTGCCGCGCGAGGGGCCAGCGCATCGGTCTCCGCCGTCTCCACCAACCCCACCGATGCGGAGATCGCCGCAGCGGTCGCCGCGGCCCGCCAGGCGGATGCCACCGTGGTGCTGACCATGAATGCCGGTGACTATGCGGGACAGGTGAAACTGGTGAAGGCGTTGCAGGCCACCGGGAAGCCGGTGATCGTCGCAGCGGTCCGCAATCCGTACGACATTGCGAGATTCCCGGATGTGCCGACCTACCTGGCGACCTATTCGTACAAGACCGTCGCCCTCGAATCGCTGGCCAGGGTGCTCACCGGCGAAGTCGCGCCGAAGGGCAAGCTGCCGGTGGACATCACCGCGACCGACGGCAGCATGTTGTACCCGTTCGGATCCGGCCTCACCTGGTGAGCTGCCGCACGGCCCGATCGAACAACCACGGATGACGGGCGGCGGCACCGACCAGGTGCCGCCGCACCGGTTCCCGGCGCCGGCCGGCCAGCAGCGCCGACGTCAGGTACCGGTAGCGGCGGGTGACGCGTAACCAAGCACGTTCGTAGTCGCCGGGCCGGTCGGCGATCAGACACCGAACGAGCTGCTGGGCGCTCCGGCCGGCGATGTCGATCCCTTCGCCGGTGAGTGCATCGACGTAGCCGGCGGCATCGCCGACCAACAGCACCCGGCCGGCCACCCGCCGGCGTACCCGCTGCCGAAGCGGCCCGGCGCCGCGGATGTCGTCCCCCTGAGCGCCGGCGAGTCGGCCGGCCAGCTGCGGGAAACCGCTGAGCTGCTCCTCGAAGGATGCCCGGGTGCCGGTGAGCAGCGCCACCGACACCTCGTGCGGCCCGACCGGGGTCAGATACGCCTCGGCCGTCGCCGACCAGTGGACCTCGACCAGATCGGTCCACGGGGCGATCTGCAGATGCCGGCGCAGGCCCCACCGGGCCGCCGCCGGATCAGGCACCTGCAGCCCGAGCGATCGGCGGATCGGCGAGTGCAGTCCGTCGGCGGCCACCAGGTAACGCGCGGTGTGGCCACCGGCGGTCACCCGGTCGACGTCCTGCTGGACCGAGTCGATCGCCCCGTCGGTGAACTCGACACCGCGCTCAACGGCCGTCCGGTGCAGCGCGGACTGCAACTCAGCCCGCCGAACGCCCCAGCCGGCGGCCGAGCGGAACCGGGACTCGGCGACCCGATCGCCGTCCAGGTACCGGATCCCGTGGAACGGCCGGCCCGGCAGGTCGGTGCCCACCTGCAGCCCGAGCTCACCGAGCAGCCGGACCGCGCCGGGCATCAGCCCCTCGCCGCAGGCCTTGTCGATCGGCGATCGGCGCGGCTCGACCACCAGCACCGACAGGCCGGCGGCGCGGGCGAACAAAGCGGTGAACAGGCCGGCCGGGCCGGCCCCGGCGATCAGCAGATCGGTCATGCCGAAACCGGCCGCAGTGCGGCGTTCTCGGATCTGATCCGGACGGACAACAACACCGCATTGCATACCGTGAAGATGACGGCCGTCAGCCAGGCGGTGTGCACCAACGGCAGGGCGATGCCCTCCACCACAACGGCCAGATAGTTCGGGTGCCGGAGCAGTCGATACGGACCGGACCGCACCAGGCCGTGCCCCGGGATCACCACGATGCGAGTGTTCCACTGGCGCCCGAGGGTCGCGATGCACCACCAGCGCAGCGCTTGACTCGCCAGCACCAACGCCAGCGACGGCCAGCCGAGTGCAGCGACAAACGGTCGATCGGCGAGCAGAACCTCTGCGCCGCAACCGATCAGCAGGCCGGTGTGCAGTAGCACCATCACCGGATAGTGGCCGGCACCGAACTGTCGGCCGCCGCGGGCCAGGCTCCAGCGCAGGTTGCGGGTGCTCACCATCAGCTCGGCCAGCCGTTCGACGGCGACGGCGGCCAGCAGGACCACATACGCTGCCGTCGTCACCAGCGCAACAACACGAACTCGGAGCAGAATCCGGGGCCCAACGCCATCATCACGCCCGGGCTGCCCGGTGGTGGACGGCGCTGCTGCAGGGTGTCGGCCAGCACGTGCAACACCGACGCCGACGACAGATTGCCGACCTGTGACAGCGACTTCCAGGTGAGCTCCAGCGCCGATGCGGGCAGGTCGAGTGCGTCGGCGATCGCCTCGATCACCTTGGGGCCGCCGGGATGTGACACCCAGCCGGTGATGTCGTCGATCTGCAGCTGGTGCTCCGCCAGAAAGGCTTGGATGTCCGGTCCGAGGTAGCGCTGAACCAACTGCGGAACGCGTGCATCCAGCACGATCTTGAGGCCGGTCGACAGGACATCCCAACCCATCGTCCGTTCGGTGTCCGGGTACAGATGGCTGCGGGACGCCAGCACTTCCGGGCCCAGTGGGCGACCGGACTCCGCCATCCGGGCTGCTCGCTCGGCACCGACCGCCACCACTGCGGCGGCGCCGTCACCGAAGAGTCCGCTGGCCACCAGGTTGGCCATCGACCGGTCGTTACGTTGAATGGTCAGCGAGCACAGCTCGACGGACAGCAGCACGGCGACCTGATCGGGATGGCCGATCAGATGATCGTGAAGGCGTGCCACCCCGGCGGCCCCGGCCACGCAACCCAGGCCGAACATCGGCACCCTGATCACGTCCGGTCGTAACCCGAGTCGCGCCGCGATTCTTGCCTCGAGCGATGGCACCGCGATGCCGGTGACGGTGGTCGAGATGATCAGATCCACCTCACCGGCCTCGATGCCGGCGGCCGCCAGCGCACCTTCGATCGCGTCGGCGCCGAGTTCGTTGGCCGCCGTCAGATACGCACCGTTGGTCAGTTGGAGATCGGTCAGCTCGGGATAGCGCTCGATCGGCAGTGCCAGATGCCGGAAGTCGACCCTGGAGTTGCTGTGCAGTCGCCGCAGTGCGGCCACCTGTTCACCGCCCGGCAGGCACAGCTCGGCGAACGCGGTGGTCAGCTCGGACTGCGGGTAGCGATACGGCGGAACCACACCGTGCACTGCGACGAGGGTGGTCACCTCGTCACCGTATCCGCCGCCGGGAATATTGCTGGTGGACACCTAGCATCGGTGGATGTCCTTGGCCCGCGGTCTGCTGTTGGCCTGCCATCCGTTGCCCACCATCGCCGTCACCGTCATCTCCGGCGGGCTGGCCGCGGCGGTCGGCCTGCCGGTGGCGACCGCGGCGTTGCTGGTGGCGGCGGTGCTCACCGGGCAACTGTCGATCGGCTGGTCCAACGATCTGATCGATGCCGAGCGGGACCGCCGGGCCGGCCGGACCGACAAGCCGTTGGCGGTCGGCGGTGTGGATCGCCGGCTGACCATGGTGGCAACCGGTGTGGCGGTACTGGCCACGGTGGCGTTATCGGCGGTGCTGGGTCTGCCGGCGGGGCTCGCGGCGCTGCTGATCGTGGTCTGCGGCGGGGCGTACAACTTCGGTGTGCGCTCGACGGTGCTGTCCTTCCTGCCGTATGCCGTGGCGTTCGGGATATTGCCGGCGACGGCGACGCTGGCGCTACCGGAGCACCCGTGGCCGGCCTGGTGGGCGATGAGTGCCGGCGCCATGCTGGGAGTGGCGGCCCACCTGGTCAACGTGCTGCCGGATCTGGTCGCCGATGCGCAGAACGGCATCCGCGGGCTGCCGCACCGGCTCGGCGCCCGGCCGGCGGCCACCACCGGCCTGCTGCTGGTGCTGGCTGCCGCCGCGGTGCTGTTGTTCGGTCCGACCGGGCCGGTGGCGGTCTGGCGCTGGATCGCGTTCGGGGTGCTGCTGGTGGTGGGCCTCGGCGCCACGACGGTGCTGCGCCAGCCGGGGGATCGGCGGTTGTTCGGCGTGCTGATCGCCGGGGCCACCGTCGACGTGCTGTTGTTCGCCGCGTCCGGCACCAGCCTGCTCCGATCGTGATCCTCGCCGGGGCGGCACTCCCGGCTCGCGCACTCGCGTATCGAACAGATGTTCGATAACCTGACGGAGTGGTTCGCGCCGATCAGGTCGGTGCCGACCCGTTCGGCATGACGGGAGTTCGAGATGGCGGCACGCACGCTGGTGCTCTGGTGTCCCGACTGGCCTGCGGTGGCCGCTGCCAGGCTGGCCGGCAAGTCGGCGAACGGACCGGTGGCGGTGTTTCACGCCAACCGAGTCACGGCCTGCACCGCCGCCGCCAGAGCCGAGGGTATCCGGGTCGGGATGCGCCGGCGGGAGGCGGAGTCCCGCTGCCCGGAACTACTGGTGCTGCCGGTCGATCAGGATGTCGCCGGCCGGATGTTCGAGCCGGTGGTGGCCTCGGTGGAGGCCGTCGCGCCGGGGATCGAGGTGTTGCGGCCGGGGATGCTGGCCTGCGCGATTCGCGGGCCGCTCCGCTACTTCGGTAGCGAAAGCGCTGCTGCCGAACGAATTCTCGACGTCGTCGAGGCGCTGGATGTGGAAGCTCGGATCGGCATCGCCGATGTGTTCGGGGTGGCGGTACTGGCCGCCAGGCAGCAGCGACAGGTGCCGGCGGGCGGTGATCGGGCGTTCTGTGCGCCGCTGCCGATCGTCGAGTTGGCCAGGGAGCCGGCGATCGCTCCGGCGAGCCGGGCGGATCTGGTCGATCTGCTGGTCCGGCTCGGCATCACCACTGCCGGCGCCTTCGCCGCGTTGCCAGAGGAACGGGTCGCATCCCGGTTCGGTGCCGATGCGCTGGTCGCCCATCGACTGGCGCACGGCTGCGCCGAACGGGGGATATCCCGCCGCCGGATCCCGGAAGAGCTGGCCATCGAACAGCGCTGCGACCCGCCGCTGGATCGGGTCGACACCGCTGCCTTCCTCGGCCGGGCATTGGCGCAGCGGTTCCACGCCAAGCTGGCGGACGCCGGGCTTGCCTGCATGCGGCTGGAGATCACCGCCCGCACCGATCGCGGCAAGACCCTGAGCCGGGTCTGGCGGGCGGCCCGACCGCTGTCGCCGGCGGCCACCGCCGATCGGTTGCGCTGGCAGTTGGACGGCTGGCTCACCGCCGGACGCAGATATCCCCCGGCCGGGAGCGGTAGCGATGTCGAGGAGAACGGCCCGGGCGCGATCATCTCGCTGACGTTGACGCCGGTGGAGGCGGTGGACGCCGGCAGGGTGCAGTACGGGTTGTGGGGCTCCGACGGGGCGGACGATCACCGAGCCGGCTGGGCGTTCGCCAGGGTGCAGGGACTGCTCGGGCCGGAATCCGTGCTGTCACCGGTGTTGTCCGGCGGCCGGTCGCCGGCCGATCGGATCACCCTGGTCAGTTGGGGGGACGAACGAACACCGGCCAGGGACCCGGCAGCACCGTGGCCGGGCTCGATCCCGGCGCCGTCACCGACCAGGCTGACGAACCTGCACACCGTCGACCGTCATCGGGTGGAACTGGTCGACGACACCGGCGTTCCGGTGGCGGTGACGTCCCGCGGCATGCTCAGCGCACCGCCGGCCGTTCTCGGTACCGACCCGGTGATCGGCTGGGCCGGACCCTGGCTGATCGACGAACGCTGGTGGGAGCCACATGTTCTGCCGGATCGGTTGGTCGCGGCACCGGCCAGGTTCGCCGCCAGGATGCAGGTGCTGTGCGATCCCGGGCCGGCCGTCCTGGTCAGGTATCTGCCGGCGGGCAGCGAACAGAAGGCAGTTGGCACTGGGTCGGAAGCAACCGGCTGGTGGCAGCTCGAGGGGGTGTACGACTGATGGGCTGGTCCAATCCGAATGTTCCGTGGTCGGAGTTGGAACGGGCACTGTCCGGTCGACCACCGGCGCCCGGCCGCGGCCCGGACCACAGCACCTTCACCTTCGGCCATTCCCGACCGCATCCCGACCTGCTCGGTCCGGTGTCGGTACACCGCAAGGACTTCCAGGGACACCCTCCGGCGCGGATCGCTGTCGAACCGGGTGTCCGGGTGCCGTACACCGAACTGCATGCACACTCGGCGTTCAGTTTTCTCGACGGATCGTCGACCCCCGAGCAACTCGTCACCGAGGCGCTGCGGCTCGGGCTGGACGGACTAGCCCTCACCGACCACGACGGCTTCTACGGGGTGGTCCGGTTCGCCGAGGCCGCTGCCGGCACCGGACTGAGAACTCTGTACGGATCGGAACTCTCGATCGGTCTGCCGGAGCCGCAACTCGGCGTACCCGACCCGGTCGGCGAGCATCTACTGCTGTTGGCGCGCGGCCAGGAGGGCTACCGCCGGATGTCCCGGCAGATCAGCAGGGCGCATCTGAACGGTGGCGAGAAGGGCCGCCCGATCTACGATCTCGATGCGCTGGCCAACGCTGCCGGCGACCATTGGCTGGTGCTCACCGGCTGCCGAAAAGGCAGCGTCCGCCGCGCACTGCACCGAGACGGCCCGGCCGGTGCCCGAGAAGCCCTGCGGCAACTGATGGATCGGTTCTCCTGCGGCAATGTGGTGGTCGAGCTGACCAGTACCACGGCGCCCACCGACGACGAGGACAACGATGCGCTGGCGTCGCTGGCCGCCGAGTTGCAGCTGCCGATGGTGGCTACCACCGGAGCGCACTACGCCGCACCGGCGGCCAACCGGTTGGGCACCGCGATGGCCGCCGTCCGGTCCCGACGCAGTCTGGACGAGGCAGATCCGTATCTGCCGGCCGGTCCAGGGGCATATCTGCGCTCCGGTGCCGAGATGGCCGCGCTGCACGCCCGTCATCCCGCCGCGGTGCCCACCGCCGCCGCGATCGGCGAACAGTGCGCCTTCGACCTCACCCTGATCGCGCCGAACCTGCCGCCGTACGACGTGCCGCCAGGGGAGGACGAGAACAGTCACCTGCGCAACCTCACCATGATCGGTGCCGAGCGTCGCTACGGGCCGCGGGCCAGCGATCCCATTGCCTATCAACAGATCGACAAGGAACTGCGGATCATCGCCGAGCTGACCTTCCCCGGCTACTTCCTGATCGTGAACGACATCGTGAAGTTCTGCCGGGACAGCGACATCCTCTGCCAGGGCAGGGGCAGCGCCGCCAACTCCGCGGTCTGTTACGCACTGGGCATCACCGCCGTTGACGCGGTCAAGTACGAGCTGCTCTTCGAACGGTTCCTCGCCCCTGAACGCGACGGTCCACCGGACATCGATGTGGACATCGAATCCGATCGTCGGGAGGAGGTGATCCAGTATGTGTACGGCAAGTACGGCCGTGACCACGCTGCCCAGGTGGCCAACGTCAACACCTTCCGACCGCGGATGGCCGTCCGCGACATGGCCAAGGCGATGGGGCACTCACCCGGTCAACAGGACGCCTACTCCAAACAGCTCGACGGCTGGACACCCCTGGCCGGGCAACAACTCCAGGACTCCGAGCATCCGATCCCGCCGCCGGTGCTGGACCTGGCCGGCCAGCTGCAGGACTTCCCCCGGCACCTGTCCATCCACTCCGGCGGGATGGTGATCTGCGATCGACCGGTAGCCGAGGTGTGCCCGGTGGAGTGGGCGCGGATGGAGAACCGCTCGGTGCTGCAGTGGGACAAGGACGACTGCGCGGCCATCGGGCTGGTCAAGTTCGACCTGCTGGGTCTCGGCATGCTGTCGGCGTTGCACTACGCGGTCGATCTGGTCCGCGATCGGGAGGGCATCGAGGTCGATTTCGCCTCGCTGGACCTGGAGGAGACGGCGGTCTACGAAATGCTGCAGAAGGCCGATTCGGTGGGGGTCTTCCAGGTCGAGTCCCGGGCCCAGATGGCCACCCTGCCGCGGTTGAAGCCACGGAAGTTCTACGACCTTGTGGTGGAGGTGGCGCTGATCCGGCCCGGCCCGATCCAGGGCGGTTCGGTGCATCCGTACATCCGGCGGCGCAACGAACTGGAGCCGATCACCTACGACCATCCGGTGATGGAACGGTCGCTGTCCAAGACACTGGGCATCCCGCTGTTCCAGGAGCAGCTGATGGAGTTGGCCGTCGACGTCGCCGGGTTCGACGCCGGTGAGGCCGATCAGCTGCGCAGGGCGATGGGCGCCAAGCGCTCCACTGCGAAGATGGAACGGCTGAAACAGCGGCTGTACGACGGGATGTCGAGTCTGCACGGCATCACCGGCGACATCGCCGACCGGATCTACGAACGCCTGCTGGCATTCGCCAACTTCGGTTTCGCCGAGTCGCATGCCCTCAGCTTCGCGGCGCTGGTGTTCTACTCGTCCTGGCTCAAACTGCATCACCCGGCCGCCTTCTGTGCCGCACTGCTGCGGGCCCAGCCGATGGGCTTCTACTCACCGCAGTCGTTGGTGGCCGATGCCCGCCGGCACGGCGTCACCATCCGGCGGCCGGACATCAACCTGTCCAACTACTACGCCGATCTCGAACCGATCACCCGGCCCGGTACCGAGTCGACTGCGACATCGACTGCGTCAGCAGAGTTTTCGCTCACCGGATCCGAACCTGGGAGCAGCACCGAGCCGCGCCGGAACCTGCCGGCCTCCGGCACCCTGGCGGTCCGGCTCGGGTTGGACGAGATCCGCACCATCGGCGCTGAGCTGGCCGAGAAGATCGTCACCCACCGACCCGACGGCGGATACACCGGCATCGATCACCTCACCCGACTGGTCACCCTCAGTTCGGCGCAGGCCGAGGCGCTGGCCACCGCCGGGGCGTTGGACTCGCTGGCCGATCCGGTCGACCGCACCGACCGCACCGGCCGCACCGGCCGCACCGGCCGCACCGGCCGCACCGACCGGCCTGGCCATTCCGGCCGGACCCGCCGTCAGGCGCTGTGGGCCGCCGGCGCTGCTGCGGGGGAGCGGGACGGCATGCTGCCCGGCACCGTCGTCGGACTAGAAGCGCCGACGCTGCCGGGGATGAGCGACATCGAGCTCACCGTCGCGGACATCTGGGCCACCGGCATCTCGACGGATTGCTTCCCCACCGAGTACTCCCGCGATCGGCTCACCGCGCTCGGGGTGCGATCGGCCACCGAGCTGTTCGAGGTCGAGCACGGCACCAGGGTGCTGGTTGCCGGCATGGTGACGCACCGGCAGCGGCCGGCGACGGCGTCGGGTGTGGTGTTCATCAACCTGGAGGACGAGTCCGGGCTGCTCAACATCATCTGCTCGAACGCGCTGTGGAACCGCTATCGGCGGGTCGCCCGGGGATCGCCGTCACTGCTGGTCCGCGGACTGGTGGAACGGGAGGGCGGCGCCATCTCGGTGCTGGCCGACCGGATCGCCGCCATCGACCTGATCGTGGCCACCCCGTCCAGGGACTTCCGCTGAGGCGCCGGCGGCCGGTCCGGGTCGCTGGCACTGGCACTGGCAGGATCGGGGGATGAGCGAGGTGCACGAGGCGGCAACGGTGTCGATGATGATGGCCGACTATGCGGTGGCCGATCAGCTGGGCAAACTGCAGATGATCGGTGGCGGTCTGCAGATCATCGGCCGCGACCACGCCAGTGGCGCCACGGCCGCCTTCGCGTTGGTGGTGACGCTGGAGTTCCCGGCCGAGGTGTTCAACGAGCAGTACGCCTTCGAAGTGGTGCTGCAGGACGCGGCCGGCAACCCGGTTGGTCTGGGTGACGAGACCACCGGCGACGGCGGCGTGCTGCGATTCGGTCAGAGTCAGCAGGTCGATGAGCCGACCTTTCCCGGCGCCCAGGTGCCGCGTCGCTCGTTGCCGGCCAGGAGTCAGGTGGTGATCCACTTCAACAACGGGTTGCCGTTGCCGGCTGGTCAGGTCCTGACCTGGCAGGTCCGGATCGATGGTGAGTCGAAGCCGGATTGGGTGCTGACGTTCTTCGTCGCCGCCCCGACCACCGGGCCGGTGATCGGATGACCGGCGGTCGGCAGAGCGGCGGTTCCGAGTGCCCGCTGCGATTGGCTACCTGGAACATCAACTCCGTCCGCGCTCGCCTCGATCGGGTGCTGGAGTTCCTGCGCCGCAGCGATGTCGATGTGCTGGCGATCCAGGAGACCAAGGTGGCCGATGCCGGGTTTCCCGCCGCTGCGGTGGCAGAGCTGGGCTACCAGGTCGCCCACCACGGGTTGAACCAGTGGAACGGCGTTGCGGTGTTGTCCCGGGTCGGTCTGGACGATGTGCAGGTCGGATTCCCGAAGATGCCGATGTTCGGTGAACCGCAGGTGGCCGAAGCGCGCGCGGTGTCGGCAGTCTGCGCCGGCATCAGGGTGTGGAGCCTGTACATCCCGAACGGCCGGGAGATCGGTCATCCACACTTTCACTACAAGTTGGCCTGGATGGCCGCCCTGCGGGAGTACGGGGCGGCAGCGCTGGCGGCGGATCCGACCCTGCAGATGGCGTTCTGCGGGGACTACAACATCGCGCCGACCGATGCCGACGTCTGGTCACCGGCGTTCTTCCAGGGCCGCACCCACGTCACCCCGGACGAACGGGCCGCCTTCACTGCCCTGGTGGATGCCGGATTCACCGACCTGGCACGGCCTTTCACCGCCGAACCACGCACCTTCACTTACTGGGACTACACCCAGTTGCGATTCCAGAAGAAGCAGGGAATGCGGATCGACTTCGTTCTGGGCACCCCACCGTTGGCGGATCGGGCGATCGGTGCCACCATCGACATCGACGAGCGCAAAGGCAAGGGCGCCTCCGATCACGCCCCGGTGATCATCGAACTCGAGGGATCGAGACAGTGAAGATCATGATCCTGCAGCATGCCGAGCACGACGGGCCGCAGCTGCTCGGCGACTGGCTGACCGAGGCCGGGGCAGTCCTGCAGGTCCGGCATCTCGACGCCGGCGACCAGGTCCCGGCCGTGACGGACGGCTTCGATGCGCTGATCTGTTTGGGCGGGCCGATGTCCGCCTGGGACGACGAAGCCGCGCCGTGGCTGCCGGCCACCAGAGCACTGTTGGCGGCCGCCGTCGGGTCCGGCATGCCGACGCTGGGGATCTGCCTGGGTGCTCAACTGCTGGCCCTGGCCACCGGAGGGACCGTGCAGCTGGGTGCCAACGGCCCGGAAACCGGTGCCTATCTGACGGCGAAACGTGATGCGGCGGAACGAGATCCGTTGTTCGGACAGATGCCGATGACGCCCGACGTGATGCAGTCGCACGGGGACGTGATCAGCGAACTGCCGCCGGGCGCGGCGCTGCTGATGGCCGGCACCGGTTATCCGCACCAGGCTTTCCGGGTCGGTTCGACCGCCTGGGGAATCCAGTTCCACATCGAATGCACCGCGGACACCGTCCGATCCTGGGCGGCCCAGAAGGGTTTGACGGGTCGGCTCGGCCCGGAACTGGACGTGGCCCAGGAGAACATGGCGTTGGTCTGGCGGGACTTCGCGCACCGATTCGTGGCATTCCGTCCTCGGCTGCCGATCACCGCATCATGAACCGGCCGGCTGTCCGGGCCACCGTCCGCTATGGGCTGCCGGACACCGAGCGGGTCCGGGCGGACCTGACGGCGGTCGGCCTGCTGGCGGCCGACGGCACCGCGGAGCCAGGAGCCGAGGACGTATTGGCGAACCTGGCCAGAGCCGGGCGACCGGAACTGGCGGTACAGACACTGGCCAGGCTGCTGGCGGCGGCCGGCACCGACGAGTCCGTTCGGATCACCGAGGCGCTGCGCACCGAACAGGGTCTGCGAGCCAGGATCATCGCGGTTCTCGGTGGGTCCACCACCCTCGGTGAACACCTGGTGACGCACCCGACGGTCTGGCCGTTGCTGCGGAGGGAACCGCTGACGGTCGCCCTGGTGGACCCACTGGACACCCGCCGCACGCTGGCCCAGGCGGTCGGTCTGGCAGCCGACGCCGATCGCTGCGTCGGCACCGACGGTGCCCGGGCCGCTGTCACCGGCCCCGAAGCGGTGACCGCACTGCGCCGCGCCTACCGGGACCGGCTGATGTTGATCGCGGCGCACGACCTGGCACCGGGTGTCGATGCCACCTTGGAGGTGGAGCCCTTGCCGTCGGTCTGCCGGGCGTTGTCCGACCTGGCCGACGCCACTGTGCAAGCAGCGCTCGCGGTGGCCGCCGCTGCACTGCCACCGTCCGCGACGCCGTGCCGGCTGTCGGTGATCGCGATGGGCAAGACGGGTGCGCGGGAGCTCAACTACCTCTCCGACGTCGATGTGATCTTCGTCGCCGACCACCCGACGCCGGGCGATGCCGATGACCGCGACGCCAGCGAGGCCGCGATGCTGTCCACCGCCACCACGCTGGCCTCGACGATGATGCGGATCTGCGGCCAGGTCGCCTGGGAGGTCGATGCCAACCTGCGACCGGAAGGAGTGGCCGGTGCGCTGGTCCGGACACCGGACAGTCTGCGGGCCTACTACACCCGGTGGGCGCAGACCTGGGAGTTCCAAGCGCTGTTGAAGTCCCGGCCGGCAGCCGGTGATCCGGAGGTCGGACGGGCCTTCCTGGAGATCATCCGGCCGTTGGTCTGGGCGGCGGCCGGCAGAGCCTCCTTCGTCGAGGACGTGCAGGCGATGCGCCGCCGGGTGGAGGCGAACATCCCCCGTGCCCATCGGGAGCGCGAGCTCAAGCTCGGCGCCGGTGGGCTGCGCGACGTCGAGTTCGCCGTTCAGCTGCTGCAGTTGGTGCATGGTCGTGGCGACGAGTCGCTGCGGGTGGCTGGAACCCTCTCGGCGATCCGGCAGCTGATCCGCGGCGGTTACGTGGGCCGGATCGACGGCGCGGAGATGGCTGCCGCATATACCTTTCTGCGCCGCGCCGAGCACCGACTGCAACTGCAACGTCTGCGCCGCACTCATCTGTTGCCGGACGACGAACGGGACCTGGAGTGGCTGTCCCGGTGCGACGGGTACACCGCATCCGGCTCCGAATCGGCTGCCGAGGTGTTCACCGGGCAAAGATCGCGACACGCGGCCACTGTCCGCCGGCTACATGAGAAGCTGTTCTACCGGCCACTGCTCAACGCGGTGGCCGCGGTCGGCGACGACGCCCGGCTGTCCGTCGAGGCCGCTGCGGAACGTTTTGCGGCGCTAGGCTTCTCGCCGGATTCCGCACTCCGTCATCTGGCCGCGTTGACCACCGGAGTGAGCCGGAAGGCGGCCATCCAACGGACCCTGCTACCGGTTCTGCTGGACACTTTCGCCGAATGTCCCGACCCGGACGCCGGGCTGCTGGCCTACCGGCAGGTCTCCGAGGCCCTCGCCGAGACACCGTGGTTCCTGCGGTTGCTCCGGGACGAGGGCACCGTCGCGGTGCGGTTGGCCGGATTGTTGGGTGGGTCGAAATTGGTCGCCGACCTGTTGTTGCGGGCACCGGAGGTACTCCGGCTGCTGGCCGACGACGAGGCGCTGCGCACCGTCGATCCCGACGTGGTCGCCGGTGCCCTGCTGGCCCGCAGCCGGCGAGCCGGCAACGCCCAGGACGGTGCCGACGCCGCCCGGTCCGCCCGCCGGCACGAAATGCTCCGGCTGGCCTGCGGAGATCTGTTGGGATTGCTGGACATTCACACCGTGGCCCGCGGCCTCACGCTGGTGGCGGAGGCCACCGTCCAGGCAGCGTTCGAGGCGGCCTGGCGTCAAATCGAAACCGACCGCGGAACCATCAAGGGGCGGATGTCGGTGATCGGCATGGGTCGGCTCGGCGGCGCCGAGTTGGGCTACGGATCGGACGCCGACGTGATGTACGTGGCCGAACCGGATCCGGGCGCCGACACCGACGAGGTGATCGGCGCCTGCGTCGCGGTCGCCGACCTGGTCGGCCGAATGCTGGGCCGACCGAGCCCCGACCCGTCGCTCTCCCTGGACGCGAACCTGCGGCCGGAGGGCCGCAACGGCCGGCTGGTCCGCACTCTGGACTCCTACCGGTCGTACTGGCAGCGGTTCGCCGCGGCCTGGGAACGCCAGGCGCTGCTGCGGGCGCGGCCGATCGCCGGCGATCTGGAGTTGGCAGCCGAATTCGTGACGGCTGCCGATCCGGTGCGTTACCCGACCGGCGGACTGCCGGCCGGGGACGCGGTGGAGATCCGCCGGATCAAGGCGCGGGTCGACGCCGAACGGATGCCGAAGGGCGCTGATCCGACCACCCACACCAAACTCGGCCTCGGCGGTCTGGCCGACATCGAATGGACCGTCCAACTGCTGCAGTTGCAGCACGGTGATCAGCATCCGGGGCTCCGAGTCACCGGGACGCTGCCGGCCATCGCGGCCGCCGTCGACGCCGGGCTGATCGAGCGGGCCGACGCGGACCGGCTGCGGGCCGGCTGGACGTCGGCGACCCGGGCGCGCAACGCGATCATGCTGGTTCGCGGCAAGCCGGAGGATCAGCTGCCGCGGCAGGGGGCGGCGCTGGTGGCGGTCGCCGAAGCACTCGGATACCACCGGGGCGGAGATCCCGGTGAATTCGTGGACGATTACCGGCGGACGGCGCGGCGCGCCAGACGGGTGGTGGACCGGCTGTTCGACGGCCATGGGGATGGCGGCCCGATGGGATGATGGCCCGGTGGCTACCTGGATCTGGATTCTCATCGTCGTCGTCGTCGTCCTTATTGCCTTGTTCGTGGTCGGGTTGGTGCTGGCCAATCGGCGGCGCATCTCGCTGAACCGTGCCGAACCCGCCAGTCCTGCGGACACCCCGGGACCGGTCCGGAAGGGCGGCGGCTACAAAGCCGGCGGGTCGATCTCGATGACCAGCGGAACGGGCACTGCGCTGCAGGATCGGCCGCCGACCCCCGAAGCGGTGCCGACCGAACCCACCGTCCGGCCGGAGCCGAGCCGGCCCCAAGATCATCGGCCCGAGGAGACGCTGCCGGCCCCGACCGACACGACGCCGACCGATACGGCGCCGACCGAGACTGCGCCGACCGAGACTGCGCCGACCGAGACTGCGCCGACCGAGACTGCGCCGACCGAGACTGCGCCGACCGTGGCCGTCCCACCAGACTCGGCGCTGGTCGAGCCGACCGCCGACCTCGAGCCGGGCGTCGAAGAGATCGCCCCGACCGACGGCCGGCTCAACCGGCTGCGCGGCCGGCTGGCCCGCTCGCAGAACGCATTCGGTCGATCGATGCTCGGCTTGCTCGGCGCCGGAACCATGGACGAGGACTCCTGGACCGACGTCGAGGACACCCTGCTGTTGGCGGACCTCGGGTCGCAGGCCGCCGGCGAGATCGCCGAGAAGCTGCGGGCCGAGGTGGCCGCGCACGGCATCGCCGACGGCGCAGAGGCCAGGGCACTGCTGCGCCGGGTGTTGGTGGAGGCGGTGGATCCGACGATGGACCGCAGCCTCCGGGCGTTGCCGCACGATGGCCGACCGTCGGTGCTGCTGATCGTCGGCGTCAACGGAACCGGCAAGACCACCACCACCGGCAAGCTGGCCAGGGTGTTGGTCGCCGACGGCCGACAGGTGGTGCTCGGCGCTGCCGACACCTTCCGGGCCGCCGCGGCCGACCAGCTGGCCACCTGGGCGCAGCGGGCCGGCGCCACCGTGGTGCGGGCAGCGTCCGGCACCGACCCTGCGTCGGTGGCCTTCGACGCGGTCAAGACCGGGATCGATGACGGCGCGGATGCCGTGTTGATCGACACCGCCGGCCGGCTGCACACCAAGACCGGGCTGATGGACGAGCTCGGCAAGGTGAAGCGAGTGGTGGAGAAGCTGGCGAAGGTGGACGAGGTGCTGCTGGTACTGGATGCCACCACCGGGCAGAACGGTCTGGTGCAGGCGCGGGTGTTCGCCGAGGTCGTCGACATCACCGGCATCGTGCTGACCAAACTGGACGGGACTGCCAAGGGCGGCATCGTGGTCGCGGTGCAGCGCGCGTTGGGGGTCCCGGTCAAACTGGTCGGACTCGGTGAGGGACCCGACGACCTGGCGCCCTTCGAAGCCGAGGCATTCGTCGACGCCCTGCTCGGGGACTGACGCCCGGGCCCGACAAGCAGTTTCCGCCAACGAATCAGTGCAGCCAACGCCGCCGTCAGGGCCGGTCGACGAAATGAGCCCGCAACGCTGGCGACCCGACCGTCACATGCGGGAAACATCCGGGTACTGCCGACGCAACACAAGCCGGGCACTGTTCGTAAGTCCGAGGGGTGACCTTCCTTCCCGTCATGGAGGCCCGCATGGCCCTGCAGTCCGCACTCGTCGCTCTACTCGCCGAAGATCCACCACCGACGTTGGATACCGGGAACAACGGGTGGATACTCGCTTCTGCTGCTCTGGTGCTGTTGATGACACCCGGCGTGGCGTTCTTCTACGGCGGCATGGTGCGCCGCAAGTCTGTGCTCAACATGATGATGATGTCGTTCGGCGCCATGGGTGTGGTCGGCGTCGTGTACGTGTTGTGGGGATATTCGATGTCGTTCTCGGACAATGTCGCCGGCGGCCTGATGGGCAACCCGGCAACGGCTTTCGGGATGAAGGGGCTGTTCCCGGAGGGTGCGAACGCCGATGGAGTGGAAACCGTCAGCAACTCCTTTCTCGGTTCCGCCGGGGTCAGCTCGATGGCCTTCGTCGCCTTCCAGTTGACCTTCGCCATCATCACCGTTGCCTTGATCTCCGGATCGGTCGCCGACCGGATGAAGTTCTCCAGCTGGCTGGTCTTCTCCGGGATCTGGGTAACGGTGGTGTATTTCCCGCTGTCGCACATGGTCTGGGGCGGCGGCCTGTTGTCCGGCTGGGAAGACGGCCTGGCCGCCAAGCTCTTCGGCACCACCGACGGGGTGGCATCGGTGGCGCCGATCGACTTCGCGGGCGGTACCGTCGTGCACATCAATGCCGGTGTCGCCGGTTTGATGCTGGCGCTGCTGCTGGGCAAACGGCGCGGCTTCGGCCGCGAACCGATGCGGCCGCACAACGTTCCGTACACCATGCTGGGCGCCGCGTTGCTGTGGTTCGGCTGGTTCGGCTTCAACGCCGGATCCGCCGGCGCTGCCAACGGTCTGGCCGGCCTCGCCTGGTTGAACACCAGTACCGCGACCTCCGCTGCGATGCTCGGATGGCTTGCTGTCGAACAGTTCCGGGACAAGCATGCGACCGGGGTGGGTGCCGCCTCCGGTGCCGTCGCCGGACTGGTTGCGATCACGCCGGCTGCCGGAGCGCTCAGCCCGGTGGGCGCCATCGGGCTGGGTCTGGTAGCCGGCGTGCTCTGCGCACTGGCCGTCGGACTCAAGTACAAATTGGGCTATGACGATTCGCTCGACGTGGTCGGCGTGCACCTGGTCGGCGGTCTGGTCGGCACCATCGGTATCGGCTTCCTCGGCACCACTACCGGGCTGTTCTACGGCGGCGGCGGCAAGCAACTCGTGGTCCAGTTGATGATCGCCGGCTGCGCGATCGTCTTCTCCGGTGTGTTGACCCTGGCGATCGGGCTGCTTCTGAAGTCCAGTATCGGACTGCGCGCCTCGCAGGAGCAGGAGGCGGACGGATTGGACGTCACCGTGCATGGTGAGAGCGCCTACGACACCGAGGGCTCCGGTGCCACCGGAGGTCTGTTCACCGGGTCAGGCACCAAATCTCACGCCACCGGTTCCGGACCTGCCGCAGAAAACACGGCCAAAGGCGACACTGCCAAGGAAGAGGTCAACGCATGAAGCTCGTCACCGCGGTGGTCAAGCCGTTCAAACTGGACGAGGTGCGGGCCGCCCTGCTGGCCTTCGGTGTACACGGGATGACGGTGTCGGAATCCTCCGGCTACGGACGGCAACGCGGCCACACCGAGGTGTACCGCGGCGCCGAATACACCGTGGAGCTGCTGCCCAAGGTCCGGCTGGAGATCCTGGTCGACGACTCCGACGCCGACGACGTCACCGATGTGATCGTCCGGGCGGCCCGGACCGGCAAGATCGGCGACGGCAAGGTATGGACCACGACGGTCGATGCCGTCACCCGGGTCCGGACGGGCGAGATCGGATCCGAGGCCCTGTAGTCGGTCGGAGACAACACTCGCTCAACAGCAAGGGATCTCGTCGCCATGACCACTCACGTCGGAGATTCCTATCCGGAGCTGCGGAGCACTTTGCTGGACCGTAGCGGGATGACCGGGGCGGCCCGCAGTCGGGCGCTGGCCCGGTTGACCGACGGGTGGCTGGTCGAGTTGGCGGCCGACGCAGGGGTGACGGTCGGTGGGGTGGCATTGGTGGCGGTCGGCGGCTACGGGCGGGGCGAGTTGTCGCCGCACTCGGATGTCGATCTGGTGTTGCTGCATTCGTCCGAGACGCCGGCCGGCTACGCCGAGATGATCGCCGAACGACTCTGGTATCCGATTTGGGATTCCAAGCTACGACTCGATCATGCGGTGCGATCGGTCGGCGGCGCCCGCAAAGTCGCCCGGGCGGATCTGGCAGATCTGTTGGGAGTACTGGACATCCGGCACGTCGCCGGCGATCCGGAACTCGGCCCGGCACTGCGTCGCAAAGTGTTGGCGGACTGGCGCACCGACGCCCGCGGCCGGCTACCGGAGCTGTTGGCGATGTGTCGCAGTCGGTGGGATCGCAGTGGTGATCTGGCCTTTGCCACCGTCGGCGATCTGAAGAACTCCCGCGGTGGCCTGCGGGACATGGTGGTGATGCGGGCGGTGGCCGCTTCCTGGGTGGCCGACTGTCCGCACCAGGGGCTGGAGGACGCCCGCGGCGATCTGCTGCAGGTGCGAGATGCATTGCATCTGGAGACCGGTCGGGCCAGCGACCGGGTGCAGGTGCAGGACCAGGACGCCGTCGCCCGCCGACTCGGTCTGACCGACCGGGACGACCTGTTGCGGACCATCGCCGCGATCGGACGCACCGTCGGGCATGCCGTCGACCTCACCTGGCATCGGGTCAAACGAGCACTGGACGGGGCGGCCGGCACTCATTCCCAGGCGGATCGTCATCCGCTGGCCGACGGCGTGGTGCTGCAGGACGGCGAGGCGGTACTGGCCAGGGCGGCCGACCCGATGCACGATCCGATCCTGCCGCTGCGGGTGGCGGCGGCCGCCGCTCAGGCCGGAGTCCCGGTGGCCCCGGCCACCCTGGCCCGGTTGGCCAGGAGTTGCCCGCCGATGTCGCGGCCGTGGCCACCGGCGGCGTTGGACGAACTGGTCCGGCTGCTGGGTGCGGGTGCGGAGTTGGTGTCGGTCTGGGAGTCGCTGGATCAGGTCGGACTGGTCGGCGCGTTGTTGCCCGGCTGGGAACGGCTGCGGTCGATGCCGCAACGGGACCCGGTGCACCAGTTCACCGTCGACCGTCACCTGGTGCAGACCGCTGCCGAAGCCGGCCGGTTGATCCGTCGGGTGGCTCGACCCGACCTGCTTCTGATCGCCGCGCTACTGCACGACATCGGCAAGGGCACCGGCGGCGACCATTCGATCGCCGGCGCGCAGGCCGCCGTCGGGATCTGCCGGACCCTGGGGCTGCCCGAGGCAGACATCGACGTCGTGACGACGTTGATCCGTCACCACCTGCTGCTGGCCGAGACGGCGCCGCGCCGCGATCCGGACGATCCGGCGACCATCCGGCTGGTCGCCGAGGCGGTCGGCGACGCCGGAGTGCTTGAGCTGTTGGAGGCGCTCACCGAGGCCGATGCGTTGGCCGCCGGTCCGGCCGCCTGGTCGGACTGGAAGGCCCGCCAGGTGGCGTTGCTCGCTGCCCGAACCCGAGCCGTCCTGCACGGCTGGCCGCCGATCGACCCGGAGGCCGTCACCGATGCGGAGGCAGCCATGCTGGCCGGCGGCGGTCCGGCAGTGGACATCGCACCGGATGACAGCGGTTTGCTGGTGCGGGTGGTCGCGCCGGATCGGCGCGGGCTGCTGGCCGATGTTGCAGGAGCGTTGCGCGCACAGCGACTCACCGTCCGGTCGGCGACGGTGCACACCGAGGGCGGCTCTGCGCTGCAACGCTGGCAGCTGGCGCCGGAATTCGGCACTGCACCGGAACCGTCAACGTTGCGATCTCAGCTGCTCACCGCGCTGTCCGGCACCGGCGGTGGCGTCACCGGCAGCGGTGGCGTCACCGGCAGCGGCAGAGTGAGCGGCGCCCGACGCGGCGGACAGCCGGTCAGCCGCCGTCGTCACGGATTCGCGGAGCCGGCAGTCAACGTCATCGACGGTGCGTCCGAGACGTCGACGGTGCTGGAGATCCGAGCCCACGACCAACCGGGGCTGTTGCACCACGCGGCCAGGGCGGTCGCGTCCGACGGCGTCACCGTGGTGTCGGCACGCGTACACACCTGGGGCGCCGAGGCAGTCGACGTGCTCTATCTACAGGGCGCCGACGGCGGTCCGCTGACCGAGTCGCAAGCGCAGCTGCTGGCCGTCCGGGTGGCTGCCGCCCTGGCGAGCGAACTGGTCGAGGGCGAGCCGGGATAACCTGTCAGGCGTGTTCGATACTCTCTCCGACCGGTTGTCCGGCGTCTTCGCGGGTTTGCGCGGAAAGGGCCGGCTGTCGCCGGCCGACATCGATGCGACCTGCCGGGAGATCCGGATCGCACTGCTGGAGGCGGATGTCGCGCTGCCGGTGGTGCGGCAGTTCATCGCGGCCATCAAGGAGCGGGCCAATTCCGTCGAGATCTCCCAGGCACTGAATCCCGCCCAGCAGGTCATCAAGATCGTCAACGAAGAACTGATCGGCATCCTCGGCGGCGAGACCCGCCGGCTGGAGTTCGCCAAGACCCCGCCGACGGTGATCATGCTGGCCGGCCTGCAGGGTGCCGGCAAGACCACGCTGGCCGGCAAGCTGGCGCTCTGGCTCAAGGGTCAGGGCCACACCCCGCTGTTGATCGCCTGTGACCTGCAGCGTCCGAACGCGGTGACGCAGTTGCAGGTGGTCGGCGAGCAGGCCGGCGCCACCGTGTTCGCCCCCGAACCGGGCAACGGCGTCGGTGACCCGGTGGTGGTGGCCAGAGCTGGCATCGCGATGGCCAGGGACAAGATGCACGACATCGTCATCGTCGACACCGCCGGCCGGCTGGGCGTGGACGCCGAGATGATGACGCAGGCGGCGCACATCCGTGACGCCGTGGATCCGGACGAGATCCTGTTCGTGGTGGACGCGATGATCGGCCAGGACGCGGTGAGCACCGCCGAGGCATTCCGCGACGGCGTCGGTTTCACCGGCGTGGTGCTGACCAAGCTGGACGGTGACGCCCGTGGTGGCGCGGCATTGTCGGTCCGCCAGGTCACCGGCGCGCCGATCATGTTCGCCTCCACCGGTGAGAAGCTGGCCGATTTCGACACCTTCCACCCGGACCGGATGGCCGACCGGATCCTCGGCATGGGCGACATGATGACGCTCATCGAGCAGGCCGAGAAGGTCTTCGACCAGAGCGAGGCCGAGGAGATGGCGGCCAAGCTGGCCGGCGACGACTTCACCCTCGACGACTTCCTGCAGCAGATGCAGATGCTCAAACGAATGGGTCCGATCGGTGGCCTGCTCGGCATGCTGCCGGGCGCCGGTCAGATGAAGGAGGCGATGGCCAACATCGACGACCGGGACGTCGATCGAACCGCGGCCATCATCCAATCGATGACGCCCTTCGAGCGGGCCAACCCCAAGATGATCAACTCGTCCCGCCGGCAGCGGATCGCCCGCGGCTCCGGCCAGACCGTGTCGCAGGTCAACTCACTGGTGGAACGCTTCTTCGAAGCCCGCAAGATGATGTCATCGATGGCCGGCCAGTTCGGCATGCGTGGGATGAAGAACAGCAGCAAGAAGGCCAAGGGGCGCAAGGGCAAGAAGGGCAAGGTGACCGGCCGCGGACCGACCCCGCCGAAGATGCGCGGATTGCCCGGAGGGTTCCCCGGGATGCCCGGTGGCGCCGGGATGCCCGGTGGCCCCGGGATGCCCGGTGGTGCCGGGCCGGCGGGGATGCCGCAGCTGCCGGGTGCGGCCGGCGGAAAGACCGGCGGGTTCTCGCTGGATGACCTGCCCGCCGGCTTCGATCCGAGCCAGATCAAGTTGCCCAAAGGCAAGTGACAGCAGCGGTTCTCGATCCATCCCAACCAGCGGTGAACAGCAGGACCGCCGATCCGGACGATCAGGTAGGACCGCGCCGAATGAGCGAGTTGTGGGCCCACGGGCAGTGCGATCCAGGGACAGTGCGATCCAGGGACAGTGCGATATTGGTCACCCTGCCGCGGACCAGGCTGTTCCGGCGCTCCGCCGTGCTGGCCGCGCCGCCCTGGCACGCGCGATGGTCAGCGCGCCACGCAGCATCTCGATGACGCCCGTCGGATCGTCGACCAGCATTCTCCAGGTGAACCGCAGCACCATCCAGCCGGATCGCACCAACTCGTTCTGCCGTAGGCGGTCGTTTTCGAAGACAACCCCGTCCAGTCCGTGGAACCGGCCGTCGATCTCGATCGCCAGCTTCAATCCGGGGAAAGCGATGTCCAGGTAGTAGGTGTGACCGCGACACCGGACCCGATGGTTGGCCTTCCATCCCCGGATTCCGGCACCGCGCAGAATCCGGTGGGCCAGCCTTTCGGCTGCCGACCAGGGCTCGTCACGGGAATCGAGCAGCAACCGCCGTCGATCGGTGTTCCCGATCCGGCGCGGGGTGGATCTGAGCGCGGCGGTCATGTCCCACAGGGTCGCGGTCCGGCTGCGAAGTACTCGATCGATCGACTCGCCCGCCGTGGCCGGCGCCAGATCGATGGCGGTGAGAGCCGGCGCGGTGAGACGCGGCACCTGGTGCGGGTACAGCCGTTCGTCGGGAATTGCCCGCCGGTGGAAGACAAAGCCTGGTCGCTGCCCGCGAATGCTCGGCCCGGCCAGTTCCACCGGCGAATCCGGCAGCTGCGGCCAGAAAGTCAACCGGGCGGCGGTCGAGTGACAGAGCACGGCTTCGGGGACCCGCTGCAGGGCCGCGGCGATCCGAACGTCGACAACGGCCGCCAGGCGGGCGTCGACGAACGTCCCCGGCAGCACGCCGGCCAACCGACCGGCAGCGACTGCCCGGGCCAACGACGAGTGCAGATGCGGATGATCGCGGCGGAGCAGTACGCCATGGTGAAGTGCAAGCATTTCGTCCCAACGGTCCATCCGGTCACCCTGGACCCGTGGTGACCTCAGAGGCCCGACGAAATCTCCAGCTGTGGACAATCCGCCCTGTGTGGACAACTTGCGGGACGACTCGCGCCAGGCGGGCCGCGGTTGGCAACTAGACGGTATGGGGTGACCGCTCGCTGGAGGTGATGCGGTTGCTGGGCCGGGGCCTCGCTCACAAGATTCGTGGGTTACCGAGTAGGGGCTGCCTGCTCGGCCTATCCGACAATTGTGGGAGGCC